>Ga0208644_1002514_pt1 | contig 14641 bp, 15 predicted proteins | sample VirMetDEL_Nov_18_FD_184517 | JGI IMG/M metagenome (GOLD analysis project Ga0208644, IMG submission 184517) | Aqueous microbial communities from the Delaware River and Bay under freshwater to marine salinity gradient to study organic matter... | ecosystem: Environmental > Aquatic > Marine >... | reverse complement strand
GGCTTTCTATAGCAGACTGAATCCACTTATTGGCCTTGCCGCCAGATTTAAGCCCTTCCATTGACTGCTGACGGTCGTGCTTTTTGTCTAGGCTGGAATCTTCCCATTTATCCATGGACATACCATGCTTGCGGGCAAGCTTCTTGTCCTGAACTAGATCTTTACGGGAATGTTCCCATTCCATGTGAGACTTTTTCTTAACTTTCCCACCATCCTTTTGTCCGGGGACAACTGGATTGTTAGTGAACTGCATAGTTTTACGAGGAACCATATTGAGACGCGGGTCAGGCATCATTGGGCCACCGCCCTGTTTCTTGCTACGTCCACCTTCTTTAAAAGGTTTTGCAGCCGGTCCCATAGCACGCTTGCCTTTAGCAGCTTCCGCCTTGAGAGCCGCCAACATGCGAGGATCGATGCGACCACGGGGCCCCATGGCGCCCATTGGCCCACCCATCTGCTTTTTGGTGCGGCCGCCAGATTTACGATTTTCTTCAATCCGTTCCAGATCTCTACCTTCATAAAGATCTTTTGCGCGGGGGCTAATGTATTCAATAGTTTCTTCAACTTCCGGGGCTTCTTCGCTAAAATCTGGCAAATCTTTCGGCCGTTTTCTTAAAGCTTCTTCAATTTGCTCCGATTCAATTATGTCTCTAATTAAATCTCCGCCATTAGCCTTTTTGGCACGACCACCTTTTTTCATGCCGCCAATGTGCTTAATGCCGGGGCGCTCTTCGTTGGCCTCTTTGACATTGCGGTTAATCTTGTCATTTACCCATGACACGCCACCAGATTTACGGGGCTTGCGGCCCAGATTGGGCGCAACTGCCTCTCCCTTAACAACGCCGCCCTTTTTATATTGGCGGCGGCTAATAGGACGCATACCCGTTTTGATGTCTGCGTTCAGCGGTTCCGGTGGCGTCCAAGAGGAAGCGTCAACCTTTTGGCTGGGGTCCCTACCACCTGCGAGGTTCTTTGCCTTGGCTTTCATTGCAGCCCTGGCCTGTTTTGCCATGTCGTTCATCGATAAACTCCTACCTAGGTCTGCCGGGCGTCCCCGGTGGCACGTGCCTGAAATAAAGATATCACAACCATAAGAAATCAACAATGATGTCAATTTCTTATAAAACTCTTACGCAGACCCGCCTTTCTTTTTAAAAGGAGGAAGGTTGAATTGGTCTCGCAAGGGAGTATCCTGGGTAATCCAAGGCGGCAGCCCTGATAACTTTGAAGTATACCTTTTTTCAACATTTCTAGCCTCAACTTCTCCCGCCGCTTTCCAATATGCATCTAGAAGAGATTTTTTCATTAGAGGAAGAATATATTTTGTTTTGAAGTCTTTAAATTCATCATTGCTTTTTAGGCCATAGATTTTTTTTATTGCTTCCTACATTTAATGGAATATTATTTTCTCTAATAATTCGCGAAACAATTCTCCAACGTGTGGGTTCACTTCATATTGAAGTGGATTAGTATTTGTTCCAGGAGAAAATTTTTCAATTGCCTGTATTCCATGTTGCAGTTCATGCAACAGTATTGGTTCTGGATTTTTAATATATGGCCTTATCGTCAAGTCAGCGGGTTGCCGATCGAGGGATTTATGACGGTTAGGATCTCCAAACCATGAAGCAATATTTGGTTCTTCTTTTTTGCCTCCGCGTAATGTCCAATCCATCTTAAAATCAACATCTTTTAATTGAGGATACGCTTTGAATAATTCTGGATGGTCTATAGCTTGCCCAATCCTTTTAATTTCTGAATTTAAATAATCTTCTTTTAATTTTATTTTAGTGTCCGGTATTTCATATCTCCACTTTCCATCACGTCCTTGGAACCATCCAGTTTTGTCCCAAATATGATGCGGAATAGCACCTTCATCTGCCATGTTCTTAGCAGTGTACCAAGCGCCTTTGTCTGCTGTCTTTGAATTTAAACCGGCAAAGGTACGAAAAGAACCTTCTGGCGCTTTCATTGGGAACCCACCAGTCATTGCTAAACCAGCAAGTTCCATTGCACGATCAATTCCTTCTTTACTTTTTGGATCTATTAGACCGTACAAAACATCTCCCGGCAATCTTGCCGCACTATAAGCAGCTTTTGCAGCTTTTGCGGGCCAAGTTTCCGCCAAAGCATCGCCTAGTTCTGACATCTGCTGATATTTTATTTCTTTTTCTTCCGGCGTGTACCCTTCTCCAGTCATTTGGGACGCAGATCGGCGCATCCTCTGACGATCACTTGCTGGCTCATCGTAAACGGCGTCTGCTTCTAAAGGGTCAAATTCTATTTCACCCCCTTCTGCCTTTTCTGCTCTTCCGCCATGCTCATAGGCGCTTCCAAACGCGCCGTAATCGCCAAAACTATCCCATGAGTTTCCACCATAGCCAAGATTTGCAGCGGCCATAGAATAATCATTGGGGTTCAAGCTGAACGTATTAAGTCCACTGGCACCGCCAAGATTTCCGCTACCGGAGAAGCCGCCATAGTCAGACGGGTTAACCGACAGATTGGTGAATGTGGGCATAGACTGATAACTGGTATCCAAACCTACAGTGAAATTGTCATAGCTTGGCGTAGCAAAAGAAACTTCTCCCAGAGGATTGAACTCATAGCCCGGCGTAGCAAAAGAAACGTCTCCCAGAGGATTGAAATCATACGTGCCAAATGTTTCGTTAGACCCAACGGCAGGCATATTAAACGAAAGATCATCCGGCCTTGGAGGAGGATACGGGATTTCCTTTGCCTTGGAGAGCCGATCTGCCTCGTTGCCGTAGGTAAAGAAGCTATGGCCACCAAGCTGGTTAAAGTTAGACAAATTAGTTCCAGCCCGCTCTGCTACACGCTGGTTGTAATCTTCAGAAGCCTTGTTGAAGTTGGTGATGTTTTTATAGGGCTCCAAAGCATCCTGCATATTGCCTTGCAGATAATTGGTGGCACGGTTCCATGCTTCCGCAGCAGCATCATCATCCGTCTTAACACCAAACCCACTACGGGCTTCCCCATACATCATCGCAGCAAGATTGCGGGCATCATTGGCAGAGAACTCACCCATAGAGCCGGTAATTGTGCCGGGTGTTATCTCATTGTTTTTCAGATAGTTATTAATAGCGTTCTGGCTATTTTGGTTGTAGCCCAGATACTGGCCCTTCTGGGAAACTATGTCACCGATAGGCTGGCCCTGCATCAAAGACCTGTTGTAAGCAGTCTGGGCTTCCAGATAGCCTGCAAGTGGCTGATAGGCGTTATTGGCCGTAGACTGACCGCTACCCATTGAGGCATCATAGAAATGCGGCATCAGATCATTGTAGGATAGGTCAGTGGTGTCCCAGTAGTCCAAGCCACCGGTATCTGCTTCTCGTCCTAGCTGGGTCTGGTAGAGATCCTGTATCTGCTCTCTCGTAGCAGGGGCAGACGTTGTATCTGTATCCGCTACAACAGCTCCTTCATCTGCATAGCCGGTGCGGCCGCCAGTGTTATACTCTTCTGTTTCAACCGGTGCCTCAGTCTCCGTTGCCCCAAATGGGTAAAGCTGCTGCATAGCCTGATCAGCACGGAAGAAATCTGCCGGGTTATCTATATCACCCCAATTAATTACGCCGTTTTCAACGACCGGGTTACCATCAGACTGTACGTCTTCTCCAGAAAAGACAGCATCCGCAATCTTTTTGGCGGTCTGAACAGGGCTAGTAACGGCACGATAGAAAGATGATGGTGCCTGTTTGGTTGTTCTTATAGCTTGTTCAGCAGGAGAAGTAGACGGTTCAGGTGCGGGTTGTTCTGCATAGGGGTATTTATATTGTTTACGCGCCTCTTCCATGGCTGCCATTGTTGGATACGCGCCAGAAGGTGCTGTAGAAACCCTCATAGGAGCTTTAGCGATATCTTCTTTTCCAAAATACGGCATTGGGGGACGCGACACCGCAGTTGCATAGTTGCCTAAATCTGCCGGAGAAGCTCTATTGGGGAGTTTGCCGGGTGGCGTTGAGGTAGCCGGGGGAGCCGGTGGTATGAACTCACCTCTGGCATTTAAGCGATCGGGCGGTATTGTGGGCGATTGACTGTAGATTAACCTTCTAAATTCATCGCTAGGTGGGGGAGAAGCTTGCTGCCTTTCTCTCTTAATCATGTCTAGGGCAATTTGGGCTTCATTCATTCGCTTAAGACGCATACGGCCGGGGTCAAATGTTCCGGCAGACCCATATCCGTAGGGGCTTCCCTCCGGTTGCATAGCGCCACGGCTGAAAAGCGTATAGTCGTTAGGCTTTGTACGAGACGTAATGGGAGTATTCTGTAAGACAAAGTCGGCCAATTGCTCTTCTGCCGTAGACAATTGTGGCCTTTGAAGGGTGCCGGATAGGCTGCCAAGCGTATAGTCTCGGTATTGGGGTGGATACTTACGATCGGCCATTGCCTTACCCGCCTTTATTGTCCGTTAGGGCCACCTTGACCGGGTGGTTTTAGGCCAGCAATGCCGAGTGTACGCAAAGCTGGTTCTAGAATGGGCGCTATAACTGGGAGAGCTTCTGGATTCTTCACCAAATCCTGCGCAAAATCTAACAATTGGATTTTTTCGTTAGATTCCCGGTCTTTTTGACGATGATCTAGCTCAGATCTGCGGTGGAGAAGGTCGTTTTGTTTGCGAACTTCTTCCAACTGGGCTTTTTGCTGTTCCATCTGGGCTTTTTGCTGGTCAAGACCAATCTTTGCCATTGATTCTTGAGCCCGCGTCTGGGAATCCATGACCCTTGCGTCAGCTTCCTTGGCCCGATTCTGGGCTTCAGACTGCATATACTGGGCTTCTGGGGTTGGTTTGTTGCGCTGTTCAGGAGAAGCCAGGAACTGTTGCGGGTTATTCCAACCAAGGGCTTGAAGAGCGGCTATTTCGACTGCTACAGGGTCGTAAAGATTGGGATTTGCCTGTTGCAATTGCTTCAAAGCACTGATTTTCACGAGCCTTTGGGCCTGAGAAGCGGTATTTGGGTCTGCCTGTGGCACAAAATCGCAGTTCTTTAGGGCTTCTTCGAAGAGTTCTTCGTCCCATGGCAGAGATGGTTTCTTGCACCGCTGCCAGAAGCTTTCCGGGTTTTCCCGGAATGTGCGCACAATGAGTTCAAACTCTTGAGACTGAGCTGCGTGTAGGCGTTTATGGACTGCATTCATCACTTTGGCGGCTTGTTCTAGCATGGCCAGAGTGGTTCCGACAGGCATTTCTGTCTTACCTTCTCCGACTTGCTGTTCTGATGTGCCGCCAATACGCATACCGGTCTGGGCGATGTTATCGACCAGTGTCATCAGGGCCCCGGAGGGTTCCTTATAGGGCAGTGGCATGATTGCCTGGTTGAGGGGCATTCCGCCAGTTTTAACCAAGGCACCGCCGCCTGGGGGCACCCGGAAGATGTTAGTGTTTTGCCGGGCTCCGGTATCAGCGACGAGGAAGCCGGGGAAGTTGCTATACATACCGGCATCGAGCAGTTCGCGCCAAGCGGCTGTGATAGCGTTGGTTGTGTTGCCGAGAATGTGCAAGAGGCCAATATCATAGAAGCCGAGGCCGGGCACGAACGTATATTTTACAAAGTGCTGCTTGTTTGTTGGAAGCTGATCGTCGTCCTGATCATAGTTTCTAACAACGGACAGGACTTCTTTGGAAGAAACATCGATTGTGACCCGGTAGGGAATCTCAAGTCCGGTTTCTTTACCTTTCCACTTATGTTCAAACCCTGCGATGTTTAGTTCGCAGTAACATTCGTAGATTTCCCGATCGCGATCTTCTGGTTGGCCCAGTTCCGGGGTTATGCCTTGAACAGAATTTTTCTCCCGCTGAACGGCATTGAGTTCTGGGGCAGATGGTGTTGACAGGTCTATATTTTTATAAATGCCGAGGATTTGCAGCCGTTTAACGGTTGAGGGGCTCATATATGTACGGTGGGTAATCCGCCGTGCGTTGAGCATGTCTGTAGCTGCGTTATTAACGATCAGGTCGTTTGCATCGACGCTTTCGCTGATGGGTCTGTTACGCAACGGGCAGAAATAGACCTTTTTGAAAGCTGTGCCGCCAAAGCCGAGCATGAGGAGCATGCGATCGGTATCGGGGTAGTATTCTGTAGCGGTTGCGGTCAGATAGTGATTGAGGTCCCGTTCGAAAGCCATAGCAAGCTGATCTTTTTGCAGATCAACATTGTTTCCATCATTGCGGATTTTAACGGGTCCGTCTGTGGGGAGCATTTCAGAACGAGCATTTGCTTGGAAGCGCAGGACTGCTTCAAGCAATAGTGGGTGTCGTACTTTGGACATACCATCTACAGGGGCCCCGTCTGCGGCGCCTTGTATATTTGGTATTTCGATTTTCAGGCCGAGGAGTTTAATTCCAAGGGCTCGGTCTTCGATCCATTCTTTACGGCTTTCGATATCTTCTCCGATCGAGCGCATGAGTTCACTCGATATTCGGCTGACCTCCATAGAGTCGATATCGTTCACCAGATTGCGGAACCAGTCATCGTCCTTCCCGGTATCTTCGATGATATCCTGCAAGGGGCGACCATCGAGGGAAATAGTGACTGACCCGTCTGGATGGTTGATTTCGATTATATTCCCGTTTTCGTCGGTATTAACTTCGTCTTCCCGGTCATCGATGATTTCAATCATCATGTCTTCCGGGCTGATCGCCGGGTCCTCTTCGGGAGCCGGTTGCCGAATATTAGGGACCAGCCCTGGGGTCATAGGCATTGTCTAGTCCTTCTCGATATCTAATTTTTCCATTTCTTCGACAAATCTATTAATACCTTCTTGAGCCGCCAATGTATCAGATTTTGCGTTTATTTGATAGTGCCGGACGTAATCGTGGGGCTCTTTACCCCAGACCTCGACCTTGAAGTTCCCAAGGTGACCATTTTGGGCTTCCTTGACAACATCCACAATAGCACTGGCTAGAACGCGCTGCATATCTTTCTCCTAAACGGGGTAGAGGGGCAGAGCCTCTGACTTTCCCTTGAACCGCATTGAATCTTCGAAGTCGGCTGTCCATTCCGAATTTCTTAACAGGACCCCGATATCTCTCAAGTGTCGCAGGGCCATAGACGTTGTATCGACCAGGTCATCATGCTTTCCTTTTGGGAACTGACTGACCTGGCGGATAAGCATTTCTGCCCACTGCTTATTAGGAGCATATACCATACCTTCGGCAAAAAGATGCTCTACAGAATGTAATCGAGACAATTTGTCCTGACTTTTTGGATCATACATCTGGAGCGAGAATTTTTCTCCCCCGTAAAGTCGGCGCAGTTCTTGTGCGACAGAATGTCCTGCTGCTTTATTTTCAATAAGGACTTTATCGACCTTTAGCTTTTTACAGGTTTCGGAAACCTTTTTAACTAGTTCGTGGAGTTCATATCGTCCTTGCCAAGCGTACATGAGCATGACTTTAGGCGACGAATTTTCTGTAAAGCCGTATCCGGTTCTGATTTTAGTTGTCTCATCGAACATAATAGACTGATTATCCGACAAAACATTCTTATTATCCCGGCTGACGTATCTATTCGACAATTCTGTCTGGGCTCCGGTAAAGACGCCCCAGACGCTCATAGCAGAGGGATCATTTTCTGTCTTGGTGGTATAGGCTGTATCGAGCGTAGCGATAATCAAATCCATTAAGGGAAACTCAGTAGCTTCCCATGGCTGCCACCAGTCCGCTTTGATAATACCACCGCCTTTAGGTTCCGGCCGCTGCTGAAATTGCCCGGCGAAAATCCAGGGGCCCCGTTCCTTCTCAAAGTCACTAACTTCCTTTTCTCCAAACCGTTCCGGCCATAGCAAAGCCCCCTCCCTGCGGTTCAACTCCTCCTGAGCCGCCAAAGATACAGGGACCCTTTCTCCACTATTTCCAACCGTCACCAAAGGGGACCCATCAACATCAAGGCCCCTTGGGTCATTCCAGCCAATGCTGGTGACAGAATGTCGGTTCCATTCATACCGCATAGGCAAACACAAGTGCGTCCAGTCGCCATGATCGCGTGACAAAATGTGCCCAGTCAAATCTTCTTCACTAAGTCTTTGTTGAATAACAATAAACGCACCAGTCTTTGGATCATTCAAGCGTGTACTCAGCGCTGTATCCCACCACTCAATTGTAGAATGGATAGCTGCATCCGAGAAAGCTTCCTGGGCACTATTAGGATCATCAACGATAATAATATTGCCACCTTCACCCGTCAGAGCCGATCCTACCGAAGTCGCCAACCGGGCCCCAGACTTGTCATTATCAAACCTCGTTTTCGTATTCTGATCAGGACTTAACTTATACCGGGGGCCCCAAAGCTTCTGGTACCATGGACTTTCAATCAACCTCCTGCACTTAACCGAATCCCTCAAAGACAACTGTTGCGCATACGAAGCATGTAAAAACTGTACGCCGGGACCCGAAGTCGGAGAATTCCAAACATCCGGCTGCGCCCATACCCACGCAGGAAAAGCAACAGACACAAGTGACGATTTGGCACACCGGGGCGGAATGTTAACAATCAGCTTCCGTATGTCCCCATCAACAACACCCTGCAAATGCTCCGCAACAGCCTCAATAGGCCACCCCTCACTAAAGTCACTAGAATCTATCCAACGCCACGCATTCTTAAAAAACAAATACAAGTCATCCTCAAAGTCAGCCCGGTCCAGTTCTGCTAACTGCAAGTCACGGTCAATGAGGGTCCCGGAGAAGTTGACAAGGGTTGACATGTTTTTCCCGTTTTTGTGCGTGTTGCGTGGAGGGGCTTTAAAGGCCTTGATGTTAAGGCCAGGCGGGGGCCGGGGGGTCTCGATCGCGGTACCTTCGACCTGCCTGGACCTGCGACAATTTGTCGCGCGACATAATGTCGCATTGGGGACACTTATCCATCATCGTCATGCGTCACATTGTCATGCGACAATTTGTCCGATTCTATCTCGGTATCGTCAGGCCTGGCGGACAATATTGCGTTACGCAGAACGTCGCGATGTTCAGGGGATAGCGTCCTGGCATCGATTACCAGGCTTGCAGTCTGGATAGGTCCGCCGCCGGGACCTGACACTTCAACGCTAGCTTGCGTTTTATGGCCATAGCGGGCGGGATTAAGTTTTTCGGCATACCAACGCAGGGATTCGGCATAGAGACGCGCCGCCGATACCGTTGCATTATCAATTACTTCGCCGGATTGCGCGCGCTCATACAGGTCGCGGGGAACGTTTGCCGCCATGGCAAAAGCATGTTCGGCCATAAGTACCCGTGCGCGCGCGATCTTTAGGGCAAAAGGAGCACTCTTTTCCTGCCATCGTCCCAACGTCCGGAAATCGATCCCTACTGCCTGGCATGCATCCGTCATTGGATGCCCTTCGCTTATCAGGTCACACAATTGATCTGCTATTGTCTCGTTGAATTTTGTAGGGCGTCCGGTTTTTTTTAGAATCTCTTTAGCGGGTTTCCTACTAGCCCTTATGTTTGGCATGCTATCGGAAAGCTTGTCCCGTATTTCGCCATAACTGAACCGGGTCCTGATAGGCTTTTCCTTTTGCCGTTTAGGCTTGTCTTGCGCAATATCTGACATTTGTTTCCCCTGGCCGCCAAAATGAACGGGCAAGGGGAATATAATAGAAAAAGGCCGGGACTGCTATGAGTCCGGCCTGAATCTTGTACCACATTGAAACAAAAAAGAAAACCGATATTTTCCTGTTATGGTTTTATGGTGTTGCGGTTAGTAATAAGCTTCACCATGCAACAGCATCGCTATATTTGGCCGTGTTAGGCTTCATCTGCAGCGTTTCATCTGTGGCGCGTTTGCCGGTTTCTTCATCTAGCCAGAAATCATCTGGCGTGGCGTCAAAAGAGACGTGATTACCGCGCAAAACGCCTATGCGCTCGCCGTTTTCGGGACAATCAAACTGCGCGGCAGTTTCAGCGGCATCGCGTAGTGAGCCACTAAATCGCCAAACAGCCGTGTGACCGTCATACTCTACTGTCAGATGCGCTGGCGCGTTTGCCGCATTGTTCCTAGGCCACTTTCCGTTGCCGTAGCTATCAACTAGCTCAATGCGTCCGGTTTTTGTGTTATGCGTTGTCATGTTTGTGTGCCTTTCCGTTTTGATTTTATAGAGAATTGTATAGCCTACGCCGCGCCAGACTTGATTACATAACCAAGGAATTGACAATCGCGCTCGACACTTTCAATCATTTCAAGAGATTGACCATCCCAAACAACGCCAACTGCGTCACTACCGTTTACGTCTGCGCGATAGACTGCATACCCATGCTCGCCGCTGAGTGAATGTGACCAGACGTATTGCTGGCCGTTTTCAAGGGGATTTTTAAGGCTGGCATCAAGCGCAGCGGCGTATTCTTCTGGCGTGCCGTTGTATATCCCACCTTTGTGATCGGCGCTATCGCCCCAAATATAGCCAGTGTTAGTGTCGATTAAGATTATGCGCATTGTTTGTTCCTCATAGATTTCGGATGCATTTCACGTGTACATATTGCGGCCGTTTGGCTTGGCGCTCAATGTGACAAATTGACGCACCCAAAAAATGTTTTGCATGCGACAGAATGTCACATTTCCAGGAGATCAGCATTTGGCGCAGAGTGCATTTTCAAAAATAAACCAGGAAAATTAAAAAAACATTAACCCTAACCCCAATCTCAACCTCAACCTCAACCTCAACCATCAACCATATTACCAAACGCCAAGACGTTCCAAGGCATTCCGGTCCCGGTCCATCCCGCGAATATTCAGTGTTTCGAATATGTTCAAAACTTCTTCGAATATTGCGCGTTGTTCGTCATTCATCATGACTTGCCCAAACACTGATATTTTGTACGGATTGCAGACCATCTGCGCCGCTTGCCATGCGGCGTATCCGTTTGAGCGCGAATGTGGCGCTTTTGCCTTAAGCTTGCCTTTATGCGCGCCGCGTGTTGCTACAGCATCGCGCAAGGCAAGTGCCGCTTTATCAGATATGATCATTTTCTTTCCTTCCATTGTTAGCGTGCGACCCAAACGGAAAACGGGACAATTTCCGGACCGTTTTCTAGTCCCCATGCATTGTCGACAAAGCAAACGAAACGTTGCCACAATTGCGGCGGCACGTTGGGGTTTTTGCGTTTTTCGTTTGCCAAAAAGCGCCTACGTTGCGCGTTTGTAAATGCGTTGCCGTTGGTTTTCATTGCTTTGCCCTTTCCCATGGAAATGTGATTTTATCTTGCGCAACATCAAAATCATTTAACGCGCGCAAGTAAAGTTTTTCCAACCTTTTATATTCCGCCGAATTTTTTCCGGCCGCACAATTGCGCAATTCAAATGCATAACGTCGCATTCGCTCGCTAGCATAAAATGCCTTTTGTGTATTTCGGACGATTATATCCATCACCAGGCGTCCTTGCGTTCTAGCCAATAGCGATCGTGATAATGAACCGAATTCCATATGGTTTTCCGCCCATTGGCTCAATTCTCGTTCAATTTTGCTTTGTTCCTCAGAAAAACAGATTCGCGCTATTATGGAAGCTTTGAAGGGATTCCATTTTAAAATCACCCCTTGATAAGCCGCATATGCGAGCGGATTGCTTTTTGGCGGCAATTTTTTTAAACGGCCGCGATTTTTTCCTTTCGTGGCGATACATTCCAAAAAATATTGCCGGGCGATCGGCGATAATTCCGCCAATGCTTCCATTGCTTCAGGCGTTAATTCTGATTCAATCGTTTTCATTTTAGAGCCCTTCCATCATTGCAATATCACCAACAGGAACAACCACATATTCATACCCCATGGAATCGGCATAATCATCATTTAAGAGATTTGCATTCGATACCGCATGCCTTTCGCTATCATAGCGATCGATTATTTCGCCGGTTTGTATTTCAATGACGTACCACATGATTCTGTTTCCCTTGCGTTTCATTTGCATATTGATAATGGTCTATCATCGCTATGCGGCCAATGTGTCAAATTGTCGCATATCGTGAATCCATACCACAAATCCAGAATTATCATTTTTTGCGATTTTGCCTTTTGGGGAAAGTCCAATAATGCGGCCTGGACCTATTCCACGCATATCATCATCTAAAAAACGCAAATCCGATTTATCGCCGTTTAAAACAGTAAAGCCTTGAAAATATTGAGGAATAAACGGAACATATTTGTGCAATGTTAATATTTTTCCGGTTTTTTTGCGTTTGCGACGTTCCCTGCCGCCAAAACAAATTGCGACATTGCCGCCCATTGCCAATATCTTTAAACATTGTACCCAATTGCGGCCAGAATAGCTGAACGTCAAATGATAATTTGCTGGCGTTTTTTTCTGGCAAAATTCTACCATCCGCGCGAATGATTTTGTGTATTCAACTATTTGCAAATCAGGAAATTGGCGGACCAGGGGCAATTCGCCCGGCACATGGACCCGAAGCCAATCAATATCAGTGCTACCGTTCAATCGCGCGACGGGGATCATGCATTTTTTATGTGCCTCTTGAATCAAATGTTCCATCGCTTTTTTCAGCAGTGCCATATATGCGGCGCGATCGCGCATAAATTGCCTTGCTTTATTTATTCGGCTTTGCAAAACACTAGGATAGAACGCAACCATCCCGGCCGTTTTGCCCAAACATATTTCAACACATTCGTCACTTGCGTCCGGGCATAGATTGCCGACGCCAGCCAAACTATGCGGCGCCATATAATGTATCCCGTTTAAATAACCATAAGATTGCGACAATGCGGCTTTGTGACTTGTGATTGATAGCAATTTCCGAAAATCCGTTTTCATTTCGTTACCTTTCTATGTGATGCATTTCACTTGTACATATTGCGGCCGTTTGGCCTGGCGCCCAATGTGACAAATTGACGCACCCAAAAAATGTTTTTCATGCGACAGAATGTCACATTCCCAGGCGATCGGCATTTGGCGCAGAGTGCATTTTCGAAAATGAACCAGGAAAATTAAAAAAACATTAACCCCAACCCCAACCCCAACCCCAACCATCAACCTCAACCCCAACCATCAACCCGGAGCAACCCATGGAACTGACGATATCAATAGAAGAATATGAGCATGGCGGCCGCCTCTACTGTGGCGACCTTTACGTTCGATATACTCATGACAAGCGTGACAATAGCTACGATTGGCAGCCAACCCTACTGCGACTGGCCAAGCTAGACGATAAAGTTGATTGGTCTAACGATGACAACCTCGAAACGATCGACCTGAAATCGGAAATGGCCAAAAACCTTTTTGAGGGATGGTCATCATATATTTTGGATTGCTGCGCAGATGACAACCGGTGGAGATAACCAATGATAACTGCACAATAAAAAACCACCCCTACCACATAACAGGAGAACCACATGCCGACGTATCTTTTCACTGTGTCTTTTGAAGCGCGAACAATTGGAATAAGTACTGTCACGGTGATCGCGGATAGTGAGACAGAGGCACGCGAGAAGTTATCCGACAACGAATGCGGATTGCAGGAGGTGAAGGAAGAATACTACGAGGAATTAAGTTACAACCACACCGATGCAATCTTGTCGGAGGTAACACCATGAATCGCCATGTCTGAAATGCGCAATATAGCGCGCGTTGCCGATCTTTATGTAGACAGTAAGCAGAGCAGAAAGGAACACAATGGCAAAGCTTAAAACATACAGGGCAGAAGGTTTTCAAAAGGTTAGGGCCCAGAATGCTCTGGCGGCCGCCCGTATATTCTGCGATCGTCAGGCCCGGAAAATCTATGGATCATCCGGCAGGGTTAAGCATGTCAAGAAAAATGAAATCAGCCTAAGAAACGGAGAAATGCTGTTTGTTGCGACGATCCAGCCACGAGACCTGAAGCCTGACTATGATGACTCGATGGAAAGGGCAAAGGGCTGGAATTTCGTCATCTACGTCAGGAAGGATAAAGATTGAGTAAAATATTTAATTTTTTTCTCATCCTGATGAAGATATGCCTGTTTTTGCTCCTGTGGTTTATTTGGTACCTCATAAAACCAGAACAAAATCAAAGGCATCAATGAAGAATAGCGGCGCTTTTCAAAGCGCCGTTTTCTTTTGAACTCAAATCACGATTTCGGTCCCGTAGCATGTTTAAAATGACAAACTGTCGCAATGGTCATCATTGAAGTCGGCAAGTCGCGGGATCTTAATTTCAACGTCAAACTGATTGCGGACGACCATCCGGTGCGCCAGCGCAAACGCTTTGGCTTGCCCATGATAGTTTTTATCGTTGTCCGAAAATATAATCAGGCGTTCGATCCCGTTTGGCGGTTCGAAGTGAGCAAGACAATTGGCGTTCACGGCCGCCCAGACCGGCACGTCGAACATTTGCCGTGCGCTCAGGCTGGTCTCTATCCCCTCTGCGATGCCTAGAACAGGTCCGGACTCATCTATCGGTATCGCGCATCCTGGCGGAAGCTTACCCTTAAGCACACGCTTTCGAACCGTGACCGGCGCAGCGCAACCATCTGGCGTCAGGTAGGTTAAATGCAGATTTACCGCACGGCCGCCAAGAGCAATCTTGGTCACCATGCCAGGGAAATACTGGTCAGCTTCAGGATGCCACAACCTGTCATGCTCATAGAGCCGCTTCGGGAGCTGCGTGATGCCGGTCCGCCTCTTGATGTACGTTTCCACCGGGCCGCC
>Ga0208644_1002512_pt1 | contig 14646 bp, 13 predicted proteins | sample VirMetDEL_Nov_18_FD_184517 | JGI IMG/M metagenome (GOLD analysis project Ga0208644, IMG submission 184517) | Aqueous microbial communities from the Delaware River and Bay under freshwater to marine salinity gradient to study organic matter... | ecosystem: Environmental > Aquatic > Marine >... | reverse complement strand
ATAAAAGTTCAATAGAACTAAAGGAGTGGAAGATGAGCAATGAAGAAGTTACGAACCGTCAACAAATACGTGCTGACATACTAGATACAGCTAAAGAATACGTCACAAAAGATCGTGCAGCAGATCACGGCGACATGGAAGATAACTTCCTTACTATCGCAGCGTATTGGAACACGCATCTTGGTATTTATTCGATTGGGCCACAGGATGTTGCGGTGATGATGGCTTTGCTAAAACTTGCGCGGATCAAGCAGAACGAGAAGCACATAGACAACTGGGTAGATGCCTGTGGTTACATAGCCTGTGGTGGAGAACTCATTAGCGACTAGATAAAACAAGAAGGAGTGGAACAATGAAATATACTAATCCATATCGTAACAATTACGAAGCAATCCGCTATCTGTCAAAGATGATTGACGGATACTTTGAAGGTCATGGCTTTTGTGACAGGGGTAAGAAAGAAATATCTGACAACCCAGAACAGTTTGGTTGGAAGTCACACGACTACCCGCATGCGCCAGAGGCTTTCAAGTATCTACCTCAAGAAGATGTAGGTACAGCCGCTAGATATGGCATGCAATTGTTTAAGCGCATACGCGACTTGCGCAGGATCAATCGTGAGGTGGACACACCCAAGACCACCATACAAAAATCGAAAGAAGCCTCGCAGCTTAACGCACAAACATCTCTTAACTCTGCATTCCCATCCATCAGTTGGGATGTTGAACCTTTTATGAGAGGTGATATTAGCGTCGAGAAGGGACGAGGGACATGGGGTAGTTCCAAATACGTGGTTAGTGTTCCTGTCACTTGGAACAAGAAGGTATTCGACAACGGCATTGCTGAGGTCAGAGCGGGTGATGGCATGCGCTTTGTTCTGGATGCCAAGGAACGTAAGCTCGAACGTCTTAATGATATCGGCATACGTGCATTCTCTACTGCCGTACTCAAGGTCAAGAACAAAGAAGCCAAGATTGAGAACGCTTGGGTCATGTCATACGAGACATCTGATGATCCTGTTCTGGCAGTTCAGACTGAGTTCAACAAGTGCGAGAGCTTGATGCGTAGACGTATCAAAGATACGGTTACTAAAGAGCTACTTGATTTCTAAAAAAGAGGGCGGCGAGAGCCGCCCAAGTATGGAGCATTAACCTATCGTAACACGAGGTGATATTTGAACAAAGAGCTAAACGCTGATGAGATACTAGACCTTGTGCTTAGGCTACCATCATCAGCAAACAGAGAGCAGGTATGCGACTTGATTGTGAACGTGATCATGGCGTATGGTATGGCAGAAGACTTTCCAATTATGTCCTTGATTGTTAATCAAATACTTGAGCAGATCGATGATCATGAGGGCATAACAATACATTAGTTCGTTAACATTTCGCTCATGTTTGCCTTGCGGACTAATGTGAACTGGCAGGGATTGAGTGTACTGCTCGACGCTCTCCCTGCTTTTTTTATAAAAAAGGGCCACCCGAAGGTGACCCAGTATCATAGAGTGGAGAGGACGTGCTACATATGGGTGTAGAACAATATCCTGACACAAGAACTAGCATGCACTTTTGCATAGGTCAAACCGATTCAAACAACTTGTCAGTTAAGTTGCCGATAAGTCGCAGTGTTTCTCTACAATTAAGAACTGCTTAGAGGGGCCAGTCGTCATCATCTACCTCAGAGTATGGCACTGGTGCGTCAAGTATAGGATCAGGTATATGCTTCCTGTACGTTGATGTCGGGACATCGAACTCAAGCTCTGTGTCCCCCTGCTTTCCAACCCATGAGAAGCGACACTTCCAGATATGAATTTCAGAAACCCTAGAGTGTGCCGGATCAGGTCTGTGAACTGTTAGACCTACGTCAGCTTTCGCAAACCAAGCGGCACTACCGGATATGTCATAGCCTTTTGGAGCGGGAACTTTTCCTGACTGATCGCGCATCATCTTTGTTGGATGGGCTACGAACCACAGGTGTATACCGTGCGCCTGAGCGAAGACACGCAGCCGTGTCAGCATGTCAGATATCCATTCAGTTTCACTGACGTTGGCATCCCTCTGGATGTAGTTGTATGGGTCTACGATTGCACCGCGTACACCGTGCCGCATCACTGCAATCTTCAAGCGTTCGATGATACTATCGACTGACGACATGGAACCGTCTGCCTGATACAGAAAAGAAAAGTGCGATTGAACAAATTCCTTTCCCTTGCGCAGCTCGTCTGGCGTTATCCGATCCATTGCACCTTCAAAGAAAGGCTTGCGGATATACTTGCTGATGAGCTTGGCAATATGAAGACGCGGTTCGTTCTCGAAAGAACAGATCGCAAACTTCCAACGCTTCTCTTGTGCCATGTTCACCATGATCTGATCTATGAACTCAGACTTACCAGACGATGGGTGACCAGTGACAACAGTTAGCTGACCAGTGACAACGGTATACAAATCATCGACATTGTCGTAGCCAGTACTCTCGCCACGCCCCATGCCTTTCTCGTAGATGTCATCGATCTGATCATAGAAATGTTCTGCATCGTATAGACCTGCGACAGGCCACGGCTTGGCCTTTAATAAGACATCATCCACCTTATCTTTGCCGTGTTTCAGAAGGACATCGTTGCAGTCTTTGCATCCCTCTGGGTACTCAACCTTGAAGCATCTATCCTTTCCGATACGACGAGCGATCTCTTCCGCTGTTGCCTGACCCGCAGGGTCTGCATCCATAGCGATGATGATACGACGAGCGGCATCGATCTTTTTCTTTGCTGCCCATAAGAACTTGAATTTATTATCTTCTTTCGGATCGATGTTACCATCGACAACCTTTATGACCGCGCCATTTGGTATTGATACAACGCTTTCGTAACCTGTCTCCATGAATGCAAGCGCATCCATTTCCCCCTCGCAAATGATGAGATCATCATCACGCTGCACGTTATGTAAGTTGAAGAAAGTTTGAGGTGCGCCATTGCAAATGAACGCCTTGCTATCGATGGATCGTATCTTCTGTGCATACTCTTGTCCCTCATGGTTTTGATATGGGAACAGGATGCTTGGTGTCTCATGACCTATCGATTGGAACCATGTGACGGATGACTGAAGGTTTGCTTTCTCTGCTGTTTCTGCACTGATGCCACGGCTTTTTAGCCACGCCAGTGCCGCCTCAGTAAGTGAGGTCTTGTCTATCTTTTTGGCTACGGACATTGTTTCCACTCTGTTTATTTTTTCTACTCGCTCTGCCAACGGAACAATCCCCTGCTGATTGCAGTGCCAACACTGAAACAGTATCTTGTCTTGTTCTATTTTTAGAGAGAGCGTTCTATCGGTTTTGTTTTTGCGGCTTGGACTACAGCTTGGGCATTTTATTTTATGTTGACCTTGCCCTAATCTGTACGCCTCGCCACGAACTTGTTGTTCGATTTGCACGGCTATCTCCTACTCTGATTTGCCCATCATAGCGAAGACGGATACGAGTAGTCAACTTGCCAAATTTTTCCCGCCTAATATATAATATATATACTTAGTCTACCGATATATAATATCGTCTACCGAACGTCTTCCGATATAAGATAGTCTGGTATTTTTTTTATGTCACAGGAACGAACACGAATAACCGAACGTGGATTTTCTTTATCCAGACCCCAGTAAATAAACTTCTGCTTCACCTGCCTGTCGTTCTTGTAGACACGGCACTGCATGCAATCTAGGATCAAGCTCTCATCAAGATCAGGGCGGCGCGATGCGTAGTATATCATCATCTCAACGACAACATCTTCAGTCGTCGGCACTTCTAAGACAGGGCATTGCTGCTCGAAAGTCTTCACGTAATCCCTAGCCTTCTGGGATTTTATGAGGGCAGGTCGGCCTTTTATCAACACCATCTTGCGTGAGTTCGCCTTGGATGCGGGTTCACCATGCACCGTGAATGTAACGTCAAAGTCTCCCATATCTTCCCCTAAATATTCCTATTTGACTTTATGTTCCTATTGTGATTTAACTACAGACCAGTGGAGAAAACAATGAAAATAACGAACAAGCATAACCTACCAGATGCTTTCCTAAACTTTGCGCGGGACGATAAGTACTCAAAGGGCAAAGCGGATATCAGCGTGACAACTCTCATCGACTCACCACGAGTGCGCCTGATGAAGGATTTGTATGCAGATAAAGCAGAGACAGACGTGGTCGATATGATCTGGCCCCTGTTTGGTACGGCAGTACACCACATTCTTGAGAGTGCCGATGATCCTGCGAATGTGCAGGTAGAGGAACGCCTGTACGCAAACGTGGCAGGTTGGACTTTGTCTGGTGCGCTAGACCATCAAGAAGTTTTACCTGATGGCACCGTTCAGATCACGGACTATAAGGTTACGTCCGCTTGGTCTGTGATCCTTGGCAAGAAAGAATGGGAGCGTCAGCAAAACTGTTACGCTTGGTTGGTCGAGAACTCTTTGGCAGGTGCCAACCGTCAGAGCAAGGTGAGCAAGCTGCGCATTTGTGCCATCCTTAGAGATTGGCAACGCCGCAAGGCACAGTTCGACAGCGAGTACCCACAGTCACCAGTTGTGATCGTTGACCTTCCCCTGTGGAGTGCAGAGGAACGTGAGGATTATATCTATGAGCGCATCGATGCACATCAGTCAGCGCAAATGGATTACGATCTATACGATCAGTTCATTCTCTGCTCGACTGAAGATCAGTGGGCAAAGCCAGATCAGTATGCCGTGAAAGAAGCGGGGAAGAAGAGAGCATTGAAGCTGTGGGATACAGTGGAGAAAGCTCAAGAGCATGTCGATAGCAGCGATAAGAAGCTAGAGATTGAGTATCGTCAGGGCGAGAAGACCCGATGCGAAGGTAACTACTGCGGAGTGGCAGAGTTTTGTGAACAATACAATGGATGGAGAAAGTAATGTCCGTATGGGAAACACTATCTAAGATCGATGTAAACGATCACACGGAAAAGAAGAATGGCCTAACGTATCTATCGTGGGCATGGGCTTGGGGAGTTCTGAAGAACCACTACCCCGAAGCTGTATTCAAGAAACATATACAGCCTAACGGCATGCCGTACATCAAAGATGAAAATGGTTACGCATACGTTGAGGTCACAGTTCTTGTCGAAGGAATTAGTGCAACTGAACTTTTTCCTGTTCTTGATTACCGCAACAAGGCGATCCAGAACCCCGATGCATTCGCAGTTAACACCGCATTTCAGCGTGGACTAGCCAAGGCAATCAGCTATCACGGTCTGGGTCACTACATCTATGCGGGTGAAGACCTGCCTCAGAGCGGCGGAGAGGAGCGGCAGAGTGAGGTAAAGGAAAAACCTAAGCCTACCCCCACGAAGCAAGAGAAAGCTCCTGAGCCGCCTAGTGAGGAGCCTCTTGGTTACATGGTTAACTCAGGTGCCTACAAACCAGAGGATCGTGAGCCTCGTGCTGTCTATGATTGGGACAGTTGGGCAGATGTTGCATGTGCTTGGGTGGATGCAATCAAGACAATGGATACATTGAAGAAGTTCTATAACGCGAACAAGCAACTGTTCGAGTTAGCCAAAGAGCAGAACAGTACAGCCCATCAATCGGTGGCTGACAAAATCAAATCTAAGAAAGAAGAGTTATCAAAGGAGAAGAAGTAATGGCTCAATATCCCGCATCAGGCATCCTGTTTCAGAACGACAGGAAGCAGAACGAACGTCAGCCAGACTACACTGGCAACCTTGAGGTAGATCGTGAGGTAGTGACTGACCTATGGAACCAAATGCAAGAAGGGGTCGAACACCCAAAGGCGAACCTAGTCGGATGGAGAAAGACATCCAAGAATGGCAAGCCATTTCTGTCGTTGCGCAGCGACTTGTTGAGAGAGCGCAAGAGCGGCGACAACTATCAAGCACCTGCGGGTCATCAGAACAACAAACAGTCCAACGAAATGGACGATGAGATACCGTTTTAAGCTATGCTCATTCCGAAACATAAGAACATTCGGGATGAGAAGTATCTGAATACTTTGCGGGGTACACCCTGCTTAGTGTGCAGACGTGGCGCAGAGGCTCATCACCTACAGCATGTTGGGGAACGTGGTGTAGGTATGAGGTCGGGAGATAACTGGGCTGTACCTCTGTGTCACGACTGTCACATGGAACTTCATCGCTTTGGAGATGAACGTACATGGTGGGACTTAAATGGACTTGAGCCTGTGGAGTGGGCTAAGAAAAACTGGAGTAAGTACAATGACAAAATCACAAGGTAGATACTCAGACAGTGATCTAGGTAGAGCTATAAGGTTTCTTCTAAAGGGTCGATCTATATCATATGTATCAATCTTTTTGGACAGAAGAGAAGACAACATCAGGAAGAAGTTCTTAGAGGTAAGAAACGCTATAGACGATGCCCTGTCTGGAGATGAGGTGCCTACCCATACTACTATTTTGTTCGACGATAACTTTGAAGTAGACAACTTTCTAGACGACAGTCTTGATATCAATCTCCCCAATGTTGATGCGCGATCTAAAGGTCGGAAGTTTAAGAAGCAACCTGTTGAGTACATTCAGGATTACCTAACAAAGAAGAAGATAACTCATCAAGTATTGCCTGAAGATAGCAGAGTCTTGATCTACAAGAGCAGAGACTTGAGTGATCCTAAACAATCTTACTACTCATACTACTATGAAACTGGAGAATGGACTGCACCAACTGGTGAGCCAAACAAAGTCTATAAATCTTGGGACATAGAAAACTTTGTACTCAAGTACTATAAGTCAGCCGAAGACGACAGGAAGTACTGGGAAGAGAAAGAAGCTGAGAAACTTTGGGCAGAACATGAAGCTAAAAAGTTAGAGCAGCAACAAGTACCAGTAGATCAGAACGTCACTAAGATAGACCTCACTGAGTCGGACATGAACTTCTTGCAGAAACTATTCTCTAAGAAGAAAGCTCAATATGAGTAGCATCAGGGACGCAGCTATGGGCTTTGAGGCCGTGAAGGTGTCCATGTCTCAGGACAGGAACGGCATCATACTACGCCTCAACGTACACCCCAATGACTGCCCACCAGAACTACACACTGACTGGGTAGGCACGAGATACATGGTGGCTATGGTTAGATTGAACGATGAAGATCAACCAGAGACACGAGAAGAATATCAGCATATAGAAAGGCTGATTGCATCAGCAGGACTACTGTGCCGCAACCAAGAGTTTGGCGAGTACCTGCATGACTGTGGGTTAGTAGAGGATGTTGACCCATTTAAAATAGAGAATGCGGCGGTAGAAGCCGTGCGAAAATACTGTGGCATCACATCGCGGTCAGAGTTTAGAGATAATCCTGATGCCCGAAGTAAGTTCGAAAAACTACGTGAGGACTTTAGGCAATGGAAGAAAAGCTAATGGACATACATGGGGTTGCTACGATGCTATCTATGCACCCCAAGTCAGTAAGAAAAATAATGAAAGAAGATACCTACTTCCCTAACCCAATTGTGTTTAGTGAGCGTGTTAAGCGTTGGAAGTATACAGAAGTTTTAGAGTGGATAAATAACAGACATGAAGCCAACATACGAGAACCAAGCTGACGCAGAGAACGAAAGACAACTTGCACTTCTACTAGAAGATAAGTGGAAGTGTAAGATGCAGCGTCAGATGAAGTACGCACAGTTTGACTACGTTGCATTGCGTGGCAAGAAGATACAGGCATTCGTTGAGATGCGGCATAGGAATGTGCCATATGACAAATACCCAACCTGTTTCATATCACTAACCAAGTTGCTCATGGCACAGAACCTAAAGAACGTGTGCGATGTACCATGCTTGTTCGTGGTTCAATGGTCAGACAGAACTGGTTACTGCAACCTTGATATGAAGTGCGAGGTTGAGTTCAGCGGTGAAGGATGGAATCGCCGCAACGATCCATCCGACATTGAAGCCATAGGCTTGATACCAACAAACAGGTTCGTAATGTTCAATTGAACTTTATCGATAGTCCTTCATCATCATGTTGCCACGAGCGTATAGCATCTGCTTCTGCTCATCCAATCTATCCAGTAGCAACTGACGCTGACTATCAGGAAGATTTACATTATCACGGATGGCATTCTGCTGCCGTGATATTTTTTTGATGGCATTGTTGATAGCCTTGATGCGTGGCAGTAGTGCGATCTCTTCAGAGTACTTCTCTCTGGCTCTCAAGAACCTTGCGCGGTCACCTGCTTCTTGTGCCGCCTTGATCTCCTGACCTACATTCAGGATACGATCACGCTTCTCAACGAACAGACCGATGTTCTCACGCTCAGATACGCTACCGATAATCTTACGAACGAACGGTATCTCTCGTGATAAGTCCTCATCAAACCCATCAGTATAGATACGAGCAGGTGCCTCTGCTGTACGCTGTACGAACCGCCCGATACCACCAGTAAGATACTCGAACCAGTAGTCCATGATCTCTGGGTTCCAATCAACGAAGCCAGACATCTCGCTAGTGCCGCCTGTCAGAGAGTTCAGGTTATCAGTAACCCAACGTGCTGACGGGCTGACGCTGTTAAAGTATCGTTGGCTATCAGGCGATTGATCCCCCGGATACTGCTGCTTATATATCGGCACTCCTGCGTAGTTTTCATTGCGCATTATTTCAATGAATGGATCGAACACAGTTGGTGCTAAAAAGTTTGCCATGTTCTCAGTGCCGCCGATTGGATTCAAAGCATCAACCGCAGTCATGATGATTGAGTTGGCACCCTCTGATGCAGAGTACTCACCACGAAGTGTACGAGTGAAAGCACGTCCTGCATTAACTGCCATGTTAAGACCATACGGTAGAGGTATAGCTAGGTAAGAGCGATCACCCATACCAAAGGTTGGTAGAATTAAGTTATGTTCAAGGATGTAGTCAGGTATCTTGTCGTAGATTTTGATCTCATCATCGTCCTCTTCAGACAACATAGCATTGAGAGCATCTTGCATAACACCAGCAACGACCAAACCACCCCAAAGAGCTTGCACCTTTCTCGACTTTAAGAACGCATTGAAAAGTGCAAATGAACCTTGGATAGATGCATTGTAGAACAGGTAGTATGAGTTCATGAGAGTTTTCATCTCACCACCCTTACCAAAGTTCACAGTCACATTACGCGCAGCCTGTGCAGCTCTCTCGTTGGAGAACCCCTTTTCCTTGAGTCCTTTGTATACAGCAACACGTACAGCGTTTTCAGCCACGGTGTTATAGTCTTCTAGGAACTTGAGGAGTGACTTGGTCTTCTCACCTACGAAGCTGTTCTTCATCTTGTTGAACTTGCCACGCGCACCGTCTTCAGCAATATCACCTAGCAAGTTGCTGATGTTTGCCATCTGATCAGCGACACTGTTCATAGGGTTGGCAGAGTTCTGTCCACCATCACGGACGAAGTCAGCATATATCTTTGCCCACTCACTATCTGTATCACCGTTGCGAATGGCTCTCTTGATGCCGCCAAATGCCTTTCCGTAATCCTTGGCGATGCTCTTCACCATGCCATCAGCATCAAACTGCTGCACGTTAATACCTGCTGTTTGAATATCGCGAACGATGTTGGTGATGAAGAACTCAGGGTTATACGAGGTGTTGATGTTTGACAGGTATCTGTTCAACTTACCCAAGGCACGGTTGATTGTATCAAGTGAGCTTGGGCCTGTGCCATCTACACCTTTCAGTGCGTTTGCTAGACGGACATCACCTAGCTCAACGAATACATCTTTCCCATTTTCTTTGGCAACAAAGATATTCGGGTCTTGGCCTGCCATCATATCAGGTATTTCTCTAACCTTGCCTGATGAATCCAATACACGGCGTGTTGGCATACGGTCTAGGATACGACCAAAGCCACGGGTCTTGTCTGGGTTTGCACGTAGCAATCCAATGAATGCCTGACCAACCTTGTTGCGTTCACCACGAACAACAGAGTTCTGGTTCTGGTTAATCACTGTTGCCAGAATATCTGTGGCATAATCAAAACGGCCCAGCGCACGACGATCTTCTTTACCACGTACACCAAACGGCGCACCGCCTGCGGGACGAGTGTAATCCATCTCATCTTCAAGCATGTCAACCTTGCCACGCAGTGGGACATAGGCATTGAAGTTCTTATCAGTGCGCATGTCGTCTGGGATTAGGCCATAGTTCCTGCGAGTTTCGTTTGTATTACCAACGATGCTACGAACAGACTGCTGAACCTCACGCAATGCAGCGATGCTTGGGCCATCCAATGTGGCGACCCATCCTAAAATTGCATCTGCCTCTGCGTCAGACATACCCGAACCAGATGTATTGTCTGGGTCTCGTTGTCTGATGAATGCGTTACGTTCCTTGGCGTGTGTCGCATAGAGTACAGCATCAACCACCGCGAGCTTCTTGCTTGGATAACTATCAAGGGCTTTCTTAACAAAGCCATCGCCTGTCTCTGACGTTCTATCTGACAGAGCTTTCAATTGATCGATCTTGCCCTGAGCAATGTTAACACCTTTAACTGCGTTCACTGCATCCTTATAGATTGTGTTTTCACGGCTATCGATCTCAGCACCAACACGACCATGATACAGTTCTTCCTGTAGGTAGGGATCGAACGCATCTGTGATTGTGGCACCTTTGTTCTTTAGCTCTTGGATCATGCGACCAACTGGCAGCATGTTGTCTTGGAACTTGCGGATGATTGTGTCCGCTGCCGTCTGAGCTTTCTGCTTTGGCAGAACAAACCCAAGACCCTTGGCGACAGTGTCGGCTGCACGAGCGTAGTTCAGATCGTACTTCTTGTTCTCAATCTCTTGTGGCAATGCGCTGAACAAACGAGATGCACGAACAGGTGCGACCTTACGAGCCTTCTTCTCTAGGATTGGGAAGAATGTCTTAACATAGAATACATCCTTGGCAGGTGCATTTGGTAGATCACGACCTGACTGCAATACAAGACGCATTGGTGGTGCCTTGAATGCTAGGTTGTCACGCCACTCAAGTACGATGCCGCCCTGACTTGGGTAGGAGATCACGGATTCTCCGTCATCGTATCCTTGGTCTTGCCAACGGCGTAGTAGATCATAGATGGCATTCTCTACACGCTTGTACTTAGAGTTCTCTACAAGTTCCTTGTCATGGTTGCGCTGCTGAATATGGAACAGACCCTGACCAACTTCTACACCGCTCTCATATGTCTTGTGTGAACCCTTTGGCAGAACGATAGGACGCAGTCTGCCACGATCCATGAAGTATCCATAGACAGGATTTGGCGAGCCATCTCTCAAGTTTACTGGCGCACGTACAGGAACGAGAGCCTCTGCTGGTACAATTCTGGAATACCTTTGAGGTGGTAGTTGTGGATCAACCTCAAGACCTGCAAGGTCACCCGCCGTGTCACGTTGCTGCTGAGTAGTAAGCTGCTCTTGCGCAGCCATAGACCCATCAAGAAGAGTTAGCTCTCTTGGGGCGAAGAAGTTCCCTTCTTCTGGGCCTCGTTGTATCGCATCAATCTCTCTGCCAATTTCAGAATCTCTGTCGAGCTGAGATTGGACACCACTGATCCGTCCTCGCTCTGAATCGGGGAGTGTGGCTTTGATTTTGTCATCGCTTACACCTTTGTTTTTGAGGATGGCAATCGCGCCATCAGCGTAGTCGTTGTCATCACCACGACCTTTCCGAACACCACCAGCCTCGAAGATACGCTTCTCTGCATACCACATAAGAGCTTGGAAGTCTGCGTTAGTTAGATCGGCACCGATCTGATTGCTCTGTCGCAGTATCTCTCTTGCACGGTTAGCTGCCGCTCTCATAGCTGAACGCTCACGAGCGTTACGTGGGTCTTCTTGTAGTTCTGGCTTCAGCTTACCTGCTAGGTTCTTAGCTGCTAGTGCCAAGTCTGTAGATTTAGGACGTGCTTCCTGTGCTAGTTTCTTAACCTTGGCAGCATCACGACCAGTGATAGTGCCGCCAGATGTAACGACGAAATCATACTGGTCAGCAAGCTCATCTAGCTTGTCATTGAATGCTTTGTTGTAGAAGTTCTTGTCCCAGATTTTCTGTACCTGTGGAGCAATAAGTTCAATATCACTTTTCTCAATCGTAGCGATATCCAGTGACTCCACTGTATCTACAAGTAACTTCTTATCTGTATTTGTCAGGCGATCTGGATTTGAGATAAGCTCCCATAGCTTGTCTTTGTTCTCCTGAACAAGTTCATCACGGTAGTTAACCGTTGGGTTACCCGTGATACGATTGACAAAGCGCATCCACCAACGATCCATCGTAAGTGGATTAAAGTTACCACGAAGGTTCTGATAAAAACCGTTACCAATCTTTGGCCCGATAACATAAGCAACTCCGACGATCTCATCGGCTAGTTCCTTGCCGTCAATCTTGAACGGAAGGTCTTTGACACGTTCTACACCGAACACGTCTGTCATCAGTGTTGCAAGATCACCCTTACGCATCTGCATTGTAAGCAGTTCGTTGATCTGGTTTGAGTCATATCCAAGGTCAGTGAGTGCATTCCAGAACTCCCATGCCTTGATCATGGACTGACCCTGCTTGCCAGAGGAAGACAATGGGAACCTTCCGTCTTGGCTGTTCTTCCATGCATCATACTGGCGAGATGCCAGCAGGTAATTGTCGATTACTGACAAACCGTTTGAGGTGACGGCTGTTGCGTAGTCAAATGCATGCTCAGATGCAGGGTCATACAGTGCATTCTCTGTTCCATCGGGACGAAAACGAGAAACCTCCGGGTATACCGGGAAGAGAATTTGTTTTGCTAACTTTAACTTTGCATCGTACCAACCGATAGCATCACTGCTTGATAGCAGGGCAGCTTCTGCCTCTGCAGCCATGATACGAGCGACCTCTTCACGGTCTTGCTCTGAGTTGACGATGTCGTATGGACGAGTGCCTCGAAGCTCAAGCAGCTTGTTGGCAAAACTTACAAGGGTTTCTGATCCTTGCTTGTTCTTGAACTTAGGCTGACCAGTATTCGGGTCTAGATAATCCAGAATACTTGCAGCACGTTGTTCATCAGTCAGGGGTAGAGATAGGCGTGATTGCCTAAAGCCCTCTACTCCTCTAGTAAGCTGTTCTTTTTGGCGGGCGTTACGGTTATCCCTTGCTTCCGCAAAGCGGCGACCAACTTCAGCAAGGTTTCTTTGGTATCCGATTGCGGTGTCACCTCTGTAAGCACCACTTTCTTGGAGTCTTCTGATTCCTTCATTAGTCCTGATCTCCTCAAAATTGTTCAGGTCAAAGATAGCCAGTTGGTCTGCAGCCTCAGCGATATACAATGCTTCTTCTGCAGTCGGCAGTATAAGAGTGTTGTCTAAGAAGTATTGCTGAGAGTCACTATCGAACCACCCACCAAGGTAGACTGGCTTATTGACAGCGGCAGAAATATCCTTATTATCCTCTATATAGCCTAATAGTACCTCTTCTGGCAAGGTCTCTCCGACAATTATTTCTGCTTCCTTGAGAGGTGCAACAACGAACCCGCCAGATGCAGGTTCCATAGTGACAGGATCAATGGTGAAACCTTCAGGATTATTCCTGATAAAGTTCTGCAAACCTGATACACTAGAGGAGCGAGGCAGTCTTGAGAACTTAACTTGTTCTTCAACTGGCACATCTGTAACATAGTCATCGGAGGTAGATAAGATGGCAGAACCTTTTGCACTGATAGAGGATGGCTCCTCTCGCGCACTAATCTTTAACTCTGATGGCTCGACATCAGTACGGACTTCTGAAGGAGTGATAATGCCTTCTGGTGATGTAGCTGCTGAAGAGATACCAACGCCTGATGATCTACGTGCATTCCGCGCAGCATCAAGCAATGAGCTTTCAGCACTTCTCCAAGAAGCCTCAGCTTCCTGAGCAGATACATTCATACGATCTAGTGCAGCGTTGAATGCATCGTTGTAGTTTCTATAACTACGAGCGATAGCATTGAAGTAATCATCACGCTGCGCTGACAACTCTTCTTGTGTCTTGTTGCGCCACTCTTCAAAGATCAGGTGACCGCGAGACTTCTTCTCAACCTCAAGCTCTTGCAGTGGCAGATACCATTCCACAAGCTGACCATTTGGCATGCGTAAATCAAACGCAATGATGCGCCATCCCCATTCCTTTGGTCTAAACAACTTGCCTGTGTCGATCTTAACTAACTCAATGCCCTCAGCTAGAAGCTCGTTAAATATGGCAGGTACATCGCGGAAGTCTGGGATGACTGTCTTGAAGCGATAGCTATCCCGAATGTGTGATACATCATGCCAAGGCTTTGTTGCTAGGATAGAAGGACGACGAGCCTTCTGTGTTACCTTTGATAAGTCTTTGGCGTTGTCACCAGACTTAGTGCCAAACCTGTCATCAATACGCTTGATCAGACGCTTAACAACTGGGCGGTTCTGATTGGTCATACGTTGTATATCCGCACGAACCTGATCGTTAGGTGCCGCTACGTTAATCGGCATTCTGATTTCTTGTAGTGGCTTGATCTCTTCTTCTGTTGCGAAGATGCGAGACTGACGTGCTGCAGGTTCTGTCTGCTGCTGCGCTGCTATACCGCGCTCACGCTGACCTATGTTGCCAACAACGATATCATCAAAGATGCTCTGCACATCTGTGAATCCATTGTCTACTGTTCCGCCAACGA
>Ga0208644_1002510_pt1 | contig 14653 bp, 20 predicted proteins | sample VirMetDEL_Nov_18_FD_184517 | JGI IMG/M metagenome (GOLD analysis project Ga0208644, IMG submission 184517) | Aqueous microbial communities from the Delaware River and Bay under freshwater to marine salinity gradient to study organic matter... | ecosystem: Environmental > Aquatic > Marine >... | reverse complement strand
GTGATCGCGTTTGCGTGTAAAAATTCATTCAATGCTTTTTCGCGTGTGAGTTTCGCGGCCGCCAACTTTTTGTTGCGATGTGTTGCGCCACGTGCTGCGTTGCAGGGTTTGCATGATGGTACAAGACCATCTGCATGTGTGCCTTCGCGGTCTACCTCGACAAGGTGATCGGCTTCGGTCGCAGGTCGGCGTCGGCACCAATGGCAGATTGGGTTGTCTGCGAGTAAGGCTTTGCGTGCTTGCTGGTAGCCAGGTGACTTGTATTCTTTGCGGTTCATCGTGGCTCCCCCCATCCAGCTGCGCCCCCCTGAGGGGGGCTTGCTGACCAGGGTGCATGGTCGAGCGTTGTGTCGGGTTCAGGTTTGTGGTTCATGTTTGTTTTCAACCTTAGTGATCTGTGTGAGGGCAGAGAGGTGTAATGCCCACCCCGCGGCTTGCCTCTACCCGCGTCCCACTTACTAACTTGCTGAACGTATCGCCTTGACGCTTTGCCCCGCCACCTTCGTGTTGCTGTTTTAGGGCGCGTCAATCTACCCCCGTTACCGGGTGTCATCCATCTGCCCCGCGACGGGCTTAGGTCTATGGTCGATCTAGTCGACGTTGATTTCGGTGCTGTACCAGTAAGCCTTGACCGCTTTCCGCAGCGCCCAACGCAGGTATTTCAGCAGCTCATCCTTATGTGACTTTTCCATGTCCAGCGCGTTGACGCGCGCAATCATGTCAATAAGTTTGTCGGCTTGCTCAAGGCTCATTGCGTGTCCTTTTTGAGTGCGTCAATGACGCGGTTCGCCTCGGCGATCGTTAGGGCTTCGGGCACAGCTGCATCACTAGCAAGCACCTGTTGCACGTAATTGAATAGGCCTTCTTCGTCGAGCGACAGTTTTTTTGCGAGCGCTTTCATGTAGCCGACCTGTTTTGGGGTTGCGGCTTTTGTGCCGCCGACGGTGGTGATGTATTCCGGCGCAACGGGCGGGGCATCCGATCCGGGCGCAAGGTTGCCCGCCCCCGCCCGCTGCACCTTCGCCATCTCCTCACGGGATGGCCTTTTGCCGCGTTTGGCGTAGTCGCAGTTAGCCAAGCCGCGGCCGATCGCAGACGTTTCACATACTTCGACCATTGACAAGCGCATCATCGGGTTATTGCTTCGCGCTTCTTCGGCGTAGCCAGTCGCGGTGGGTGTCGCCTGGCTGGCGTCGAAGTAGACCTCGGCGCGAAAGATGCAGCTGTCGCCGTCGTAGGCCATCATCGCTGTTTCGATGCGTCCTGTTGGGTGGTCGAGCCAAAATCGGGCTAAACGATCTTCAACGGTTTCGTAGTTGCTGAGATCAAATGCCATCAGTAACCCCGATGCCAAAACCATCGGCTAATGCCAATTCCTACAAACATTGCGATTATGTGCACGATGTATTTCATGCGGCTGCCCATACGGTAAGGCGTTGGGCGTGATCATGCTGGCCGCCACGATTGGCGTGGCGTACGGCGCCGGTGTTCACGATGGTGCGGCGTCGCACAGCTGCATTGAGCCGACCAGCAAGCCCTTTGGTGACGGGGAAGTGTTGGCCGAGTTTGGCCCATACGTCGTCAGCGGTGAAATAGCCAATTTCGCGGGCACAGTCGTCGATCGCGGCGTCGACTTGTCGTTGTTGTGCGGGTGTCCATTTGGCGTCGGCGACCGCTTGGCTGATCTGCATTGCCTGTCCGTACGGTGTCGTGGGTTTGCCTGGTGGTACTCGACCGTCACACACAAAATGGGTGCGGCCTTGAATGTCAGGCCATGAAATTGCGCCCTTGCAAATGGTGCAGTTCATCGTGCCTTCTCCAACGCTGCGATCGCTTTGTCAATCGTTTCGATGTCGTACAGCGGTTCTGGGTCGCACAAACTCATCGCGTTACGAATGGTGCGTAGGCGGCGAATGACGTCGCTGTACGGGTTGAAGATTGCGTCGACCAATTGGTTAAACGCTTCTAGTTGTTTTGCTGATGCTGAGGTCGGCTGAAAGTTGTCGGCCATCATTTGTCGGGTCTCCTTGCTAAGTGTGTCGTCGGGATCTATGTAGGGATGTTCTATCACAGGTGTGTCACGGTGCTGTGGCAACCCACGGTGCCCACCCGGAATTGTTGTAAATGGCGAGTGCGGCCCGAAGATTGGCTTCGGGGATAAACAGCTCGGCGCAATGATCAACGCCGACGCCTTGCACTTGTAGCCAGCCTTGGGGCCAGTTGCTGTTGGGTAGGCACCAAAATCCGTTGATTTGTGTCAGGCCGTATGAGCCGCCATGTGGGTCGTTGACGTTGTGTGCGGTCGGGGTGCATCGGCTTTCGCGCAACATGACGACGGCAAGCGTGTCAAGCTGATCTTCGGGCCACCCGACCTGGCGGGCTAGGTTGACGGCGTCGTCGCAGTTGGCGATCGTGGTTGGCAAGCTGGTTTCGGTGACGGTGGTTTGCTCGACCGTGGTGGTGGGGTAGACGTCCCATGATGCGGGTGTGGTTGTGGGGCTAGGTTGCCCTGAGAGGGGTCTAGGAGCCTCTAGGAGCGTCGTAAAACCGAAGATGGCTGTGACGCAGGCACAAAGGGCGGCTAATGGGTTCAATGTCATGGCTAGGTTCCTTTCGTCGGTGATCCCACCCTAGGGGATCTGACGGGCCTATGCGGGAATACCCTCAAACACCTTGAGGAATGCGGCTTTGACAAGGTTTGGGTTGTCAGCCATTTTGGGTGTGATTTCAACGTGCCACCAGTCGCCACCGGGTGCGCCTGAGACAGTTTGTTTTTGGTAGACCTGCCAGGCCATGCGGTCGCAACGCCATGCTCGACCAAAAGGCTGCGGCCAGTAGTCGATGACCATTTGCAGACCGAGTTCGTTTGCGTTGGCTACACAAGCCTCGATGAATACTTTGCTGAGCTGGCGACCGTTCGGTTTGCCTCGATCATCAGGCATATCACGGTAGGACAGGTCAACGGCGCGGCCTGTGGCATGTACTGACAAAGTGCCGGGTTTGCCTTTCATGTCACGTTGCCCGTACGAGCCGTTGTTCCACAGCGAGCCGTTGGCGTATTTGACGGCTTGCCTGATCCATTCGTCCATGCCTCGGCGTGGGGCTTTGGCAGCTCCGTCGGCGTTGCCGATGTAATCGGTGGCGCCTGGTACGCCTGGTTTAGCTTTGGCTATTGCCACGACCGTAAGCCGGGTCTTTCGGGTTCGCCCATCGCATCGCTACAGGGATGAGTGCGGCGACCGCTGCTTTGGCAAGGTCGTCGGGGTTGGTGTTGCCTGTCGAGTAGACGGCGACGACAGCTGCGATGACGGATCGAGCGTAACTAGAAAGCATTGCTTTGGTTTGTTTGCTCATTTGTGGTTCTCCGTGTGGTGGTCAATTTTTTGTTCTATTCGGCCCAGCGCTTCGTGTACCCGTCCGTGATCTAGATGGTTTTCTTTTTGGCCCCGATAAATGAGAGCAACGAGTAGAGAGAAACAGCCACCGACCACAGCCACCACAACCTCAACAGCCATCGGGTCACGCGAGATCAATCGGGTCGGACGTTGCTGGCGGAATGAAATCTTTAGTTTTGTCGTCGTAGGTGTATCCAATCCCTGCATAAGTTTTGCCCGAAATGTTGAAAAACGTTTCAACCCATGTGCCAGGGTACCGCTCAGGGTTTTCGGCCATAAATTCGGCTGTTACTACATGCACTTGTAAAACGACGTTGTTGTCGTCGATTTGTGCGAAATATTGTGCGTCGCTCATACTTTGAACCTCACGTACACGACGCCGCTGCCGCCTGCGCCGCCTGCACCATTTTGCCCACCCCCACCGCCGCCGCCTGTGTTTGCAGTTCCTGCAGTTCCGCTTGCTCCTGCTGTACCACCGCCGCCAGTTCCGCCCGCGGCATTGCCGCCGCTGCCGGATCCGCCACCGCCACCAGCTCTAAATGTTGTTCCAGCGCTTTGACCTAAAAATGTTGATACGTCCAATCCTGCACCGCCTGCGCCGCCCGTGTTCGAATTTGTGTTGGTGCCAACAGCGCCACCGCCACCGCCGCCACCTGCACCGCTCCCGCCAGCCACAGCGCCATTACCTCCAGCGAAACCTTGTGCGACAGAAATTACTGCAGCTCCTGTGTTGAAACCTGTGGCTCCGCCGCCACCACCACCGCCGCCGCCGCCACTTCCGCCTTTATGCGGCGCTCCTCCGAAATAACCGCCGCCGCCGCCGCCAGCAGATTGAATGAAAGTGCCTACTTGTGATCCTGAGCCGGTTCGACCAGATGTGTTTCCGGCTGCTCCTCCAGCACCAACCGTGATTGCGGCATTAGCAGTCAAATAAATTGTTGATTGCACAATCCCACCACCGCCACCGCCACCACCTGACTGATCTCCACCAGTACCACTTCCGCCAGCACCACCACCAGCTACAAGCAATACGTCAAACAGCCCGGATTTAGTAACGGTCAGCGTTGAATCGGTAGTGAAAGTCAAAAGCGTGTAATTCTGTCCGCTGACGGTAATTGACGAGCTCGAGCCGCCGGTCGCGGTTCCGTAACCTATGCCACCGTAAGGAAAAAATATGGAGGCCGACGCCGACGTGAAATAAAGTGTGCCGCCTCCCCATTGCGCCAAAGCAAGTGATCCTGATGTTGTGACGGTTGCGGTGCCTGCGGTGACGGTGCAGGTGCCTGTTCCAATGTTGATGATCTGCAACGTGTCACCAGCTGCAAACAACGACGTGTTGACGGTGACGGTTGTCGCCGATGCGCTGTTCATTACGATGCGGGTGCCTTTATCGGCAGCTACAAGAACGTATGACGCGGTTTTGGTTGAGACCGTCCAGTTGTAATCGTTTGCTTGCAACGTATCCATTTGGGCGGCGGTCAATACTTGCCCGGCGGTGAAATCTTGAATGGCCATAGGTGCTCCTATCCTAAGACATTGAGGGCGTCAAGTACGCCATACGTGGCGTCGTCCAATATGAGTTCATAGACGATTGTGGTGGCGGCCGTGTAAAGGTTGACGCGGTGCCCGGTATTGAAGTCAATCAGATGTTCGATGCCTTCGATTGACAGCTCTTGGCCGAGGCTGGTCGTACCTGTGCCCGTCGGGAACGTTTTTTCAATGGTGATCGTGTCACCAATGTCGATCGTGGCGACCGTGTCGCGTTGGGCGGTGGTCAGCATGGCGAATTTGGTGGCGACGTCGGTGTACCTGGCTTCGGGTTCACCGTTCAGCAGGTAGGTGGCGGCGTCCGACAGCTGCGACCCTGCGGTCTCTAACAGGCTGTTTGTGATGCTTTCCGTCTGAATGAAGTAGGTAGCGATTGACGCGGTGTCGCTAGCGGTCGCGTTTGACCCGCCGAGGTTCTGTACGTAGGCACGGTTCACTACGCTGTCAGCTTCAAAGGTGATGCCCACGTTGTCGTACTCGACGCCTGTGCCGTTGTCGTGAAAATCGGCGACCGATCCGCTAAGCGTGGCACCAATGCGGTCTTGGAATGTCAACACCCCGTCACGCGACACAAATAGACGCCCGAATTCGGCGGTGCCGTTGATTTGGTTCAGATACGCCAGCACATTTGTGCCTGCCGGGACGGTGTAGGCGGTGTCGTGGCCAAGGTTGACGGTGCCTGTGGAAATGTTGCGGGCGGTCGGCCCGGTTGGGTAATCAACTTCAGGCAGGTCTAGGACGCTTTCGATGCGTTCGCCAGACGTTTCAGGTGACACGTTGTAGGCATCCATGTAGGTTTGTGCAAGCAAATAAAAATCGTCGGCGCAATAGACGCTCACCGTGTTCAAGCCGCCCAGGGCAAAGTTGTAGTCGTAATTGACCACATAGCCTTTGAACAGGTATTCGAGCGTGTTGCTGGCGTTGTAGCGGCCAAGGCGCACACGACGCATCGGTGCCAAACCAGGCACGTCGGCGTTGGCGTCGTAATACGGGCTTGACGTATCAAACGGGTTGAAAATGCCGTCAGCGAGCGTGTCATTCAGCGTAAACGTCATAGTGCCTGCGCTGAACTGGTCGCCCTGATCTTTGCGACCTCGACGCACCGAAATGTTTAGGGTGCCGTCGGTGACGTCAGCAAACTGCGTGGTGCCGTCCAGCACATAGCTTGTGTTGTCCAAAACGCCCTTAGTTGTGTCGTCAAGCGTAAATGCGTCAATCTGAAAACCTGCGTCGATTTCAAGCAGGTAATTTCCCGATTGAACGATTGCTGTGCCGGGCATCAGACGTACCCGCTGACCTCAATGCGCGCCGGGCCAGCCGATCGGTTGTAGGCGCGAATGCTGTCCACGACGGCCTGCCCGATCTCGGCGCTCGTCGCTAAACCGCCGTTGACGTTGACGGTGATGTTTTCCAGCATGGCGTTACGGGCGCTTGATGTGAACGGGTTGCTGGCGATGCCTGCCCCCAACATATTTGGGGCTTCCATGACCTGCCGTACGGATGCGCCCCCGCCGCCACCGCCCCCTGTAGGCACGCTAGGAGCCGCTACGACGACCGATCCACCCGCAGATGAGGGAATGGGCACCCCAAGGTTTTTGTCGCCTCCTACGGTCGCTAAAGCGCCGCTAGCGGCCCCGCCACCAATGGTCGGCATTTCAGGAATGCTGAAGCCTCGACCGCCGATGCCTGGCACCCAGTCCGGGATCTCAAACGACAAGCCCCCGAGGGTCGAGTTCCATAGGTTTGCGATCGTGTTGAACACGGTGCGAAATACGCTGACCATGCTGTTTAGGTAACTTGCGACGTAATCAACGGCGATCTTGATACCTGTTTTGAGTGCACCGAATACGGCGTCTACGACGTTCCTAAAGCCCTCAAACTTTGCGTAGGCGGCTACGAGAGCTGCACCGAGTAGCACGATGGCGGCGACCACGAGCCCGATCGGGTTGGCGGCCAACGTGATGTTAAACGCGGTCTGTAAAAATGCCGCGGTTTTGACTGCCACGTTGTAGGCAATGATGGCGGCCGACAGAGTGCCGATGACGCCTGCCAGGATGATGACGACGTCGGCGTTTTCTTCGACGGCCTGCGCCATTTTGGTGATGATCGGCACTAAACGCTCAAGCAATGGCAAGACGGCTGCGCCGATGCTTTCTTGCATTTCGGCAAACGCGATCTGCATTTTGGCCATGCCGCCCTCAGCGGTTTCGGTAAAGGCTTTATTGGCTCCGCCGAACGTGCCGCCAAGCACGCTGATGATGGTTTCCATGTCGGCACCCTCACGGATGAGGTTTGCCATTTCGGGCGTGAGCGATCGCAGGGCCTTGAAGTTGCCTTCGTACGCTTTGGCGAGCGCGTCGGCGACGGTGGTTGCGTCAATGGATGTTGCCCGGCTGATATCAAGCACGAGCGACATTTGAGATTGGGCTTCGTTGATGTCCTTGGTACCGCGCACAAGTGCTGCAAATGCGGGGCGCAGTACGTCATCGGCGACCGCGGCCTGACGTGACATTGCGCTAATTGCTTTCTCAACTTCGGCGATCTGTTCCTGCCCGGCACCTGTCGAGTTCTCAAGCTGTACGGCAAGTGCGGCTTGTGCGGCCTCATCTTCAGCAGCTGCTTTGGCGGCCATGCCAAGACCAGCGGCGAGTGCGCCGACAGCTGCGATTGCAGGCACAAAGGCTTTTTCCATCCCGTAGCCGACTTTTTCTGAGGTCGTTTCAAGGCTGTTGAATTCCTTTTTGGCGCGCGCAATACCCTTGTCGTCAAATTCGCTGATGATGGGTATGCGAATGCTCATATGGTTGCAATTCTACGATTTATCTCGGCGGCGACCTGTTCAAGCGCCTTGGTCATTTCGTCCTGCACATCGGTAATGTGCGCCTCGGCTGACGGCCACATGACGCGCGACGGGTTGCCAGCAAACGCGGTCAGCGCATCACCCAGGCGGTTTGAATTGCCACGCCCCGCAATGTCATAGATCGACGCTGCCGGGTCTTTCTGAATGATCGTAACAACGCCGTCTTTTTTGCGTCCAGCATCCACTTTGACCTGTACGCCACGTCGAGCTTTACGCTGATCCCACGGCAACAACTGACGCCCGTTCTGTGTCCAGCGATACCGCATACCCGACAACGCTTGTGCCGGGTAACGGCTTTGCGCTTCAAGCACGATCGGGCTGGCGATTTGCTTAGCGTCCTTGGCAAACTGCTTGCGGGCTTCCGGGTCAATCTGCCGTAGGTCTTGCAACATTTGCTTGACGCCGATCACCTCAACGGTTGCCATTAGCGACCTCGTTTTGCCTGTTGCTGTTGCAGCTCAAGCACATAAAACACGGTGGTCATGTCTCGAATGTCAAATTCCACTTGCGGCGGCCAGTAGCCCGTCATAACTAAGACCTCAGCGAGGGAGCGTCGCCAGGTGCCGCGATGGTAGGGGTTTCGTCGGTGGTTTCCTCGATGGGCGTGATTTCCATGTCGGGGTGTTCTGCGACCCATTCACGCCACGTTGCAGGCACTTTGTCGCCAGCGAGCTTGCACAGGATGTATGCCCAACAGCACATATCGACAAATCCGATGCCTTTGCCGTCCGCGGATCGGCGGTTTTCGGTTTTTTCCCATTCAACTATGGCGAGCATGTTTGTGACCATTGTGCGGGGTTCGCGCCCGTCTTTGAGGTCGATTTTGAGTTTGACGCGCATTAGTTACCTTTCGTCGGGCAAGGCTCCGCCAGCGCGGGCTTGCTTGGTTTGTTTTCAGCGCCGCCCGGTTGGGCTGGCGAGAACATGGTTACGACGTGGCCTTTGCCAACGTGCCACCCGTGAACGTCAGATCGATCGTTGAAAGTTCGCCGAGCGATGCATTGATCGGGGTGTGGCTTTCAAGATATGCCCCGGTAAGCGTGTACGACGGGTTGGTTGCCGACGCCGCGCCCGACGCTGGCTTCAGTACGAGCGTGGTGGTCGTTCCGACAAGGCTGTATACGGAAATTTCGGTTTCCGCGGCGGCGTAGCTTTGGTAGAGAGTAACGGTGATGCTGTTGTTGGCGAGACCGCTTGTGTAGGTGCGGGCCGTTGATCCGAATGCGGTGTTTTCCAACGCTTCAACGGTGTAGGTGATGGTTGCGGCGGTGCATTGGTCGCTGAGATCGACGCTGTTGATGGTGACGCTTGGGTTGGACAGGTAGACGCTAGTTGGCATGGCTTAGTTCTCCTCGACTGGTTCTTCTTTGACTTTAGACGACTTCTTTGGTTTGTCGGTGGATATGAGGCCACCGTCGATGAGTGCTTGCACGTTGATGCCGTCGGTTGGCTCAAACTTGTCGCCTGGTGTTCCGAGGCGGGGGCTGACGATGATGTACATGGGGTCTCCTAGCTGGTTTGGGCTTGCATGGTGACGGTGAGATCGTAGGCAGGCAGGATTGAGCCGCCAATGTCGATCACGGTTGGTCGGCCCCCGGTGACCGCCACGTTTTTGGCTAACAGCATGGCGCAAATGTTGAGCAACGATCGCTGGGCGTCGAGGTTGGCTGGGCCGAGCGTCAGCACCTTGACCGGAAAGGTGAGCTTGACGATGTTGTAGTTCCAGCTTTCCCACGATGGTGCGTCAATAAAGGCACACGGCGGGACGATGTTGCGCGGATCGTTGACAACTTGTAGCCCTGTGATGGTTTGCAGGGTTGCGGTCAGGTCGTCTATGGCCTCGTTGAACAGGTCGGTGTATGCGGGTACGGGCATTAGGCCACCTGCGGGCGGTCAATCCCCAACAGCTGCTTTACCATTCCGGACAGGCCGACGACGGGGGCGGTTGCCATGCCGTCAAATGACGCGAACTGATCCATTGAGCCGCGTTGACGGTACAGAGCGCCACCGTACATGATCGTTCCTAGGGTGACGTCGCTTGATGGGCTGGTGCTGACGCTGTCGATGTATCCGGATTCCTGTCGGCGTCGGTAACAGAATTGGTTGGCGGCTGCGGCGCATTGCGTCAAGAATGCGGCATCACCTGCGGTTGCTGTGCCGATACCTAGCCAATCCTCAATGTTGGTGGCGGTGATCCAAGTGCAAACGGGCGTGTATGCGAGCGACCCGGTGGATGCGACGCGATCAACATTGCTAGCGGTTTTGGCGTACAGCACTTGATTTTGAATGGGTACCTGATAGTCGTATATCAGGTCGCCTTCGGTGTCGATGCCGAGGTACAGGTATTGCGGGAGCGCGTAAACGGTGTATGACCCGTTGAACGTTGCGTCGACGCCTGTGACGGTGATCGCGCCGCCTACAACTACCTCGGAGGGTGTGAGGAGCTGTAGGACGGCGTAATCGTCCAGTAGGTACTTGTGTGTGACCGTGTAGGTGGCCATTTTGTGGGCCTACCTTTCAGATCACGGGCTGACGATGATGGACTTGACGAGGTCGCTGTCGGCGATGAACGTTGCGACGTACCCGTAGTACGAGAACGTGCGTCCGAGGGTGCTTGGCACCTCGACCGACATGAGGCCGCGCACCTGCTCGTAAAACTCGATTGCGGAGCCCCTGGCGACGACCATGCTGTTGGTTGCAAAGTTGCGATCCACCACGAGGTTGAGGCCGAACGGGTTGAACGTGTTCATTTGCGTGACGTTTGCGGTGCCCATTGCGTTGACGCCCATGAGACCTGCGGCGCCTGCGTATGGGAATACCGGGCGCTTGTCTGCGTCAAGCTGCTGTCCAAGCAACTTGTACACGTTCGGCGAAACGAAAACGTGGTCAGGCAGAAAGTTGCTGGCCGACAGAATGTCGACGGCGGCGTCGTAGATTGCGGCGCTGAGCGTTGACGGGTCGGTGGTGTTGTACGTCCAGGTCGATCCCGATGCTGATGCTCCCGCGGTGATCGCATCTGCGGCGATGTTGTCGGACGCAAGCAGGTACTGGCCTGCGAGGTCGCGCAAAATGATTTCCATTGCGGCCGGGCTGGTGAAATCAACGTCCTGCACCGACAGCGTGACCTGACCCGCAAGGGTGGTCTTGCTGATGACGTTGGATGCGATGACCGGGGTGGTGGCCGATGCGCCCGTCAATTCGGTTGACTGGGTTGCAACCGACGGGTGCGTTGTCCACGTTGGGCGAATGAACGTCTTTTGGTTGCCACCGTCTGGCATGGCGCGGGCGCCGATTGCTGCGACGACTGGGCGGATGTAGTTCAGATCCTGAAACACAGGGCCGAGAACTGGGACTGGGAGCAAACCAGGCGTGTCGGTGGTGAGAGTGTCACCTGCGGCTGCCTGAAGTGCCGACTGCCGCGAGAGTGCGAAGTCGCGGGCGGCTGCTGCGACGTTGCGGAACGTTTCGCCACCGATGTGCATTGCGGCGAGGTATTCGCCTGCGGTCGGCAGGTCGTACTTGCGCTTGGGCTGTGCCGGGATTGGTGCGGTTGGGATCGCGGCCTCGACTGCGGCGGCCTCGACGACTGGTGCGTTTTCCATTGCTGGTGTCTCCTCTTGTGGGGTCTCTTGTTCAGTATTGCCGATTTCTTCTTCGGGTTGGTGGATACTTGCGGCGACTTCGGTGATGGCAGCTGCGTCACCAAATGCGCCAACGGGTACGAGCGACAGCTCTACCCAATCAGCGGCTTTGACGATCATGGTGCCGTCGTCGTCGTAGCTGAAGTCGGTCGGGGTCACGCCGATTGACACCTGGTCAATGACGCCCTCAGACAACATAATCATGGCGTCTTGGCCTTGGCTAGATGCCGAGATCTTGGCGGTAAACAGCATGCCCTCGGGGCTGTCAACGCGCTCGGTGACGACACCGACGGGCATTGTGCTGTCGTGGTACATGAACAGGCGCGGTGCCTTGCCTTCAACGGGTAGTGCGCCTGGCTTGATGATGACGTCTTGCCCGGATGCGACGGTTGCTTTGACGTTGTACGGTACGGCGACGCCGCTAATTTCGCGTCGGCCTGCACCCTTACCAGCAATGATGCTGATGTCGGTGGCATGGAATTTGATCATCGGTTTGCGATCCTCTCTTGCGTGTTTTCTTCAATGTTGACTTCTGATGGTTCATCCATTTTGTCGGCTGCGTATTCCTCTTCGAGGTATTCGTCGGCGTCGAATTCAACGTATGTGCCGCGGGGTAGCACGTTGTCCATTGACAGGGTTGCGGCGATCGCTTCGGCGTACAGCTTGACACCGAAAATGTAAAGGTCGGCGCGGGCCTGTTGTGCTGACTGATACGAGTACGACCCGGTCGACACGCCGACCAAATATGGCGGTACGTTGCCGAGGCGGGCGGCTTCGAGCGCTGAATAGTTAGCGCTTTCGATCAACAGCATCTTGTCAGGGGTCATTGTCGTCGGCTCATAGTTCAAATACTGGTTGAGCGCGGCGGTCTGATTGGTGGCGCGGGCCGCGTTGAATTGGGCGGCAATGTCCGTCAATTCTTGCGCCGACAACGGCTCGCCGTCAGTCTGCTTGAGGATGCCTGCTGGGATTGAGCTGCTGGCGTTGCGGTTGCGGGCCGCCTCGATCTTGAGGGCGGTTTCGATCGCGCCTGGCGCCGAGTAAATGAGGCCTTGGGTTGGGCTGAGGAATTGCACAAGGTTGGCTGGGTCGAGTTCGCCGCCGTTGAAGTACACCTGTTTTGATGGCGCGAACCACACCGGGCCGACTTGATCAGGCGTCGTGATCGACCCAGTCGGCAGGCGGGTGAATGATGCGGGGTAGCCGTCGGCGGTGCGTGACGTGATGTACCAAAACGCGCGACCGTAGAAAAACAGGTCGTCAAATGTCCACGCCATGATGTGCCCGTAGAACACGGTCGGATCAGGTCGACGTAGCCATGACCGCGGCGCCAAATACACCTTGGTCATTTCTTCTTCTAGTTCGTTCCACACTTCGTTGTACATCTTGAGCGGCATACAGCTGATGACGGATGCCATGAGGTCGCGCGCACGGTTGATCGCAGGCACCGAGATTGCGCGGTTGCGGGCTTCACCTTCCTGATAGGTGTAGTACTGGCCGATCATGTTTGGGCCTTGCGCGTTTGACGTGTAGCCGACAGCGGCCTGCACGTCGGCAGCAACGGGGGTGGTGCTGATTGCAGCAGTCTTTTTAGCGAACAAAGCCATGCGTCAAGTGTGCCACAAGCATCGAGCGTTTATGTGTACCCGCCCGCCGACACGATCCCGACGAAAGGCCGGGGCGGGTACGTCGCAACACTACACGCTGACGATCATTGGCCGACCGCTTTGCGCTGGTCGAGCGACCATTCCCGCCGCCCACACCATGCACCGTGCCAACTCGATTGGGCCGGGTGAACGTTGCGACGACAACACCAACGTGTTCTGTGTTTTGACGGCAACCGCACGTTGGACGTGTTCGGCGAGCATGGTTTCCCCGGTGTGTAACAGCCTGCCCTGGTTGATCAGGTCGCGTACGACGGGGGTGAGTTTGCCGAGTTCGGCGTAGCCGACGATGACGCGGCGACGCTCCAGGTTGGGCGGGCAAATTGCGTCAATGCTGGGCGACATGGCAAACCGCACCGTTGGGTCGGAGGCAACCTCAGCGAGCTTGTCGTACAGCTCTCCGATCGTGTCAACGACAAATGCGATGGTGCAGACGGTGCGTCCGTCGGGCAGGTTGACGGCCCGTACGGCGGCGTATCGGCTGTCGTCAAGGCTGGCTTCGATGGCGATGATGCCGCCCATTGGGATCGGGCCGCGGTGTTCTAGTTCGGGCCAGCGTCCGGGTGCGATCCAGCCGCGGGCGACTGTGACCCATAGGTTGAGGCTGGCTCGTAGGAATGATGCGCGGTCAGGGTTTTCGCTTTCCTGCTGCAACGTGTCCAAAGTGAGGGTATGCCCAATGGCGGGGTTGCCCCATGTCCACGACGCTGGCGACATTGGGTCGACGTGTGGGGGCGGTGACCATTCAGCCATGTAATTGACGGTCGGTTGCCCGCTGTCAATTGCGCGTAGCCCATGCTCTCGCCAACGCTGAAACAGCACCGATGCCTCTGTGCCTGCCGTTGACATGAACAGGGCGAACGGGTTTTTGCGGGCGCGCTGCGCCGGCATCAAACCGCCCTCGACGACTTCGGCGTCAACGTCAAATAGTTCGTCGACAATCAGTAGGTCAATGCTCATGCCGTGACCCGCATTGTGTTTGGCAGCTTTGATCCACCACGTCGTGCCGTCCGGCATCGTTACTTTGTTGCGACCATACGACCGTGACACATACGCCCCATACTTGTTCTCCAAAATGTCGGCTAAATCATCGAATACCATCACGGCCAAGTCGAGGCGGTGCGCCACAGACACGATCGTTTGTTTCTCGCCCCTGATCTTTGGCATCTCCAGCAGCCAAAACAAGATCACCGATTTCAGAATGATCGACTTGCCGTTCTGACGGGCCACCGACCCCAACGCCGACCGATGCACCAATAGCCCATTGTCATCAAAGGTCAATGCGCGGTCAAGAAAATGCACCTGCCAAGGCATCAACTCAAGACCCAGCGCGTCAAGGCATATGTCCCCCACAAGCGGCCCATACGATCCCGCCCCATCCGGGCTAATCGTTTCAAGCCTCGGCTGGTCGTGGCCAGTTGGCGCCAGTTCGGGCTGGTTCAAGCTGGTCTTGGGATATTCGAGATTGGGGCTCGGGGTGATCTGTTTGCCATCCAAAAACGCATTTCGTGCTTTGACCCTGTCAGCCACCTTGCGGTTCAGGTA
>Ga0208644_1002508_pt1 | contig 14656 bp, 11 predicted proteins | sample VirMetDEL_Nov_18_FD_184517 | JGI IMG/M metagenome (GOLD analysis project Ga0208644, IMG submission 184517) | Aqueous microbial communities from the Delaware River and Bay under freshwater to marine salinity gradient to study organic matter... | ecosystem: Environmental > Aquatic > Marine >... | reverse complement strand
ATTACTACCTAGACTTTGACGGTGTTGATGACAGACTCCTAGTGGTTTCCCCCGGATATACAGGAACTGCTTACATTGCAGACGAGTTAGGCTCTGCTGCTTATGGTGTTGCAATTCCTTCAGGGACGTATTTAATTGGAGTTAATAGTTCTGCAACAACTAGATCCTTTACTAAGGATTATGTTGGATCAGTTCTCTTAGATCGTCAAATGCTCTCCCCTGAGCTTGGAGCACTTCAGACTTACTTCGATGATGTTGGAGCAGGTCCATATGGTGCGAGTGCTTTTGGTGGAGTTACTAATTTTCAAGAGTTTTGGAGAGACAGTTACTGGCTCACAGACTTCCCTCTTATTGATACAAGCCAAGCAACTACCCTATACCTTACGTGGTTTAAATGCACAAGCCTATCTAGTTTCCCACTAATCGACTCAAGCCAGGTAACAAACTTTAATAGTGCATGGCATAGTTGTCCGTTTACTTCTTTCCCACAACTAAACACTAGCTCAGGAACTAGTTTTTTTGGGACTTGGAACAACTGCACTAATTTAGAGACATTCCCTCTAATAGATACAAGCAACGCAATAAATCTTTGGCAGGCTTGGTATAATTGTCAAAGCCTCTCTAGCTTCCCTGCAATCAATACAAGCAATGTCATAGACATGAGAAATGCTTGGCAGAACTGCAATAGTCTCTCTAGCTTCCCTCTAGTAGATACAAGCCAAGTAACATTGCTAGCTAATGCTTGGACTGCCTGCAATAATCTAACAAGCTTCCCAGAAATAAACACTAGCGCAGCCACAGAGATGAACTCAACTTGGGCATATAATTACGCTCTTTCTAGTTTCCCTCTGATTAACACTAGTCAGGTCACTTCCCTTCACTCAACTTGGCTTTCTTGCAATAGTCTAACAGATTTTCCTGAAATAGATACAAGAAATACAAATACCTTGTATAGGGCTTGGAGGGACTGTAACAGCCTCACAGCCTTCCCAGCACTTAACACAAGTTCCGTAACAAATATACAAGAAGCTTGGCAAAGTTGTCTAAGCCTCTCTAGCTTCCCTGCAATCAATACAAGCGCAGTCACTAATATGGCTTCCACTTGGTATAACTGTATTAATCTTTCTAGCTTCCCATTAATTGATACTCAATCAGTAACCAGCATGTATGGAGCTTGGTGGAGTTGTAGTAATCTATCGAGCTTCCCTGCAATCAATACAAGTGCGGTAATTGATATGCGATATACCTGGAAAGCTTGCATAAATCTTACTGGAATACCTTTACTGGACACTCAATCAGTCACATCACTACAACAAGCTTGGTATGGTTGCCCGAATTTACAAGAAGTTCCTCTTTATAACACCCCCTCCCTACTGGATCTAAATAATGCTTTCTTCAACTGCACTAGCCTTACTACTTTCCCAGCAATAAACACATCAGCAGTGTCGGGGACGGGATTCCAGCAATCCTGGAGGTTCTGCTATAATATCTCTAGCTTCCCATGGATTGATACAAGTAAAGGAGAGAACTTCCAACTTACTTGGGAAAGATTGTATAGTCTCTCAAGTTTCCCTGCACTGGACTTCGGGTCAGCGACATCTCTCGACAGAACTTGGAGGGATTGCACAAGCCTCGAAGTCTTCCCCGCAGGCGTATTCGATAATACATCAGGAACAACGGACTTCTCACTTACATTCCAAAATTGCACAAGTCTAAATCAACAAAGTATAGATAATATTTTAGTGAGCGTAAATAATGCAGGCACTAGTAATGGCACTATAACATTACCAGGAGAAGCACCATCCGCAACTGGAGAAGCGGCAATAGACAGCCTAAGAACCAGAGGATGGACAGTGACAGTAACCGGAGGTTATTAAAATGGCAGATATCTTTAGAACAATGATCGTCCCCGAATCACATCAGACCATGGCACAGGACCTAGCAGTCACTGTTAAGCCTGTTGCAGGTCAGAACATGTGGATTACAGGTCTCAGAGCAGTAGATCTAGACCCTGCACCAAGCGCAGCATCACACTTCATCAGCACTGGCTTTATCAGCCCTGAGTGGGAGATTCTGATGCCCTGGAAGACTTGGCAGAAGGATGTAGACCCTGATACTGGTGATGTGACCTGGACTGTTACAGCCTCATCAGCAGGCAATGCAGCAGCCCTTCACGGTGCATTACAAGAGCTTGGCTCCCCAATCACTCTTGAAGAAATTGAAGGTCTTTTCGTAGCAGCAGATGTAACAGATCAGCCACCCTTTGAAGCAATGGAAAGAATGGGTCTCAAGATGTTCGACCCTGAAGAATACATTCCACCTGAAGAGGAGCCTGTTTGATGAAAGGAGTGGTTGAGGTTTACAGAGGGGAAGAGAAGATCCTCGAAGAGCCAAACATGCTTATGGACAATATGTCCAAGCAGATCGCCTTTTGGATGTCTCTTCCTAGAGGGTTTGGCGAGATTCCCTCAGCCTCAGCCATTTACGACACATCAAACTATACAGTCAGAGCAGCAAGTTTAGGTAAGGATGCGGCAGGCTATAGCCATCACGCTCATAGAACCGATATATCAGAAGTTATCCCCACGGATAACACCATCAGAGTATACTCTTTTGAGGGAAGTTCTACTTCAGCCTACAGAACTGAAGAATTCGCTAGTTATGTTGAGGATGAGGTAACTCGAACAATAGACGGAAACCCTGTCACCTTCTCTAGTAGAAAAACTCGACATGCGGTTTTACCTGAGTTCTCTCACCCTAAGATGCAGAGGCTAGAAGAAAAGTCCACTAAAGTTCCAGGAGTTGTAGCGGATGAGGCAGACTTTGGTCACAATCTAAACTACATATTTGCAGCAGAAGCTTTGGGTTGTTATGCTCCTTCAGGCCAGACAACTTTTGAGATTTTGTCAGCTCTCCCTTATAGCCCTACAAACGTTGCTAAAACTAGAACCATTACTAATGATGATGGATTTAATTCTCTCGATGGTCAAGCTGCGAAAGCCATAGATTATTTTGGTCATATTAGAATGACCGTGAATAATAAAGAAGATGGGCTAGCCGCTGAAGATGCGGGAAATTTTTATAAAGGGCTGCTACTTTCTTATGATAACAATACTTGGATTCCTGCACTAGGTAAATTCTCAGTAAAGCATGTTATTGGCCTAAAGCCTGCCGATACTCTTTGCTTAAATTTCTTTGGGGGAGTATATACTATAGGTTTATGGGGCTATGATGTAGAGGGAATGATAAAGAAAGGTAAATATCCTCCTTATACTAATTACCCTTTAAATGTTTTGGCTGATAGAGCTGAATATAAATTATTTGCTAGGATTACCTTTACTAGAGATATACTAGAATACGATAATATAGATATAGTAAATGATAGAAAAATAACTTGGCGGTTTAACTTCCCATGAAAAATTTTTTAGAAGATATAGAAATCAATGGACACTTACAAATCGTTAAGCATTATAACGATGGTAAGAAAGAAGTTGTATTTGACGACCATAATATTATTGTTTCTGGCATGGGCGTTGGACTAGCTTATCTGTTTTCTCTGACTGGTCCTAATAACATCCTAAACTATCAAATTGATAAGTTTCAAGTTGGGGTTGGAGGTGTCGGTGTGACAGAATCATCTTCTCTCCAAGCTTTAGGGGCTCAACTAAGCTCTTTAGAGGAGTATGGAGAAAACTCACAAATGTATATTGTGAGTGCTTACCATGCTTACTCACCCACTAATTTAAGAACAAATAGCTTAGAAGCTTTTGGCTTTATCCCACAACATAAAGTAAGTCGAGTTGGAGACAGTAGTGTGCGCTACACTTTAGTCTTAGATAAAGACACAGCAAATAATTTAGACGATACAAGAGGCTCCGGGACGGAGATAAACGAGATCGGCTTATTCATGAAGAATCCATTCGGATCTCATAATGATAACAGAGATATTTCTGTTCTAGTAGCTTATAGAAAATTTCAAGGTATAATCAAAAAAGATGATTTTGGGTTAGTATTTAAGTGGACAATAAATTGGTGACATCATGGCAGTATTACAAACACTAACTTTTGCAGGCTTTGAGACGACTGTCAATTCCGATACTAAAATAGAGAAGTGTTGGAATCCTGGAGTAACTAAATTCACTCCTGGTTCATTCTATAACTTTGAACAAGATAACGAGCCTCTATACGATTTAGAAGAGAGAAGCTACTTCAACTGGCAAAAGATGGGGTTCCCTTCTCAAGTGCCTGGATCTCTCCATCTATTAGTATCTGCCGATGCCCCAGAAGAATCCATCACTTGTAATTCAAATATCTTTAGAACATTACAAGAAGCAATCGACTCTCTGCCTAAATTTATCAACTGCCCTACCCGAATCTCTGTAGCTTCTTTTGGTGATTTGGGCAAAGCTTCAATGGAAGGTATTACCGTAGACCCTATAGGTAATAAGCTAGAGATTGTAAACATTAATACTTATGACAAAGCTGGCGTCTTCTCGTTAGTAAATCCTGTTCCTGGGGTAGTAGACCCTAATATAACTGTAGTCCGAAATCAAACACAGCAAGACGCATGGATAAATAGTTTTACTTCAGATGGTTTAATTAAAACCTTTAACTCATCTGGGATTCCTAACTCGGCAAATAATGGTCAAGCTTTCGGTGGCGTAGCCTCATTCTTATTAAAGCAGCCAGTCGGTGTTTATGGTTTTGGTCCTATTGTGAGTGACTTTGCTGGAGTAGAGAACGTATTCTCTAGCACGCAAGGAACTCTAGATGAGCGAGCAGTATCAAACTACACGGCATTTATTACTCCAATAGCAGGGATTGGAACTTACGACGGCAATGCAGCACAAATAGGAAGACTTAGTGTGGGAGAAGTAACTTTCACAAATCCAACTATACAAAACCAAGGAATACATGTTAACTGTGCTACTGTATTAGGGACACTAGATTTATATGAAGAAGTAGATACTCTAGGAGATATCAATGATTATGATCCTAGCTCATATAACCAACAAACAACGAGTTTAACTTATTTAAAAAGAACAGAACAACAAAACACGCCCCCAGAAACCCAACGATCTGCCATAAAGACTGTTTTATATGGAAACTACCTACAAGGGTTAAAAATTAGTAATTGCCAAGGCAAAATTTATTTTATTAATTTTTACTGTAAAGGCGCTGGTCAAGTTACTCCTGGATTAACTGATATTGGAATTCAAATTGATGACTGTAACGACATAAACTTAAGATCTGTTGCTTGTTCTCGCTTTGCTACTAATGGTATCCAACTAACTAATTCAAAAGTAACTTTTAGTAGAAGTTTGTATATTCATAGATGCTACGAAAAAACTATCTCTAATCCTGCGGGCGCGGCCAATCAAAGATCAGTTAGTAGTTTTGAAATTTACGAAGGAACTCCAAATACGCGACTGTCTAAACCTTGGGTAGAGAATATAAAATCTTTAGACGCACCAGATTATGACAGATCCGCAGGAATTGTAGCATTTAATAGTGAGATAGTATTTTCTAGATTCGAAACTCAGTATTTAAATTCATTATTACAAAACTTTGGAACTGACATGGACGGCCCTCTGTATCGGCCCGGTGTAGATAATTGTCAGATTATCTCCAGGTGCTCTACCGGAATTAGACTAGTTAATTCTGTCATGCGCGGAGGTCAGGGAACCTTCGTAGGTAAATACTCTACGACATCTAGCCTTTCCTTTATGGATTATTTAAATATTGAAGGAAATGCAAACTATGGTATTGATGCTATAAATAGCCAAATTAATTTAGATTCTTGCTTAGAGGTGTTCCAAAATACTAGAGGACTCAGAGCTAAAAACTCGGAGATTAGTCTAGATAGATTCAAGTTTGATAATAATCATAAGTATGGAATTAAGTTAGATGATTCTAAATTAGTATATGGTCACCTACAGTTATCTGCTACGCCTGGGGCTCGGCTTGATTATGAAAATAACCTAATTTACGAAACGAATCACGCAAAGAGGTATCAATTCGTATTTGATTCTAATGGACACCATATCCTAGCTAAGAACTCAGTTATCCAACCAGGACCTTATCTAGATCCTCTACCTAACTCAATAGGTAGAATGGTTATGAATAATGCTCACGCAGCTATTAATGATAACGGGACAAAGCATCCTTTACCTTCTAATATTTTAGACAATACAGAAGCAAAATTTGTTCACTTAGCTTCACTAAGATTAGGGGAAACCAATGAAACTCTTCTGGGTGCTCACGTCTACTTAGGTAATAATTCAGAAGTTACTTTCTTAGGTTCAGCTAGTGCTCTTACTTGTCTAACCTCTCCACAAAACATAGCTGTAGGAAGTGCATCTAAATATGTCGGAGTTGCCGCAGAAAATGGATCAACCGTTAAGTTTAGAGGACCTACCGCTATTTACGATGGAGCAGTAAATGTTCTTGCGAATAACAATAGCAACATTATTTTCGAACCTCACAAGAAGACGAATGGAACCTTAGATGTGGAGGGGTTCGCCTTAGCTACCCCAACTAACCACACCATGGTTGAACTAAAGGCTATTAGATCTTGCCTCGTAGCTAATAACAATTCTAACATTGTATTGGAAGATCTAGGTTCTTATAGTGAAAACTGGGGTGCTGCTAATACGTATTACCCAGAGTTGAACCCTCTTTATACTTCATCAGGATTCTTCCAATTCTACCCCAATCCTAATGATCAAACCCTGTATGGAGCTTCTCCTTATTCTGACGCTCTTAATAAACGAGGATCTACCGCAAGGATGGTGCCTGTCGCCGGTAAATATTATTGGGGTTTCAACTACGTCTCCCCACCAGGCGGTCTAGGTCCCTATGAGTTTTCCGGTGTTACTAACGGTGGAGTATGTGTCAAAGCGACAAACAACTCAAACGTTAGAGTAAGAAACGTTAACTTCCCATGCGGGTGGTGGAACGCTAGTGGAGTTATTTACGATACTAACGATCCTCTTGGTTTCTGCGGTAAGTTGTTTATTTGGAACCTATCTAACAACTCTACCTTAGTGGCAGACCATTTGAGTGTAAGCTCAACTTATCCATCAAATGTAGGATATTTCGGACCCTCTGCTGTTTGGACTTCGGCAACTAACCACATTGCCTACGGAGCACCATCATCAACACCAGATACATCCACCTTGTCTGTTCTAGACTTCTTTGGTTACGGCAGAGAAAATGCTTGGAACCTTCCTAACGGTGTTAACGTAATGTATGGTTTCGACACTCCACAAAACCAAGGTCCTTTCCGCTTGTATGTCGGGGTAGACTCCTTAGCTACTCAGCTTTATCAAGATGGTAAGCCTGGATATATCCCGCAACTGTTTGCTCAAGGATATAATGCTTCTGGATCTCTGTCTGCTGTTTTAGAAACAAGTGCTGTTTACGGGAAACTTCTCAGAGTTAGTAAAGAAGAAGGTCTACAAGCATCTGGCTTCTACTATAATAATGAATTCGTTAAGGTAGATCCTAACGCGATCATGCTAGATGAATCCGCTGCAAATACTTTTGCAAATGCCAAAAACGGAGCCATGGGCACTTCCAATAGGGCTCAGATCTGCACTATCTTCAATGCTAACACTGGGATTACTGGAGAGGGCAAGCAATCGTCTATTGATGCTCTGGGTTCTGGTTTTAGAAGTCCCAACCTATTTGATATACTAGAAGAGAACTAACATGTCTAACGGAACTTATTCATTTTCAGAGAGTGATTACAGATTTACTAATCCTGTAAGATATTTTACGGCTTCCGATCCTTATTACTGGGAAGTAGATAACATCCCTCTCAAGCAGCTACAGGAAAACGACCTTTGGTTAAAGGGTCAGATTGAAGATGGATTTAAAAATCTGAGATTCTCTTTTGGTAGATCAGAGTTCCAAGAACTTCTCCCCTATAGTGAAGGTGTAGATAACGTTGTTAGAGTAAAGCCAGGCAGATTTACCGCAAGGATTAACTCTATTAGCGAATCAAGACTACAGCACCTAGAGCGAGTAGCTGGAGAGGTCTTCAACCAAGCTGACCGTTGGAAGCTAGCTACTTATGAAAATGTAGATCTAAAAGATACTGTAGATAAGATTACTTCTATTCTTGCCAATGACGCTCTTTTTATGAATGGTTTAGCAGAGCGAGTCTTCACTTATACAGTCAATAGTCCATATGAAACTTTTGAGGCTGATTCCGGTGCTTGGGACGGTGCTACTGGTTGGCAAGTCCTGAGTCCTATATTTCAGTCAATTGTGTGGCCTAATGCAGCGTGGGCGCGAGGTAGTAGCACCGCAGACTTAGGGGATGGTTACAGGGCTCAATACGCCGATGTTTCTTTTGGAACAAGCGAAAGAGGAAGAGAACAAGGCTTAATAGGTCTGTGGCTTATAGAGAGCACTTTTATAAAATATTGGAAAGGTGTTTATAGACTAGCTGTCGTAGACGTTCCCGGGGAACTCAGTATTGAGATTCCTCCCTTTAATCAAAGAGATTTTGATTATTATGATGAAAATGGTAACCTTCAACAAAACACAACAGCAGAGACTAGAATAGACTTGATATTTATTTATAGCAAGCCTGTCGATGCTAGTTCTGTTAGAGTAAAAACTGACAACACAACTTATCGTGATATAACAGAACCTGAACTTGGTTTAGTTCGAGGGGCCGGTGTTGTCATGCGAAAGGCTCCAATTATAAACGATGAAGTATCTAAAGGTGAAACAAGAGAAGTGGGAGACCTAGATGCTGATGGGAATGTCCAAATCCTAGCATCGCCAGCAGACCAAGTAAACACTAATAATGGATTCAAAAACTTAGAGGTCAGAGGGTCTTTCCCTGCACCTGATGATATTATGAATATTTCTCCTCTTCTAATAGAGGATCTAGAGTCTTCCGATCCTAAACTAATAGGACAAAGTATTCTTCCTGTCGCATACGTAGTAGTGCGTCGAGATGCGAATATTAATGAGAATGGAGAGACAATTATATCAAGTGAAGATATCATTGATATCAGACCTTTACTAAGAACTTCTGAGCTTTCTTATAATGAAAGAGCCGGAATCGCTGCTGCTGTCCCCCAAATCTCTATTAGCAACCCTGTTGTTTCTAGAATTGAATTTAAACAAATGGTTGACCGAGTCTCTGATGACTACAGAGATAGAATAGAAGACCTCAGAGACTCAATCTCTCAAACTAATAATAATAGTAATGTTCCTAGAGTTGTTGGGGCAGGTTTAGTTCAAGGTGGGTTTTCTTATGGACCAGAAGCGGCCATAAGAAATTGGTGGGTAGTTCAAGATAACATTACAACTACCGAAGGAACTCAAAGGTGGAGAGAGCGCATGAATTATCCTACAGCCCACCAAACACCTTATTTCCCGGAGTGGGATGTAGCTCCTTGGGTGCCTTCAACTAATCGTGGAGAATACCCAAATGATTGTGTTCACGTAGCTCTTCAAAATTTTGCAACAAGATCAGGCAGTTATCCATATACTTCAGCAAAAGCAAGAAGAAGAGAGTCAGGAGGTAGACTCGAAGCAAGCATAAATGACTTTCTAGTTTTTTATTGTAAAAAAACCATACAGCTTAATAAAGCTGACGTTGAGTGGATGGATCATTATTCAGTAAATGTTCATTATGAAAATTGTGTGCCTCTAACTGCTCCTGCTTTCAACAATAGCACTCTTGAAGCCTTGTGGCAAAATGTAGGATCTTCTGCTAAAATTTTTGTTGAAACGAAAAAAAATGAATTTACAATTTATTGTTCTTGGGTTGGGGCACAATTTGCAGCAGTCTCGAACCTTTTTAATTTCACCGGGCAAAGTCCTGATAATCAAATGTTTACTCAGTATTTTGGAGGAACTTATGCAAGAAGTAATTTTACTCAAGTTGCTGAAAATGGCCTAATAACTCTAAGAGACAACCCAGAAGTAACAGCAGGCCATCTAGTCTTTAATCAAGAATTTTCTAAGATAGATGATAACGGTCTTCAAAACGTAGGGATCTGTATCTTACCCACAGTTAGATTTGATGTCATCGGATATCCTTCTAGATACTCTGGAATGCCAAGAGGTTTGGGAGGAGAGAACCCCACAATTAACCTAGCATAATGACTGGGTTCCCACAACTAATAGGCTGCGGTGAGTATGTCCCAGGCTCAAGAGGTATACCAGAACCTGTTGTTTATACCCCGACCCCTCCTAGAACTATCACAATTTGGGAGACCACTCCAACTATCCCACCGCTGCCTAGAAGAGATCCCGATCCTCCTGACGATGTAGTTCCACCAATTATTGTTCGAGATCCTTCCAATCCTTTTTTTATTCCATTTAATCCTGTAAATCCAAATCCTCCAACAGATCCTGATCCTGATCCAACATTAATTGTTGGGATTGGAGGGAATACGAGACCCGACCCCGAACCTCCAAGAAGAACTGGAGGAGATCCTGATCTAATTATTGGAATTGGTGGAGCAGGCTTAGATGATCCTGAAGGTGGGGGTGATGGTGGAGGTCCTACATTTTCTGAAGTTCCTACCATCAACTTAGCTGATTCAGGTGGAGGAGGCGGTGGAACTGATGTCACTCTTTCTGACGAGCAAATGATTGAACTAGAGAGAAGACTTATCAACCCTAACTTTAGCACTGAGGACGAGGGCACTAATAATTTTCCTGGAGTTAGAGATACAAATACTATTGATCTTCAGGACGGTTCAGGACGATCAATGTTTTCTAACTCATTTACAGGCAATAATCTGTATGATCCTATTTATAATATTCTAGATCATAGCCAAACTCCTATTACGTTTGTGGATAATAATCGTTACAGAAATATTTTCGCTAATCGAGTAGCTCAAGAGATTTCATATTTAATTAATAACATAACGAGACGAGCTAATTGGGAAGAAAGATATATTACAGGTCTAACTTTAGGCAAACTAACAGAAAGCATGAATAGCATTTTGTTAGAAGCCTTTGATACAATATTAGACATTAACGGAACAGCAGTTACAAGGAGTTACTTCCTGACCAAAGTCTTTCAGCATTTAATCTCTGGGACTTTAGATGAGTTTGATTCTGATTACTATATTAGGCTGGCTGATTCCATATCTAAAAGATCAGCCAATAACATCGTCAGGTCTGTTAATGAGCAAACAGCAAAAAACAAAGTAATAAATCTCATAGCTCAAAACGCTTACTCTGCTGATCCAAGTAACTATACTAACGATCATGAAATTAACATCGCAAGAATGAGATTTCTCTTAACAGATCTAGAAGCAACTTTTGACGTTGAGACTATCGACGGCACTGAATACCAATTAGAACTAGAAGATGCAGGCGTTGAAGTTGATTATGCACAAACTCTTCAAGAATCAATCGGAGTAACATCAGACTACGTCCCTCCAGGCGAAGGTGACGGATATTACTACAAGATAGAGACAGAGTTAGGCGATCTTATTCCTCTCCTTCTAGACACGCAACTAAGTAAAGCATACTTCACTAGGAGTGCCACTAGAAATCTAGCTTTAGACTTATTAGATCAAGATCCTAGCTATACAGTAACTACAACGATTGATGTAGGAAACTCGGAGCTATCTTCAGGATACTTTGAAGAGTATACAGCCTCAGCTCATTACTTTAAATTAGATCTTAGATCTATCGACAACAAAAGAACTGTGGATAACTTCATTGAGGATATTACGGCTAATTATGTAAAGCTGACCGACCCGGAAGAGATCCTAGAGCATTCAAAGACTTACGGTCAGAAAGTAGTTCAGTTTAATCTTCAATATGATGATCCATTTTTACAGTATGCCGATAGAACAGGAACCATGACGCTAAACATGAAGGACGTAACCTTCAGAAGCTTTAGCCCAAGAAGAACTCCGGCGAGAGATAGTATTCTAACTAGAAACTTACCTGACGGGTTTGTAGTTTATCCTGTAAACACAATCAAGGATAACCCTCTTGGTGCTTATTCAACTATGACATCATTAGATACTACAGTAACCAGATCTCTTAAGGCTATAATGGACTTTAGTATGTTTGAAGAAAACTTAACAAAAAGGGCTTTAAGGAGAAGTGTAGTTTGGGATAACGAGGGTAGTTTTAGGTATGGATTAGTCGGAATAGATAATAGTGAAAACGTTTACTACATCTATGATCCTAACGATTTCCCTAACTCTTTCCAAGTTAGTGGAAGAAGTGCAGTAGGTAATCTAGTATACAACATAATTAACAGAACGCTAGAGCAGCGATATACTTTTGATTATTTAACTTGGTGGGATGTTTATAGAAGATTACCCACAAAAGATTTCGCTAAATTAGCTTTTAATTTTCCTAATGCTGCCTCAACGGCCCTGTATCAAGGTTGGCTTGGTTACCCAATTCAGGATGTTTTGTATCGAAACGGCGCAGCTCCTGACAATCTAATAGAAGTTAATTCATCCATAGAAGATCCAATTTACTTAGACGGAAGGACTAGAAATAATGTTTAATCCAATCAGAGTATTCGATAAAACTTTTGGTCATGGAACAGGTATGGTGACATCTTGTTTTAAATCCTTTCTTAATTACCAAGTGTTTAATTTATCATTTTTATTATTTGCTATTGTAGGTGATCCTTTTACTCCTCATTTTTACTCCCCTGCTGATCCTTCCGCTGGCGTTCCTACCCACCCCACTGTAGTTGAGACAGGATCTACAAGAGTTTTTATAAAAAATATTCCAATAGGTTTAGCAGGTCCACTATACAAATTATTTTGCGGAGACTATGTTATACCTGACCCTACATCTAGAGTTTTTGTTGGTATGTAAAATAATAAAAATAAATCTAATTTATATCTAAGAAGTATAAATACTTTTACGAGGATAGTATTATGTCAAAGCATGATGATGTTTCAATGTTCCTGGAAGGCTGTGATTGGAATAGCCTTGGTCTTGCTCCTAAAGCAAAGCTGGTTTCTGAGTCAGTCGAAGAAACCCAGGAGGTTAATGAGAGCGACGAGCTAGAAGCTGGTTTCTACGAAGTCGATGGTGAGATGTTCTTTGTCAACGAAGACCAGGAGATCTTTGATGTTTTCACTGACGAAGATGAGCAGGTCTTTGTTTACAACGAAAACTATGGTCTTCACCAAGTTTTCGAAGATGGTGAAGATCTGATGTTTGAGGAAGTTGACACTGATGGCTTCGAGGTCTTAGAAGAAGATACCGAGGCTGAGTGATATGAAACACGATTACCCTAGCATAAGTGTTTCTCAATTTTTTGAGAACATGGTAAACGAAGGTAACATTACACCGGAGGCAAGTCCTATGACTGCCTCCGATCCTTCTATTCCTGATCTTAGAGAAGTCCCTGAAGTAGATATCAATGATCTCTTCGGAACTCCTAAGCAGAAGAAAGTTGTCACTGAAGTTAAGGCTCCTCAAAAAGATCTTAAGCAAGAGATGTTAGACCTCATGGTTGAGTTTAAGCAAGTCGTTCAAAAGGCTAACAAGCTTTTCTCTGAAATGACAACTGTTGGAATGCTTGGTGTAAACTTAGCTGGTCCAGCTAAGAAATCAAAAGATTGCTTCAAGAGAGAAGAAGCTAAGAACGGCTACAAGAAGCCTGTCAAGATGCTAAAGAGGAAACAAAAATGAAACAACTAAGAAGAGTATTTTTAGAGCAAGAAGATAAAAAGCCGTTCTTAAAGGGTTCCCCAGAACAGCAAGCTAAGAGAGCAGAAATTCTAAAGAGAACAAAGCAAGTTAAAGCAGAAAGAAATGCTAGAGCCGCTAGAACTGGTGGTTCTGGGACTTCAAGACCTGGATACTCTTCTGTTTCCGATAGTATTGTTCCTCTAACTGCTAGTCGCGTCAATGAGGTAAAAAGAATGCCAGGCACTGGTCCGCACGTCCCTGCAAGTGACCGCCCAGGTGCCGCCAAAAGAATTATGAAGGACAAACTGAGTGGCAAGAGACCTCAGACACCAGTGAAGCCTCGTCGTAAGCCTGGTAGCAGAAAGCTCTCTGATGGCAGCACAGAAGTGGTTAATAACGACGGTGAAGTAGACACGGTATGGGGTGGATCATGAAAACTCTAATAAGACTAAACGAAAAATCTCGTTGCTGGAAAGGCTACAAGCCGACTCCAGGAAAGAAGCCTTTTACAAAAGGTTCCTGCATGAAGGAAGCTAAGAAGCTTGTAGGCAACCAAGGTGTTCTTGATAAGAACAACAATGGAGAACTTGATTCTCAAGATTTTAAAATTCTTAGAGGAAAGAAATCACTAAAAAAATCTGAAGGCGTTGTCGAAGCTAAATCCCCCGCTTGGCAACGCAAGGCAGGTAAGAATCCATCAGGGGGACTGAACGCCAAAGGCGTCGCATCATATCGTGCTGCTAATCCTGGCTCAAAGCTCAAGACAGCAGTTACAACCAAACCATCTAAATTGAAGAAGGGCTCAAAGGCAGCCAAGCGTCGTAAATCTTTCTGTGCTCGTATGGGCGGAATGAAGAAGAAGCTTACAGGTGCTAAGACCAAAAGTGATCCTAACTCAAGAATTAATAAGTCTTTACGGAAGTGGAACTGCTGATGAGTTTCTATTCACTAATCAACGAAGCTAAAGGCTCTAAAGTTTTTGCCTCAAAGGAAG
>Ga0208644_1002507_pt1 | contig 14657 bp, 19 predicted proteins | sample VirMetDEL_Nov_18_FD_184517 | JGI IMG/M metagenome (GOLD analysis project Ga0208644, IMG submission 184517) | Aqueous microbial communities from the Delaware River and Bay under freshwater to marine salinity gradient to study organic matter... | ecosystem: Environmental > Aquatic > Marine >... | reverse complement strand
TGATCCTAAGACGCGCCGTAAGGCTCGTAAGATCACCAGCATCTCCAGGGACGTTGAGCTTAACAGCCAACTGTGGGACCTTGCTGCTAACTTCGCCAACAACTGATAAAAACTTTACGGGGCAAGCTCTCAGCCCCACTAGATATAACTGAGGGCTAGTCCCTCACTTCCAGAGGAGGAAGGTTTTTCCCCCGTCGCCTTCCTCCTCACTTTTTTTGTCATGGATGAGTTCAGAGTTCCGCTGCTCGTAGATAGCAACGGCCTTTACATTACTGAAGCGCAAATGCTTTTTTGGATTAACCAGAATGGTGGAGAAGAGTCTTACACCACAGGAGATCCTGAGTTCATGGATTATTACAAGAATTGTTGCTTGTATAATATGATCTATGACATGATGGAAGAAGATCATGACTGTGCTACCATGTATTGGGATCCCAAGAAGGAAGAGGTGGCGATGGCTTTTCCTATGGAGGGAAAGGTCGCCAGAAAATTATCAGAAGTTACGTTTGCTTATGATTTAGACGGCGACGATGAAGAGGAAGAAGACCCTTTCGGTATTTTTTAAAAATGGCTGATACTTATAGAAGTAATTTTGATGATGATACTTACGATCAAGTAAATGTTCGTAGAAACAACCGTAGGAAAAGTAAAGTAAAACTAAAAACATTCTCCTATAATAAAGAACAATCAATAGATTATTCGGACATCTCTACCGATTGGGATGAAGAGGATAATTTTGAGAAGTTTACTAAAAGGAGATAACTATGCCGTGGTCATGGGTTTGGGGCGAAAAGAAAGCACCCGTAAAAAAAGTAGAAGTAGAGACAGTAAATACAGAGCTACCTAAAACTGTAACTAGAATAGGTGTTAGAGTTGAGATTGACTTAGAGCATCCTACTGGATTGTCAGCGTTCGCAACAGTTCTAGATTCTAAATTACAGTTTGTTCTTCCTGATGGAAATGAAGTTAAGTCTGGAAGTATAACTGATATTGAGGTGCTATCATGAACATTTTAAGCAACGAACCCCTTGGGTGGAAGCCCTTTGGCCTTGATCTAACTCTAGGAGAGTGGGATACTTTAGTTAATTGGTATGTACAAAAGCATTTTCCTCATCGCTACCTACTAAATACTAAGGAGGAAAGCTGATATGCCTTCACCTTATGTACCCAAAACCGCACACCTGAGCCCCACCAGGATTCAGAAGATTGCGAAGGACCTGATCTCCGAAGCCAAGGATGATCGTGAACTTGCGTTAACTACGCACAGGTTTTTTCGGCAGATGGTAGACGAAAATCCACAAGACTCTACCGCTAAATCACTTATGGTGGATTGTCTAAAAGTCGCGCAAGCTTCCAAGAATAATGTTATCAAGATCCTCAATCTTGTTGTTAAAATGGAAGAGGGCAATGAGCCCAGCAAGACGAAAGCAAACAAAGGAACAACTAACTCGACCTTTAGCGACCTAGACAATTTATTAAATGAGTGATTCAGACCAAAACCAAAACGTATACAGGGCTGTTTGCCGTGACCTTAACACTGTTCTCCTGATTAAGGGCATGACCCTTGAGGAAGAGAAAGCCCTTTACTGGGTTATCAAGAAGAGAGTTAAGGACTCAGAGACTCCTGTTAACCTTGAGGACTATAAGAAGTACCTTGTAAAGAAGTTCATTGTGGATATGGATTCTATCATGAACTACATTGCAACCTCGGACATGTACGAGGAGGAAGAGATCTACGACATCGTTTACGATCAGATCATCAATCTCTATCCTAACTTCTCGATGACCTTCATCTGCACTGAGCTAAACTCGAATACGTTTATGCGTGGGCTGGAGGAATCCACTCTGTTTGATCGTCTTAAGAAGACTATTGAGGGAGAGGCTGAAGATCCCGACATCAACCTGTCTTCTTTGGAGGATATCAAGTCCGCAGAGAGATCGTTCAAGAAGAACATCCTAGGACAAGACCAAGCTATTGCCAGCGTCATCAAGGCGCTCAAGCTTACGGCTACGGGACTGTCACAGGGGACCTCGTTCTTGTTCGTTGGTCCTACGGGAGTGGGTAAGACTGAGCTTGCTAAGATCTTAGGAGATAAGTACAGCGGCAACTTCTACAAGGTCAACTGTGCTGAGTACGCTGGGGGCCATGAGTATGCCAAGCTTATCGGTTCTCCTCCAGGCTACGTCGGACACACTGAGAAGAGCCTGATGGCTGAGAAGGCAGAGAAGAGCAACCGCTGGGTGTTCCTGTTCGACGAGATCGAGAAGGCCCACCACAAGCTCTACGACTTCCTCCTGAGCCTCTTGGACGACGGCACCTGCACAGACAACATGGGCAACGTCCTAGATTTCTCTCAGTCGCTCTTTATCTTCACTTCCAACAAAGGTATCGTGGAGTCCAAGCAACGCCGCCTGGGCTTCACACAGAACGATCCTACGGAAGCTGAGGAGAAGGATGCAGTCAAGACTTCTGTGAAGGGCCACTTCAGCCCTGAGTTCATGAACCGTATTGACGAGGTAGTTGTATTCAATGCACTTACCAAGAAAGATGTAAAGAAGATTGCCAAGCTACAACTGGACAAGCTTCCTATCGAAGTTACTGACTCCCTCCTTGAGTATATTGTCAAGCACGGATACTCCCGTGAGTACGGGGCCAGGAACATCGCTAGGTTCATCAAGAATAACATCTCTGACAAGATTGCGGATGCAATCCTGAACGGCAAGGTTCCGAAGAAGGAGGGAGCACTCTATTCTCCCAAGGTGACGAAGGACGGAGTAAAGATTTACGATGTCAAGAATTTCGAAGCTGATGCTTGAAATGCACCACTGAGTTGGTATAATATAGCGTAGAGGTGAGCCTGAGGCGACAATGGCTGGAACTTAAGATACCACACCTCTACGCTTTTACATGGGCATGGGTGGCTGGTTGTCACACGGTATCTTATAAGTATCTATGAGGTGGGTCCGATTCCCACATGCCCAACCATTTTACGGGGATGTAGCCCAATCGGCAGAGGCAACAGACTTAGTTCTTTTTAAAATTTGAGTGCCTTTAGGGGAAACCCTTTAGGTAGAACCTTTCAAACTCGGTGAAGCCTTTAGCATGGTAATACCGAGCCAAGCTCAATACGAGCCCTTATTCTTACCTCGATAAGTAGGAGTAAGAGCATGGCAGTTTGGACAAAGTAAGATAAGGTTATCTAGAGTGTTATTCTGATGGTTTCCATCAATGTGTTCTAACTCTAATGGGATAGGGTTTCCTAACCATTCGGTTTGTTCGCAGTTATAACACTTCGCCTCGAAGAAGTTTTCTTTTAGTAGTCTCTGTCGAAGACGATGAGAGCTACAAGAATACTTATTTGATAGATAATCTTCAATTGGTCTTTTGGGACCAAAGTTCTTACCTTTGTTCCAGCCCTGCCCTTTGAGATGGGAAGTATCAAGGTTGAAGTGAGCAATCGCTTTTCTTAAAGTTGCGTAATTACCTCCAGCAGGAATAACGCCCAACTTATCAAGAATTTGGCGATAAGAGGTGCTGGTTGCTAAAGCATCTTTCAGTTCTTCTAATGTATATTTTCTTAGTTTCATGGCGTATTGAGAAGGTGTAGAGACTAGACGGAAGGCACCTAAGTAATATGGTGAAGATATAGTCCAGACCACAAATGCCTTTACTATTATATAGTAGAGTCAGCAACGAAAGTTGTAGCTGGTAAGAAAATCTGTAAAGTGCGGGTTCGAGTCCCGCCATCCCTACCATACAACGGGGGTGAAACGGTATCGACAGGTTGGACAGCGAAAGCGGGACGATTATAGCCCAAAGGTTAAAGTTCTACGTTCTTCCTGGACGCGCGTTCGATTCGCGCCACCTCCACCATACACGCCAGATTAGCTCAGTGGTAGAGCACTGCTTTTGTAAAGCAGCGGTCGTCGGTTCAAGTCCGACATCTGGCTCCACATACAATTCCCGAATAGCTCAGTTGGTAGAGCAAACGGCTGTTAACCGTTAGGTCGTAGGTTCGAGCCCTACTTCGGGAGCCACCTTTTATCATGCAAGTACAAAAAGAAAACAATAACGGATGCTGGGCTGCACTATTTATCGCTATTCTATTGCTTTTCTGTGCCCAAGCATGTAACATGTAACTATAACGGGGTGTGGCGCAGCTTGGTAGCGCGTCCGCTTTGGGAGCGGAAGGCCGAAGGTTCGAATCCTTTCACCCCGACCATACAACGCGCCATTAGCTCAGTGGATAGAGCAACGGACTTCTAATCCGTAGGTCCCAGGTTCAAATCCTGGATGGCGTACCACTATAATAAGACATGAATACACTACACAGATCTTATATTCCTGATGATTGGTCAAAAGGAATTGACCATATTGACGTTCCTTATTTTTATTTTGATAAGTTTTTAACTGAAGAACAGTGCGAAGAAATAAAAGATTGGGGAGATAAAGCAAAGCTTAGTGCAGGTTCTGTTATGTCCGTTTCCTCATTTGAGTATAAAAAAGCTATTCGTAACAGCGAGATAGCCTGGATGCCTGTGCAAGGTTGGGAGTGGTTATACGATAGAATTTACGACTCCGTTACTAGGACCAATAAATGGGAATATGACATCAGGGGTTTTGGAGAGTCCATACAGTTTACAAGGTATGACGCAAAAAAAGGAGAATCCTTTTATAAGTCTCATAGAGATACTGGTCCAAAGCATAGACACAGAAAAATTAGTTTTGTAGTCTTGCTTGATGACCCCGAAAGTTTCTCTGGAGGAGGATTTACTTTAGAAAATGTAGTAGGAGAAGTTGCTGTGTTAAAAAAGGGAACAGCTATAATGTTTCCTTCCTTCCTAACTCATCAAGTGTTACCTGTAACCTCTGGAGTTCGCAATAGTTTGGTGTGCTGGATTTCGGGACCAAAATTAAAATGAAAGAAGAACTACTAAAACATATTAATGATCGGGCAGACTACTGGATTGATCTCTATAATAAAACGCCTGTGAATGATCGAAACGAGTCAACTTCAGACTTTGCAAAAGGATCTTACATGGCATACCTAGAACTTAAACACTACATTGAACATGAAGCAAAGCGAGAGCTATGACAGTATCGGCTGGGACGTAGGACAGCTAGTACAAGCTAAACAGAATGCCTACGGTGATTCCTTTGGTAGGAGCGGGGAGTGCCTTCGTCAGATGTTTCCTAACGGCATACAATTAAATCAATATGATGATCTATTGACAATCGCTCGTATACTAGATAAACTATTCCGAATCGCTAACGACCCAAAAGCTTTCAGTGAGAATCCGTGGCAGGACATTGTAGGTTACGGGCTCCTGGCGATGAGACGCTACGACGAGAAAGATGACTGAATGTATCAATTGTAACGCATCGGGAGGATGCACTGGGCAATGCTCGCCCATCCCTAAATCATGAGTAAAGAAAAAGAAGACGAGGACACCTCAGGTACGGTCAACATGGATTTTGATGCTCTTCTACAAGAGATCACTGACATCTTTAATGACATTAACTGGGACGCTGTAGCAAAAGACGACGACCAGGAGCATAAATCATGAGTAAAGCAGAACTACAAAAAGAAAGAGAACGCCTGGAGAAGAAGCTAACCTTTGCGGAAAATAGCCATGCCAAGCAATTTGCAGGTTTCGTAAACGAAGGGAATTACCAGGATTCCTATAACAATGTTATGGCAATTTATCATGACCTTGCAAAAGTCTGCGACGAGCTAGGTGATCCTATTCCGATCAGGATCTAATAAAGATATCGTTAAAGAAAGCTACGATAGCACTGATAAAGCCACCTGCACCCAGGCCCCACATAGTGGCCTGGGTTTTTAGTTTAACTATATCGTGGCTCATCCTCGTTTGGTTTTCGGCAAGCTTATTGATACCCGCTAGGAGCTTCCCCTCAGTAGATTCAATGTCACCATGAAGGCGTTCTATTTCAGATAAAACCAACTCTTTATATCTAACCCAATCGTCTTCTCTGGTGTCGCTCATAACTTTACCTCGTCCCCTATATTATATACTAATTATTGCAATAAACTTTGCTAGTGGTTTATCCTAAAACTAACAATTCCACTTCTTTAGTGATAAGCTGAGACGATCTTTGCCTGTGTTATTACTAGACTTCTGACGGGCACGCATACCTTTCATACGAGCACAGAAAGACTTTCTTCTCTTAGCAGCCTTGGAGCCCTTCTTGAGCTTGCTAGGCTTAGTGGTAACCGCAGTCTTAAGCTTCGAGCCTGGGTTCTGTGCTCTGTATGAGGCTACGCCTTTAGCGTTTAGGCCACCGCTAGGATTCTTTCCCGCTTTCCTTGTCCAGGCAGCACTCTTCTCGATTATCAAGAAACCTAATTGCCTGTACCCCTCTCCCATAGAAACACTGTTATCGAATGCTTGTCCAGCAACAGCCGTGGCTCGGTCTCTTTGTTCCTTTGATTTTAATTTAGAGAGCTTTTTCCTATACCGCTTAAATTCGTCATTTGCTCCAACAACGTCTGGAACTTTTAGACCTTGGGTTCGAGTGCTGTTAGTTGGGCTTCCCGGCCCTCCAGGGATCCGTCCTAACCTAACTGCTCTTTGAGTTCTCTTTCGCTCTTGGGCTTCTCCAGCCGCATATTTAGCAGCGTCTGCTTGGCTAGAAGCTATTTTTCCTCTAGCTTCCGCTGTTCTAAGGTCAGCTATTTTTCTAGCATTTTTAGCCCTCATCTTATTGAGGGCTGTACTAGCCTTGTAGCCTGTCTTAACGATATCTGCAAGGGGAGCAGCAGCACCCCGCGCCACGGTTTTTACTCCACCGTAAAGATTACCTGCTCCTCTAGCGAGACTTTGGCCTCCTTTTACTACGTCACTGCCAACACCCCTTACCTTATTAAAAGTATCCTTGAACTGCTTATATCTTCTGGACCGCTTGTCACTTCTTCTTCTGGCTGCAAGATCTCTTCTTACCTGTCTACCGGATTCTCCTCTGTAACTATGGGCACCCCTTTTTGTTACTGGACCAATTTTTGTTGAGTCTAACTTAGTTCTAGGCTTGCTACCATCGGGGACATTAGCTGGATTCGGTGCTCCAGGGGTTCTAGGGGTTCTAGGTGGCGTTTCCTCTGATTTTTTTCCCGCTGGCTTTGGATCAGAACTTCCTGGCTTTGGATCAGAACTTCCTGGATTAGATAGGACATTACGGTCCCTAGCTGTGACATCGGCGGGGTGGCCCCCAGGTGCAGGTGACTTAGGTGCTTTTGGTTTTTTAGTAGGCGCACTACTACCTGCGGGAAGTTCCGGTCTTTTTTCAGGCACCACCTTAAACTCAGCATCAACGGGATTTCTAAGCTCGGCTGCACGCCGTTGTGCGGCATTTTTACCACGCGGTGCATCAGTATCTCCAACTACTTTGGAGGCGGTGGGTTTTGGCCTATCGTTTTTTCCATTTGAAACACTTATCGGTCTTACTCTCTTAGGATCCGACAACGCTGTAGATGTAGGAACTAATTGACCGCCTCCAATTTTCTCGTTGATCCTGGAAAGCTCCATGATACTATGACAGAAATCTGTGTAAGCATATGTAACGTCATCTCTAAGACTTTTCTTACCCCAGTTCTTAGCGCCTTTCTTTCTACACTTGACAAGAGCACCAGAGGCGTAAGCTGAAGGCCATACTGAGTAACGAGACTTTACCTTGTGATAGCACGCATCTTTCTTACCTGATTTCTTCTTTTCATTAATCATCTTCTTTTACCTTTGGTTTTCTTTTTAGGTTTGTCCGTGGGGACATAAGTGGGTTTAGCAGCACCAGATTTAAGTCTCTGGTTGGGATCAGCCTTTCTCTTTCTTGCTTGTGCGGATCTTCTTTGGGCTGGAGTCATTGAAGCTCTTTTTGATGAGGATACACACTTTGGGGTGCTTTTTTGCCCAGGCTGACGAGCACAAGGCTTACCAGAGACTACCTGCACCCACCCAGGCTTGCCTCCTTTTGATCTTGAGTTACCGAACCATGCGCGAAGACCTTCTTCGCTAATTTGCTCCATAGTTTCGCGTAGCTTTCTCTTCTTTTTAACACAGTTGGGATAACGCTTACCGAACATGGTCTTCATGCCCTTCTTTTCATATCCCTTCCAGCAAGCTTCTCCAATGATACTGCCTATTTGTTTGTGGACCGTATAGGATAGTTCGAGTTGTCTTTCTTTTTCTTGTACTTCGGCCTCTCGTTTTGCGATCTCACTCTCCCGTTGACCCGCACCATCGGCCATGCTTTTTCCTAGCTCGCTTCCTACTTTTCTAACAATTCTGCCGCCCGCGCTTCTAACAACTCTGCTTCCAACACGCCGAGCGCCTTGTCTAGCAGCCGTGCCCGCCCTACGAACGCCTTGTCCAACAACTCTAGCTCCTCTAGTGGCCCCCTGTCCAACAATCCTAGCAGCCTGTGTACCTGCGCGAGCAGCAAGAGAGCCTCCTGCCATAGCAGCCCTAACAAGTCCACCTGCAATAGCAGGAATAACTTGTACTATTTCGTCAATTTTTTCTTCAGAGACTTGATTCTTGACACCGTAGTAGTTATCCTGCTGATTTTCAGGAGCCGCGCCATTTCGATCAGGTCGATCCTTGGAGCCCATATTCTTATCCTTCTCAATAGAGAACTTATTTAAATACTTCTTCAGGTTGTTTTTCTTGTTTCTCATTGAAATCTCTGGGCAAGCGGATATAATATGTAGCTGACCTACTAGGTTCATTGTCTCTTTCCCGCACCAAAAAATGAATATTTTCTACCTGCACGAATGTCCTCAGCAAGCAGCCATCGACCATGCCGATGTTCACTGCTCAAAAATGATGATTGAGTACGCTCAACTCCTGTCCACCGCACACCGTGTGACTGACAGTCCCTGGGCAGAAGACTGCTACCAAATCGCTCACAAGAACCATCCGAGCACAATCTGGGTCCGTGAGTCTACAGACCACTACACTTGGCTATACGACCTGTGGCACAACCTTGCTAACGAGTTCTTCATGCGTCGTGGCAAAGAGCACGCCTCATGGACCAAGCTCAAGCATGTCCTGTGCCATAACCCTCCCCACCTTCCTCGTAACGGCTTCACGCCTCCTCCTCAGTGTATGCCTGACGAATGCAAGCGTGACGACACCGTAGAGGCTTACCAGGGCTACTACGTCTACAAGAAGCTCGTCGAGGGCAAGCGTATCACCTGGGACTGGGACCTTGGTGGCTGTGTTCCTACATGGTTTCAAGAGAAAGCTCTTGTACTTTCTGCCTGAGAGGTTATAATAGACGCATGACTGACCCCAACCAAAGCAGACACCTCTTTTACTATATCACTACGGCCTCGTACCACGTTGCGCCTGTACTCATCTTCCAGGAGTACGAAGATGCTAGAGACTTTCTAGCTAAGAACCGATACAGTGGGTATGTGATGAATACTTGCTGGGGCTACAAGCCAGAAGGTTATCGAGTAGAAAAAGAAAACGCCGAAGATCATGCTAAAGAGCGTACATGTTGATCTAAAAAAATCTCCTTAATGACTAGATATATTAGTCGCTAAGGAGATTTTTTTTATGACAGCATTATTACTTATTTCTACCCCAGGCAAAGAACTTACTTATGATGATGGGGATATCGTCTTATCTCAAGAGGTAAATGTTAGCCCAGGCACAGAAGTAGAAGCAAATGTGGGTGAGAACTGGAGCTTTGTTTACATTACAGATAAGTATAGCACAGATCAAGAGATTGTAGACTTACAGGTCCCGCTTACATCAGGTGTAGATCCTGACATTGAATATCTAAAGAAGCGTAGGTATTATTGCACTCTTCCTGGAGCAGCCTCTCAATACACAACTTACCGCCGTTTTGATGTAAACACTCCATCAGCAATGAAAATGAATTGGGCAGAGTTTTCTGCTCTTATAACTGATAAGCAGGGGTGATAGATGCCTACCATCATAACAAAAACCATTGGTAAGGACGGGTGGCAGGACTATTCTACGTTTGGAGCCGCCGAAGCAGCGGTCCCAACTATAGCTGGGGGAAGTGATTTAGTTTCTCTTGACGTTGCCGTAGTTTTCGAGGCTTATTCTGCGGAGTATGACGAATTAGTCAATATTAATGGGTCTCTGACTACCGATGCTACTCGTAATGTTACATACACCGCCGCAGAAAATAGTAAACATGGGGGTGTGCCAGGAGCAGGAGTAGTTATTAAGAAAGAAACTTCTGCGAGCTTTGCCTTAGCTATTGAGGATGACTACACCAAGATTCAGGACATAGAGGTAAAAAGATTCGGAACCAGTGATGGAAGAGCATGTGTCTTCGTAACTGGAGATCCACCAGTGGTTACCTTTGAAAACGTCATTATTAATAACGACGGTGATGATGGGGTGCGTGGTCATGGTATTGTATTCAACGGCCAATCTGCTAGTTACAATGGCACGATTTACGTCAACAACTGCCTCTTTGTAAATAATACAAAGTATGCTGTGCAGTACAACTTGTTTACTGTTTCTGGTGGCCCAAATGTTTACGCAGATAACAACACCGCTTTAGATTGTGAAAGATTTATCGGTGTTGACAATAACTTAGTCAACCAACTTGGAACTATTTCTCTCAATAATAACATAGTTGGAAGAATTAACGGAGCACATCCCGGTACTATTTATGCAACACAAAGTACGGATCCTTTAGCTCCTCGATCTGTAGGAACAGGTAATATTGGTTTTCTAAGCGACAGATTCGATTCTAGTGCCATCGTGGGTAGTCAAGCTTGGACCTTTACCTCTGCTACAGGTGCAGCATCTACGGGCTCACAACTAATTTATGATCCAATTACATACAAGCTAGTCAACGTATCAGGTAACGATGCCATTGGTGTGGGTACAGCTTCTGAGGCTCCTACCACTACTGATATTGCTGGTAACGATAGGCTTCGAGGAGCTTCGAACGAGTACGTTGACCCAGGAGCTTTTACTAGTGACAAGGTGACCTATACTAAGAGTATCGGAGCAGGAAGAGATTATGCTACGTTTCTTGCTGCTGAAGCGGATGTAGACGCTATTCCTTATGATACTAATCTAGCGGAACGCAATTTAGCTATTGTTTTTGAAGCTGATGCGGGGACTTACTCGGAGAACGTGTTCTTCAGTAGTCCCCTGACGACGGACGCTAAGAGGCAGGTGACATACAAACCTGCTGCGGGTAGTGAGCATGGTGGTGTGGTTGGAGGTGGGGTGGTCATAAACTCTGCGAGCATCAATTTCTACCGGGATAGCTTCATGATCTTTGAGGGTATTGAGGTGAACGGCGCTTCAACTCAGACTTTGAATATCGACTCATGCACGGGGACCGTGACCCGCAAATGCATCATCAATGCCACCACGCAAGGTTTTGTGATAGGCAACACTGCCCAGGCCGTTGAGGTCAGTGACTGTGTTATCAACTCAAACAACTACAGTTTTCTGTTGCAGTGCTCGACCGGAGCCCAAGAAGTGGCGCTTTACAACAACACGATCTTGGACGGCCCCTCTGGCCTTGTGGCTATTCGCATCCTTCAGTCTGGCACGGCAACCATAAGTCTTGACGCGGTAAACAACTTGGTCCTCGATGCTGCTGGAGTTTATGGGGTGGCTGGCACCGTATCCATCACAGGCTCCAACAACGTCGGAGGTGCCAACAGCCCCTTCCCTGCTGCTATTCAGGCAGAAGGACAAACCTGGACCTTCACTACGGATACAGCACAGCCCTCTACAGGCAACCAAGTAATATACACTTCTGCTACAGGAGCCTTGGTAAATGTATCTGGTAACGATGCTATAGGAGTTGGTACGGGTTCAGCCACTGTAGTGCCCACAACAGACATTCTAGGCAAAGCTAGAATCAGAGGAGGCCGCGATGAATACGCAGATCCAGGTGCGTTCACTACAGACAAGATAACAGCAACTAAGACCATTGATCTGAATGGAACTGGTGATTACACTACCTTTAATGCTGCTGAAGCTGCGGTTGTAAACGTAGCAAAAGCTTTACTAGGAGGCAGTAGAACAAACTTAGCTCAAAGAAATGGTGAGATTGTGTATGAAGCAGTAAAAGGAACCTATGAGTTTACTGGCTGGTGGGATGTAAACAACGGGGGCGCTGTTCCACAAGGACCAGGAAACAGAGTTATTTATAGGCCAAAGGCAGGTTCTGAGCATGGAGGTATTCCTCTCGAAGGAGTTGTGTTGAGTTGGACTGTAAACGGATCACTTCATAACTACGAGCCCTTCACTCAATTCGAAGGGTTAAACCTTAGTGCATATCCTGGCGGTCAATACCTGCGAGGCAGAGTTGGTGGAGAATATTGGAAAGACAATATCATGATAGCCACTCCTGAGGATAGAACCGTCTGGTCTTCTGAGGGTATTGGTGTTAGCGAAGGACAGTACAGAAAAGACACTTCAGCTTCACCAAGAGTGATGGAAAACAATCTAGTTATTGGTAGGTTGGGTTTGGGAAGCAACGTCACTTGTCCTCCAAATAATATCTTAGCTAATAACACATTTAACTTTGGACTTGAGCCTGGGGGCGTAAATGATCATTTAAACGTCTCCGCGTACAACAACTTAAGTTTAAATCCTGACAATGTTTATGGTTCTTACAATGGTATATTTCATTATGAGGGCTCAGGCAACGTGGGTTCCTCAGGACTCGTCTACCCGTGGCCTTCAAACGCGGCTGGCCTCAAAGGTGGCATAGTACCTGTTAATAATAAATCCAATATACCCATTAACGGAGACTATATACTTTACCAACCAGAAAACTACAAGCTCATTGATTCCCCGCGCAATGCAGCTATTAACGAAGGTGTAGGAACTTCAGCGGGGACTTTTATTCCAAGTACAGATATACAAGGAGTAACTAGGGGTTCTACATCCTCGAACCCTGGAGCTTTTCAATTATTATTCGCCGTGCCATTATTTCAAGATGTTTCCCTTAGAACCCAAGACGATCCAGAGATTGTAAATAATTTCTATCGAAACCCATTTGCCCCAGGTCCTGGGGCAAATAAAGAGTTTGTTACTTTACCTGACGACACCGTACCAGTTTTCGTAGTTATTGGTGACAGCACAGCAAACGGCTTCTATTCCGCTGATACTACATTAGAAGAAGTTGAAGAGCAGGTGGCTGCTTTTGGTACTGCTTGGCCCCAAACTGCTAATACGGCTTCAGCATTTGGCTGGGTTTGGAATAAGTACATGACTACCCCGGACAACGGAGTAACTTTCGAGAAGGGAGTGGACGCATTAATTGGTACAACAACGTCTGGAGATGGTTGGATTCCCTTCCATCCTAGAGTAGGAGGACCAAACTTAATTGGAAGCTTCACTTATGCGCCTTCTGCGGGCCAAACTTTCGCTGAAGCTATGTATGGGGACGGATCTACGCAAGGTGACCCAGGACAGAATATGCCCCCAGCCTGGGCATTTGCGGTAGCTAATAGAGGTCTGTTTAGATATTCGAGTGGACAGATTGTTTCACCTTACTTTATTTTTGCTCCCTTTAACTCTCAGAGATTAGGTACACCTGGAGCATCTTACGGTGCTTTCGGTACTCTTGATTACTACGCTAAATACACTGATGCGGGATTCACTAATGTGGGCGGAACATTCGAGCAAGTCAGAAGTAGGTATATTCGACCAGCAGTTAGACATATCATAGACGTTTTAGGTAAAAACCCTGTTTTAGCTGGAGAGCTAATCATGATGGGCGCTTCAGAAGGAAATATCAACAACCCACTCGGCTGGACTACATCTGCTTTTGATAGTTACTTCGACCATATCAATGCTATGAAGGCAACATTAAATACGGGGGAGGACTACCCAGTTGTCATGTACGAGTCGTACTACGGTGATGACGCATTTTACCCGCCCTCTAGAATTAATGTTCTTAGAAAGGCTGTTACACGATTATTTTTAGATGGGCATAGAGCCAAAGTACCCATTGACGATCTGCCAAGAGTAAGTAAAAATGATCTGAGTCATTTCAAACCGCTTTCTTACAAGAAATATGGTGAACGCTTTGCTGATACTTACAGAAACCTGTTGACGGCTAGGTCCTATCCAGCCGTGGCACCCACGATGGCTAACATAATCGACTAGCCTCACAAACAATCTGAAAGATATCGGACCCCAGGCTTGAAATGGCTTGGGGTTCGGTTATAATTGGGGCATGAAGAACAACGACTACACATTCAACTTCCCTACGCCCGACGAATCCTACAAGGATGTTTTCAAGATGGAGTGGACCGAAGCAGGTCGCCGCTACAGGATCTACTCGAACGAGGAAGCTGCTTGCTGGCGTGTCATTCGACAGCGCCCGATGGGCACCTGGGAGGTCATCGAAGAGTATGACACCTTGTACAACGCACTTTATGCTATCAGTTCCTACAAGGGTCCGTGCGAAGAGGAGACCAAGGAACTGTACGGAGTGATCCGTCAGACGCTTGCATGTCAAGATCTGGAAGAAATCAACATTAATTGACCCGCATCTGAACTGATATACGGATATTGTCACAGTACGCCTAAAGTCCTTAGGCTCATCTGTCGATAATATCCATATGAAGAACGAAGACTCACAACTATTCTGGCTCATTGCAGCCATCATTACC
>Ga0208644_1002506_pt1 | contig 14657 bp, 16 predicted proteins | sample VirMetDEL_Nov_18_FD_184517 | JGI IMG/M metagenome (GOLD analysis project Ga0208644, IMG submission 184517) | Aqueous microbial communities from the Delaware River and Bay under freshwater to marine salinity gradient to study organic matter... | ecosystem: Environmental > Aquatic > Marine >... | reverse complement strand
CCGTAGCCGTAGCCGAATTCGTTGCCGTAGCCGAAGCCGGAGCCGTAGCCGTAGCCGTAGCCGAAGTTGTACTCTTTTGTATTACTCATTGTCTTCGTTGCCGAAGCCGGTTCCGTAGCTGTCGCCGTTGCCGGAGCCGAAGCCGCTGCCGTCGCCGTCGCCCCAGCCTGTGCCGGAGCCGTAGCCGGAGCCGTGGCCGGAGCCGAAGCCGTGGCCGGAGCCGTCGCCATAGCCGTTGCCGAAGCCGTCGCCAAAGCCGTTACCATAGCCTTCGCCGTAACCGTAGCCGTAGCCGTAGCCGTAGCCGCAGCCGTTGCCGTAGACGGAGCCGGAGTCGTAGTCGGAGTCGTAGTCGGAGCCGTCGCCGTCGCCCCAGCCGTAGCCGTCGCTGTCGCCGTGGCCGGAGCCGTAGCCGGAGCCGTTGACGTCATTGGAAGTGTATTCCTTTATATTACTCATTGTCTTTGTTACCGCTGCCGTCGCTGTAGCCGTAGCCGCAGCCGTCGCTGTAACCGCAGCCGTAGCTAATGCCGGAGCCGTCGCCGTAGCCGTCGCTGTAACCGCAGCCGTAGCTAATGCCGGAGCCGTAGCCGGAGCCGTAGCCGTAGCCGGTGCCGGAGCCGTAGCCGTAGCCGTAGCCGGAGCCGTAGCCGTAGCCGGAGCCGGAGCCGTAGCCGTAGCCGTAGCCGGAGCTGTAGCCGTAGCCGGAGCCGGAGCCGTAGCCGTAGCCGGAGCCGTTGTTACACTCCTTTGTATTACTCATTATGGGGAGGGTGGTTGACTATGCTCTTTTGGGCTTCTTTTGTTGTTGGAATCAATTCGCACACCTCAGTAAGATACACAATGTCCACTGGAGCAGGGAGCTTACTTTCGGTAATGCCGTAGTTAGCGACAGCTGAAAGAGTATGTCCTTTCTTTGCTTTCCAGAAGTAGAGTCTTCGTGCATTTGTGAGAGTTACATTTTGACCATTATGGTAGGAGGGAGTACCGGCCCATACGCCGCTTTGGGTGCAGCGCACAATACAGTAGTGACCTACAGGAGAGTCAGGGATTTTAGCAATTTCTGATTTAATGCTGTCTTTTCGAACATATTTGATGTCGTTTACGAGGATTGATGGTGAGTTCATGATATTTGTGTTATTTTGTGTTAGGTTATTTTGTGTTAGGTTGGGTTAAAATTAGCAAAATACGTTTCCTTGAAATTGGTTTTTGGGTGGGAGTGTAGTCTCATTGGATTTGAGGTTCCTATACTTCTTTTTGAAATCCAGGATTTCTCTGAGCACAGAAGAAGGAGCGTCGATTGGGATGGCGTAGTGTGACATATATCTTCCAGTCCCTAAGGAGCCTTTGACCCAATAGTGCAAGTGTTTTCTTGTGTATAAGTATGGACCGCAGCTGTCGAATTTAGGAACTTGTGTCCCATTGCCTAAATAAACAGCTTCAATAGGCAATCTAGGGAGCTCTGGTGGTATGGGTTCACTGATTAGTGAAAGTACTTGGTTCCGGTCGGTCACGGTCGGTTATGGGTTGGATAGCAGGGGTGAAACCGGTTATATTTGAACGTTTCGTTTGGTTGGAGGGTTTAGCATTCCAAGGAAAGCTGTCATAGCTGAGAACCAGATGCCAGCTAGGAAAGCGGTTGCCATGCCGCTGAAGGTTCCCAGGAACAGCAGGGGGATACCAACAGTGAATACGATGTCCCAGAGGACTTGGGTTCTTGCGACAAAGTGGGGAGTGAACAGTTTGCAAAGGATAATCAGGTATCCGAGGGCTGCGATGAAACTAATTAGGATTATTTCCATGTGTTATTTGAATGATTTGATTACATCTATAGATCCAATTAATAAGATTATACCACCAGCTATTTGAAAACATATATTGTCATTTTCCATAAGGTGGAGTCCAATCATTGTTTCGAACAACCCGAGTGTTTCTAGGGTGCTGTTTTTCATGGTCTTTGTTCTTTACAATTTCTATGACACCAGAGGTAAGTGTTGTAGTTGAGAGCCTGAATCCAGGGAGCTTTGATTCCTAAGACTTCTTTCATATAGAGTTGTTTTGCAGCTCCTGTGGAATAGATGAGGGAACCAATTCCGATTAAGGTGACTAGAGTTATGATGATTGTTGTTATTACGTTTTTTTTCATGGCCTGTGTTCGAAGAGAAGCGCACCGAGGATTATAACCACGAATACGCAGATTAGAATGATGGGTAGGGTCATGGTTTGATGGCTTCGCTGAGTTTAGCGAAGATGTTAGAAATTGTGGAACGGGTGCTTTTGACGGCGCGTTCGGTGCGATATTTGGGAGCATCGGTAACTTCGTCAAGAATGGTCTTGGGATCTAGTGAATTTATGGAACAGAGTTCTATAATTAGATTCATTTCTTTTGGAGAGAATTCTTTGATACCACGAACTCGGGCAAGAGTTTTGACGTCTTCGAATTTTTGTGTTGATTGCATTGTATTTTTTTGGGTTTAGTGTATTTAGTGTAGTGTTGCCCCGGGGCTTGCGGTGGGGTGGAGTTCCGTTGCTTGCGGTGGGGTGGAAAGATGAGCAGTTTATTGTCGTGCTCAGGACGGTTTATTATGATTCCCGAAGTTTGAGATTTTTCATATGTCGGACTCGTATTTTGAATCTTCGTTTGGCTAGTCGGGTGTCATACGCTTCTTTTGACTCATTTTTACCTTTTGGTTTCATTCGTAGTTTGGAGAAACCAAGCTGCACATCGATCAGGTTGTCGGAACGCAAGAGCGTGCGGAGCAGGGTGCGCCGTTGCTCGGATGTTCGGTAGTTGGGTTCAGGTAGCGTATTGGAGTAGACTCCGTTCAGGACTCCTTTGGAGCCTCGATACATGTATTTGACTCCGTGGGCTGTGTGTCGGACGGCAAGGCGTTTGCAGCCGAAGTTGTCTTCCATTGGGTTCTCGGGATCTTCGTTGGGGGTTTGGAAGAAGCCTAGGTAGTTTTCGCGTTCGCGTTCAAGGGCGTCTACGTCGTCTTCAACTTCAGACCATGCACCGGAGCCGAATGTGTCGTAGTCTTCGGTGGTGACTATGGCGTAACGAACCTTTGGTGGCATTTTGGGCTTGGTGCCTTGCTTACCATTGAACCACCATTTGCGGTAAAGGCGTTCCCATGTTGCATAGTTGTCACGGTTTTCTTGAACTTCGAGGTCTTTGAGTTCCTGGTTGATGGTTCGGAAGGAGCAGAGTTTGTCGTCGCGGCGAGCGTCGCGGGTTTGGCTGGCAGGGGATTCGAGATCAAGATACCAGTGATTGACGATGTCGGCGGCTTCGAAGTCCCGGTTTTGGAATTGATGGGCGATTTGCTCTGCGTGGTGGAAGACCGAGGCCCACATGGCTCGACGTTGTTCGTCGGGGATGTCGTTTTCGATGTCGTTTACGAGCGTCTGGTGCATGGCTCGGATGTGTTGGGTTGGTTTTGGAATCATAATAATGTTGAGCAGTTTTGGGTCGTGCTCAGGACGGTTGGTTATTTGGGTTGTTTGATTTTGGCTGCAAAGGCTGCGGGAACGATTGCGTAGTTGATGTATGGGTTGCCGTTGGCATCGGTTCGTTGGGACTCGGAACGGACGAGCAATACGTCTTCGCCTGGTGAGGCATGGAGTTTGTTGTCGTCGTGCCAGACTGAGACAAGGTCACCTTCGATGGTGATGACTTTGGTAAGAGATTTCTCGTTGCCGTCAGCGAGCAGGATGCCCGTGGTTGCTTCGAGAACGTGTGCTTCGATGATGTTAGATTTTGTACTCATAGCGTTTACTTCCTTATTTTGTGGATTTGTTGGTGATTGTTAGACATTTGCGGACTTGGTGGTCGTGGTTGTTGTTGCGGTGGCCCCGCAGAGGATATTTCATATGTTTTCATAATAGGATGTCTCCGTAACGCCCCCATTGCCGATGCACAGGTTGTGATCTAGTAAACACGAGGGTGAGTTACAACTATAGTCAGGATATCGAGTCAATGGTCGGGGATTGCCAATGCTGACCGATTAACAACAGGACATCCGTGCTTTGTCGTTCGACTGCCTGTTGCCCTGTTGTTCATCGATTCAGCATTAGGCAACACCGCAATCCATTGACCGATATGAGACAATTGGGATACTACTCACCCTCCTTCTTTCGATACTGCAGAGGCCCTACGATTCGAAAGGGTTGGATGTGCTTAATGCAAGGGATTTACACTGAGAAAGAGGGTAATAGGGTGTGTTTGAATTGTTAAGTAAGAATGAGATGTGCTTAACAATGGATAAGTGGTTGATGGGTAGAGGGTTGCATTTGTTAGGTTGTTGACTATGGATAGTGGGATTAAACCACTCCTACATCCATAGGCCCATTTTTGCATGAATGTGCAGTGGTTCACGGCACCATTTTGCTGATGTCGGTAAAATGGGCTGGTCGCTTGTGTGGGCCGTGGAGCCCGGGGGATTAGTGGGCCAGGGGTTCGATGGTTCAAGGATGCCGTTGAGGGGGGGGCATGGGGGAACTTGGGATCCAAAGCAACAGGGGGGACCCAACCCCCGCACAAAAAATCCTTATTTTCCAAGATATAGTGCTCAAATGGACACTAGTTACCACATACCAGAAAAATACGTAAATCCAGGCTACGGAAAAAGCGTGCTCAAGTGTTCAGTATACTAACGGAAAAAAGGGAAGGTAATGGAAAAAAATGTAGCACTCGACCCGCTTTGTAAGTTCCTACCATTTAACGGTTTCTGAGTTTGTGTGCCTGGGGCCGCTACAAATTCAGGGTTGTGGCTACACTGTAAGTATATAAGAATATCAACGACTTACGTAATTTATGGTCAATGTAGCGTAGCATAGAGACCTGGACCTTTTCTTTTTTCTCTTTTTTTCAAAGTCCGAATGCTACGCTACATTGGCTACAAATTACGTAAACCCTTGATAATACTATAACGTAAGTTGTAGCGCTCTCCGCTACAAAACCTTGATTTCACCGCTACAAGTGCTACATCCCAAAGAATTGTTAGAAAGGGACTGGTTGGAGCATAGGTCTTGACAGGCAGGAGGGGATTGTTAAGAAGTTGAACATGCCCAAAAGAGACCCAAATACTGATGGCCGGACCACTTCTAATGGTTGTATGCCGAAACAAGCTGCTATACAGCGCGAAAGGAAGAGGCAAAGACAACGAAAGAAGATTACTAAAACAGAAGCTAAATTAAAACAAGTGGAACGGGAGCTGACCAAAACGGAAAAGAAACTGGTTGTTAAGCAACAGATGCTGGAATTGGCGTCCACTGCTCCCTCTCCGGCCCAGATGAGGAAGTTGATATGGGCCACGTTTGAGGAACTGGAGTTCAACCCTGTGACGGCGCTTATTGAGGCATTCAATGAGATTGAGGACCCGAAAGAAAAGGCCCAAGTTGCCGAGAAGTTGGCTAAGATGGTTATAGCGAACCCGAAATCTGTGGATATTGAGGCCGAGATCAAAGGGGGACTTACAATCTCTCTAGCTGATTTCTCCAAGGTCACCCAGAAACAACTCAGACAGCAAACCCCCAACCCAATCGACCAAGCGATTGATGTCACCCCCGACGAAGACACCCTGGATCCCGAATACGCCGAGTTCGTCAGTGAGGAGGAGCAGCACGCAGCAAAGTTACAAGGATGAATATCCAAGTTCCCGCCCAGGGGTGGATCCCCCGTCCCTATCAGCTTCCGTTCGTGAAGTATATGGCCCAAGACGAGTATCATTTACGGGCCGTGGTTGCATGGCACCGACGGGCCGGGAAGGACTTGACGAGTATAAACATCATGGCGATCAAAGCCCTGCAACGGAAGGGGCTTTATCTTTACATCGGCCCATTCAATAACCAGATCCGTCGGATTATTTGGCAGGGGCAGGATAAGGATGGCCGGAAATTCATTGATTTCATCCCACGGGAACTGGTTTCACGTAAATCCGAGCAGGAAATGTCCCTGACTTTATCCAATGGGAGTGTTATTCAGCTGCTTGGGGCCGATAATCCTGATAAACTGGTGGGCATCAATCCCCTGGGGATCGTTTTTTCCGAGTATTCCCTGGCCGACCCCGTTGCATGGGAGCTTACCCGCCCAATTTTGGCGGAAAACGGCGGCTGGGCGTTGTTCAACGGCACTCCACGGGGCCAGAATCACTTTTACACACTGCTTAAGGAGGCCGAAGCGGACAAAGACTGGTTCGCCAGCCACCTCCCGGTCACGAAGACCAGAGCGATCCCCGCCGAAACGCTTCGGAAGGAGCGGGGGAAGATGTCGGAGGCTCGTTTCCAGTCGGAGTACATGTGCTCGTTCAACACTCCTGTCGAAGGGGCCTATTATGGAGGGATTATCACGAAGCTTTACCAGAAGGAACAGATTTTGCAGCGGCTCCCACCGGAACCCAGTCTTTCTGTGCATACGGCATGGGACCTTGGGATGGATGACGCCACCAGTATTTGGTTTTTCCAGCAGCATCGGCATGAGACCCGGATTATCAATTATTTTGAGAACTCAGGGGAAGGACTGGCCTTTTATGCCCGGGAATTGGATCGCTGGGCCTCCTTGAATGACGTTTCTTACGGGAAGCACTACTTTCCCCACGATGTGAAAGTCCGAGAACTCGGCAGCGGCCGCTCACGGTTGGAGACCCTGAGATCCCTCGGAATCAAAGCGATTCCCGTGAAAAAACTTGCTAAGGGGGACCAGATTGAAGCCGTTCGGAATGTTCTGCCCAGATGCTGGTTCGACAGCACCACCTGTCACCTTGGGATCAAGCACTTGAAGGAGTATCGGAAAGAGTGGGATGAAATGAAGCAGGTTTTCAAGAAGACACCCGTTCACGACCAGTCCTCCCACGGAGCGGACGCTATGGCTACCCTGGCCGTCGGGATCCGGGAACACACGAAACACACTGCAGAGCAGCGCAAAGAGTTGACGGAATACAAAACAAAGGAGATCGACTGGTAACCTAATCATGGCAATAAATGACCCAATCCCCCCACAACCAACGGAACTGACCCCCCTGGACCGTGCGGTGATTCTCTACCACACGATGGGTGAAGATTTCATTTCTATTCTGGACCAATATATTTCCAGTTTCCCTCATTCCAAGCGATATACTTTCTTTGGCCCTGGCTACATCTTACTGGGGCACGAAGAAACCAGAGAGAACCCCCACGTTGAGGACTCTCCCGCCATCAGTCCTTATTGGTATGTGACCTATGCCAGCGGGAATCTTCCGAAACTTATACAGTTAATGCCCTACGAGCTTGACAGGGTTGGTTTCGCACGATACGCAAAGTATCCAGAGCGGGGCATTTGCTTTGTTCTAACGAAAACTCTTAATCGATTATACCATGGGATCCAAACCAAAAGCACCTCCGCCCCCACCTCCTCCTCCGCCTCCACCCCCTCCTCCGGCACCAATAGCTAAGCGCCCCATCCAGCAGGCGAAGGTCCCGGCAAAGACGGTCAATCCAACCAATCAGCAGCGGAAGGCCTCACAATCCCAGGTGGGATATGTCGGGGCTCCGCAGGACAAGAAGAAACTCGGTAGTGGAGTCTAATTTATGAAATCTCCCGAACTCGTCAGACTCCAGGACCGATACGAACATGTGAAAATGATTCGTAGCGGCCATGATTCCATGCTCAACGACGCACAGCAGTTCGTGAGCCCGGGGATGATTGGCGGGTTCTCCAACACTAACTCCAGTTTCAGCAGCAATCGGGAGGAGGATACGAGCAAAAAGCTTTACGATCACACGGCGGTATGGGCGAATATGATGTTTGCCAACGGTTTGTCCAGCTACCTGATTCCGAAATCCGACCGTTGGGCTTACCTGAAACCTCAGGACACCCCCTCCGCCTTGTTGGAGGATGATGAGCTTTTGTTTTTGGAGAAACTCAGCGACAAGGTTCAGCATCTTTACAGCCTTCCGCAGTCCCAGTTCTACCCGACGGGCCATGAGACTTTCCAGTCCATCGGTTCCTTCGGGAACGGGGTTGTTTATGTGAATCGGGACAAGCCTGTAATTACGTTCAAATCCTGCCCATTGGCCGACTCTTTCTTCGACATCAACGAAGAAGTGTTCGTGGACACCATGTTCTACCGTCGGTTCATGAGTCCGAAGGCGTTGTTTCAGATGTTCCCCAAGGTGGTGAACAACAGGGCTTTCGATATAGATGCGAAGACAGCGAAGCACGAGATTGTTTACACGGTTGAGCCGAACGATGATCCACGTTCCCGTAAGGGTGGGCGCATTGGACCCGAGCGACCTTACAAGGTGACCTACTGGTCCCCTGATCTTGAAGCAGTTTTTCAGCAGACCCAAAAAGCCTACTTCCCCTTCATGGTTCCACGGTGGTTGGTCATGGCCGGGGAAGTTTTGGGGCGCGGCCCTGCTACGACCTGTATGGCTCAGATCCGTGTCATCAACAAGATGGTGAAGGAGTTGCTTCTGAGTGCCGAACAGGCCAACCGACCTCCGCTTGTGGCGGAAGAGGGCTCCATCCTCTTACCGATCACGGCGGGGAATGGTCAGATACTTTACCACGAAATGGGGACCAGCCCACCACAACCTCTGGTCAGCGGCTCCCAGCCGAACCTGACTCTTGAGATGCTCCGTGACTACCGTGAGCAGATCACGAAGGCTTTCTTTGTTGACCAGATTATTCGGGAGCAGAAGAAGGAACGCCAATCAATTCTGGAGGTTCAGGATGAACGCGGCCAGATGCTCCAACAACTCGGACCCCTCCTTGCTCGCATGGAGAATGAATACCTGAGCCCCTGTATCGAGCAGACGGTGGAGTTCCTCCAGGATCGCAGGGACCCTGTGTTCGACGAAATGCCGACGTCTCTCAATGGTCGGCCTCTTGAAATTATTTACACATCCCCCGCAGCCCATGCCCAATATGCGTCGGGTATCTCCAATATAGCTGGCTTTATGCAGGATATTACTCCGATTGCCCAGCAGGACCCGACGGTTCTGGAAAACCTAGACATGAACGAGTTGTTCGAAGCATACGGTCGTATGCGGAACATTCCGCGACGTGTCGTCAAGACCAAGGAAGCCATGAACCAGGCACGTGAAGCACGCGCTCAGGCTGAAGAACAACAGATGGCGATGCAAGCCGCTCCCGAGATGGCAGGGGCTATGAAGGACATCGCTTCCGCCCGAGCCACTGACCCAGAAGGAATGGGCCAACTTTTGACACTGTAAATGAATAACCCAATAACCCACCTGACAGCCCTCCGCAGACGACAGCAGTTCAAGGAGGACCTCGAATTGATCCTTGAAACACCTCATGGAAAGCGGTTTTTTGAGGCTTTTCTGCGGGACAGCAATGTTACGAGGCCTAAGTTCAACAAGGACCCGATGGAGACCGCTTTCAACGAAGGTAAACGCCATTTGGCCATGAGCTATCTCAATCTACTCGGTCAAGACGACCACTATAACCTAATCCACATACTAGAACAAGAGACCAAGAACCATGAGTGACGAAAACGAAGAAGAAGCCCTTTCGGGGGGTATAGGTGGCGGTGCAACTGCCGCCGACGAAGCAATCACGGAAACCCAGGCCCTGGACTTCTCATCTGAGGACATCTACGGCCAGTTCCGAGCCAGTCTTCCCGAGGACCTTCGGGAGAAAGACTTGTTCAAGAATACGAAGAGCCTTCAATCCCTGGCTGAACAGGCTGTAAATGCACAGTCGGCTCTCGGCAAGAAGCGCCTCCCTGTTCCGCAGGAGGATTGGAAGGATGCAGACTGGGATGACTTCTATACCCAGCTTCGCCCAGAAACCACGGACGGTTACACTACACAGGAGAAATTGTCCCTGACGGTTGAGGACGGCGGCGACGCGAAGGAATACACTTTCGACGAAGCCACCTCAACCAAGCTGAAAGAAGTTGCTCATGGTCTTGGTCTCACGGATCGACAGTTCCAGGGGCTCCAGAAAGTATGGGCGGAGAATGCGCTTCAGTCCGAAGGTATGCTGGACACCCAGATCAGTCAGCACGTTCAAACCCTGACCAATGAACTCCGCAAGGACTGGGGTAATGACTTCAACATTAACCACCGCTCGGCCAATGAAGCCTACGCTGCATTGAGTTCGGAAATACCCGAACTGGAGGAGCTGATGAACTGGAGCCCAATCGTCGCGAACCATCCTGCGGTGATGAAATTGTTCCACCGCCTTGCTCCCTTGGTCAAGGACATCGGGGCTCCCAGTGGTTCCCATACCCTTGGCGGAAGCGAGACTGTCGCAGGGCTTAAGGCTCAGATCAGGGACTTTGATACCGAGCACAACGAACTTCTCTTTGTTACCGGTGACAAATTGGCCGCCCTTTCCCCTGCTGATAAAAGTAAGCGCGAAAGATTGCTTGCCAAGCGCACAGAGTTGTATCAAAAGTTATACCCAACAGATTAATCTGTTGTGTTGGTTTTCACCTCCCCGAGAAATCGGGGAGGTTTTTTTTGTATCCTCTTGACAAACTTACCTTCAAGCTCTAGGGATCAGTTATTGGGCAGCTCTTCGGAGTCCATGGACAGCTTCAGAAAGCCGATGACCTCGTAAGGTCGAGCGTAGTCCGAAAGGGTAGCTAAGCGAAACAAACGTGGCACCGCCGCATATCGTTAATCTATATCTTTTAATAAAATGCCTGCAAATTCTGTATATAATGGCCAAGGGGCTTCGGCTATCGAAGAAGCCTACGTTCGGCAGTTCCAGGAAGGCTTTGAACAAGCCTACCAACAGGATCAGTCGATCCTCGATCCACTTGTGGATCGTGATACTCAAAAATCCGAGTACAAGAGTTGGCAGCGTATCGGTGAAGCTGAGGAGATGACAGAGGATACCACCCGCTATGGGGACAACCCTGTGTCTGAAATCCCTCACGACAATCGCCGCATCTCGCTGCGCCACTACGAACTCGGCAAATACATTGATCCGAAAGACCTGATGAAGGTTGTCTCTGATCCCTCTAACGCTTACAGCACCGCTCTTCTGAAGTCCGGTAAGCGCAAGCGGGACGACTTCCTTATCGATAAGTATTTCGGTGACGCCTACACCGGTAAGGAAGGTTCTACGGCCGTCGCTTATGCTCGAACATCTGACGACGAGAACGACATAACCATCCGCATCGGTGAACTTAGCAACGGTTCGTCCAACAAAATCTCCGCAACTGCCGGACGCTACACTCTGGTCTCCGGTGACTATGAGGGCGTTTCTGTTGGGGCTAACTTCGATGGGTCCACCGGAACTGCTTCCGGTCTGACTATTGAAAAGCTCAAGGGGCTTCGCACCGCAATGCTTCGTATCGAAGCCATCGAACAGGACGACGTTCTTCCGATGCTGCTCACATCCTACCAGCTGGACGACCTCCTCAAAGAGGACGAAATTATCAACGCCGACTACAGTGTTCGTAAGAACCTTGCTGAGGGTAACGTGACAACCTATATGGGTTATCGTTTCATCCTTTGTGAGCGTCTTCCGCTCTCTAGTGGTTCTGGTGGTGATGAACGTCGCTGCATGGTTTTCACTCCGAAGGCTCTCAAGCTGACGATTGGTGAGGACCTGAAGGGAGATATGTGGAAGGATTCTTCAAAGAAGAACATTCCTTATATGTATTTCAAGCAGTCCATTGGTGCCTCCCGTATGTGGGGTGAAGTGGCCGGAGAAATCCGTTGCCTTGAAAGCTAACCTCAACCGAAAGGAACTAATACAATGGCCGCAATTACATTCGACTATGTAGGGACTGAGCTCACTCAGACCCGTGCCGAGAACCCTTCTCCCCTCCAGCCCATCGAGTCCGGTGCGCGTGTTCGGGTTAAGAAGTTCTCGTATACCGCCGCTGGCGCGGTGGCCTCCGGAAGCCAAATTGAGCTTCTTGAGTTCGCCAAAACCGTAACCATCCTTGGTGGTGCGATCACGAACATCAGCCTCTCCAACTCGGCAACTGCCGATATAGGCTGGACTCCGACCGCATCTCCTGTGGATACCAACGTAAACGTGTTCCTGGACGGCGTCACCGCCGCCACAGTGTTCTCACCTTACCAGGTTACGACCACAGCTGCGACTACCCTCTTCCTCACCACCGGTGTTGGCGCACTTGCCGCCGACGACGTGGTTGAAGGATATGTTCTCTACGTTGAAAACTCGTAGGGTCTCCTGAAACCGGTCCCCCTCCTTTTGGGTTGGGAGGGGGACACTTTTCACCTATGGCTACAAATCTTGATCTGGTAAATCGTGCGCTCCTTGAGCTTGGCAACGCCCGTGTGTTGACCCAGGCTGAATTGGATGCCGCTGACACCTCCCCTGCCAAAGTAATGGCTGCGGCTTATCCGTCTGCTATCTCCGATGTTGTTTCCAGATTCGATTTCTACACAACCCGAAAAGTATCCAGACTCACAAGCACAGGCACACCAACGGATACGGAGTTTGAATACTCCTTTGATATTCCATCCGATCTCGCTTCATTCCGAAAGCTCACCACTACCGAGGGATACCGACTCGATCATCGTTTGGAGGGGACCAAGATCCTCGCTAACGAATCCACAATTTTTCTACACTACAATGTCAAAGTGACCGATATTTCCACGGTTCCCGACTATGTGTTCACCCCTACCGTCTTCTGGCTGGCGCATATTGTAGCGAAGCCAATCACAGGGGAATTATCCGACAGAGATCGGATGCACCAGTATTACAAGGAAGCCTACGCTCACGCCAAAACCAAAGCTTCCCAGGAGGCTGCGCCAGGTTTCATAAAAAACGCAAGCAACTCAACTTTCCTGGCAGCGCACGACGGTTATGGCGACGTATAGTACGGTAAACACAGATTTCACCGGTGGGCTTATGAGCCCACACCTTCGCGGAAGAATTGACATCGATAAATTCAAGAAGGGGCTCCAGCAGATGGAGAACTTTCTTCCATCGATCCAGGGTCCCACACGTTATCGTGAAGGGTTTCAGTGGATCCGTGAGGAGGTGGGCGGCAATATTCGATTAATTGAGTTCACAATCAACAATCAAAGCCGCTTCCTTATTGCGCTGTCCGCCGGACTTCTTCAGGTCTACTCGACCGACGGGACTCTCCTTTACACTCGTGGCGGAGGAGTTGATGTCAACGGAGACCCGGTAGCCGCAGCCGACGAGTTCGGGAACTCAATTACGGTGCCTTATCTGGACGACCAGATAATGAACGTCCGCTATTCCCGCGAAGTGGAGACCATGGTGTTCACGCACCCACTACACCCACCTTATTCACTTACCGCCAATACGATCTACGACGAACTTCAGCTCACTGCTACTTCCGAGTATGTTACTACATCTGGCGTTACCGCCAATATCAATGGAACTTTTCTTAATACGGATGCTGAAACCCTTAACGGGAAGCCCAAGTGGATTCTTTATGACGACCCTGTGGCTCAAACATTGGAGTATTGGTATATCCAATATAATGGAACGGATTGGGAGTTTGTAGTCGCTGCCGGACATCCGACACTTACCGCTGGTCACGTATACTACACCAACACATCTGACGAAGATGATGTTCCGGTATCCGGATGGACTCTTGGAGCAAATGGTGTGGATATTGCCGACATCCCAACCATTACCGAAGGTCAATCGAATCTACAGGACTCATCTAACACCCCACTTTACGCAGGAGCCGTGGGTTCCGAAGGCCTTTATCCTTGGCAGTTTGAGCAGATCAAGTTCACTTCCCACCCCTTTCAGAAAATAGACCGGACGGATACCATTCTAACCATCAGCAATGAAGATGAGCGGATTCGGTTAATATCGACCGCTTCGGATTGGTCATCTCTTAGCGCCGTAGATTTAGACGCCAATGAGTGGTATACAGAATACAAGTTTGGAAACCAGTATGGCCTTGCTCGTATTCGTGAGTATGTCTCCGATTCAGAAGTCCTGGTGGACCCCGTGGAGTCCGTGGTCAATATTGAAGACCCCTCTGTTCGGCTGGCCGCAATTATCGGAGACGAAACCAACGCCCCATGGACCGATCGTGATGGAGTCCCTGACGGAGATGTTCACGTCCGTGCCGACGCCCTGATCTTCCGCACATCAAACATCGGTTCCTGGATACGAATTGGCGGGGATCGGTTATTTACCAATGTTTGTGACCCAGTGGATTCCGCAGCATATAACTCTCAAGATGGAGAAATTCGATGGGCTCAGATTACTGATTACCGAGGGGTTGAGGATCACCCTGTTGAGTTCATCTACGATACCCTTCAAGCCGACGAGTTTGATTCGGGATCCGTGTATGAAATATATGAATGGGAGACCGCAGCAGCTTTGACCGGTTTGGTCGTGTATGATGGCTCTGGATTCGACCGTAGTGCGGGAGATGCTTCCGCAGTTATCTGTAAAAGTGGGGGAACATGGCGGTTTGCCATGAATAACACCATCTATACAGATACTGGTGCAAACTTTGCTACAGATAATACCCTTGACGGCACTGCTGCCGCTGCAACTTACGCGGGTATGCTTGTTGCCAACATGTCAACCCAGCGTCAGTTTGATGTTGTGGAGGTGGATTCATCTACGATCCGAACCAGCGGAGTTGGTGGAAACCTCATAGTTCCATCCGGAGATGTCTCGGTTTACGATCTCACCAATGACCCTGAACAGTTTGAGA
>Ga0208644_1002503_pt1 | contig 14673 bp, 22 predicted proteins | sample VirMetDEL_Nov_18_FD_184517 | JGI IMG/M metagenome (GOLD analysis project Ga0208644, IMG submission 184517) | Aqueous microbial communities from the Delaware River and Bay under freshwater to marine salinity gradient to study organic matter... | ecosystem: Environmental > Aquatic > Marine >... | reverse complement strand
AGTTTAAATCTAAGTGTGTCTGCCGCAGTAGATTTTGAAGGCTTTCCTATTACATATTCTTATGAAACCATTCCTTCAGTTCCATTGGCACTTGATAGTTCTTATGGTGTAGGTGGAACAGGAATTATTGATAGTGCAAATGGTAGTTTTACATTACACGCTGTGAGTGGATTTGATTCTGCTGGATCATTTACATTTAAAGCAAAAGCCACAGATGGTCTCAATGTTATTTCAACTTCATCTATTATTTCTGTAACACCAGTAGTTGATTATCTTTCTCCTGCAGCTGGTGTTAATGAATATACAGTTTGGGCAACCAAATGGGGCAGTACAAATGCTGATCCGTGGAATACTGTAATTACACCTACATATGGTTATATGACATTTGTAGCTGATAGATATTTAACCGGTAATTTTTCGCAGGTTCATACACTATGGTTATTAAATACCGCTTTGGCTAATGCTAATAGTGCAGGTAGTTGGCGATCAATGGAATTTTCCAGAGATGGGTCTGTAGTAGCTACATTTGATTGGCAAACTTCTGGTACACCTTCAGGAGGGTTAAATAACTCTTATCCTAGTAACTGGCCAAACACTTGGTCACAAACATATGAGTCTAGAAACTTTGTAATGAATCATGGTAATAATGATGTATTACACACGGGTGGATTTGCATTTGTTTATGATACTCTAAAATTCTATAATGGAACACCTGGTACTAACCTCGTACATACAGAAAACGTAGTAACATGACAAAATTAAAAGAAGATGCACCAACAGTAAATACTTCTGCAATTCCAGATCCTAAGTCAACTGCGATGGGTCCAAGGTTTAAGGCGAAGACTATTCATGATCGTCGTAAGAAAAAAGGCACACCTCTATTGCTAAAACGTTTTAGAGACTATTATAACGATAAAGGTATCGGATAATGGCAAGAAGGCTTAGAAGTCCGAATAGAAATATTGCTAAATTTCTTGGTAAAACTGAGGTGACAAACACCACAGATGCTCCACTTGCAACTATAGGTTCATCAGGTAGTGGAACAGTAAGCGCTTATGAAACATTGGATTCATTACCGGTTTCAGATTTAAGTGCTGGAAATCAAGCATTTATATCTGAAAATAACCGTTTGTATGTTTCAAATGGTTCTGGATGGTATAACATTGCATTGATCAACGCCGCACCATATTGGGATTCATCACCATTAAACGAATACACAATAAGTGATTCGGCAACTCCTTTAATCATTACAGCAAAGGCTCTTGATTCCGATAATCCAAATACCATTTTAAGTAATTTAAGTTTTGCTAGTGATTCTGCTCAATATCTTGTTAATATAACTACAGATTCATCGGTATTTACCTTTACACCAAAATCTCAAGATAGTATTGGCGCATCTGTTACGGCCGGTGATTTAACAGATTCAAATACAAATAGTTTTTCATATACATTTAAGTGGTCAGATGGTATTAACTTTATTTCTAGTGTATCATCATTTACTTATAATTTTGCAACCGATGCAGTATTTACTCCTACAAATGCATATTCATATTTGAACACAAATAGAGCAGATGCTGCTACAGTTACTACAAATAACGTAGATACATGGGTGCTAGCAGGTGGTGGTAGATGGTCATCGTTTAGAACGGGTAACTTACTTAATGTGCCTGGTTATAACTCTGGCGATACATTTTGGACTGTTATAGAATATACGAGTATGGGTGCTGGATTTAGTACTAGATCAATGGGCGGATGGGCTTTTTATTCAGATGCTGCTATGACCACTGGTTTGGATGGTGTCTATGATGGAACGATGCGAGTAAGAAGTGATACAATGGATGTTGAGAATGAAAATAACGGTACAAATGATAGAGAGGCTACTTATACCCCTCCTGGTGCTACGACTGACTTTGTTATGGCTATGTATTTTGATGGTGATAAATCTGCACAATATTGGGTATCAACTAATAGTGGCTCTACGTGGCTTGGTCCTGTACAAACTCATACATGGTCTGCTGCCCCTGCAGCCATAGCAATGTATTGTCAAAGAAGAGATGATGATGGATCACCTCAAAGTATGATATTAAGAGATCCTGGTAACTATACACTTCCAACGGCTACGATATAAATGCTTAAAATTTATCTCCTCATTGTTGTTCTCGGTATCCTCGGTGGTATTGGCTATGGTGCCAAATACTATTATGACACCACACAGAATACTATTGCAACACTCAGAGAAAATAATGTACAACTTGAAATTGCTGCAGAGACTGCACAGGCAAGTGTCAATGCACTTCAAGCAGATATGGCAAAACAAGCAGAATTAAATAATAAACTACAACAGGATCTCCAGAAAGCAGAAGCATATGGAGATAGTCTCAGAAATAAATTACAACAACTGGATCTCGTGAAAGATGCAATCATGGATCCAAAAAGATTAGAAGGCAAGATGAATGGCGCAACTGCTAAAATCTGGCGTGAAATCACTTCTGATACCGGTGGCAATGGTGACCGTCCTATTCCTGACTGGTTGCAGCAGCATAAGACCGGAACCGGAAGTGAAAGTGGTAACGAAGATCGAAAAGACGACGATACCAACAGTAGCACGCCCGAAACCAGTACAGCTCAATGATGTAAGAGTCTATGTAGTTAATAAAGATAACTACGACGAATTCATCAAAGAGTTTACTGCCGAAAACGGCCAGGTGGCTTATGTCGCCTTGGCTATGAGAGATTATGAGAACCTTGCACTCAATATAGCAGAACTAAAAAGATTCATCAACCAACAAACCAATATTATAGTTTACTATGAGAATGCTGTGACTGAAGAGAAACCGAGAGAGGACACAGCAAATGGAACTCAACCTGGAGAAAGCCAATAAGTTTGCCAAAATGGCGAACATCGCCTACAAAGATTTAGAAGCAAAAATTGAATATATGGGTCTCGGATACGATGACTCACTTTTTATTGAACATGATGGAGCACAGTGTCATATTGTATGGAACAAGAAAGAAGTCGCCCTTTGTTTCCGTGGAACTGAGCCAGATGAATTTTCAGATATTCTTGCAGACTTAAATGCAATTCCAAGAAAATCAATGACAGACGGATGGGTTCACTCTGGATTCAGAGGTGAACTTGATAAGTTATGGGACCGTATCGTAGCAGAACTTGAAGTACACAGAAGTAAAGTACTTTATATCTGCGGTCATTCACTTGGTGCTGCAATGGCCACACTTTGTGCTTCTCGTATGGAAGACAAAGTAGAAGAACTCTATACATTCGGTTCACCAAGAGTTGGAACAAGAGGATTCGTAAAGAATGCTCACGTTACACATTGGAGATTTGTAAACAATAATGATATTGTAACTCGCGTACCTCTTGCATTAATGGGGTATAAACATCATGGCAATCTTTGCTATATTAATCACTATGGTAAAATCCGTAAGATGACAGTATGGCAAAGAATGAAGGATAAATTTAGAGGCTATAGAGATGGCCTACTTGATGGTGCTAAAGATCATAGCATGACAAATTATGTTAACTATACCATCAAGGAGGGTTAAATGCAACAGAATGAATATGACGTAACATTAATTAGAGTTGTTGACGGTGATACTGTCGATGTGGATATTGATCTAGGATTTGGTATTTGTCTTAAAGACGAACGTGTAAGAATTATGGGTATTGATACACCAGAATCACGTACATCAGATAAAGTAGAAAAAATATTTGGTCTTGCCGCAAAAGACAGATTAAAAGAACTTTTGCATGATGGTGCTAAACTTATCACAACAGAAGATAAGTCTGGTGAAGACATGAAAGGTAAGTTTGGTCGTATCCTCGGTGATTTTAAATCTGCAGATGGCAAACTTGTTACGGAGATTATGATCGAGGAAGGACACTGCGTACCATATTTTGGTGGAAGTAAAGAAGATGTACAAGCTCAACATATGTTAAATAGAAAAAGACTTCTTGCCGAAGGGGTTGTGTCTGCGCAAGACTACGAAAAAGCTTTAAAGGAAATGTCAGATGATTGAAAGAATGTTTGAAGATACATTATGGATATATACAGCTATAGGAGGTTCGCTCATAGGAGCGGCCTTCCTTGCTTATTTTAAAGATACAAGAGCAGGACTATGGTGTTATGCCAAACTTGATCAGTTTCTTGACTCTTTGGTAGAAAGATACGGTTGGACATGGCTCGAGCAACCAACTGATGCATGGAGAAAAAAATATCCATATGTCACTAAAAAAATCGACGAATTGGAAAAAAGAATTATAGAATTAGAAAATAAATAAAAATTCTTTTTGCAAATAATACCAATATATCACATATTAGTGGTTTACAAAGATCGCTAATTGATATATAATATTACCATAAAATCAAAAAACAAATATATCGAGGTACAAAAATGGCTACAACTAATGTAGACACACGTGAATTTTTATCCCAAACTAAATTTTATGAAGGCTATTCCCGTTACAGAGAAAACGAAGGTCGTTATGAGTCATGGGATGAAGCCGTTGATCGTGTCTTAGAAATGCATGAAAAAAATTATGAAGATAAAGATAATACATTACGGCCATTTTTAGAAGAAGCAAGAGCCGCATATAAGGAACAAAGAGTCCTTGGTGCTCAACGTGCTTTACAATTTGGTGGTGAACAATTAATGAAACACCAAATGAGAATGTACAACTGTACCTCTTCATATTGTGACAGACCAGAATTTTTTGGCGAATATTTTTATATTCTTTTATGTGGTGCTGGTGCAGGATTTTCTGTACAAGAACATCACGTTGCTAAATTGCCTATGGTACAACAAAGAACAAAACAAGCAAAAGGTTATATTGTAGAAGATTCAATTGAAGGTTGGGCATCGGCTCTTGATGTTTTACTTGCATCTTACTTTGTAGGTGGTGGTAAATTTCCAGAATACGAAGGCCGTAGAGTTTTCTTTGATTTAACTAATATCAGACCAAAAGGTGCAAAAATCTCTGGCGGATTTAAGGCTCCTGGCCCAGAAGGTTTACGAAGATCACTAGATAAAATTGAATTAATTTTACAAAATTTGGTTATTGATTCAAAGGTACCAGTTAAGGTACGACCTATTAATGTTTATGATATTTGTATGCATGCGGCAGATGCAGTTCTTTCAGGTGGTGTTCGCCGTTCTGCTACCATTTGTCTTTTCTCACCAGAAGATGATGAGATGATGAATGCAAAAACTGGTAATTGGTTTATGGATAACCCACAACGTGGCCGATCAAATAATTCAGCAGTTATTGTAAGAGATGAAGCAACACCAGAAATGTTTGCAAAAATTATGGAGTCTGTAAAATCATTTGGGGAACCAGGATTTTATTTTACTACATCTAAAGAACACACCACTAACCCTTGTGTTGAAATCGGTATGTTTCCACAAAAGGATGGTAAGTCAGGTTGGCAAGGTTGTAACCTAACTGAAATTAATGGTGGTATGTGCAATACCGAGGAAGACTTTTATAAGGCATGTCGAGCAGCGTCTATCCTCGGTACCCTACAGGCTGGGTACACTGATTTTAGATTTATCTCTTCGGTATCAAAAGAAATTTTTGATCGTGAAGCATTACTTGGTGTTTCAATTACTGGTTGGATGAATAATCCTGAAGTATTGTTTAATGAAAAGATTTTAGAAAAAGGAGCCAAAATTGTCAAGGATGTCAATAAAATCGTTGCCGGAATTATTGGCATTAATCCTGCTGCTCGGACTACTTGTGTTAAGCCCAGTGGCAATGCTTCCGTATTACTTCAAACTGCTTCCGGTATACATGCCGAGCATAGCCCTATGTACATCCGTAATATCCAGATGAATAAAGAATCTGAAATTACACAAGCAATTATTAGATCAAATCCATATATGATTGAAGAATCAGTATGGTCTGCAAATGGAACCGATGTGGTTATTTCATTCCCTATCATTCCAAATAAAGGTTCAAAGTATAAGGATGAATTACTTGGTGTAAAACATTTAGAACTTGTCAAGAAGGCCCAAAAATCTTGGGTGATTGCAGGTACAAATGAAGAACTTTGTGCAGATGAAGGTGTTCGACACAATGTATCAAATACAATTATTGTAGATGATTGGGATGAAGTAGAAAAATATGTATTTGAAAATCGTTATTCATTTTCTGGTATTTCATTCCTAGGTATGTCTGGTGATAAGGATTATAATCAGGCACCAAATACTGCAGTGATTGATGAAAAACAAATGATTCGTAAATACGGTCCGTCTGCAATCTTTGCTTCAGGTCTTGTAGTAGATGCAATGAAAGTGTTCCCTAATCTGTGGGATGCTTGTTCTACTGCACAGGGTTATGGTTTGGATATCACACTTGAATCATCAGAAAATTCTGCAAGACAGGATTGGGTAAGACGATTTGAAAACTTTGCAAATAATTATTTGAAAGGTGATATGAAAAAAGCAGAACACTGCTTGAAGGATGCATATCTTTTTCATAAGTGGAATAAAATTCAACAAAACTTAAAACAAATTGATTGGAATGAGGATCTAACAGAACAAGTGTTTACTGATGTAGATACTATGGCCGCAGCTGCATGTGCAGGTGGTGCTTGTGAAATCGATTTCTAGTCCTTGTATTAAAATTTGTACATTAGTTGATAAAATTTGTGTTGGTTGTGGTAGAACTCAAGATGAAATACGCGAGTGGTTTACTGCAACCGAACAAAGAAAACAAGAAATAAAGGTGGCTAGTGGAAAACGAATATAGAATTGAATGTGAAGAATGCTACACAACCACCATCGTGTTATGCGATGGTGGTGAAACCCCAGAGTTTTGTCCAGTATGTGGCCGAAGAGCAGAAGTAGAGGATATATCTAATGAAAATCTTGACTAATTTTCTTTTAAAGTTTTTTAAACAAAAACCAGTGCCTGGCTATCTTGGGCGTGACTTGGCACAACATAGGGTTCATACCACAAAATATGAGGATCTATGTAAATAATATATAACTATATGTGGTTATACAATGAACAACTTTACGATGAAACTCCCGAGGAATATCAAGGTTTTGTTTATCAAATTACTGAACTCGATACGGGTAAAAAGTATATTGGTAAAAAGAATTTTTGGAAACCAAAAACACTACCCAAAAACTCCAAGAGATCTCGCAGGATACGGACTCGTGTTGAGTCCGACTGGAAATCTTACTTTGGTTCGAGTAAAGAAGTCCAATTACTTGTCGAGCAAAAAGGTCAAGATAACTATAAAAGAGAGATTCTCCGCCTTTGTACAACAAAAGGTGAGATGTCATATTATGAAGCAAAACTCCAATTTGAAAGGGACGTATTGCTCAGCGATGAGTACTACAATTCGTTTATCGGATGCAAGATACACTCGAGACATTTACCCAAAGACTTATAAAATTCTACGGTGATAAATTAGTTGATCCGGAAATATATCCAAAAACATTTGATTATCAAGTGCAGATTTTTGTTTACATTTATGGAAAAATGTAATATAATATATTACAATATAAATTTGAGAGGTATATTATGTTTAAAACCGGTGATCGGATACAACTAAAAGGCAAGTCTCGCCACGGTAAAAATCGTATTCATCAATTTGGTAATATGTTTACCGTAGTTGATGTCAGACCACATATTGCTACAACAGCACATCGTGAATGTATTGGACCATTTGCATTCTTAAATTGTGATCAACCACATCTTCTAGAAGGTAGTCGATGGATTGCAATTAGTAATGATGACCCAGATTTCGAGGTGGTACAATGATTCTAGTAGATTATAGTGGTATTGCAATTGCAACTATTGCAATTAATAAAGTCAATGATGAAAATATGTTACGTCATATGATTCTTAATTCATTGCGTATGTATTATAAAAAATTCAAAGACGATTATGGTCAAATGATTTTGTGTTGTGATGGTGGTAATAACTGGCGACGTGAATATTATCCACAATATAAAGCAGGTCGTAAAAAATACCGTGATGAATCTGGATTTGATTGGCAAGAAGCTTTTCGTATTATGCATTTGGTAAAAGATGAAATTAGGGAAAACTTTCCATATCAAGTAATACACATTGATCGTTGTGAGGCAGACGACATTATTGGTACCTTGGCTGCAAATACTCAGGAATTTGGCAACTATGAAAATGTAATGATTGTTTCTGCAGACGGTGACTTTAAACAATTACAACAATATGAAAATGTAAAACAGTTTTCACCTCTCCTTAAAAAGGAAGTAATTGATAATAACCCCAAGGTTAACTTAATAGATAAAATTTTATCTGGAGATGCAGGTGACGGTGTTCCAAATATTTTATCCCACGATGATACATTTGTAAATGGAGACCGTCAAACACCATTATCAAAGAAAAAGAAACAGGCAATCATTGAGGATCTTGCAGATGGTGAATTATTATATGCAGCATCTTGGTATCGTAATTATCAACGCAATGAAAAAATGATTGACTTATCAAAAACTCCAGATGATCTTAAAGAGTTAATCATTAAGGAATATACCGAACAAGATCCCTGGCATAATAAAGGTAAGGTATTTCCATATCTCATAAATAAAAATATGAAAATGTTAATCGAGTCAGTAGAGGATTTCATATAATGGCTAAATATGTTTTTGAAGTTTTGGAACTGGCATCAAAAGGTTCCAAAGAAAATAAAATTAAAGTATTGAAAGATAATGAAAGTTGGGCTCTTAAAGATGTCCTAAAAGGTACATTTGATAAAAAGATTGAGTGGAATTTGCCCGGAGGTGAAGTGCCATATACTGCATCAGAACCACATAATCATCCTGCCAATCTTCTCAGAGAAAATACTAAATTTAAATATTTTGTAAAAGGATTTAAGGCAGGTGATTCACTACCTGCTTTTAAAAGAGAAAAATTATTCCTTGGTATTGTAGAAGGTATTCACCCTCAAGATGCCATTGTTGTTGTAAATATGATCAATAAAACACCGCCGCCAGGTATTACAAAAAATATTGTGCAAGAAGCATTTCCTGGTTTACTTTCTGAATAATGTATGGTATAATAACACAATGAATATTTTTGTACTAGATAACGACCCGGTAATTGCTGCACAACAACAGTGTGATAAACACGTTGTGAAAATGATTATCGAATCTGCACAAATGCTTTCTACTGCACATCGTATGCTTGACGGTACTGTACAGATTGCTCCATCAAAATCGGGTAAACGTATGGTAAAACATTACCGTTTATTCGATGATCCAGAAATGGATAAAATATTATATAAAGCAGTTCATTTTCATCATCCATGTACAGTATGGACTATGGAATCTGCAGAAAATTATAAATGGCACTGGCAGCATTTCGAAGCACTACTAGAAGAATATACTCATCGCTATGGTAAAATTCACGCAACATCATTCTTAAAATCACCTCTTTGGTCATTACCAAAAAATATTCCAAATGTGTCAATGACTCCTTTCAAATTGGCTATGGGTTCTAACCCAGAATGTATGTTCAAGTGTGCAGTAAAATCATATCGTGCATTCTATCAAACAAAGCAAGACAGATTTAAAATGACTTGGTCAAAGCGCCAAGTGCCAGATTGGTTTAAGGAAACTGCATAATGGATAAATTAGATTATTTAGAAGTCCTATATAAAGAGATTGAACATGCTAAATCATGTTTGCAACCACAAGATACTGGACACATCAGTACGGCTATTAGTTGGATGACACATAGAGTATCCGAAGTAAAGGACGAAATTAGAAATGCCAACGTACACTCTCAAAAACAAAAATACAGATGAACAATGGGATGTATCATGTAGCTATAGTGATATGAAGGCTATGTTAACAGATAACATTGTTCAAGTATTGGTACCACCAAATTTTGTTTCAAGTACAAAAACACACGCAAATTCGAATACAAGTGATGGATGGAAAGATTTATTAGGTAGAATCAAAAAAGGTTCTGGTAAGAATAACACAATTAAAACATGATAAGGTGATACTGTAAATAATGGAGTTTATACATGAAACAATTGATCTCGGATATGATGACTTGGTTACAGATACACAGCCAACAGGTAGGACTTATGCTACTCCTGATGGTCGTAGGTATCCTAGTATTACAACAGTCTTAAGTATTTTAAGTGAAGAAGCTATTGCAAAGTGGAGGGCTCGTGTAGGGGACGAGGAAGCAAACCGTGTCGGCCAGAGAGCATCTGGTCGTGGAACCCTAGTACATTCTATTATTGAAAGGTATTTAAAAAATGAAGACACAACGGACTTTCTACCGCACATTAGACAAAGCCTCGAGAACTTACGTCCAATTTTGGACGGGAGGATTGGAAAAATCTATGGTCTTGAGGTGCCTCTTTATTCTGTTCACCTTGGCCTTGCTGGCCGATGCGATTGCGTTGCTGAGTTTGATGGTGTACCATCTATTGTAGATTTTAAAACATCAAAACGTGTAAAGAAAAAGGAACATATTTCTAATTACTTTGCACAAATGGCTGGGTATGCCGTGATGTGGGAAGAACGCACAGGCATACCCATCACTAACACAGTTGTCATCATGGACGTTGATGATAACGAACCACTCCTTTTCAAAGAACATCGTGATAACCATATCCAACTCCTCTTGGATACAAAAGCAGAATATGATCGCCGTAAACTTTTTTTTAATTAATTTCATTTTAGGGGTTTACAACTGCGTAAAAATGGTTTATAATATAACCATAATCAAAGAGGAGATAAAATATGAAAAAATCAAAAATACATATCTTAGAAGCGGAACAGTTTGCTTGTGATAATTACAATATACCTCGTCAAGAATTTATTGGCAAGGCAGTAAAAAAATACCCTTTGCTTGTTCATACATTTCAATTCAGAGCAGCAATTCAAATGTTCGACATGATTCAACGTGAAATGAAAGAGGTGGCATAATGACAATTTATCTAGATATGGATGGTGTTATCGCCGACTTCTTTGGTGCAGTCAAAACACACTTTGATGTAGATCATTGGAAATCTCTGAACGATAGAGAGTCCGCATTTGCTTCTCTACGAAATACAGATTTCTTTTACAATATTGATATCTTTCCTGAGACATATTCGATTGTAAAATTTGTTAAGAAAATCTCTAATGACGATTGGGGTATTTGTTCATCACCTTTAAGGGGTGATACTATGAATTCAGCCTATTGGAAAAGACAATGGTTGAATCGTTGGGATATTATTCCCCCTTTGGTAGAGAACATGATCTTTACCGCTAACAAACATAAGTATGCTTGGAATAAACTTACACGTAAACCAAACATTCTTGTGGATGACAGGCCAGATAACATCCGTAGATGGATTGATGCTGGTGGTATTGGTATTGTCTTTCAGACTGACCAAGATGATTTATCAACCCTGTATGAAAAATTGGAGATAGCAGTTGAACGTGCAAGAACTTTTGAACTTAAGGACGCAGTTTGAAGAAACAACCGAGGACTTTAAACTCGAACAATATGGTTCTGATATAAATAGTCTTAAATGGTTTGTGGAGAATGGACATAAGTCCAACTCACTTCGTAATGGATACCAGAAGGCATTGGAAATTGCCGAAGCTATTATTACGGAGTACGAAAATGGCAGAAGAGGAACAAAAGAAGACGCTTACAGTTGAGGGTCTTGACATTGCAGATACTAATGGCGATGGGCATATTACTGCAGGAGAGCTTGAAATGCATCTTGAGTTTAAACGTAAAGAACTTGAAGATGCCGATGCACAAAGAGATGCTATTCGTAAAATGGCGTGGTTCTCATTGATTGGTTTATTAATTTATCCTATTGGTATTGCAATAACATCAGGTTTTGGTATGGATAAAGCGTCAGAACTTATTGCAGATATTGCACCAACATACTTTGCATCAATTGCTGTTCTTGTTTCAGCATTCTTTGGTGCTGATGCAATTTCTAAAAAGAGTGCACCACCTAAAAAATAAAGTGAAAGAAGTTTGTTATGAAAAGAATGATCTATCAAGTTGCCGTTGGGTCTAAATCAAAATTATATGAGCACTGCATTCAATCCTGTGCAGATTACTGTGAGACCCACGGCATTGATCATATCGTTCAAAGAATACCAATCCTAAAAATTAAACCAGATGTCTTTGCCACAAATCGTAGTAAAGAATCATATGAAAAACATGGCGGGTTCCTTCCTATCTATGAGAAGGAAAACGCCTTTTCTTATTGGGATCAATATGATCAGATTGCCATTATTGATGCTGATATTTGGATCCGTCCAGGTGCTCGTAATATCTTTGATGAAATAAAACCAGATGTTTGTTTTGCTGGTGTAATTGAAAAACAAATGCCAATCACTGCTCAATATAAACAAAAGATTCACAATTACTCACGTATGCAATATGGACCAATAAAACTTGATTGGAATTGGGATGATGCTGGTGGAGATTTCTTTAATATGGGTATGATGGTAATGAATAAAAGTATTACTAAATATTTAAATGGAGAAACACCAGAACAGTTTATTCGACGGCCAGAATTTAAAGGTTTTGTTGATGGACTTGGTGGTTGGAAATGGTCAACTGATCAAACACTATTAAACTATTGGTTAAAGAAATATAACATTCCTGTACAACATTTACATTCAGAATGGAACTCGCTTTTCGGAGCTTTAAGAGATAATAGATATTACAGATCGGCACAATTTGTGCACTTCTTTTTAAAGGATCATTTACCAAATCGTGGTGAAAATGTAGAAGAATTAATGAAGGTAGTTCAATGAAAATATTTGTTTTAGGTGGTGATGGCTTTTGTGGTTGGCCAACAGCATTAAAACTAGCAAAGGAAAACCATGAAGTTTGGATTATTGATAATCTATCTCGCAGAAAAATAGATCTAGACCTAAAAAGTAATTCACTTACAGATATTGAACCAATTGGTAAAAGAGTTGAAATTGCTCGTAAATTTGGTTGGAATATAAAATTTTGGAATATTGATATTGCAAAATCATATGGATATTTTGCAAAGGCGGTTAATGAATTACAACCAGATGTCATTGTTCACTTTGCAGAACAAAGAGCAGCACCTTATTCTATGATTGGACAATATGAACGACGATACACTGTTGATAATAATATAAGTGCAACACACAACGTATTAAATGCTATTGTAGATCACTGTCCTAGTTGCCATCTTGTTCATCTTGGTACAATGGGTGTTTATGGTTATTCAAAGGAAATGGGTTCTATTCCAGAAGGTTATTTAGATATTACTGTAAAGGAAACTAATAAAGATACTAGTATTCTTTATCCTACCAATCCAGGTAGTGTATATCATATGACAAAATCCATGGATCAATTATTATTTCAATTCTATAATAAAAATTGGAATCTCCATATTACAGATTTGCATCAAGGTATTGTTTGGGGAACTCAAACGGAAGAAACATCGATGCATAAAGAACTGGTAAATAGATTTGATTATGATGGAATTTATGGAACAGTTTTAAATAGGTTTATTTCACAAGCAGCAACTGGTCAAAAATTAACTGTGTATGGTACAGGTGGCCAAAAAAGAGCATTTATTCATATTCAAGATACTGCAAATTGTGTAAAACTTGCTATTGAAAATAAACCGAATAATAAAAAAGTCAGAATTTTAAATCAGGTTTCTGAGGTTCGTTCTGTAAAAGAATTAGCAAAAATTATATCAAATTCATATGGAACTCCTATTGAATTTTTGGATAACCCAAGAAAGGAATTATCCAAAAATGAACTTGAAGTGAACAATCAGGGATTAAAAAGCTTAGGATTTAACCCTATTACATTAAGTGCAAACCTCATTGACGATGTTAGATATATTGCAACCGAAATGAAGAAAAATATAAAAGAGGAAAATATCCGTAATTCTCCAAAGTGGTAATATTATGATCAGCGGTACTATTGATAGAACATGCAAAAAAGTATTAAATGAATTAATATCTAATAATTATAAAATAAAAACAATTTATGATATTGGTGCAAATGATGGTAGATGGATGCGTAAGTGGTCAATGCATTTACCTGAAGCACAATTTATTATGTTCGAAGCTAATCCAGAAAATAGTGTAATACCACGTAGCGGAGATTTATTTTTTAATCAGACGCTTTCTTCTATTGATGATGCAAGTTATACATTTCATATGTCAGACGATGGCAAAGAAAACACCGGTAATAGTTACTATAAAGAACTTACCTGTAATTACACACAGGGTAAAACCATTGATGTTATAACTAAAAAATTGGACACTTTTGTAAAACAAAATAAATTACCAAATCCCGACTTTATGAAATTTGATACACAAGGTGCCGAAGTAGATATAATTTTGGGTGCGGCCGATACAATAAAGGATTGTAAAATAATATTAATTGAAATACCTGTAATGCGGTATAATGAAGGCGCTCCAAATTTTAGTCAATATATAGATGTGTTATATGATTCAGGTTTTGTTCCTACTGGTGTTGATCATATTGCAATAAGAAAAGGTATACTTAATCAAATGGATATAGTTTTTCTAAATAAAACCATAGCTAATGAAATACACAAATACACTGAGCGATATAAGGGATTTTAATGAAACTTCCTCAACATATTCAATACCGTAAAGAATGGGCCG
>Ga0208644_1002501_pt1 | contig 14680 bp, 23 predicted proteins | sample VirMetDEL_Nov_18_FD_184517 | JGI IMG/M metagenome (GOLD analysis project Ga0208644, IMG submission 184517) | Aqueous microbial communities from the Delaware River and Bay under freshwater to marine salinity gradient to study organic matter... | ecosystem: Environmental > Aquatic > Marine >... | reverse complement strand
GGTATCCGAGTACACCGCACCGCATGAGATCTGTAGCAGCTTGTTCATGTTGACTGCTGCGTTCACCGACGTGATCTCTTCTCCTGCAGCCTGCACCACCATCTTGTTCTTGAGCATGGTGTAGTACCGCTCTTGCTGCTTGGTCATCTCCACGCGGCGCTTCACGTAGGTCATCTCGGGCAAGTCCAAGCACTCGTCTTTGGTATACCTGATGGCGGGCTGCAGCGCGTTGAACACTGTCTGTGTAGCGTTCTCTTTAGGCAACCATCGGTAGTTGGTGAGCTTGAGCATCACCATGTCGCGGAACGAAGTGAAGAACTTGGGTACACCCGTGGGGTTGACCAGCTTGGCAAGTCCATACGCATCGAGCGGTGACTGCGCTGCCGGAGTGCCTGTCAACATCCATAGCCATGTATCTGGCTTGATCAATGAGTTGAGGACTTTCCAGCGCTTTGTCTGCACATTCTTGTAGGCATTTGCCTCGTCCACCACGATGAGATCAAATCCACCGTTGCGGATGTCATCAGCAACAATCTCCACGCCGTCATAGTTGATGATGACGTACTCAGCGTCACCCTTGATGATGGCCCGACGCTTCTCCGCGCTACCGTAGGCAATGTCCACGGTGCGGTGGATAGCAAACTTAAACAAGTCTGCACGCCATGCGGAGTCCATGATAGACAGAGTGCAAATCACCAGCACGCGCTGGATTCGGCGTTGCTTGAGCAAATAGTCCGATGCCCAAATCACACTGCCCGTCTTGCCTGTACCCTGCTCGTTGAAGCAAAACGCACGCTTGTTCAGCGTCAGGAAAGCAGACGTGACACGCTGGTGTTCGAAAGGTTTGTGTTTCCCAGGCCAGTCGTAGTGTCCCAGGATGGGCGACGGCACGTTTCGGATCTTGAGGTTTTTTAAGACCTGTGCTTCATCCAACCCCCAGCGCACAAGCACTTGGTTGTTTGGTAGCTCTTTGCTTTTCGGAATGACCGTGGTGACACGTTGCGGGTTACGCAGTGTCAGCAGCAGTGCTTTGTTCTCAACAATTTGCAATGTCTCTCTCCGCAGACGCGCAGTCCTGCCAATGTGGCATTAACAGAATTAGGACGGAGTGGGTGTCCACGCCGTCCGCTGCTCATCGAACTTCTAATCTAGCTTGTCGCGCAGCGCACGTCAAGCGGGTTTCTTCTTTTTGTGACCGTTACGGCTACGATTTTTTGCAGGGGACTCCAGGCGGTATCCGTCGGCGTTGCTGCCCCCCTTGGCCAGGGCCACGTTGTGGGACACGTCCTTGCCCGTGCGATCCACACCTTTCTTGTCCAGCGCCCGCCGTGCACGTTGGCGCTCCAGCTTCGCAGGTATCTCGCCACGTTTAAGCTGCATCTGGTACTCGTGTTTATAGGGGCGCGGTGATTTCGTATACGGCATCATCCATTCCTTCCGTTGTGAGGGCACGTGGTCACCACACAGTGCTTTCGGCACAATCCGCTGGGGCGTGGATTCCATGTGTTGGTGCGGTATGCACCCTTCATTCGGTCGTGGTCTCGCAACCACTTTTGCCACAAGATGGGCGCTTGGTCAATCGAATAATTTGCCTTTGGAAACGCGTTGGCAATCACAAACAACAGCCCCGCCTTGACCCGCTTGACCTCGGGAAAATGCTTGAACACTGCAAGTGCCATAAGCTCTAGCTGCCCGGTGTCGGCGTACTTGGCGCTCTTGCCTGTTTTGTAGTCAAGCACCCGCGCCTCGGCTCGGGCGTTGTCGATGATCAATAAGTCAGCAATCCCCCGGAACCACACCTGTGGATCCCGGAACCCACATGGATCCAGGTTCTCAGTCAGCCCCATCTCGTACTCGCAGTACTTGTCACCGGGGATCTTACGTAGACTGTCCAGCGCACCTTTGGCAAAGTTAAACGCCTCGGGAAGGGGTCGGTCTTCTTTGATGTAAAACTCCGCCGCCTCATGAAACCGTGTGCCATATAACATGGCATCCGACGTGGGCTCAGCGAAGTCCTTGGCCACCCGCAAGTGGTAGTACTTGCGAGGGCACTGCTCAAACAACTTGATGCTGCTGAAAGACCAGGGGCTGCTCATTACTTGACTTCTTCCATGTGACGCAGGGTCATCTGCAGTATTCGGGCTTCTACTCCCAACTGGACGCTGATCTCTTCTGCTTCTTTGTATCTACGTTGTAGACACAGCGCATGGATTTCTTTTGCCATAGCCTCGATCTGCATCAGCGGCATCGCATAGTCAATAAACGAATCAGCAGTCTCCATAACTCTTTCCTATCCCGCTCTCGCAATCTACGGGTAAACCCTCAGCCCATGTAGGTACCCACCGCATGCACTCTTCCACATAGGTCTGAGCTTCGGCGGCTTGCGCTTCTGGCACCATGCAAGCTACGGCGTCGTGTACCGTCATGATCACAGGATACTTTCTGCTGATACGCAGCATCTGTTCCGCGATGATACAACGTGCAATGGCTTGGCAAGCATTCTCCACTACTTTCCCACCATAAATACGTGTGCGCCCCTTGCGGGTCTGGTAGTGGAACTCCACCCCCTTCTCGCCTTCGGAGAACCGCAAATCGTCGTACCGCATCAGCAGTCCGCTTGGCAGCTTGATCGCGCTTTCTTCGGGCAACACCTCCAGCACCCCAGGCCTACCCAACGGCGCGGGGTCGCGGCGCGAGAGACTTACTAATGCGTTTTGTGCTTGTCGCCACAGCCGCACGATTGCGTCGTTGGAGCGCCTATAGATGTCAATGATGCGACGGCACTCATCCAACTCCACGTCTACCTTCATGGTCTTTAGCTGAGCTTGGAACTTGGCAGCGCCCATCCCGTATCCGGCACCAAGCACCGTGGTCTTACCGATGAACCGCTCATCCTTTGTTATCTCGTCTTCACTCTTACCGTAGATCGCAGCGGCCATCTTCTTGTAGACATCCTTCTTCTGCGCAAACGCTTCAACCAAGTCATCCTGCCCAGCCAGCCACGCCAGCACGCGGGCCTCGATCTGTGAGGAGTCAGCATCCACGATGACGTGCCCATCAGGCGCGGTGATGGCGCTCTTTAGCTTGTTCGCGTTTTCTCCACGACTAGGTAAGTTCTGCATGTTGATCTTGTCGTCTCCACCCCAACGCCCGGTATGCGCCGCATAGTAGCGAATCGGCACGGGCAACGTACCGCGCTTGGCAATGTCAATGAACCGCTGTGTCCTGGTTTCTTCCAATGTGGACTTGTTTCCCAACCGCGCCGCCACAAGCGCTTGCACTTGCTCGTTAGGGTGTGAGGCCAACGCCTTGAACTCCTCATCCGACTTAGCAAACGCATAAGTCTCTTTACCCGTGGCGGGGCTGATCTTCTTGGGGATCTCCACGGGCACTGGGTTGCCCTGCTCGTCAACCAGACTGCTGAGCGCTTCTGCAAACTTCTCGTTGCTCATCAGTTCAGCTTTGTCCGCATTGCACTTGGCTAACAGTGCTTCCTTCTTTGCCTTTGTATCTGCTAGGTGCTGCTCCAACATGCCCAGGTCTAGCTCCAACTTAGGCTCAATGAACATTCGCAGCGTCAGGTCAATGACCTTGAACTCCTGCTTAGGAAAGTTACGCGCCATGCGTTGAAACAACTTGTACGTTAACTCCACATCATTGATGCAGTAGTCCCCGTATCTGGACAATTCGGCATCGGTGAAGTGATGGCGTCTTTTGCCGATTGCGTTTAAGACTTCTGTACCTTTTTCTCCCAAGCCATAACGCTCAGCCAGCGCTTTAAGCGAACCCCCAACCTCCACGCCATGTAGAGCACGCCCCATACAAAGAGTATCAAGCCAGCCACGAGGGCGAACACCATAGCGCCAGCCAAGAATAGCGCCATCAAACATTGTGTTGTGAGCCAGGACAAAGGACTCTGCCCAGTTGAACTCAGTCGTGAGCCAATGCTTGAGATCTTCATGTGCACCACTTGCCCATACAGTTTTTTCGTTGTTAACCTTCACGCCGATGCCGATGGTTTCAAACAAATCGGATCGCACGTACTCTTCTGTCGTTATCTTTGACAGGGAAAAATCCCTATCGTAATAGGTCTCAAAGTCAATTGTTATCAGGTTCATCTCGTTTCTCCACTGCGGTTTCAATCTCAATTAGTTTTTGTATGTAGTGCGCGGCTTTGCGTAGGTCGTTGATGCCACCCTTGTGCCGCCAACGTGACAGGTACTTAACGGCGTTGCCATCGAAGTACCCAAGCCCCCAGTCGTGAATTACGTCCCAGGTCTCATGCGTAAACTGCTTGTAGTGGGTGCCGCCCACCTGCTGCTCATTTGCTTTCACCACGGAGCTTCCTCATAACGGTTGGGATTTTTGCGAGTGCGGCTGCTTTTATTGACATACCATCGGTTGTCTTGGAGTGTCCACTTGAATGGCCAAGGGCTACTTCTTCTAAGAGTTCCAGCGTCCAGAAGCGATGAAGGTTCGCACACTCCCTCCTGCGTCTGTTGTTGCGGGTGTCCTTGACTATCGTCCATGCGTCGCATCTTGGGCATTTCACTTCTCCATCTCCAGTTTGTCAGGGCATGGGCCATGGCCAGTCCACGGGCTGATTGCTTTATCGGTTGGTTTGAGGATCGCCATCCTGCGTTGGCAGTTCAAGCACTCGCTGCGCCACATAGCATGGATAGGGTAGTCAACCCTGCGGCCTGGGCAGATCACGAATTGGGTCATGTGTTCTTCTCCTTTAGCTTGTCTTCTATGGCGCGGGAAAAGTCAGCCATGCTGACTCCCGGCGTTTTGTCCCACTTGATATAAAGCTCCGCAATTTCTTCATCCGTCAGCCCCTGCCATTCGCGCTTAGTAAGTTTGTTGAGGCGTTTTATGCGCATGGCTTCTTCATAATCTTGATTTGTTGGCCCCGCATTCCAAACAGGTTGTAATTGAGATTCATTGTTGGGAAAGTCAACAGGGTTGTCAGTGTTTGAATAATGTGGTTTAAGTGGGTGGGTATAGAGTGGACGAATAAACTTTCCTTTCGGGCCGGGGCCAAACATCACGTTGCCGTCATCGGATAACCACGCCACCGGCTCTTGCACAGGCTGTTTCCCAATAAACTCATCCAACAACGGAGTGCCGTAGGTATATTTTTCTTCAGGCTCTGCAAGCCGAGTGCGAAGGGCTTCATAAAGACTTGCAATTGCTTTGTGTTGTCGGGTTAATTCTTCTTTGCCAGCAAAATCTTCAATGATGGGCAGATTTAGTTCCAACGCCTCCAGCGCAATCTTTATCAGCTGACGGTCAGTGGTCATGCTTTACCTCATAGTCTTTGAATACGACGCCTTTGCTGGCATCACCAACTTTGCAAGCCTTGACCCATCCTTTTTTGCCTGATGGATATGTCCTCCAATGACCACGCCGATCATGTAAACGTGGGCTTGCGTGAGTCCCTCCTTGCGGTTCAGACTTTTCAGCCTTTGGCCCAATCTCTACCGTGTGCCAATCAAATGTCAGCGCCGGCTTTCCTTTGGCGGCCCGTTTGCGGTTGATGAATGTCTTTTGCGGAGTCGGTTTATAAGCCTGTCCACCTTCTGACAACTTGGCAAGAACCGCGCAAACCATCCTAAGAACTGGATCAATCTGCTGTCGAGTCACTTCTTTGTTGTTGTTGTAATACTTCAGACCATCATCGGTTTCTAGGTACGCGAATGGCTCAAAGTATTGCAGCGGCTCCATCGTGCAGCCAGCCGTGGTCACGCTCTTTTCGCCAGCAGTCATCCATAGGCTGAACTTGCGTCCTTTGGAATCAATCCCTGCGATGCCTGTGCGCTTAAATGGCGGGTGCATCAAAACATCTATCGGATATCGCTGCGTTTCAGGCAACGGGGTTAATCTACCAACATCAAACCACATCGCTGTTTCCGGTTGCGGTGCCACTTTGACAGCTTGTTGAACTAGCGGAGTCATACCTGCCCCCTTGCTCTGATGGCGTTTTCACACCCGCTCAGGTAAATCGCCGCAAGCGTGGCTTGCAGTGAGCATCCTGCGTTGCTCATATCGGTGAAGATGTTCAGGGCCATCTGCTCAATGAACTCACGATCTGAGTGCGGTATGTGCATGAACGCCATGTTGCGGGGCGATCTGCTGCGGGATTTTTTGACGCTGTGATGAAGGGCGTGTAGTTCGGTCATGGCGCATACCCATCCGTAATGACTTTGTTCTTCGCCTCTTCCAATGCGCCGATCAGCATCAGCCTGTCGGGAACCATAGAGGTCTTGATCTTGAACTGCCCACGGCTTTTCCAAAACATCAGCACGATCACCGTATCAGGGTTCTCGTCAAGCGCATCGTGCAGGGTCTGCGCCGCGCCTTCCTTGTACTGATCAGGGATTTCAACTGGCTTGATTTTGCTCATGTGTTCTTCTCCTTGAGTTTGGCTTCTATGGCTTTGGCAAAAGACTTGGCATCAACACCATCCCAAGGGATTTCATCCTCATCCGTCAGCCCCTTCCACTCGCTCATGCCGGTGCTCTTCTCGTAGTCCTCAAAGCATTCTGCTGAGTGCAGGTTGGGATTCGTGCTGCCGCAGTTGCGTCCGGCGCAGGGCTGCATGGCTGGCTTGTAAACCTCGCTGCGCTTGAGTTCCTGCTGCACGATCTTGCCTTCCTCGTTGAACCACGTCTTTGTGCCGACGATGGGGTCGTCTTCCTTCGCCAACCTCTCGCTCAGTGCTTTAATGATTGGGATGTTGAGTTGCCACCCCAAGTAGTCGCTCCTGTTCAGGGCTTCAAGCGCCTGCTGCATTAGTTCTCTGTCGGTCATTTGGCTTCCCCTCTTGCTCTGATGGCGGCGGCGCAACAATTTATTCCAAACCCGTCTGCGTAAAGTTGTTCGCATACCTTTGCACACGCCTCACGTTCCGCAGCAGCGACAAGCTTGGCAAAGCGTTCAAGTTCTGGCAGATAGGGGTAACCAAACCGCCCAAAATCGTTTGACAACCCAGCCTCCCGCGCCATGCGGATGATGTCATCGCGGTTCATTGCACCCTCCCACGCATTTCGGCAATCATTGCCCTCTGTTGATCCATCACCTCATCGCGTTGTTTACACGCTTGTTCATACATAGCATGGAGGGTTTCAATTCCCTGTTGCATCCTGCGTATCTCTATCGCAGCGTCCTGGCACAAGCACAGCAGCGCGGCTACAGCTTTGCCTTCGGTTTCAAAGTTACCGGGGAAGTGCCGCTCCGGGTCTTCCAGTTGGTCAGCTAGTTCTAGTGGATTCATTCTTCCTCCCAATCCAATGCTTGCAACGCTTTGAGCGCGGCGCTTACCTTCTGGTCTTCAAAGTCCCGCACAAGGTACTCACGTCCGTTACGGTCGTCGTAAACCCAATCATCACAGCAGGACTCCAGCGCATCAATCGCCAGCAGGATTGCTTTCTTTACTTCTTCGTCCATCTCATTACTCCTAAATAAATGTACGTTGTCGCAGCCACTTGGTAGCCACCCACTTCTCACCTGCCACCACGGGAGCACCACCATGTAGCGAACCTGTGGACTTGTGTGGGGTGTCGTATCCAAAGAAGACAGCGTTCCCCTGCAGTGCCGCAACCTCAAACCCCACGTCAGGAAACGTAGTAGCACCACCACCGTCAGGCTCACGCAGATAGATCACCAAGGTGCCTACGCGCTGCCCACCTCGCTGCAAGATGTGCTTGGTTCCTGAATTGCTCGGGTCAAAGTAATCAAAGTGAGGCTTGTACTCAGCTCCCGATGTGTACTTCAAAATCTGCAACCCCTCACCTCGCTCAACGGGCCAGCTCACCACCGTGGCAATACGCTGCTCGATTCGGCTGATCAGCTCGGACTCTCCTCGACCAAAGAACATACCCATGCTGGTTCTCGCCTCATTGACTTGAGACCCCCCTGTATCGGGGGTGACCACTTGAGATCTTTCCAGCCGTGGAGTTGCCTCCTCGCACAACGCCTCGCACTCCTGTGGGGTCAAGAAGTTCCCGAACACCACCACCTTGGGATGTTTCAACGTGGCAACCACCTTCATGGTGTGTCCATCAATAGTGATATGCGTCTTGTCCTTTACCTGTGGGGCAGGAAACCCATCAGGGTTAGCCATTTTCGATAGTGCTTGTGCAGCAACATCTTCAGGCCAACCACTGATGAGCATAGACTCCATAAGATCCTGCTCCAAGCATCCCCGGTCAAGCTGCTCTGCGATCCACTGACACAACCCTACCGTATCACCCATACAAACCCCACTGAGACGATTGCGATCACGTACACCAGCACCATCGCAGCTTGCGCTCGACGCTCAAGCCTAGACTCAAGTAGCCCCCGCTGCAGGTTCTCCATGTCACGCGAAACAGTGTAGTTTTTAGGTGGCTCATAGCGTGAGCCAATTGAAACTTTTCCTGTGTTGAATGGCACAACTTTTGGTGTGTTCATGGTTGCACCTCAGCGTGGTGTGGGGTAAATAAACTGATCAGGCGCATACAACTTAGTCACAGGTTTGCCCTGGCAGAAAAGCTGAATTGCACGCTGCACCTTACGGGCCGTCTCCACACGGGACACACCCATCCACGCTCGCCCGCCTTCACTCACAAGGAACTCGCGCAGTCTGATTGCCGCGTTCTCGTGTGGCCCTGCGATCTCACCGTTGTGCATGATGGCAGCAAATCGTTTGATCTTGTCTCGGTCCTCCCCACCTACCAGTGCGCTGACATAACACGCGATGATGGGTGCGCTTGTGACGTGCCGTTTTCTGTTTACACACAACGCGTTGGCGTATTGCAAAGGCTCTTCATACCGCTGTGCATAATCGGCAATCTCTGCGACGGAGCGTGGTGTGGTGTTCACACCCATGTCACCTAGCAACGTGCGAGACACAGCCACAATGTTGCGGTCGATCCACTTTCCATTCCCTGCGATCTGTATGGCGTCATGCGCCATGCGGGGGACGTTCTGGTCAATCATGTGTCCAGATGTACGTGGAATGCCACGAGTCACAAGAAACGGCACCGACTTATTAGCCAGCGTGATTGCTTTTAGCCGATGTTGACCGTCAGCCAGTGAGCCGTCATCATAAAACGCAATGCCTTGGTGCGTGAGCCTCCACTCGTTGTTACGCATATCCTTCGCGTAACGCTGCGCGTTTTCCTCACGCAGGTGGCGGTTGTTGGTATTCAGTTCAAGCCACTCACGCGCCATCTTTGGTGTGATGTTGACCAGTTCAATAGTTAAAGACATGGTGATACTCCTAGTGATGTTGATGAAAATTCTCTGCACTTTGGGTCAGGATGTTCTTGACCTCGTGCATGTTGTTCTCGTTTACGACCAAAGCCACGCCACCCTGGGTAGCTATCGCTTCTAAGTTCATCTCTTGTAGTGCCGTGGGCTTATTCTTCCCAGCCTTGCACTCAATACCGAAGAACATTCCGCGATAACAACCCACAATGTCGGGCACTCCGCTTGCGCCATAGCCCCCTGTCACGGGGTAGAAGTAATACGCTTTGAGTTCTTTTAACTGCGCAATGACTACTCGCTTGACGCGTACCTCTGGTGTCATGCCCATGGGAACCACCCCTTCACACGCTGCCATAAGGAACGTTGAGGGAGGGCCACCACGGCGGGCGGTATCTGGGGGGAGGCACTACTATCAACTTTGCGGGGACGCCCTCTCGGGCGCTTGGGGGCAGGTGACAACACCACCATCGTAGGCAGTGAGCCAATCCCCTTGTTGCGGTTGGTTTGGTATCGTACGTTGTAGACTGTTTGCGGCGAGCACTTCAGGCGCTGCGCAATGTCACGTACAGCGATGCCCTTGTCCAGCATGCGCCGGATCTTTCGGGCGGTTGACATCTTCTTGTTCACGTTCACACTCCTAGTTATTGTTAGGGAATCCCTAACATTTCTCACATGGCTACGTCACTCGGAATGTCTTCTGGTGCGTAAACCCAAAAGACATGTTCCGAGATGCGTCGGCCAACCTTTTCGATATCCATCGTTGGTTTTGTAGTTGGTGTCATCATCAATACAGCGAGACGTTCCTGTACCCAGTTGGGTAGAGCGTCAACGCCATAGTAGCTTCCCTCACAATCAGTGTCAACTGATGGAAACCCGAAGCAAATGATGGTGACCCACTCACCTCCAATTTCTACCCGATACGTGTAGTCTTCTCTCACACGCGCTCCACGTAAAACGTTGTGGTCGTCGTGCGTATACCCACACCAGAGATGTAATGCCCAGGCTTGACCATCATCAGCGCAGCCATGCTACCTGCGATATCTTCAGGCAGATCTGCTTCTCGGTATGACTTTGCATCCGTGGATGTGCGGGTGGTTTTGTTCACGTTAAACATCTCCATCACGTCAAAGTACTGCTGATCGAACCGCGTGCTTACACTCACGAAGTAGGCGTGCTTTACCTGCGCATCGAACTGCTGCATGTCCTGACTTGATTCCAGCCATTCCATTACCTGTGCCTGCAATTTGGGATGGTGAAACTTGTAGCCTGAATTAACCAATATACGGAACTCACCCAGCAAGTCGGGAGAATTACGCACACTGCCAAACTTCTCATTGTTTGTGCGGTACTTCTCCATACGTTCATTACTCATTGCCTCCGTGAACTGCTCCAGGTTTACCTGCATGAGTTCTTCCGTGCTGTAGGCACGCAGATACTTCTTGGCGTTTGACAGCGCACGGTCGAATGTCTCGGCAATGACCATGCAGTACTGCTCGTTGCGGGATTTGTATTTGTAGTTGGTGATACAGCGTGAGTACACGCCATACTGACTGCTGCCGCTGCTGTTGCGGGTGGTGCGATAGTCCCTGTACCCCAGGCGCATGAGCGCATACGGTTGATCAGGCAGGTAGACCCAGACCTCCGCAGGGATGTTGCATCTTGTGTACACGTCTCTGTACCCGGAATTTGCACGTGCAAACTTTAGCCGAGGGTTAACACGCAGTAACGCCTTACACCACTTCGCCAACTCACAGGTCATGGGCAGCTTGTCCACGTGGTCCCACCTCAGGCGGTGCTGTTCTTTGTCCTCGTCACTCAGGGACGCGACACACTCCTCATAGTCTTGGATGAAACTTGCGGTGCTGGTTTGCAGCGCTTCGGTGAGGCTTGCGCCGTAGCGGAATGATTCATTGATCTTGGCCATGTCTTACTCCTAGATATGTTGAACAGTTAACAGTTATGGGTGGGGGGATAAGTAGATTCCACGCCCCCCTCGTGTTTGGAACTCGAATACACAGGCATCCTCCCTCGGACTAGGGACCGCGTACCCGCCGCATCGGTATCGCATCTACCGGGCTACACCCGATACGGGCAAATCTCCCTAGTCCTGGATGTGAATAGTTTTTCCTACGTCTGCCATCGCAGAGTTGTTACCCATGATGCACCACAGCACAGGCAGAGTCCACTGCCCCCACCTGCCCCCGAGATGCCCGTCAGTCAGCACGACCACAGCCTGAGCCTTGAGCGCTTTGTCGGTGATGTGTTTAGGCACGCAGCGCACGTCGGTGCCCCCGCCACCTGCTGGCTTGGTTGAGCTTGCGATGTTCTCCACGTCTGCATCTGCATACTTCTCATCAGCACACACCTGGGTGTCCCAGTACAGCAGCCGCACCGCCTCGGGCTTGACAGTTGCACAGATACTCTTGACCTCTCCCAGGAACTGAGACAACTCACGCCCACCGATGGAGCCCGACGTGTCGATAGCGATTACTAACTCACCCACGCGTTCACTCACACCCGATGGCATGTAATGACCCGATGACACGAACCTGCGGTTGGGTCTGCGCCACGTGGAATAGTCGTTACCTGCACAGGTTGTGTTGATGAACTCACGCAACGCGTCGCGCCAGTCCACCTTGGGAGTCAGCAGCGCATCCAGGTCACGCCGCCCACCCGTGCCTAACTTGCCAGCAGCCAGCACACCTTGGCGCACCGCCTCGTCAATGTCACGCTCCAGTTGTTTGCGCTCCTCGTCGGGCATGTCTTGCGCACCCTCCCAGTCGTGGCTGTCCAGGCCCCCGTCCTCACCACCCGAGCCACCACCCGAGCCGTCATCATCTTGTGGCAACGCGTGATACACCTGCGCACTGTCCATGCCTCGGTACTGAATGTCAAGCACACCCACTGGCTTGCCATCTTTCATTGGCATCTTGGCAAACCCATCTGGGTTCTCGTCCGCGATCTTGATGTTGATCACGTGGTCGCACGCCACGTTGGCCTTCATCGCATTGGTCGCATAGAGATGTTTCCACGTGGTGAGGTGACGATAGAGCTTGTGATAGCACTCATGCAGTACCACGAAACGCAATTCGGCATCGTTAAGAGTCTCGATGAACTTGCGCCCATACTTCTCGTCACGTCCGTTTGTCATCGCGGTACGTGTCTTGTCACACACCGAGCGATCACCCAGCATGAGGATGCCAGCCAGCGCCACGTAGCGTGGGTTAGACATGATGTCCACCACTGCCTTGGTCAGCCGCTGTTCAGCCGACAGTTGTTTACCGATCATTAACATGTGTCTTCTCCTGAGTTGTTAGGGAATCCCTAACTTATTTCTTCTCGGCCGTGAACATGTAGTTGTTAGCCATGGCCCACTGTGTGAACTTCTTGTTAGTCATCACGATAGACTGCTTGGGATACTTGTCAGCACGCACGCCGTTGGCGAACATACCCTGGGCCTCCTTGTCCAGGCGCTGCATGTAGTCCATCCACGCATCCATCCAGTCACGCTCGATCACCTGCAGCGTGCGGTACACCACCATACACACAGCAGCCGGAGAGTCGGGCACCTTGGCATGCATCGGGTCACGCTTGATATCTTCCAGCTTGGGTAGCTGGTCAGCCATGCGCACGTGAGCCATGAGGTCCATCGCACCACGTTCACCGATAGTACCGATGAGCATGGCCGTGAGGGTCTGGTCGTCCACCGAGTCGCGGATCTTGAGCCAGTCAGACGCAGCCTCCATCGAGCGGGGAGTCACAAACGCTGTGCGCGGTGCCTTGGGGTGATAGATGTACGGGTTGTCGTCCGGGTTGGGCACGTCCTCAAATGATTGGAAGATGTGTGGGTTGTCCTTGGCAAAACTCAGCGCCGCGTGGTCCACGCCGTTGGTAATACCCCACTCGATCCACTCCAGGGTTGTGGGCTTGCGTGCCGTGATCACCGTCATGCGGTTGCGTGCATGTGGTGGCAGCAGATCACCCACCCCCTCGGCCCCAAGGTTGGTCGTGGCAAATACTAACGAGTCAGGGTGCAGCTCGTCAGAGCCCAGCTTGCGCTCCAGCATGAGGCGCAGCAGCGCGTTCTTCACCGCCGGGTTGGCTTTGCCGTACTCGTCGATCATCAGAATGATCGGCTTGCCCAGGTGCAGGCCCAACTCCTCGTTTGTTACATAGCGCACGTAGCCGTGGTCGTCGAGCGTTTGCAACTGGGGGATTGTGATGTCACCGAGGTCCTTGGTTGTGCAGTCAAAGTAGCACGCGGTGTGGTCCGGCAGTGCCTTAGCCAGGGTGCGCAGCAGGGAGGACTTGCCCGTACCCATGTGACCTTGCACGAGGATTGTGCGCTTGCTGCCACCCACCCGGATAGCGTTCTCGATCTGGTCCAAGCCCAGGGCATACAAAGAAACAGCAGAATTAGCCATGATTGATAACTCCTAGTTGTGTTGCGTTGCGTTATGTTGTTACGGTACAAACTTGTTAGGGAATCCCTAACTCACCATCCGAAGCCGAGGCTGTCGATAGTCTTCTTCACGTCGTCCACGTGGCGCTTTGTCTGAGCACGCAGATACGCATCCTCACGCAGCGCCTCGGGTGTGACGCCCGACAGCGCATGCTCTAGCTGGCGCTGGGCCTTAGCCATCACGGGGTCAGCCGTGACATTGAAGTCACCCAGCATAGTCACCATGTCCTGCACGTTGTCCACCAGCGAGTCACGGAATATCTTCTTTGTGGCATCGTCGGCATAGTCCAGACGCTCGGACATTTTTGACAGCGCCTCGTATGCACGCCTCCACACGTCGGACATGGCCGTGCGGTACTGGTCACTGTAAAACTTCTCATACTGTGTCTTCAGACTCTCAGCCGCCTCATTGCCAATGTCAAGCCGCCAGTCGCCCGCCTCGGCCATGGGCATGGGGGTGTAGCGGAACCGGAACTTCTCGTGCAGCTTTGCCGCTGACGGGTACTCGTCCGGGTTGAACAGTGTGCCGAGCTTGAGCTGCGCGTTCTGAATCTCCCAGTCGTATGCTTGCAGGAACGTGTTGACCAGACGCCCGAACTCTTGCTGCAGCGCACTCATCGCGGACTCGTACTTGTTGATGTACACGAGCGTCGGGCACATGCGCAGTCCCAGGTCTGACCACGGCGCAGTCATCGCATAGTGTGTGTTGCGTGCGTTGGCCGCAAACTTCTGCACCGCGTCCAATTCGGCGCAGTCTCCGAGGAGCTTCTTGTTGACGTTGGCTACGCCCTTGGCTGCACCGTTTTGGGTGGTGACATCGTTGGATGCACGCTTGTCTAACTTGCGCCCGGTCCACACTGAGATGCTCAGGTCGATGAGCACCGTGGAAGATGCGAGGGAGGGAACCGAGACGGCGGGAGCCGGGGCAGGGTTGGTGAATGTAGTGATGTTTGCAGTCGTGTTCAC
>Ga0208644_1002499_pt1 | contig 14687 bp, 19 predicted proteins | sample VirMetDEL_Nov_18_FD_184517 | JGI IMG/M metagenome (GOLD analysis project Ga0208644, IMG submission 184517) | Aqueous microbial communities from the Delaware River and Bay under freshwater to marine salinity gradient to study organic matter... | ecosystem: Environmental > Aquatic > Marine >... | reverse complement strand
CAAGATTGCTAATTTCGTAAAGGCCTTCGTAGCCGCAAACTGGTTTCCAAATCTCCATACCGTAGACATTAAACCCGTATACGTTGGAGGTCAAGCATGAAAACGCCGATACTCGGCAGCGCTTACGTCGCACGAAGCGTAAACGCTGCCGACAACCGCATGGTAAATCTGTTCCCGGAAATCGTGCCGGAAGGCGGCAAAGAGCCTGCCTTCCTTCAGCGCGCTCCGGGGCTTACGCGGTTGGCGACTATCGGCATCGGGCCTATTCGCGGCGAATGGACGTTCGGCGATTACGCTTATGTCGTGTCCGGCCCTACGCTTTTTCAAGTTGACAGCAACTGGAACGCTGTTGCTAAGGGCACCGTAGCAGGCACCGGACAGGTCAGCATGGCTGATAACGGCACGCAGCTATTTGTAGCTGCCAACCCGCAAGGGTATATCTATAACGTCAGCACCGACGTCTTTCAGCAGATTACGGACCCCGACTTCCCCGGCGCTGTGACGGTCGGCTATCTCGACGGCTACTTCGTGTTCAACGAACCCAACAGCCAAAAAATCTGGGTGACGCAGTTGCTGGACGGCACCAGCGTCGACCCGCTGGACTTCGCCAGCGCTGAAGGCAACCCTGACAACGTCGTCGCTATCTTTGTCGACCACCGCGAAGTCTGGGTATACGGCACCAACTCCGCCGAAGTCTGGTACAACGCCGGACTGCTCGACTTTCCGCTGGCGCGCATACAGGGTGCCTATAACGAATTGGGCTGCGCTGCGCCTTATTCCATCGCCAAGATGGACAATCAGATTTACTGGCTGGGCAAGGACGCGCGCGGTCAAGGTATGGTATTTCGGGCGGCTGGCTATATGGGGCAGCGTATTTCGACGCACGCTATTGAATGGCAGTTGCAAGAATACCCCGACTTGTCCGACGCCGTCGGCTACACCTACCAGCAGGACGGCCACAGCTTTTACGTTCTCAACTTCCCGACTGCCAATACAACATGGGTGTTCGACGTCGCAACCGGCGCTTGGCACGAGCGCGCGTCGTTCGAGAACGGCCAGTTTAACCGCCATCGCGGTAACTGTCAGATGTTCTTTAACTCCACAAACGTCGTCGGCGATTACGAGAACGGCAAAATTTATAAGTTTGACCTTGAGGTTTATTCGGATGACGGCCAACCGCAAAAATGGCTGCGCTCATGGCGGGCGCTACCGACCGGCGCCAACAACCTAGCCCGCACGACACACCACGCCATGCAGCTAGACTGCGAGACAGGCGTCGGGCTTAACGTCGGCCAAGGCAGCGACCCGCAAGTCATGCTGCGCTGGTCGGACGATGGCGGGCACACTTGGTCGAACGAACACTGGAAGACCATGGGCAAGATAGGCCGGTACGGCTACCGCACCATCTGGCGCCGCCTTGGCATGACCATGAAAATCCGCGACCGCGTATACGAGGTGTCCGGCACCGACCCCGTTCGTATTTATGTCATGGGCGCTGAACTGATTATCAGCGGTACGGGAGCCTAATGGTAGCCATTACCAACCCTACTGCGCTTACACCACCCCGCGTCGCCTTTCTCGACCCACGCACGGGCGCTATTAGTCGTGAATGGTATCGGTTCTTTTTGTCGCTGTTGACGGCGACCGAAACCAATCAGGAAGAAATCGAACTGGCGCCTGACGCATCATCGCTTTTGGCGTCTTATGACGCAGTGTTTGGCGAAGCTATACAAGGTATAGAAAGCGCACCCGACTGCTGTTCTGCAACGGCCGATGTTGACGTAAAAGTCAACAATCTCGCACAAGCAACCGGCGTAGAGCCGCCGTCGGCCACCGAAGACGAGATAGCAGTAATCCAATCACAATTGCAGGGTTTAGCCTTAGCGCCGCCACCTAAAGAATATCGTGTGCCGCGTTACGGTTCTTTCTACGACACTACCGACCAAGCGGCGGCCGTTATAAATACAGCTTACGCAATGACGTTTAACAGCACTGACTTAACGCAAGGTGTCTACATTGGTTCACCTACATCGCGGATATATGTAGATACACCTAACGTCTATAATATACAGTTTTCGGCGCAGCTTATTAACGCGGCGGGCGGCGCCCATAACGTCTGGATATGGTTGCGTAAAAACGGTACGAACGTAGCTAATACGACCACAACGCTCCGAATTGAAGGCAATAACACAGAAGCTGTTGCAGCGTGGAATTTTCTGCTACAATTAAACGCAGGTGATTATTTTGAGTTAATGTGGGAAGTTTCAGACTTGTCGGTCACGCTACACCATGACGTTGCTTCGGCGGTTCACCCCGCTATCCCATCTATAATTCTGACTGTCACTGACAACGTAAGTTCCTTGGAGGTTTAACCATGGCCGTAACCGTAAGCAACATCATCCCGGCTAAGACCGCCGAGAATAGCCAGACAACGCAGTACACATCGTCGGGCGTTCAGACCATTATCGACAAGTTTACGGCGACCAATTACAGCGTGTCGGCCGCGACGATTAGCGTCAACCTTGTCACGGCGGCAGGGGCTGCCGGTAACGACAACCTTATCGTCAAGACGAAGACGCTCCAGCCGACGGAAACCTATACTTTCCCGGAACTGGTTGGCCACGTCATCCCGAATAACGGCTTCATCTCGACCATCGCCAGCGCTGCATCGGCCATCAATATTCGTGCATCGGGCCGACTGGTCAGCTAATGCTGGAGCGGTCGTTCGACACGCGGCTCATCAACGCGGTGATAAATCACCCTGATGTACGCTGCGGCGTCGGCGCACCGGACGCAGGAGAACTGGACGTCGGACCACTGGTCGAGCGACCGGAACACTGGTTTTTAATGGGTGAGCATGGCGGCTTCCTTCTAAGCTGGTCAGCGCCAAAGGTAAGGGAAGTGCACACGTTCATACTGCCGTCTGGGCGCGGCGTATGGTCAAACCTAGCCCGGACTGCCATGCTCGATTACGCACGGCAGAACGGTGCCAAGATGCTTTGGACCAAGATAGCGCCGGACGCTAAACATGTCGCACGTTTCGCCCGTCAAGGGGGTATGCAAATGACACAAGAAGTGATAGAAACTTTCGGAATACCCTACCGGGTGTATAGCATGGAGTTAATCTGATGCCAGTCGCAGGAGCAATTATTGGCGGCGTAGCTGCTATCGGTGGGGGTGTTCTCGCTGCCAAGGGGGCCAAGAAGGCCGCCAAGACCCAAGCCGCTGCGGCTGAAAGCGCCGCCGCGCAGCAGGAGCGCATGTTTGCAAAGCAGCTTGAACTGCAAGAGCCGTTTCGCCAAGGCGGCCTAACTGCACAACAAGAGATTATGAAGCTGCTGGGGCTGGGCGGTGACGCCAGCGCGGCTGGCTATGGCAGCATGGCCAAGCCGTTCGGCATGGACCAGTTTCAGGCCGACCCCGGTTACGCATTTCGCCAGTCGGAAGGTATGCGCGCGCTGGAGCGCAGCGCTTCGGCACGCGGCAATCTGCTGTCGGGCAGCACGCTGAAGGGCATTCAGCGCTTCGGGCAAGACTTGGCCAGCCAAGAATATCAGAACGCCTTTAACCGTTATCAGGTCGAGCGCGCCGCACGCCTCAACCCGCTTCAGTCGCTGATGGGTTCTGGCCAGTCGTCGGCGAACGTCCTCACGGGTGCTGCGGGCAATCTTGGTCAAGGTCTGGCAAACGCGGAACTGGCGGCAGGCCAAGCCCGCGCGTCGGGCTACGTCGGTCAAGCAAATGCACTAGCTGGCGCGCTGGGTGGTATTGGCCAAACGGCTGCCATGTTCCCGATGTATCAGGCGCAGATGAACTATTTGAATAGCTTTGCCGCGCCAAAAACAAACCCCGGATATTCTAGTTTCCCTGTCGCCGGAAACAGCGGTAACATCGGTCAAGCCCTTAGCGGCTTTAGTGTAGGAAGCAGGCCCTAATCATGGCTAATCAGGCAATCGCATTACAGGCCCGCGCACCGCAAGGGGGTGGCTTGGGCGCTGCGCTCCAGCAAGGCTCCCAGATGATTAACATGATGGCGCAGCAGCGCGCTGCCGAGCGCCAAGCCGCGCAGGCGCAGCAGAGAATGGACATCGACGCAGCGCAGGAAGCGCGTGCTGCTGCCAAGGCCGTACCGGAGTTCAAGAAGGCTGAAGCCGAAGCAGGAAAAGCCCGTCTCGAATATGTTATGGACTTCTTCGACACGTCGGCGCTGGCTATCGCCAATGTGAAAGACCCGCAGCAGGCGCAGATGGTCGGCGCGCGGCTGAAGCAGCTATTTCCAGAGCCTGAATTTCAACAAGCCGTCGACCAGACTTTAAGTTCTATCCCGCAGAACCCTGCTGAATTTCAGGGGTGGCGCGAAGACGCGTTGTTTCGCACCTTGGAAGGTAAAGACCAGCTAGCCCGCGAGTTTCAGCGCCAGACCACTGGCGAAGAAGAACGTATCATCTCCATGCCGAAATACGGACGTGGCGATGCTGTCGAAGTGCCCGGTTCGCGTCTCAAAGTCGCCGAAGGGCTTACTTACGTCAAACTGCCCGACGGCTCGGTCGCGGCTATGCCCAAGACAGCTACGGGCAGCGGTGGGTTCGACGGTCCGGCCGCCATCGGAAAAGGTGGCGGTGGCCCTGTCGCCAAGGCACTACAGACCAACCCCGGCGCTATCAAAGACGGTGCGTTTGCGCGTTCGCAGCCCGGCTATGTCGGTGCCAGCGGTGGCTTTGCCATGTTTGACAGCGCGCAGTCCGGCGTCGCAGCGCAAGAGAACCTGTTGCGCAGCGCCTATGTCGGCAAAGGCTTCAACACTATCGACAAGATTGTTAATCGTTACGCACCGCAAGGGCCGGAAAACAGTGCAGCGTCGGTAGCGAACTATAAGAAATATATCTCACAGCGCACCGGCCTTGACATTAACGCACCGATTGCAGCCGGCAACATCCCTGCGGTCGCGGCGGCTATGCGCGAGTTTGAAACAGGCAACACCAAAGGCGGCAAAGGTATTCAGGCTGGCGACATTGTTCAGTCCGGCCCGACAAAAGAGCAGAAGACCAAAGACACGGGACGCAAGAACGTCTCCAATCTGGTTGGTTCGCTGCGCGACTACTACGCCGAGTTGCGCGAACGTGGCGGCGCGGTCGAAAGCGGCGGCGGCGTTCGCGGCGCACCGGAAAACATCACTAACTATCTTGCCGGCACTGCAATCGGGCGTCCGTTCGGACGCGCGCTGGGCACCGAAGCACAAGCGACGCGCGACAAGATTATTAACACTCGCCGTATGTTGGTCACGCAGATTGCCGACGCGGCAGGGCTGTCCGCGCAGGAAATGAACTCGAACGTCGAACTTCAGGGCTTGCTCGATGCTGCTACCGACCCGACCCAGTCGATTGAAGCCGTCGAAGAAACGCTGAACGAAATCGAACGGCTGTATGGTTTGCCGACAGCGACGCCAAAGCGGATACCGCGCAAATCGTCCAAGGCTAAACCTAAAGCCAAGCCTAAAGCAGCACCGTCGGGGGGCTGGGGTAAAGCAACGGTGGTAGGTGATTAATGCCCACTTACGAAATGAGAGCGCCTAACGGTCGCACCTATCGCGTTTCAGGACCGCCCGGCGCTACCGATGCGCAAGTCCGCGCCGAGATTTTGCGCCAGCACCCAGAGGCAGGCGGCGTAAAACCCAAAGCGGCGCCGAAAGAAAAGATTGGCCGTACAACGTCGTTCTTGACCGGCGTGGCCGAGGGGATGCGCCCGGTCGCGGAGTTCGCAGAAAAGCTAAACCCGCTCGATTATGTGCTCGACCCTATCGAAGAGTTTTTCCAACCGGGCGTTAAAAAGAAAATTGCAAAGGCAGGGAAAAAGCAGGCCAAAAAAGCCGAAACAGAGCGGCCCAACTACTTCACCGCCGGCAAGATTGCCGGCGAAATTGCAGCTACCGCGCCCGTCATGGCTGGTGGCGGGGCTGTTATTAAAGCAACTGGCAAAGGTCTGGCAACGGCAGCGCCGCGTGTAGGTGCAGCGTTGCAACGTGTCGGTACGGCGGTGCAGACCGGCGGTATCGGTGCCGGACGCACGGCAGCGCAGACGGCGGCGCTAACCAAAGGCCAGCGTGCGGCGCAGCTAGGCGAACGTATGCTGGGCGGTGCTATTTCAGGGGGCGGCAGCGCCGCGCTGGTGGGGCAAGACGTCGGCGAAGGCGCGGCGTTTGGCGCGGGGCTGCCTATTGTCGCAGACGTGCTCAAGCGCGTCGGCGGCAGGGCAGTTGACTTGTTCCGTATGCCGACCATTAAGGCCGGGCAGATTATTCGCGAAGCGCTAGGCGACAACATCGACGAAGCGCGCCGCGCTTTTGCGGAACTGTCGCCCGACGACCAACGTCTAGCGCGCCAAGTGCTTATCGAGGCGGGTGTAGAGCCGGACACCTTCATGGGGCTGGGCGCCGACGTCGAGCGCTTGCGCCCAGAGCAAACACGCCGCGTTCTGGAAGGCCAAGCGGCCGCCCGCGAAGCCCGCATGGCGCAAGCAGCCGGCGGTGCTACCGCGACGCAGACACGGTCTTCAGCAGAGATGGCCCGCCGCGCAGTTACCGACCTGACCGGCGAAGCGCGCGACGCTGCGCTGGCCCGCGCTAACGTCGCAGGGCGCGTCGTACCGCAGGCGGAAGCATTGGCGACTGCTGCTCGGCAGCGCGCTGACGAGATTACGGCGTCTGGGTTCGTCCCGCGTATGCGCGGACTGGAAGAACGCGCGGCCGAGCAGGCTGCCATCATGGGCGACACGCCTGCAATCTTTCCTGACATGGGGCTTATCCAGCAGACGCGGGGCGTATCTGGCGCGGCCGGTACGCGCGCCAACGCGGCTATGCAAGCGCAGATTGGCCTGCGCGGCGTTGCCAACGACATGGAAGACCTTGTCGCCGACTTGGCAGCCGAAGGTATGCAGCCGCTTCAGGTCGCGCCTATCGTGCGCCAGCTTCGCGTCATGGCAAACCAGCCGGGCACCCGCGCAGACAAGCTACAGCGCACGACGCTGACAAAACTGGCGGGGGAACTCGAAAACCTTGCCGACGCTAACGGCGTCATTGACGCGCGCGACCTGTACCAAATCCGCAAGACCGGCCTTAACGACATTGTCGACCGTCTGCTAGGAGCACGGGCACAGCCGTCGTCCGGTACGAAAGAGCGCACTGCGTCGCTGCTCACCAGCGTCCGTCCGATGATTGACGACGCTATTGAAGGTGCTGGCGGTACGGGCTGGAAAGACTATCTGACCCGCACGCGCCAAGGCTTCGAGACTGTCAACCGGCAGGAACTGGCAGCCAAGGGTGCGCAGCTTGTCAAAGAAAAGCCCGACGAGTTTATCGCGCTGATGCGCGGCGAACGCCCGCAGATGGTCGAAGACATTATGGGCAAAGGCACCAAGCAGTACGACATTGGTGGTTTGGCGCTGGCGGACCCGCAGCGTTACAACGCAATGATGAAGACCGCGCAGGAGTTGAACACCGTCAACCGTATGCGCGAATTGGGGCAGTCCGGCGCGCACGCAGCTACGGAACTTATCGACCGTGAACGTCCGTTCTTGGCGCGGAGCCTAACCCGCATGGGCCTAGCACCCTTCCCGCCGGCCCGCGTCGCTACCGAGGCCAGCGAGATGGCGCTGGCGACGTTCCTGCGTCCGCGTGTGCGCAACCGCTTGGCCGACGCCTTTATGCGCGGCCCTGCGATGCAGCAGGCCATGGAAGCCTACCCGACTGCGTTCAATATCTCTCAAGGCGTTAGCCGCGCGCCTGCCATGGTGCGCAACGTCATGGCGCAGGCAGCAGTTAAACCCTTTACAACAGAATTTCCGGCCATAGACCCTGATACCGGCGAAATGCTGCTGGACGTAGGCTATAATGAAGACGGTACGCCGTATCCGATTTATGGCGCGCCTAGAAGGTAACAGCGGGGGTTAAGGAAAAGTGGCCGACGATATGGTGTTAACCGTCAAATTGGATATGCTGCATACCGATGTGGTGGACATGAAAGCTGCTCTAGGCGAACTGTCTAAGTCAATTAACAAACTGGCGCTCGTCGAAGAACGTCAGACGCAAACCGCTCAAGCTCTAGAGAGGGCATTTAAGGCTGTAAGTAAGTTAGAAGATCGTCTCACAATTTTGGAACAGGCAGCGCCTAAGACTAAGGAAACTGGTGTCTGGGTTGATCGCTTCATCTTAGCGCTTGTCGTGGTTGTCATGGGCTTTGTTGGAACTAGATTAGGACTGTTATGAGCATCACACTAGGCTCCCGTTCGCTGCTGCGCCTTGAGGGCGTGCATCCGGACCTCGTCCGCGTCGTCAAACGCGCCGCAGCCATGTCCGACCTTGATTTCACCGTGCTGGAAGGGTTGCGCACCGAAGCGCGCCAGCGCCAACTACTGAAGCAGGGCGCAACCAAAACACTGAACTCTCGTCACCTGACCGGACACGCCGTCGACTTGGCGCCCATGCTCGACGGTAAGGTATCTTGGGACTGGCCGCTTTATCACCGGCTGGCCAAGATTGTGAAGGCTGCGGCAGCAGCCGAAAACGTCCCTATCCAATGGGGCGGAGACTGGCGAACTTTCAAGGACGGTCCGCACTGGGAACTGCCTTGGAAGCAATACCCGAAAGGAAAATGATATGAAATTTGTAGCATGGCTTCTTAGCCGCCTCAAAGAGCCTAGTACCTACGCAGGCTTCTCTGGTCTGGCGCTGGCCGTTGGCCTGTCGGACGTACAGTGGGCGGCTGTCTCCACGGCGGTTGCTGGTCTGGCAGGTGCTGCCGCTGTGTTTCTTTCGGAACAAAAGCCCGAAGCATGATTAAGCTATTGTCGTCCCTGCTATCGCTGCTTGACCGCCTATGGGCGGCGTGGTCCGATAACAAGCTGCGGCAGCAAGGGCGGCAAGAGGCTATGAAAGAGGCAGCCGATGAAGTACAACGACAAGTCGATCTGGCGGAGTATGTCGACACTACTCCTGACAGTGAGCGCGACGAGCGCTTGCGTACACGGTTCGACGCCGCCGCCCGTTAATTCCTACTGCGCCGTTGCGCAGCCCATCCGCTACAACAGCAAGCTGGATAGCCCGGACACCGTCAAGCAGATCGAAGCCCATAATTCTAGGTGGGTGTGTTTGTGTGAGAAAGACTGTCCCGCCAGCGCGTCAGATACCAAATAGCCTTTGACACGTCCTGCGCCGTGGCGTCCTTGTGCCCGGCGCGGCTGATGTACTTGAGCGCGTTACCGCGACAATAGCCGGCGAACTCTTCCGGCGTCATCTTGGCCTGAATATAGTCAATCGTCTCGATACCGCCGACCTTGTAGTGATTGGGGTGGTTGACGGGGTCGGCGTTAGCAGCAGCCCGCTGTCTGTATTCATTATCCCCTTTAAAGCATTCACCACAGAAAAGGCGACCAACGTCTACTCCGTGGCCGCAAAGAATTTGTGCTCGCTTCATTTCTTTATCCTTGCCATGATTTCTCTACGCTCCCGCATGGAACGCAGCTTGCACAGTCTTTGATGCAGCCGCCGCGCGATAGCGCTGCGCTTGTGCGTCTTGATCTCGTCGGTGAGCATGGCTTCGATCTCGTCTTCGCTGTACTTGGACAGGTCGACAGCCAGCTTCTGCCATAATACTTTAGCCGTCATCTTTCAGTTCCTCTAATGCTATATCCGACACCGCGCGCTTGTCATGGAGCGCGGCCCAGATACGTTCGTCAATAGTCTTCTCCGTCATCAGGACGTAAACCCAAACGTCGTGCCGCTGCCCGCTGCGGTGCAGCCGCCCGACGGTTTGTTCGTATAATTCTAGGCTCCACGGCAGCGACAGAAACACCATGTGGCAGCCGCCATGCTGAAGGTTGAGGCCGTGCCCGGCCGACTTCGGATGGACCAGCAGCAGTTCGACCTGCCCAGCATTCCAGCGCTCGATGACGTTGTCGTCGTCGATGGTCTGCGCGTGCGGAAAGCGCCGCTTCAGTTCCGCCAGTTCTTCCTGATAGTTGTACACGACGATGGTGTTAGCCCGCTGGTTTTCTTCCAGCAGTTCTGCCAGCCGGTCAAACTTGTGTGTGCTGAACCAGATCGACGGCGTGCCGCCGGTGCGGTTGTAGACGAAGCCAGACGCCATCTGTTGCAGCTTGGTCGTCACCGACGCAGCGTTCTGCGCAACAATCTGGTCGGTGCCGAAGCGCACCACATAGTCACGCTTCATCTTTTCATACGGCGCGCGGTCGTCCATGGCGACGCGCACTTCCGTGACGTGACACGGCGGCAGCTTGTCCTTATACTCGCCCGGCTCCAGCACAAACGTCGCAGGCTTGATGCGCGCCATGACCTGTTCGAGCGCGCCTGCGGCTGGCTCCCATTGGCCGAAGTCGCGATTGATGCAAATGAAGTATTGCTGCATGAAGGCGCCCTTTGACCGGCCGAGCAGCGACTGGTCGATTATCTTGCACTGCCCGAAGACGTCCTCAAGGCCGTTCGACGTGAACGACCCCGTCAACCCCCAGCGCACCTTGATGTTAGCCAGCAGTTTCTCCAGCGCCTTGAAGCGCTTGCCGGACGGGTTCTTGAGCCGTGTCAGTTCGTCGAAAACAATTCCGTCGAAGCCCGATAAGTCCTCTAGCTTATCGAGGTTATCATAGTTAATGACGACCACACTGGCATTGCTCCTTAACGCATCAACGCGCTGTTTAGGCGTCCCAACGGCCAGCGCCGGGGCAATGCCAGACCATTTCGGCGCTTCAACAGGCCAGACTTCCACGCACACCCGCTTGGGCGCTACCACCAGCCAGCGTTTGACGTGCCCGTCGTCAAGCATCGCCTGCATGGCGGTCAGACAGATCATCGTCTTCCCCGCGCCAACTGGCGCCAATATCATTGCCCGGTCGCGTTCGTACAGGAAGTCAATTGCTTTTTCTTGGTACGGACGCGGTTTAAGCATGACGGGCAAAGGCTCCATGCAGTTCGGCGCGGACTTTAGCGGCAACCGCCGTCGCTTCTTCTATCGTTTCATAGCAACCGTAATGGCGCGTTTTACGGTCGACCGAAAAACGGACTTGCCATTTACCTTGGTGCGGAGTGACGTTCTTTATGCCGGTTTTGCTTCGGGTGTTTGGCCGCCGGTTGAACTGGTTCTGTAGCCTCGTAGCTACCCTTAAATTTTCAGCGCGATTGTTGCTGGGGTTGCCGTCGATATGGTCGATGCAGTCTGGCAAATAGCCGTAGGTTAGCAAAAACACGACGCGGTGAACCGCGTAATGCTTACGCCGCCAAGTCACATAGCAATACCCTAATGGGTCTGGCGCTGGCGCCACGACATCGCCGGGGCGCTTTACGGATGTGCCGCGCCCAGCTTTTATTTTCCAATAAAGATGCCCATCGCGGTATTCCCATACGTCAAAAACTTCCGGCCAATCAGTCGTCATGTCTAGTCTCCTTGAAGCGGCTGGCCCATAGGTCCACATCATCCTTCGACCACAGGCAGGCGTAGTGCTGCCGCGTCGTCTTCATCTCGTCGGCGAATATCTCTTGCAGCGCGGACAGCCTGCCGCCCGGCTTCTTGAGTTCGACAAACCATGCCTCACCGTTTGGCATACAGGCGATGCGGTCAGCGACACCGCGCTGCGTCACGCTGCGAAACTTGTACGCAAAACCGCCCAGCGCCTTAACGCGTTTGACAAAATACGTCTCTATTTCTTTCTCGGTCATGCCAGAGGCCTATTCCAAAATTTTTTACAAATCAAGCCTTGCATCAAATTTTGTGTCGTGTATGCTGGCCGTCCAAACAGTGAAGTGAGGTAATATGCAACACAGTAAGATAGTCGGCGGTTCGACCGCCAAGCGCGTCATAGCCTGCCCCGGCAGCGTGGCGCTCGTGGACAAGATGCCACCGCAACCCAGCAGCACCTACGCCGATGAAGGCACGCTCCTGCACGACGCGATTGCGAAGGTGCTGGAGACGGGCTGCGACCCTTATTCGCTCGTCGGCACCAAGCTGAACGACAGCGAGTTGACCGAAGACCTTATCGAAGACAAGTTGCTCGTCGCGCTGGCGGCGCTGGACGAAGTCGACCCTGAAGGAAAGATGGAATATGCAGTCGAAAGCCGCGTGGGTTTTGGCGACCTGTTACCTGACGTGTTCGGCTCTACTGATTTTATCGGTCGGCTTGGTGATAGGGCTGTTGTTCTCGATTGGAAATTTGGCGACGGCGTGCCTGTCCCGGCCGAAGAAAACTACCAGCTTCTCTTCTACGCTGCGGCTTCTATCCGCACGCCGGAAACGGCATGGGCGTTTGAGGGCGCAAAGGAAGTCGAACTGATTATCGTACAGCCGCCGCATGTGCGCCGCTGGACGACGACGGTCGAGCGTATCAAAGAGTTTGAGAAGGAGCTGGTGCAGGCGGTCAAGGTAGCGCTGAAGCCCGAAGCACCGATAGCGTCGGGCGACCATTGCCGCTGGTGCGCCGCCAAGCCTATCTGTCCGCAGATGACAGGTGCTATCGACCGCATGGTCAAAGCCAAAATGGAAGTGCTGCCGGTCGAAGACATAGCCCGCTATCTGGACCAAGTGCCGATGGTGGAAGCGTTCATCAAGGACTTGCAGAAGCTGGCGCAGGGGCTGCTCGAAGAAGGCCAGAGCGTGCCCGGCTGGAAGCTGGTCAACAAGCGCGCGACGCGCCAGTGGGCCAGCGATGATAGGGCGGAAAACTTCTTGCGTGGTGCTGGCGTTGCGCCGTTTGAGCAAAAACTGCTTTCACCTGCGCAAGCTGAAAAGGCTTTGAAGAAAGATAAAATCGTATTGCCGGACGACCTTGTGGTCGCCGTCTCCAGTGGCTCTACTCTCGCGCCGGAAAGTGACCCCCGGCCGGCAGTTTTGCAAATCGGTCAGTCGCTCAAAAAAGCGATGGCTAAAATCCAGTAAAGAAAGGAATACAGTAATGTCGAATATCACCACATTTGGAAACGCCGGTCTTCCGTCGGTCAAGTCGCTCTCGTCGGCGCTGCGCAGCATCAAGTCGGACGTGTCCGACGCTGGCAGCGTCATCTTGAAGATGGACAAGACGGGGCACTGGGTTTTCGGTGCCGACCAAACCGAAGTCGAGGATGACAGCATCTGGGCAGTCAATCCTTTCTCGTTCGTTCACGGCTATATTGCGTGGGGCGACGGGGAAGTGTTGGCGGAACGGATGGCTAGTGTCGCCGAGCCGCTGCCGGAACTAGACCCGGCGCCGCCTGCCGCCAAGCGGGGGTGGGAAATGCAAGTCGGCATGACGCTGGCTTGCACCAACGGCGAAGACGAAGGTATGCAGGCCCGCTACGCAAACACGTCTGTCGGCGGCAAACGCGCCGTGCAGGCGTTGGCCGTGGCGATTGCCGAGCAGGTCGACAAAGACCCGATGAACCCTGTGCCGCTGGTTCGTCTGCGGAAAGAGCATTATCAGCACAAGTCCTACGGTCGTATCTATACGCCCGTGTTCGATATTGTTGAGTGGTCCCCGCTTGAAGGCGCTGGTGCGTCTGCCGACGCAGAGTTGGAACTCGCTGCGGAAGAAGACGTCGCAGCAACTGAAGGCAATGGCCGTCGCCGTCGTCGTAACCCGGCGTAAGTGATGGCGCGAAAGCCGGGGCGGAACCCTGCCGTCCCGGCGAGTAGCGGTTGAGTGAGGCAACCGATGAAACCGTCTGTACCTGTTTTTGATAAGGCTCTACGCGCCCGCTGCGCGGTCAAGCCTATCTGTCGGCAAGACGCCGACCACATGATACGCGCGCACTATCTCGGTAAATGGCCGGGCGTCTGCACCATGACGCTGGGGTTGTTTGTCGACGGTGTGCCGCATGGCGTCATAGTGTTTGCGCTGCCGCCGCGCGAAACGTCGCGCCGTTACGGCAAGATGACATGGGATTTGGCGAGGCTGTGGGTGTGCGACACCATGCCAGCCAACACCGAGACTTATTTCATAGGGCAAGCCATACGGCTGGTGCGGCGCTTGCGCCCGGACGTCGGCGCGCTTGTATCCTACGCAGACCCTTCCGCAAAACATTCGGGCGTTATCTATAAGGCGTCAAACTGGCGCGCCGACGGCCGCACCGACGACGAGCGCAAGACGCCGCGCTTCGATTACGCTTGCGCGGCTACAGGCAAGAAATTCAGCCGACGCAAACATATCCCCGAAGGCGTCGACTTTGTGCGTGTGCCGCGTGTCTCTAAATTCAGGTTTGTTTATGATATTGTGGCTTGATTTCGAGACGCGGTCGCGCTGCGACCTGAAACAAAAAGGCGTCTACAACTATGCGCAGGACGGCAGCACCGAAGTGCTGTGCATGTCCTACACTTTTGATGACGACGAGACAGTGCGGACGTGGCTGCCCGGCCAGCCTTTTCCGCAAGCCGTCGCCAACCATAAGGGCCAGATACGCGCGCACAACGCAGCGTTCGAGCGCCTGATTTTCTGGTACGTCCTGCAAGTCGACTTCGACCTAGAGCAGTTCTACTGCACCGCAGCACAAGCCCGCGCCAACTGCGCGCCGGGTAGCCTTGAGGATGTAGGCCGGTTTGCTGGCGCTGGTATGCGCAAGGACCATCGCGGCAGCCAGCTAATTCGACTGTTGTCTATTCCGCAAGCCGATGGCACATTCCGCGAGGATGAGGAGTTGATGGCGGAGATGGTCGCCT
>Ga0208644_1002496_pt1 | contig 14694 bp, 18 predicted proteins | sample VirMetDEL_Nov_18_FD_184517 | JGI IMG/M metagenome (GOLD analysis project Ga0208644, IMG submission 184517) | Aqueous microbial communities from the Delaware River and Bay under freshwater to marine salinity gradient to study organic matter... | ecosystem: Environmental > Aquatic > Marine >... | reverse complement strand
ACGGACGTTGCGGCGGCGCAAGCCGGCAAGTCGATGGACCGGGCTACCGGACCGACACGCAACCTCGGGCAGGCGGGCCTTGAGGCTTCGCGCGCGTTTGAGGACCTCCAGTACGGTATCGGCGGAGTGGTCAACAACATCCCGTCGCTGGTCATGTCCCTCGGCGCTGGCGCCGGTGTTGCGGGCGCCATCTCTCTCGCGGTTGTTGCCGCGAACCAGCTTTACAAGGCATTCGGCAACGTCGGCGACGCCGGCAAGGCGGGGGCGGACGCGGCGGCTGAGCACATGCGTGCGCTTGAGAAGTCGATCGTCGACGCCGACACCGAGCTTCAAAACCTCATCCTCGGCGCATCGATGGCCCGCATCACGGCGCAGAAGATGGCCGTCGAAGAAGCCGCAAGCGCGGGCAAGCAGGCGCAGGCCACATTTAGGCAGCAGTTTGGCATCGACCCCAACGATCAACGGGCGATGGGTCGCATTGCGTCACAGGCACAGGGCGGGCTGGACATCTGGGTCACGCGCTGGAACGCGCAGAAGCAGGAGATGGAAAAGGTCCGCGTCGCTGCCAAGGACGTGATGGCCGAATACCGCAAGGTCACCGACGCCTTCAACACGGCGATTGACCAGCAGGTCCTGCTGCGCAGGTACGAAGCGATCGAGGTCGAGCGCATCGAGCAACTGAAAACCGATGCCGTGATCGATGCCGCCAACCGACAGGAGCAGGACTTCAAGCGCCGGAGCGATCTTGCGAAGAAACAGGCCGAGGACGATGCGCGCTTGCGCTATGACATCTACGTCGCCGGCCTCAACGACGAGGATAAGGCGTTGGACGCCGTCCGCAAGGCACGGGCAGCCGACAGGAAAAAGGAAGCGCAGGCGATGGCCAAGGAGTTTCGCGACATGGATCGCGAACGGGCCAAGGTCGAGCGCGAGCGTGAACGCGACGAGAAGAAGGCCCTCCGCGAACGCGGAGGCGAGCACGAGCGCACCATGCGAGCGATGCAGGCCGCAGAGAAGCGCACGGCGGACTATCAGGTTGGCCTCGCTGAGATGGCTGTTAGCCAGATGACCTCGGCGCTGACGGACTACATCCAGGCCAAGGTGGCCGGCGAAGAGCACGCCGAGCAGAAGGCGATCGCGTCGTTCCTGTCGGCGACCGGCCAGCAGTTGATCGCCAGCGGCGTGCGCGGCGTCTTCGAAGGCGCGATCCTGTCGGCGAATCCGCTCACACCCGGCGCCGGCGTCGGCATGATGCTCACTGGAGGTGCCGCCATTACTGCGGGCGCGGCCATGGCTGGCGGTGGGGCTGCCGTCATGGCAGGCATCCCGCAGACCGGCTCTACCTCCCCATCCGGCGCGATGCGCGACCCTGGCGCATCCCCCCGCACGTCCAGCGGCGGCAGCGGTGGCCCCCTCGTGCTGAACGTGACATACGGTGTGGCGGGTCCGCTGCCCGAGGACACGGCGCGGGCCATCCACCGCGAGCTCCGCAGCGGTGACCGGAGGTCGGGACGATGAGCTACCCATGCTTGCGCGGCGCCATCGTCTTGACGTCGTCGAACAACCGCCTGCGGTTCAAGGAGGGCGCTGGCGCCGTCGGCGACGTCAACCTCACGGCAGGCACCTACTACCTGCGCACCGACGGGACTGCGAGCCTGTCGTCCGAGATTCAGAGCAAACTGAATGCGTTCGGCGTGGGCGGCAACACCTACACCGTCGAGGTCACTGGCGACATCGATCCGGCCAACCCCGGCGTGGTGGTCACCATCACCCGCGCGACTGGCACCGACACGTTCCAGTTGGTTGTGGATGGGTCCACGACGTTCGATATGGACCTGATCGGGTTTCCTTCGTCGACGGCGAATGATGCCAACCCAAAGACGTCCAGCGTCTCGGCTGCCGGCGCATGGGTGGGCAACGACATCCTGCGGGAGCGTGAACCGTTTGGCGACCGCGTCGCCGAGGTGGCAAGGCGCGGCAACGGCGGCGTCGTCGGTGTGTCGATGTCGTCGCACATGGTGTCGTGGTCGCTTGGGTTCGCGTTTGTGAACGAGGCTCGCATGCTCATGCGGGCCAACAGCGCCGACGTCGACGCCACCCTTGAAGCCTTCGTGCGGCGTTTCGGTGCGGGCGCTGCCTTTGAGGCAGAGGAGCATGCGCTGTCGTCGGGCACGACGTTCGATCTCGGCGACGGGACTGCCGCATTTGCGGTGCTGCACTGGTCTGCGGAGTCGGTGCAGTCGTTCCGCCCGAGGCGCATCGGGCCGGGCGTGCCGCTCTATGACCTCGACATGGTGGCCCATGAGCAGGTGACGTCGTGACCTACTACGGGCGCAGCGCGAACGAGCACGTCGACCTTCACCTCGCGTTGCGCGTCGAGGGCATCCCATATGCCTTTGTCACGCGCACGATCCCAGGCTCGCCGTCGGCGCTGTCCGGCTACACGCAAGTGGTGTGCATGACCGGCGTGACCGAAGGCGAGGCCGTCCTCGACCTCGTCGAGCGGCGCGAGATGGCCGCAACCCTCGACGTCGATATGCTGGACACCGACGCCGACTTGTTCCGCACGCTGTTTGCGTCTGCGGCGCGGCCCGTGACGTGGATTCAAACGGCGTTCACGTCCAGCGATACCGACCTTGAGGTGCAGGACGCGGCAGCGGTGTCCAGCGGTGACGTCGTCTACATCGGCGATGAGACGGTCGTCGTCGGCACCGTGAGCGGCGCCAACGACTGGCTCGGCTGCACGCGCGGCGCCTACGGGTCGACGGCGCGGGCGCTCTTTGGCGACACGTCGACTGGCGACAACGCCTACACCACGCCGCCGCACTGGCGAGGCCGGCGCGCGCGGCTGTATGGCTACGCACTCGACGGCGCGGGCACCTACACGGAGACGCTGCTTGGCGTCTACCTCGTCGACGAGTCGCCACGCCACACCGGCGGCAAGGCGTGGGCGCTTCGGCTGGCCGGCATCGTCCAGGAATATTGGGAACGGGTCTGCGGGCTGGGCGTCGAGGCCGCGACGTTCACAGGCATCGGCACATGGGACTTCACCGGCGCGTCTCCCGTCATCGAACACCCCGTCACCGACGCCAGAAAGTTTCGGCTGTCGGCAACGGTGGACTCGTACGTCATCGCGCAAACGGAGTTTGGCAGCGGCATCCACAAGCTGACCGCCGTCGACCTCGCAGGAAACATCACGCTCGCCTATGAGTCCAGCTTTCAGACGACGCGAGCGATGCAGGCCACGGCGTCGGTCGGCGACGTGCGCCAGATTGCGGTCGTCCAGTTGCCTGGCGCTGCCGGCATCCTGTCCGTGCTGCTGTCCGACGAGGGACAGGCGCTGTCCGGTGGCGACTATCTGCCGGGACGTCCTCCGTCGGAGTCTGCCGACCTAGGCTGGCGTCTCGGTGCTGCGTTTGCCTCATCGGAGGTGGACTCGACGGCTTTCGATGCCATCACGGCTGTCCCGCCGATGACCATGATCATCGACGGCGAGCGCAAGGTGACGGACATCCTGCGGGAGTGGTGCTTTCTCACCGGTACTGCCGTCGTCACGACGGTCGACGGCAAGATCAAGCCCGTCCCCATCGGCTCTGTGCGCGGGTCATCGGCGACGGCAATCGGTGCGGCGGACATCGTGCCGGAGGGACCAATCGAGGTCATCCACGACGAGGGGACCGTATTCCCGATCCTCAAGGCGCAGGCCGGATACAGCCCGATCACGGGCGAGTTCCACGATGAGGTCAACCTCATCGACGCCGACCTCGCCAAGCGCTACCGCCGCGCGCCGCAGGTCTTCGACATCGAGCTGCGCTCCATCGACGTGTGGGAGCCGCCGAATAGCGGACCGGCGCGCCCGTCGTCCGGCTGGCGACACCCAACGCGCCAACGGGCGTCGGCAATCGTCACCATGCTGGCGGACCTCATGCGTGGTGCTGGCGGTGCGCGGCGTCTTGTGCGCCTGTCGCTGTCACACGAACACCTTAGCCTGCGTCTCGGCGACGTCGTCGTGCTTGGCACGGACCTGCCAGAAGCCTTCGACGAGCTGCCCGACATGCGCGGGTCCACGTTGCGCGGCGCCACCTGTCGCGTCGTGGCCCGTCGCCCGCGCTACGACCAGGCGCGCGTCGACGTGCAGCTTGAGGTGATGGACCGCCTGCTGCATGTCTGCCCGGCTGCGGTGATCTCTAGCGTTGCGTCCGCCACGCTGACGCTGTCGACGACGACGCCAGAAGTGCCGCAGTCTGGTTTTCCTGCGAATGGTTTTTACATCGGTGCAGCGGTGAGAGTGGTCGACAGGTCCAGCCTGTCAGGGACTCCAGTCGTGGACTCCAGAACCATCGCGAATATCCCGGCGACGAATCAGGTCACGCTGTCGTCCGCGCCGTCGTTTGCCGTGCAGTCTGGCGTCGACTACGTCGTGCTCGACCCGGAGAACAGCGCCGACGGCACGAACGGCGATGGCTACCAGTTGATCGAGTTGGCGAAACTCGCCGACGTCGACGGGACCGCCGGTGTCAATGCCAGCACCGACAACGAACCGAGGTGGCGCTAATGTCACGCATCAAAAACGCGACGTTTCAAGGCGCCGTGCCTCGCTCCGTCGTGGCCGACGCCAGCATCCGCCGCGACTGGCTCGCAAACGTGGCCGGTGACGTCGCCAAGGTGTCGGACCTCGCCACCGGCGAGAACGGCGAGACGCCGATCACCCACACCGGCAACGGTGACGGGTGTCCGCTGCGGCTGCCCCTCGCGGCGCAACACCTTGACAGGTCGCTGATCATCTACGGGACGACCATCGCTGAAGACGACTTCTATGTGCTGGCGGTGCCGGTCTTTGTGCCGGCTGGCGAGGCTGACATCTACCGCCTTGACGTCGACATGCGCGCACTCGCTGGCGCTGTCGTGACGCTCGAAGTGCTGGACAGCACGGGCGCCAACGTGTGGGGGCCATACCCTGGGACGGCGCGCGGCACCGACGACGACCTGCCCGGCGCGTCCAACGTGTCGCAGGCGCAGCGGTTCCGCTGGGATTTTGAGGTCGCTGCGGCGGGCGTGTTCTATCTCCTCGTCAAGCGGCCTTGCTACTTCATCGACGCCGACCCGGACGCGCGCATCGTCTCGTGGACACTCGACCATGTGCGGGCGACCGTCGGCGAATCCAACGGCCTCACCGCCGGCAACGGTGGGACCGCCCTCTCCGACCCCTACGACGCGCACGCGACCTTCACGCCGTCGACGGACCATGACACCTACGACGAGGAAGTGGCGACCGACGGGCCGCTGTCGGCGTATGTGCTGACGCGTATCAACCGCCAACTCAACACGCTGTGGGAATACATCACTGGCGCGGTCATCCCCGGCAACGCGACCTATCAGTGCAGCACGACATGGAACAACAACCGCGCGTCGTTCACGTCGGAGGGGCTGATGGATTTCCCGCTTCAGGTGGTGGCGCTTGGCGCTTGCCACGGCGACACCGGCAAGCCCGCCGTCGGCGACTACACCGACAGCACGCCGTCCGATGGCCTGATCGGATGGACGACGCACCCGCTGTCGGAGTCGGCCACGAACGACAACGTGACGTCGTTGGTGATGACGCTGCCGTCGTTCCGCACGTCGTCGAGCGACCTCAAGTGCCTTGTGTTTGTGCATTCACCGGGTGGTGCAGGTACAACCGGCAACTGGCGTTTCCGCGTCAACAACGGCACCACGGCGACGAATTCGTCAGCAGTGGCGCTTGTGCAGGTCGGCACGAGCAACTTCCTCGTCGCCACGATCACCGGCATCCCGTTCAGCGCATCCGCCGACAACCTGCTGAACATCCAGATTGCGCACAACGCTGCGGGCGCTGGCGTCGACCAACTCGACATCCTCGGCGCGTGCTTCTACTTCGACCCGTGAGGCCCTATGTCCATCACCCGCGTCGTCTCCCATGAGCCGCTGACCGACGCCGAGTGTCGGAGCCTCGCCCCGGCGCGCGCCAAGCGGCTGGCGTACAGCCTGTCGGGCCGTGCGCGATATCTGTATGAGATGCTCACCGGCGAACCCGCCGTCGACGATGGTGGAGCGACCCCACTCAACCCGCAGGGACGCATGGGCATCGACCGCAGCGGCCCGCCGTGGGGGGACGCGCACCTGCATCCGATGTGGTCCTACGCGGCGACACTGGGAATCGCTGGCATCGTCTATCCGCAGGCCGGCAGCACCCATCAAGCCGCCATCGAGATGTCTGGCGGACAAGGCACGTTCAAGCGCATCACGGCGCGCTTTTGGGTGCGCCCGCACTACGGTGCGCCAGGCATGCCTTACACGCGCGCCTACCTGCGGGCGCGGGCGACGCGCATCGGTGCCAGTGGCACAGCGACGGCCACGATCAGGGTCTATGGCCCCGAGGGCGACAGCGGGCCATCCACCTCTGCCACGGTGTCGACGACGTCGTCGAACAACTTCGGCACCGGCGCATGGTGCCCGGTGGTGCCCGGCTGGAACGAGCGAATTATTGAGATCGAGCAGACATCGACGGTGGGGTGCTACATTGGGCCCATCTCGCTCAACCAGGTGGTGCGCAGGAGTCACTGATGGCCATCACGACGAAGCGCAGCGGCACCCCTGCCAAGTTCGACGGCCAGAAGGCCGGCAAGCTGATCGCCGGCTACGTCCCCGGCGCCATCCTGCGGCGGACCGATCAGGGGCTGGACATCAAGGGCTCGCCATTCGCGCCATACCGCCCGGCGTACCGCGATGCCCTCGCCGCCATGGGCGAGGATGGGAAGACTGACCTTCGGCTGACTGGCGGGCTCCTGAGCAGCGTCAAGGCCCGCAGCATCGAGACGACCCCCGACGGCGTGAGGGTCACGATCGCCCCGGACACCGGCACGTCGCCACAGGTCTACGCCGCCGACGGCAAGGCCAAGCGGAGCGGCAAGCGTGGTCCGACTCACAACGTCCTTGGCTACTGGCTGCACCATGGCACCGCGACCATGCAGGCGCGGCCATTTATGGGCTTGACGCCAGAGCAAGAGCGGGAGCTTTTGGCCCTGCTGACGCGGGCACGGGTTTTTGGTTGACTGCACCATAGTGCAGTCCACCGCTTGCGCAGTTGCACTCCAGTGCAGTAGGCTGCCGTCATGACCACCATCCCGGCCAATGCCGCGCCCCCGGAGACGTCCGCCGACGCCTCTGCGCCCTCGTCGTCACTCGCCACCACCGACGTCGTCGACGTTGAATCGCTCAAAGCCAAGGCCGCCGAGTATGACGCCCTCAAGGCGAAGCTCGACGACCAGAAGAAGGCCGAGCGAGAGGAGCGTAAGCGCCTCCAAGCTGAAGCCGAGAAGGCCGGCGAGACGGCCAAAGCCTACGAGGCAGCCAAGGCGCGTCTTGCGGAGCTCGAGGGGCTCGAGCCGCTGGCGCAGAAGTGGCGCGCCTACGAGGCCGAGGAGGCCAAACGCCTCGACGCCGAGGCTGCTGCCATGCCCGAGGCCGTGCGCGACCTGTACGCGACTGCCGGCGACGTCGAGGCCAAGCGCAAGGTGCTGGCTGCGTTCCGCGCTGCTGCTCCGGCGACGCAGACCAAGGGCACGCCCCCGTCGATGGGTGCGCCACCCGCCGTCAGCGGTGCCGACTTCGAGGCGGCCCTCGCCGACAAGTCCGGCAAGAAGGCTGCCGAGTTGAAGGCCCGCGACCCCAAGGGCTTCGCCGAATGGATGCGAGCCAAAATTTCTGGCGGCAAGCCCGCCGCCTCCTCCCTCGGGTTCGGACGATTTCAGTCGTCCCCCAAGGCGCCCAACGCATGATGCGGCCACAGCGCCGCTAGGAGCCCATCATGGGTGTTTCGTCCTCCACCACCGTCGCCAATTGGATTCTGACCGAGGTCATGTCGCAGGAGGCGCTCGCGCCCCTTCGCGGCAAGACTGGCGTGCTTTTGCAGTTCCTGAATTTCGCCGACATCTCGGGCCGCTCGTCCAAGGTGCGCAAGATCCGCAAGAAGACCGCGATCGCCGCAGCCGTCGACGACACCGAGGCGCTGGCGTTCTCGACGCCGGCCACCCTTGGCGTCGCGGCGAACATCTCGATCACGCCGACGACCAAGGTGCAGGGCGTCCAGGTGACGACCGACGCCATCGAGCTCGCGCTTCCCGGCGTCAGCCGTGCGCAGGTGATTGCCGCCATCGAGAGCGGCAACCCGGCCAGCCTCGCCTTTGTGCGTGACGTCATGATGGAGATCATGGAGGCCCACTACCTCCGCGCCGAGACTGATTCGCTGGCGCTGTTCAGCGGTCTGTCGGAGTCGGCTGGCACGACCAACCAGCCGCTGTCGTTCGCCACTCTCCTCGACGCGTTGCTTAAGGTCCTCGACAACAACCCGTCGTCAGAAGACCTTGTCTTCGTCCTCGAGGAGCAGGGCGTTGCCGACCTCCGCGCTCTCGCTGCCTCGGGCTCCGGTGCGGCTCTCTCGGCCATCTTCTCGGGCAACGGCGCGGGCGATGTGTCGTTCTTCAACCACCGTCCCGACGTCTCGCGCAACGGCTTCCGTGGCAGCTTCGCCGGCATCCCGATCTACGCCGCAAATAAGGCCGTGATGGCGACGGCCAACGCTGGCGTTGACCGCGTGTCGGCTCTCGTCGTCGCTGGCCGTGGCGAGACGGGCACCCCCGGCAGCGTGCGCGGCTTCGCCGAGATGGTCGAGCGGTACGAGCCGTCGCTGGGCTTCCAGTACGACCTCGCCGACGACACCCTCCTCGCGGTGGGCCGTTCGTGCTGGGCCGTCGCCGAGCACACCGATGAGCACGGCTGCAAGATCATCTACGATCTCGACTGAGGTCATCTGGAGGGGCCTCGCGGTGAGGCCCCTCCTTTTTCCCCGACACAGGGCGCCACTACGTGAAGCGAATCATCAAGCTCAAATCAATCAAAGACCCGCACGTCGTCGAATTCGTCGACGCTGGCGTGACCAAAGAGGGCGAGCCGACTTCGCAGCGGCAGGCGCTGACGCGCTACCTGCAAAAGCGCATCGCCGTCGACGGAAAGCAGATGCCTGTCTTCCTCGTCGAGCACGTCGGCGAGTGGAAGCTGGCGCCCGGCGAAGTGCTGCCGACAGGTGACGAATTTATGGCTTACGACGAGGATACCATTCGACGTGAGCACCCGGAGCACATGCTGGCCGCGTGGCAGAAGGCCCGCGACGCATTCATTAGCAAGTCCATCGAGGTCCGCCGACAAGCCGAGGCGCAGATGGAACAGCAGATGGGCGGCGAGGTCGCCAAGAGCATCCAGGCGATGGTAAAGTCCGTCGCCGCGTCGACGAAGGGAGTCGCCCGTGTCTGACCAGAAGGACATCAAGCCAAGCACAGTCGACCGCGCTGCCGAGCAGCTCAAAAAGTCCAGCCCCTCTCTTTCCTCGGAGAAGGCCCGCGCCATTGCACGGGAAACTGCCGAGCGCATCAACCGTCAGCGCCGCGAACGCGGCTAAGGAGTCTCCATATGTCCCTGAACGCTCTCAACACTGGCGGTACGCCGCTCATGCTCGTGGCCGGCATCAACGACGGCACCGGCGAGACGATCACCGTCGCCGCTGCTGCTACGCCGCAGGCCATCCTGAGCGCCACGCTCTACACCGCGACCTACAACGCCACCGGTGGTCTGCTGACCTTCACCGGCTCCACCGGCGTCGTCGCTGTCGCCAACGCCAACGCGATCGGCTCCTACGAGGTGCTCGGCATCGTCGGCGACGGCATCGGCACCAATAGCGCCGTCATCGATATCGAGATCTGGGCGTCGATCGGTGGCGCGGCGAAGGCGCAGATTGGTCAGGGCTCGCGCAAGAGTGAGCTGGCAACTGCCTCGCGTATGGCGATCCCCGCTGCGTATGCGGTGTGGGCCCCGACCGCCGTCGGCGACACCGTTGAGGCTCGTGTGCGTGTCGGTACCAACGGTCACGCTCTCACGATCCGCGACTTCTCGCTGATCGTCCGTCGCATCGGCCAGTGACCCACAGCAGCCCGAGGATATGACCAATGAAGTCCACTTACCTCGTCGTCGTGGCCCTCGGGCTGCTCTTTGCCGCTGGCTTGTCCGCATTCGGCGGGCCAGCGGTCGTCGCTGCTGACGCATGGCGAGCCAACGCCACCGCTGTCGGTCCGGCCTTTCCCATCCATGAGCGCGTCACCTGCGACACCACGGCTGGTGGTGTCGACATCAAGCCCACCGGGTCGTGGCAGCTCGTGTCCTACGAGTGCACGGCGAAGGGCGCGGTTGCGGTCGGCTACAAGGAGGGCGACGGCGACGCGCTCACCTTCGCCAACGGCGTCGAGTACGCCAGCGGCGACCGCTTCGGCGCCAACGTCCAGCGCCCGGAACGCTGCATCTCGGCGGGCTCCGTCGTCATCCAGTGCCGTTTTCTGGTGACCGCGCCGTGATCACTTATCTCCGCGCACTGTGGCTTGCGTGGAGCGCCGTCGTGGCGCTCCTCGCCTATCCGTCGCACGCACGCATTCTCGGGCAACAGACGGGCCTCATGGGCAGCGAAGACGGCATCTGGCGCCCGGCCATCACCGGCCCCGCCGTCATTATCGACGCCCTCCCCTACGCCCGCACGGTGACGTGCTCGTCGTACACGCTGACAGGCACCGCACCCGGCGCGGGCGCCGTGACGTGGTCGGCATCGCCGTCTGGCGCATCTGGCTCTTGCACTGGCACCACGTCGTGGTCGTGCGTCGTCGACGTCGACCCGGACGCCACGGGCGAAGGCGTCGAGACGATCACGGTGGCGCAATCCGGCGCGACGAGTGGCACGGTGACGATCGGCTTCTACGTCGATGGCGAGCACAGTTGCTTCATCGCGCAGTCCGTCGACGGCAGCTACAACTCGACGTTGGCGAACCTCGACGCGGTCGCGACGTGGGAGAATCTCGGGTCCAGTGCTCTCGACGTCACGCAGGCGACAGGCACCGCGCAGCCGACGTTTAGGACGTCGATCGTCGGAGGACAACCGGTGGTGCGTGGCGACGGGGGCGACAGCCTCCAAGCAGCGGCAGCAACCGGCTGGGCATATCTCCACGATGGCAGCGGAAGCACAGTTGACGCCGTCGTGCTCATGACGAACACAGCACTAAACACAATCGCAGCCACGTCGACAGGGAGCGCAACAAATCGAGGTTTTGGGTGGCGGACAAACACAACTGCGCTTGCCGGATTTTACCTGAGCGACGGCGCCACACTGGTGCTAAATACGATATCGTCAAACAACGTATTTACCACCAATACGTTCAACTCACACGTTGCAGCGTTGGCGTCGGCGTCAACGCCGGATTTCACCGGCTACATCAACGGCACTTCCGTCGTCACCGGCACACCCACTGCGTACTCCGCGTCTGACCCAGCAAACCCGCTGAGAATCATGGCAAACCCTGCCGGGGCGGCGGCCATGACCGGCGACGTGTGGCGCATCTCCCTCTACCCGTCCGAACTCACGTCCACCCAACGCAACATCAACAAAGCCGTCGACGAATGGGCGCTGGGCGGCACGCTTCCGGTGACCCCATGAGACAGACTCTCCGCGATGTGGTCGCTGCAATCGTTGCCGGTGCCGGCGTGGCGGGCGCCCTCGTCGTCGCATCGATTGGTGAGGGACGCGACGTCACAGCCGACACCCATGACGCCATCCTCGCCGCAGACGAGATCCTGAAGTCGCGCGGCATGACCGAGGCCCAGATCGTGAGCGAGGTGCAGCGCCGCACCGGTGCAGACAAGGCCCCCGACGCCGACCTCATCGCCGACGTGGTGCGCGCTGGTCATCGCAAAAGCCGTGACCCCCGCACCGTCCGCAGCGAGCGGCTTGTCATGGCGGTGCCGTCGTCGTTCGTTGGTTTTGACGCGGCATGGGGCGCCGTCTACTGCGACCCGCTTCAGCCGGTGAAGGATGGTGACTCGACGGACATCTATGACGCGTGCGTAGCGGCCCAGGCTGGCTCTGCGAGCGCCGCGCGGTGTGTGGCCGGGTCTCCAGTCGGGTGGGTCGTCGAGATTCAAGCCACGCCTGCCCTGTACGCTCGGGCCGTCGAGGCACTGAGCGGACCCCTGTCCGGCGTCGCCCTCACCGTGCCACCGGACTGGGCACCGTGCGAGTAGCGGCGCTGGCTCTGGCTCTCGCGTCCTGCGACCCACATCCGGGTTGTGACGCGGACCAGATCAGTGCCGATCTGTCCTCGGTATCAGACCGGCTGCCTGCTGTGGCTGATATAGCAGGCAGGATGCAGGTCTTCTGCCTCGCCGACACGACGCGCATGTGCCTCCGCGACGTCGACGCCTGCACCGTCGGCGTGGGCATGCAGGCTCGCATGGCTGTGCGTCTCGACGTGCCACCGCGCGCGGCCATCGCTCACGAGGCGATGCATTGGTACCTGTGGGACGTCGACCCATGCCGCTCGCATTCGCCGACATGCGGGTGGGATCCTGAGATGGTGGAGGCGCTGCAATGACCAAGCGGAAGGGCCTCCAGCGCGCCGACGTCGAGCACATCATGGTGTGCTCTGACGTCCATGTGCCCTTCCATGACCCCTTCGCGTGGCGCGCGTTTCTCGCGCGCCTCGAGGACCGCAAACCCGATCGCCTCGTCATCAACGGCGACTTCGCGGACTTCGCGGCGGTGTCCCTTCACGACGACGGAGAGGCCCGCCCGGCGTTTGCGCGTGAACTTGAGCAGGTGCGCGACGAACTCAGCCGCTTGCGCAAGATCATGGGCAAGAATCCCATCCACTACGTCGAGGGCAACCACGAGGACCGCTATCGGCGCTTCGTGGCGAAGACAGCGCCGGCCCTCGCAGGGATGGAGGCGTGGCACAGCGCGCTTCGCCTCGTCGACCACGCGATCACATGGACGCCCTACGGCAAGGTCCACAAGATCGGGCACCTCGGCTTCACGCATGGCGTCTTTGCCGGCGACGCCTACGCAAAGGCGCATTTGATCAGGTACGGCGTCAACCTCGTCATCGGGCACTGCCACCGCGCACAGCTCTACACGATGCCCGTCGCTGGTCCCGAGGGATCGCAGCATGTGCGCGGCGCATTCGGGCTGCCATGCCTCGCACCTGTCGACGATTGCAGCTACATCAAAGGGCCGACGGGATGGACGCAAGGTCACGGGGAATTCTGGATCGAGCGCAAATCTGGTCGCTTTTCCGCCGACGTCGTCATCTACACAGAGCAAAGATTCTGGCGGGATGGGCGCTGCTACGACGGGAGGCTGTAATGGATGTTCTCGACCTCCTGATCCTGTTGATCGAGTGCATCGTAATCGGTTTTGGGATGGCCGTCGGCGACTGGATCGTCAAGGTGATCGCCGTCCGGCTCCTGAATAGCGAGCAGGCCAGCCTCCACGACGTCGAAGACGACGAGGAGGAGGAGGTCAAGCGGAAACGGCGCACCCGGAAGCGCCCGGATGGCGGTGCGTCGCTGGCGGTGATACCGTGAGCACCATGCGGCGTCATGACATCTACTGCTGCGTCGGCGGGGGAGGCCCGTCGATCACAATGCTTGCTGGTGGCGCGGCTGCCGTCCACAGCGTCGCGCGCGTGCATGGCTGGGCTGGCGTGTCGGCGGGGTCCATCATCGCCGCCGCCAAAGCCTTTGCTGTCAGCGACGAGGGCATCCGCCACGCGCTGGAGCGGGTGCTCTCGTCGGGCTCCGCGTTGTCGGTGGACCCGTCGGGCCTGTCGCGCGGTGGCTTGTTTTCCTTGGAGGGATTGCGGACCGAGATCGACGCCATGATTGGCCCGGGCAGGACAATGGGCGACGCGCTCACGCCGCTCGTCATCGTCGTCACTGACCTCGACACGGGCACGCCGTACTACCTGTCGAAGCGCCATCACCCGCGCGTGTCGGTGGCCGAGGCGGTGCTGGCATCGTCGTCGTTCATGTCGGGGGTGACGCCAGCGCGCACCATCCCCTCGCTGGGCACCTCGCTGTCGCCCGACATCCGTCTGTGGGGCGATGGCGGGCTGACGGACAACACCGCCGACCACGTCTTCGACAACTTCCCCTATCCGCGCGTGCATGTGCGCTGCACTCCTGACCACGAGATTTCTCGTGTCCGTGATGGCGACACGCTGGGCATCGCGCTGGCGCAGGTGCGCGCCATGTTGTTTGCGCAGGGCACGATCAAGTCTCGCCGCGATGATGGCCACGTCGTCGACGTCGGGCGGAGCGGCTGGGATTTCGTCAAGTCCCCGGACCGTGTTGTGCGGGAGTGGGGACAAGGCTACGACGCCGCACGGCGTGGATTGGATGAGTGGCTATGATCGAGCAGATCGCCGTGGGCATCCTGTCAGCCGCCACAGGTGGCGCAGCCGCGTGGGCTGCCCTGCAAGCGCGCGTGCGCCGCGTCGAGGAGATTTGCGCCGACCTCAAGGCCGAGAAGGCGTCAAAGGAAGCCCTCTCGACAGTTGCACTCAGCGTCGAGAAGATGCAGACAGAGATGGACCGCAGGTTCGACCGGCTCGAAGACTTGATCAGCGGCATCATCACGGCGGGTTCCAAGCGATGAAGGTGATCACCATGGCAGACCTCGACGCTCCTCCCCCTGTCCCCCACGACGAAGACGGCGCCATCGGGCGCTTTCTGTCGCGTCTCTTTGGGCGGTCGTATCGCACGACGCTGGCGGGCCTCATCGCCACCGTGGCGCAGGGCGTGGCGCTC
>Ga0208644_1002494_pt1 | contig 14697 bp, 18 predicted proteins | sample VirMetDEL_Nov_18_FD_184517 | JGI IMG/M metagenome (GOLD analysis project Ga0208644, IMG submission 184517) | Aqueous microbial communities from the Delaware River and Bay under freshwater to marine salinity gradient to study organic matter... | ecosystem: Environmental > Aquatic > Marine >... | reverse complement strand
TTTTCTCTGTTGGGTGTTTGTGGTACGCTATCATTTCAGCGCCTTCTCTGATGAATTCTTGTGCTCTCATGTCAATATTTATGCGGCACAGGCCTCACACCTACACTGCTTACAGACCTCTATGTCGTACTCAAAATAGCCGTCTGTTGGGTAATGTTGCTCTTTTCTCTTACACTCTTTGCCACAATGGCTGTCGCAACCACAGTTTGTACACTTGATCGGATCTGTCAGCACCAATGGTTCCATTATCTCTTCACCGCTGGTCCACCAAACAGGCTGACTCCTGACAATTTATGAGCGCCTTTGGCAGTACCATCTGGATTTTTTGGTTGAACTATTTTTGGTAATCTAGGTGCTCTAGTGCCTGACTTTCCAGGCGAACCTGAGTATGCTTTGGAAAACCTATCCTTGCCTATTGCTATGTGTGGTGACGTGACAGTTGCTATGTTGCCTGAACTTGTGGCACCGGCAGTTGCCTGCTCTTTAATCTTTTGTGATATTACTTCGTTGATCTTCATTGTTAATATTTAGCAAGTCCAACCGCCACAGCATTCTAAATACATTGCCTATGACAACATATTTGCCTGGCTTTACTTTACCAAGGTGTTTCGCTTTGTGTTTTTTGTAAATGGGGATATCAACAATGAAACTGCCGCCCAGCCTGGAGTGCATTAAATCATAGTTCCATGGACTTGAACTAGATATTGGTTTTATGTCACGTGGCATAATTGGGAAATATTTTTTTTCATGGTCATGACCAGGAAAGTCACGCAGGCGATCCCACAAGTCATACCGCAAAAATGAACAAGGAATGAGAAATATGTAATGGAATTTGAGGTATGAGAATTCTGTCATGAAGCCGTTGGTATGATTATTATTATCATTTACCACTTCGATACGAATTCGTTGACCTAAATGTCTTTCATCAATCTCATACAGGAAAATTTTCTCAGGCATTATCTCAACGCGGGTACAGGCATATGGGTCGTTTGTTGCTAGGGAGCCAGGTGCCGGAATTGGATCTTGATACACCTTTAATTTGATATCATCGTCCAATTTCAATTCGTCAACAAGACGGTCATCTGCAAACACTCTGATTATTGCATCGCGGTGACACCTATGGTATTCGAATGATAGAACAAGCATATGGTTCATACTTGTAATTATTTGTGTCTAGGTGTTGATTATTTTTTTCTGCCTGACTTCATGTTGGCACACCAGTGATACATCTTGGCTTTCTCGCCACTGCTGTTTTTTGCTCTCTTACGTAGTGCTGTGACAGATCCGTTGCAACTGGCTCCCGAACGTTTCACACGTCCTGGCCTGCTCTTGCCCTTTTTCTTACCATCTGCAAAGTTCTCGTTGAACTCCTTCCAGTCTAACTTTAATTTCTTAACGTTCATATACTCACCACCAACTGGAACATCTTTTGTTGCATTCTGTTTTGTGACTATGCCAACACCCGCGGCCTCTTTCTTGGGTTTTCCGTGTTTGTTGTGCTGTGCCCATGCCAGTGCGTATGCACCTGACTTGCCAAATTTTTTCTTAAGTGCTTTTACCTGTTTCTCTCTACCGGGGGGTGCTTTCTCATTGGCCTTGTTGTTGCCTTTGTTTTTGAAATCGAATCTGTTGTTTGGACCCACACCTGGTCGGTGTATCAGACCCATTGTGTCCGCAGTGTGTGGCATTATTATGAATTCTCTTATCTTCATTTCTTTTTCTTCCTACCCGCACAGTGCGCCTTCTGTGAGAATCCCTTTGGGTTGCCGCAGTCTATGGATTTCTTATATTTGTTGCTCCAACCCTCTACCCTGTATGGGTACGCCATCATCGAATGGTATCCCATCCTTGATCTGCCCTTGGCCTGTTTCTCGTATCGTTTTAGGAATTGGTTTACGTCTGGATGTACGTATTTTGTAGCCAGTATCTCTTTAATTCTCATTGATGTCTACAGAACCATGCCTGGCATCTTTTGTGGGATTGCCATCTTTGAGGATCCTCGCCCATGTTGTCATGTTTATTGTGCAGTTCTTGACCTGCTCTACGGTGTCGTCGTCCTGTGTGATCTCGTCTATGCCCTGTGCTTTTGATTCTATGTTGCACTGTGGTGGTATAGTAAATCCAAAGTTGCTGGCCGCTGAATATAACACTCCGTGTATGTGTTGGAAACCATCACCGCCACCCGAAACCAAACTACCAAACACCTTGTTGTACATGGGTTGATGCTTGTTGTCTTTGGCCCAACTGTATATTGGATCCAGTCTCTCCAACATGGCCTGTGTGTGGCAACTGTGTTGACCCCACCAAATTGGTGTGGCGAATATGACTCCGTCTGCCTTGAACATTTTCATCAGTTCAGGTTTCAATTCGTCATTGACATCCGCTGTTGAACCCTCGTAGTTTAAATCTCTCAAAGTTATGATTTCACATTCGTGTCCCAATTTCTCAAATGCCAGTTGTGTCATCTTGCACACTGAAAATGTGTTTGACTCTGCATCTGGCTTTAGGCTTCCGTTGTAGATTATGAATTTCATTCCGCCGCCCTAAGTGTGATCACACCACATGCAAGTCTATCGCCTGCATTGCCTGTTTTCAAACTTTCTTCATCTCCGCCTTTGCCTAGGTCATCTTTGTCTGAGTGTACCACGAAACCTCTTCCGATCACTGATCTGTCACCTAGTAGATCTACTCTCTTTGCTTCTATTGTGAACTTGGCAGTGCCTGATTCGTCTGCTGTTATGTTACCAAGATCTCCCACGTGTCCTTCATCGATGTCACTGTGATCAACTCCGTCTGGGTTGTAGTGTCCACCCATTGATTTACATCCATCACTCATGTCTCCAAACTCGTGTATGTGGAATCCGTGTTCTCCCGGTGTCAGTCCTGTTATGGTACCCTTTACTAGTGTTGCTGTTCCTGGTGCTTGTATAAGCAGGATAGAGCCCTTAACAGAGTCAGAATGCTCCAATATGCACTGTGCCACTGTGGTTTCCTGTGCTTCGGTAATTGAGTTTATCTTGCCACAACTACATTCCTTGGCCTTGGTCCTTGGGCAACTTGTTTCTGTGAATTCTAGTGCTCGCATTGTGCGAGTATTTATTTGTTTTTGGGCATTGGGTTTTCACCAGTGAGTCTAGGTTGTGCGAACCATAGTTTAAACCACTCTTCTGTACCCGGTCGGATGTTGTGTTTCTTTTGATATTGTGCTTTCTGTGTGCCCACGTAGGATAGGTTCTCGCCCATTGATTGGTCTTCTTGCGGTTTGTCTATACCCGCTAACTTCTTTATACGCTCAAGTTCGTCCACTAGATTGTCCAGTCTTTCAACTGTTGTTTGGTTGGCTTGTGTGCCTTGACTTTCTCAACCTTGCCTCCCTTGGCTAGGAATTTCTTCATCTTCTCGTCAAGTTCTCTCTGTAGTTCTTGTGGCGTTTTCTCTATCTCGCCTGCTTTGTATGGTCTATTGATCCCGCTGAACTTTGGCATAGTCCTCCAGTCCTTTCTGTACTTTGGTTAATGAATCCCTGTTTGCTTGGTATAGTATTCCGTATCCGCCAGCCGCCTGCCACTTCTGTATGTTGATTGGCCTGTCGTCGATCAGGATGTTTGGTGTGCCAGTTCCTTTGTTCTTGGCATAGGTTTCTTTCCTGCCCGTGACAACTATATCGTCTGGTTGTTCTATGTTGTTCTGTATCCATAATTTTTTATACTTTGCTGAATTCTCATGGTCACCTCTCAATGGTGACGTGTTTATGCTGAAGTTTCCACCTGTGAATTTCTTCACCATGTCTATCAGTGCATCTGCTGTTGGGAATTTTGGTAACACTGCGAAGAAGTCCGTGCCCGTGATCCTGTCTATGACCTCTTTCTTGAGATCCTTGGTCTTGTCATTGGTCAGTTGTTTCCAGTGTTCAACCCCATAGAGGAATTCAACACCACCAAAGAAGTCTGCCAGCACTCCATCCATGTCAAGATATACTATTGGCTTTGTATCTGTCATATCTTCATTATACAACTTCTTGTTGTTCTCGTCAACCTGTTTACCAAACTGGTCCTGTATCTTGTCGTAGAGCACTTTACCTTTGTCTCCGCCCATTATGATCTTACTGAATTCGTGTTCCTGTCCCTTCATTGCCAGTTCCCTGGCCTTTGATGCACTCACTCCCGTGACGTCATCGGCATCTGGATCTCTCTGTCCTGCACTGACAACATCAATGCTGTCAAATGTGTATTCTATGTTGCCAGACTTTGTGGGTCTACCATTGTATTGATTCAATAGATTCTTAAATTGCATGACTCTGTCGTCGCCCGCCACCATTATGACTTTGGTTCTGCCTTCCTGCTCAAGCACCTTCATCACTTTGATTATGGTGTTTGCCCTTATGTCACCAAATGATAACTTTGGATCTGACTGGAAGTGTTGTCTCAGGTAACTCAATTTTGTTGTGAAGTCAATGGGATCTTTTGCTGTGCCATCCGTGTGTGAAAGGAATATGTACGCCTTGCCGTTCACTTTATCAGCAACCTGCTGTACTTTGTTGATTAATTTCTCGTGTCCTGTTGTGGGAGGATTGAATCGGCCAAAGGCAAAGACTGCAGTTGAACGATCGTCCTCCTTAAGAAACAGTTCCCTTAGGTGCATCGTATTCGCCTTGCTTTATGTTTTCTAGTTCTCTGTCTGATATGACTCTCGCAACCTGTTCTCTTGTCTCCTTTGGGAACATGTTGCTGACGTCGTCTTGTGTTGATCCAAATTCTTTGACGTATTCTTTTGCGGCATCATCCACGAGGTACATCCACAGTGTCTGTGCTTTCTCATGGTCGTACACGTTTTTTGCTAATTTTCTTCTGATGTTTGATATAATGGGCATGAAACGTCTACGATACAGTTCCTCATTGTTCATGATGTAGGTATCCAGCTCGTTGACCGCGTCTGAGTCTATGTTCTCTGAAATGAATTGTGATGCTCTCATACAAGCATATTTATTAGTAAAGGTTCTCTAGAAGCCACATGTAGAACGGTGATGAGAACTTGAATCGCCACTTGGCGTTGTGTCCCATCGTTGTGACGTTCTTTAAAGATTCCGGCAATTCAACACCCGAATCACGTTGCTGTGTGGCCCATGGTTCTGGGTATGCCGGTGTGTAGACGCCTTCATACACCAACGCACCTATGTCTATCTCGTCAATCTCTATGTGCTTGATGTGGAGCAGTTGATCCTTTAAAATATCACCTTTTTCATTGATCACAGTTTGGTTTTTACCCTTGTTTGATCTATTGATTATGAGATTGTACTCTTTGCCTTCCTCTAGCTCATGCTCGAATTCTATCACATGAGGTTTATCCTCTGTGCTTGTGATCTCACCTTTGAAATGTGAATTATCATCTATCAAGATCTCCGCATGCGGTGGTTGATCCCACATAGTGGCGTATAGTTCCAGTTTAAATTTTAGTTTTTCGGTTGCCATTCAAACTCCAGTCCGGCAGTTCTGCCTGTGTATGGTATATTTACATCATCTCTGAACAGTTCGATGAATAATTGAGTGCCTGGTACCTGTACCTTCATGTACTTGTCCGTGCGTTCTAATACTTCCGCTTCCTTGGTTCTGTCGTTGTTCGTACAGGTTATTGTGATTGTTTCCATTATCCCACTGATCCTTCCATGCTGACTTCTAATAGTTTGTTGGCCTCAACAGCAAACTCCATTGGTAACTTTTGGAACACGTCTTTGCAGAAGCCTGACACAATCATGTTCACACTGTCCTCCTCATTTATCCCCCTCTGCATGGCATAGAACAACTGTTCCTCGTCCAGTTTGCTAGTGGTGGCTTCATGATTTACTTTGCTTGTTGAATTTCTATTTGTGATCTCTGGTACAGTCGATGCCGCACACTTACTGCCCATCATCAACGAATCACACTGTGTATAATTTGTAGAATTGTCTGCCCGCGGCATAATTTTAACCATGCCCCTATAGGTGTTATGGCTTTTTCCTGCACTTATTCCTTTTGATATGATAGTGCTTTTTGTATTTTTACCAATATGTATCATCTTGGTTCCTGTGTCTGCCTGTTGCATTCCATTGGTCAATGCTACACTGTAAAACTCGCCAACACTGTTGTCTCCCAGAAGTACACAACTAGGATACTTCCAAGTGAGCCTTGATCCTGTTTCAAATTGCGTCCATGTAATTTTACTGTTCCTGCCAAGGCATTTTCCTCTCTTGGTTACGAAATTATAAATCCCTCCTTTGCCGGTCACTGGATCACCAGGGTACCAGTTCTGTATAGTTGAGTATTTTATTTCTGCATCATCTAGTGCTACCAGTTCCACGTTTGCGGCGTGGAGTTGATTTTCGTCCCTCATAGGTGCAGTACACCCTTCAAGGTAACTTACATAACTGCCTTTGTCTGCTATTATCAAAGTCCTCTCGAATTGTCCTGTGTTAGCGGCGTTGATCCTAAAATATGTAGACAATTCCATGGGGCACCGTGTATTTGGTGGAATGTAGACAAATGAACCATCCGTGAATACTGCAGAGTTAAGTGCGGCGAAAGAATGATCACTAATAGGGATCACAGAACCGAGGTATTTTTTAACAAGTTCGGAATGATTATGTACTGCCTCGCTGAAACTACAAAATATTATACCTTGTTTTTCGAGATCCTTTTTGAAAGTAGTAGCGACAGAAACTGAATCGAAAACGGCATCAACTGCCACGCCTGCCAGTGCCGCTCTCTCACCTAGCGGAATGCCCAGTTTCTCAAAGTCCTTTTTGATCTCTGGATCGACATCATCATAACTTGCTGGGCCTTTCTTTGGTGCTGAATAATAACTTATGGCTTGGTAGTCTATGGGATTTACATCTAAGTTCGCCCAGTCGGGTTTATTCAAAATTTTCCATCTATCGTATGCTCTTAGTCTAAAATCAAGCAACCACTTAGGTTCATTTTTAATTTTGCTTATTTTACGAACAACATCTTCATTCAATCCTGGAGGTAATGTTTCAGATTGGACTTTTGTTGTAAATCCTGCATCATAGGTTTGTTTCAGCCTATTGTTAATTGCGTCTTGCATACTTGTAATTATTTCTGCTTGTTGATTGGTATGAATTTGTCTGTCTCGAGATCGTACACCAGTCCGTGTTTAGTTGCGTTGTCAATGCTTGTTCCGAACAAGTTAGACTTCATATTGCCATCCTGGTCAAAGCACTTGGGATTTTTCATCCATAAAAATTTACAACTACCAGCGAACTTCTTGACCATCTTGACCGCCATCTCTACGCCGTCGTTGTTGGCCACACCTGACTTGTCCGTTCTGTACTCTGCTGTGAAGTTCAGTCCTGTGTCAAACATCTCTGCCGGGGCCTTGCTGTAGAAGAAGCCGATGTTCTTCTCCTTGGTGCCCTGTGCGAGATCACTGTTGATGTTGGTGTAGTTTATCGTTCCGTCTAGATTGACGCTTTCGGCTACTTCCAAGTTCATCGTTCCCGATGTTATGTGACTTGGAAGTGAGAACGACCAACCGAAAGTTGTGTGCGTATCTTTGTGTATTTCATACGCCAACCTGTAAGATTCTGTTTCGACATCAGAGAACGATTTGATCAGACTACCATCCGCTGTGTTGATGTCCGTTTTACCTTTAGAGTAGTCCAGTGTCAACACGTTGTTGCCCAATTGGTATGCTACACCTATGTTGGCAGATTGTGTATCGTTGTTGTCACCAACTGCCAGCACACCATCTGATGCGTTGCCCAACCATGTCTCCTGTTCGCTCATGTATCCTATGGATGTCTTAAGTTTGAATTTGTCGTTTAGGTAGAAGTCCTTGCCCACATTCATGGAGTAATCTCCACTGCCATTCTCCCCTGTGTAGAAACCAAAGTTGTAATTTTTTGCAAGGTCATATTGTCCTCCCTGTGCAAAAGAACCATACATCTGTTGGTGCGGTAGGTAAGTGTTCTTGTTGTCCACCAACATCTCAACATCTGAATATTTCCTGTTGTCTTTGACGGTGAAACTGTTACCAAGATTCATGTAATAGTCTCTGTCAAAGTCATCTAGCACCATTATCTGTAAGTTAGATAGTACTGCCTGCATACTTCCTGAACCAGAAACATACGTATTACTAATAGATGATGTGGCTCCATCAACCCTGCCTGTGTTGGGTATACCGATCGCACCCTGTGGTTTTGTTGCTTCGTCAAAATCTACTATTCCTTGTCCGTGTATGTTCACATCATATCCTGTAATGTCCTTGTCCGCCGTTGTTGTGACAAGTTTGACTAGGTTCTCACCTTTCATATGTGGCCACATCTGGTGGAGTATCGCTATCTGTCCTGTCACTATTGGTGCCGCCATAGATGTACCGGACATGTTACCGTAAGATCCATCGTTGTTTGTGCTGTAGGTGTTTCCTGGAGCCAACACGTAGAAGTCGGATGTCTTGTATGTGTCTGTACAGGCATTGTCAACGATTACCCTGCATAGGTGTCCTGCCTTGTTAGTCCAACTGTCCAGGTTGTTTGCGTTAAAGTTGTATGAACCAACAATTAATACCTTACCTCCCAGTACTAGATTGCCGTCTGCATCGGTCTCTGTGGCGAACCAACCTGGCATGGCGCTGATATCTAAACCTTGATTACCCGCGGAATTGACCAGGACTAGACCCTTGTCTGTGGCCGCCTTCCAGGTGTCTGGGGTCAGGTTGTTGTAGTATGTTCCGTTTTCATAATCATAATATGGACTGGTTGTTTTGTATGTGTCGTCTGCGATCTTTGTGATACTGTTTCTGAAACCGCTGTCATAGTTGCTATTGGCTGAAAGGTTACCGACTATGGCCCCTTGGTCTGCCGCCCAACTGAATCCTGATGCCGCATCGTCCAGGCTTACGGATCTTTGATCACCAATCTTGATCACTACCGCCTTGGCATCGTATGCCACACCGTGCATTCCAGTGCCATCCTTCTTGGCCAGTATAGTGCCCAGCACGTGTGATCCGTGTCCGTGATTGTCCTGTATCCCGTTTCCGTAGTAGTCCTTGGTGTCTAGAACCTGTCCGTCAAATTCTGTGTGGTCCGTGTCATACCCTGTGTCAGCCACTGCGACTATGGAACCCTTGCCCGTCCATCCTCTGCTGTATGCGGAACTGGCGTTGACCTGTTTGGCAGATCCTCCGTTCCAGCCCATGCCGTTCTCATGGTACTCGTCGGTCTCGTATGTGGTCTTGTCTGTGTCGTATCCAACGGTCCTTGTGCCCAGGTTTGGATCATCGTCTGTGTACCCTGCATTAATTGTTTCGACTAGGTGTACCACACCGTCATCCGTGGCTGTTGTCACCGTGTTTGCCACACTGCTGTCAACGATCTCCGTGACACTTCTCTCCGACTCGCTTACGAATGTCTTCACAGTTGATTGCGATGGAGTTCCAGTGCCCAAAACTATATCAGTGGAACCGTCTGCGTATGTCCGTTGCGTCCTTGGTGTCGTTGTAGTAGTAGTGGTGACGTCCTTGTAAACTTTGTCTGTGTAGGTCCTGACCTTGGTGGTGTAGGTGGTTACGGGCAGGGTCACTGTGGTCACTGTGTACTTGGTCGTGGTCTTGGTGCTAGTGCCATCGCCGTTGTCCACTGTGTCTGTTGAATAAGTGTATGTGGTTGCCGTGGTGGCAGATCCCTCTTCCGTGTATGTCGAAGTGGCATCACCCAACACAGATGTGGTCTCCGTGTACTGCTCACTCTCAGTAACTACAGTGGTCACGGTTGGCTCAAGTTCCACGGTTTCCACAATCGGATTCATGATCAAGGTCTTGGTCACCGTGATGATCGGGTCTAGCTCTACGGTTTCCTGTTTGCTCTCGGACACTGTGTCTATATCTGAATCCAATGTCAATGTCTCTGTTGTGGTATTTTCAACAGGATCAACGTCCTGTGACCCATCTGCGTAATCTGTGATCGTAGTTGTCGTTGTTGTTGTGGTCTTTATCTGTGTGTATGGCGTTGTTGTGGTCTTGTCTCTCGAATAACTTTTTATCTCTGTAGGAATCTTGGTCTCTGTCACTACTTTGTATACCGCACCCGACTCGGTGGTCTCCCGTGTTTCCTCTATGTTGATGCTGGCGTCACTGGATTCAGTATTCACTATTGTCCAGTCCGAATATGTAATTACTGGATCTCCCGCTATGGGATCTCCCAGGCTTGATTCCTCTGATTCGGTCACTGTTGTGTTGATGATAGGATTCTCTACAAGAGTCTTTTTTACTTTGATTATTGGTTCGCCCTTTATTATGTCTGTGTCGGTCTCTGGCGTGGTTGTGACTTTTGGTGATCCATATGCCACTGATTCTTCTGACACGAACACCTGCTTGATATCCTTGGTCTTGGCACCATTTGTGTATATGGACCAAGTTGTGATCTGATTGTATGTCTTCTTCAGTTGAGTACTAGATACAGACACTATTTTGTTTCTAGTCAACGTTCTCTCTGTGATTGGTATGGTAGTGGTCGTCACGACTTGATACACCGCACCTGTGTCTGTGGTCTCTGTGGTGGTTTCTGAACTGACATCGGGAGCAATAGCATTTGTCTCCTGCACTTGCCATTTTGAATGGCTAGTCACTGGATCTTGTTCAGTCACTGCTCCAAACTTGTAGATTGGTGTGGTCTCTTCCACTATTTCATCAATCGAGGCCTCGCCTGTCGATTCCAGCTCGTCGTAGTAATCTTGCTTGTCCTTGGCCATGTCATCTTCCGCTATGTCCTTGAGGGCTAGGAAGTGCTCGTTCTCGTCATCCAGTTTGCCTGTGTCGGCCACGTCCTGCCAGAATGTTTCTTTGCCATCATAATACTTCTTCTTGAACCCAAGTATCATGTTGAACCCTTTCTGCAGGCTCATCTCCTGACCGTCTACTGTTATCTTGTAATTTTCCAGTTCGCCGTTTGAGAATTTTGTTTCATTGCTCTCCACCCAATTGAATATCTCCACTGCATCCTTAACGTCAAGCACTTCATCCTGTGATAGATCGTGAACGACACTGATAAAGTCTGATACTAATTCTCCATTTATTGCTGAGTTGAATGCTATGTTGGTAACACTAGGAGGAGGGTCAAAAACAACAGGCACGCCGCCACCGCCGCCACCGCCGCCACACGCGGCCAACGTGCTGGACAGTACCGTTGCCAGTGCTGTGTTTTTCCACGCCTTCTTCACGCCAATGCTCCCATTACGGTCGCACCTAACAAGAAAAATAGTGTGTATCTTGTGATTAATGAAAATGATTTGAGAACTTTGTATCCATTCTCTCTCAGGCAGATCACGTGTGCATCTATTGATTCAGCCGTGATATTCACATCAACTGTGTTGATCTGTTCTAGGTCTTTGTCGTTCATGTTATTAGTATAACACGGAACGCATATCTGTCAACTGTAGTTGATCTTGCTATAACCTAGTGTTTATGCGACTTTTATGAGTTTATTAGTACGGAACTGATGGTTCCTGTTGTGACTGACGTGGCTTTTGCCCTTACCCAAACAAAATTTCCTGTGAAATTGGCAGTTGAAATCAAAGTGCTCTGGTCGGCTGTGAATGTTGATCCTGCGATATCAAACCAGTCATCTTCTGTGGGTGTAGTCGCCAGTGATCCCTGCATCTTGATAGATCCTGTCATTGTGCTGTTCACTTGGTATGCCACCGTGTGTACACCATCTGGCTGTGAGTAGTATCCATCGCCTTTTGATTTGTCTGAAACAAATCCTGTGTGGTCTAGTGTTGTAGTGGTAGAACCATCTGAGGTTTCTGTTGTGACTATCTCTTCAACGATCAATTCATTTGCAGAACTTACCGTTTTCACGGTGAACGTTGAATTGTTACTGGTTGTCCCTGTGACTGTGATCAAATCTCTTACAGCAAAACCGTTGAGTGCAGTGCTGGTACTAGTGATTTTGTACTCGGAACCCGTGGCAGTGAAACTGATATCCGTGCCAGTAACGTTTGCTATGTGCGATTTAGATGCTAATAGTGTGGTGCTTGTCTGTGCCATCGTTGTTATTTATTCAGTATTTTTCCTTTTGAATCTTGCTGTTTTTGGACCCAGTCCGTACACGGCCGCAAGTTCGTTTGGCTCCTGTCCGTCCACTGTGAGTATGTTGATGTATTTGATTTTGTAGGATTTGCCATCTGCCTCTCCAAGTTCTTCGCACACACAGTCGTCTTCCCTGACTTTACGAACCCGCAACAGGCTTCTCTTTATCACGGGAGAGCCCATCCAGTTCTTCTGTATCATGCTTTCAACGATGCTTTGATCATTGAATATTTTCTTATCTCGTAGTTTTTTTATTGCTTCCATTTTTCACCTTTCTGAATTGAATTACTTTGTCTATGGCCTGTTGTGCCAACATGTATATCGGGGTCAGGTACTTCTCCTCCTTCACGTAGAAGTAACCACCAAAGCAGTACGGAGACTTGTTCTCCAAGAAGTCTATTATGTTGTAGTTGGTGACCAAGCAGTCATCAACGTTCCTCTCCAGGAACTCCCATAGGTTCTTCTTCTGTGCGTCCGTCATCAACACCTGTGCGTCCTTTTTCAAGTACACCTGGTATTGGTACTTGCCGTGTGGCAGTCTCGTACACCCTACGGTGTCCTTGCCCAGATCCTTGAACTTGGGATCAACGGTCTCAGAGCCAATCCAGAAATCCCAGAAACGTTCTATCAGTTCCTGTGACTTGTCCAAGTTGGAATAGAATATGGTCTTCCTGTCCTGCATACGGAACTTGACGTTGCTCCTGTTGGCCATTATGAAACTGGCAAGGTGATTGACATCAGGCAGGTCCTTGTAATCGTTTTTTATCTTTATGAGATGTTCGTCCGTAGTAGGATAGAACATCAGGCTACCAGGCAGTTTGAACACCGTCTTGTGCCTGTACTTGCCGTAGTACAACTTATTGTGATTTTTTCTCATCAGACACTTTAGGTTTGAACTGATCGATAACTTTTGGTTCCTTCTTGGCCTTGAAATTCACTGTGAGTTTAGGGACAATGTCATCAGACAGCCCGACCTCGACCATGCCTCCTTCTGTGAGTTCTCCAAACAACATCATCTTACTCAACGGTTTCTTGATCTCGTCATCTATCACACGTTGTAAAGGTCTTGCACCTAATTTGGCATCAAACCCTTTGGTCATCAAGAATTCTATAGCGTCATCTGTGGCGTTGACTTCCACGTCCTTCTCCATGGTCATTGTGTTTAGTTCCAGCAAGAACTTCTTGACCACAGACTTCATGGTGTCTTTGCTTAACTTGTCAAATTTTATCACAGCATCCAGTCTGTTCCTGAACTCTGGTGGGAAGAACTTCTTGAGTGCCTTGTCGTCCTCGCCTGTTCTCTCGCTCTTGCCAAATCCGATGTTGTTCCTTTCATTCTCTTCAGCACCTAAATTAGATGTCATTATCAGTGTTATGTTCCTACAATCTGCTTTCTTGCCGTTGGATCCAGTCACTGTACCGTAGTCCATGACCTGCAACAGCATGTTGGACACATCTCTGTGTGCTTTTTCGATCTCGTCAAACAATACAACTGCGTGTGGATTCTTCTCAACTTCGTTGATGAACATACCACCACCCATGTTTGAATCTTCGTATCCTACGTACCCTGGAGGTGATCCGATCAGTTTTGCGATGGAGTGTTTCTCTTGGTATTCTGACATGTCAAATCTTATCAATTCAACACCCAGTGTTTTAGCCAATTGCTTTGCAGTCTCAGTCTTACCACATCCTGTTGGCCCTAGGAACAGGAATGATCCAACTGGCTTGGTGAGACTTTTCAAGCCTGCTCTGGCTACCAGTATCTTGTCTGTGATAGTGTTGATCGCTTTGTCCTGTCCGTAAACCTGCAGTTTCATCTTCTCTTCTAGTGTTTTTAGATTACTTGCCTGTTTCTGACTTAATTGCTCGATGCTGATCCCTGTCATCACACTTATCTCGTGTATGATCTCATCATGATCTATCCTGCCGTCCTTGACTCCGTTGAGTCTCAATCTCGCACATGCTACATCAATCACATCTATGGCCTTGTCAGGCAGTTTCTTGTCAGCGATAAATTTAGTGGAGTAGTCCACAGCATCCTCACAGGCCTCGTCTGTTATTGTACAGTTGTGGAATTGCTCGTAGTACTGTTTCACACCTTTCAATATTTTTACTGCTGTCTCTTTGCTAGGTTCTCCCACTTGTAATCTTTGGAATCTCCTCATCAATGCTCTGTCCTTTTCAAAGTATTTCCTGTATTCTTCCCAAGTGGTTGATGCAAGTACTTTTATTGAACCTTTAAGTAGTGCAGGTTTCAGCATGTTCGCCATGTCCATGTTGTTGCCTTGTCCTGTTGCACCAGCACCAACTATCATGTGTGCTTCGTCTATGAACAGTATGCTTTTGCCCTTTTGGTCTAGTGCGTTCACGACTAATTTCAATCTCTCCTCGAAGTCACCTCTGAATTTACTGCCCGCTATGAGGCTGTTTACATCAAGGCTCCAAACAATGTGATCCTTCAAGTATTCTGGCACATCATCCTTGTTCTTCGCAATCCTTCTTGCCAGTCCTTCTACAACCGCTGTCTTACCAACACCGGGGTCACCAACGATAAGAACATTGTTCTTGTTCCTTCTTGCTAATATCTGTTTTAGATCTTCCGTTTCTTGTTCCCTACCT
>Ga0208644_1002491_pt1 | contig 14699 bp, 9 predicted proteins | sample VirMetDEL_Nov_18_FD_184517 | JGI IMG/M metagenome (GOLD analysis project Ga0208644, IMG submission 184517) | Aqueous microbial communities from the Delaware River and Bay under freshwater to marine salinity gradient to study organic matter... | ecosystem: Environmental > Aquatic > Marine >... | reverse complement strand
ATTGGCGGAACTATCAGCTTGAAATTCAGAACCGCCAGCTTGAAGCTGAAAAAGAATTAACTCGCATCCAGGCATCTCAAGCTGAAACAAACCGGCTAGAAGAGCAGCGCCGCACACGCGCTAGAAATGAAGCCTTTGTTGCTGGATCTGGCATTCTTTATAATCGTGCTTTCTTTGATATTGAAAAGGAAAGCGAGAAAAATGTTCGCAAGGACATTGCAGCACTTCGCCTTAATGAGGCTACAACCGTATCACGGATTGCAGATCAGATTGCCGTAAACAGGGCAGAAGCTTCGTACATGACGCAGCGGGCTGGTCTTATCGGCAGTGCGTCTTATGCAAATGCTGCATTCAGTGGAATGTCTAGCATGTTGTCTGCTGGGTATAAGACTCAATACTACAAAACTGGTAAGTCAATTTTAGGGTAACATAATGGCTCTTGAACCTGAAAAGCAAAAAGTTGCAGTGCAGATGCCAAGCCGGACGTTGCGGACGTTTCGGCCATCGTTCCCTAGCATCCAGCTTCCAGGGGTTCAGAGACTTGCCCGCACTTTAGATAGCATAGGAGAAGCTGAAGCGCAGGCAACTGCAAAAGAAACAGCACTTGATCAGGCCAGGTCTGTATCTATTACTGGCCCAAATGGCGAACCCGTCCGTCCACCAACGCCTGATGAATTTGGCCGATACGCAAAAGAAATCTTTGATAAAGCAATAGACGACAGGTACGGAACTGCTGTCGTCATGGACTCTCAGAAGAAGATTTTTGACATCTTTAATGAGAACCAAAATGATCCTCAAAAAGCACTAGAACTTGCTAAGTCACATGCCCAAGGTGTGATTTCTGCTGCTCCTCCAGCTATACGTCCTACCTTAGAAAAACAATTTGGTTCACAGATCAACAGTCAGTATCGTGGATATACTGTCCAGGCTTCCCGCATGGATAGGTACAATACTGCTGTTGGACTTAAAAATGATATTAAAGACTTAGAACAAAAAGAAGATAATGCCTTAGCCCAGGGTAACAAAACTCTTGCAGATAGCCTTAATAACCAAATTAGGGTTAAGCTTGAGCTGCTTGATGCTCAACGTATGCTGCCTAAAGGCACTATAGAATTATTTAACCAGCGCAGACTTTCCTCTAGAGCAATCTTTGATGTCCATACAACAACAAGAAACCGTATTGAAAGTGGTGATGTAGACCCAGAAGATCTTTTGAAACTTTCAAAAATCTTTGACGGCAGCGCCAAAGACACAGATAGTGTCGATGGGTACGATAAAGCTTGGGTAAATAAAAACGTGCCGAGTATTGGTGCAAGAGAAAATGCTGCAAAATACTATGCACAACTGTATAAAAGTTATATTGCATCAGCTACTAAGGCTCAGGGTGAAGTAGACTATCACAAATGGTCTGTAAATCCAGGCAAAAATCCTGTGCCAGGTAAAACTGGGCCTGCTAGAGAAGCCAACTTAATTCGATATGCTGATGAGAATTATGGTCAAGATAGTTGGAAAACTCCACAAGGGTTGCAAAATCTTTTTGCTAGAACAGGTGGACAGATTCCAGTTGCTAAAATTAAAGAATACCTAGACAATCCTGAATCAACATCTGATAAAGATGTTCTTCAGAGAAAAGCACAGTTCTACAATCAATTAGCAAATCTTCAAACAAGTGACGGTTTAACAATAAACCGCAGCATAGACATATCTGCACGGGATAGGGCATTCTATGTTCATTATTCTGAAGGCTTGAAATCTGGCCTTGACCATGTAAAAGCAAAAGATATGGCAACCAAACGATTGGATGCTGACCCAAAAAACGAATCTGTAAATAACCCACTTCGTTTTATTTCTAGCAAAATGCCTTCAGATAAACCCGAGTTAAAGAAAGAAAAAGGAATATACAAATTTATTGATAGTAGATTTCCTACAAAATCAATAGTGCCTTCTATTCTGGGTGGCCCAAAAGCAGTTAGAGTAGAAGAATTGCCGCAGGGCGCTAAGTCATTTATTTTGCGAAGAATGGCCGCGCATCTGGCTGTTGACCGCACAGCAGATGATTCTGCTATAGAAGCTGTTAAAGATTTTCAACGCGCATGGGTACAGGTTCCATTCAATAAAACACGCGATGCAGCTTCTGGATCTGGATGGACTCCAGTAGAAAGGGCTATTCCTGCTGTTGAAGTCCCAGGTAAGCAGCCTGATAGGGAATGGGTTAAGGGTCTTTGGGACAGAATGATGAAGGCTCAAAAGGATGTAGACGCTCCTGATGAGGCTTATACTGCCGACAGTGTTCGTCAAATGTTTATTTCTGCTGGAAAACCTATTCCAGAGAGCGCAAAGGTTGGAGTAGATATTTATTTCCAAGGCAATGCCAATGGTACGCATACAATTATGTATGATAGCGGACGAGGTGTTTATCAAGTTTTGGACAGGAATAACCAGCCAATAATTGTTGATCTGCGTAAATATGCCGCTCAGTACACGGAAAATCTGCGAATTGCTGCAACAAATGATGCTGAAGAAAGGAGAGAAATTGCAGATAGAATTATGAATCAGGCTGCAAAGCCAACAGCCAGCATAGAACTTGGTCGTAATATGGACTCTATGGCTTTGCGTAGGCAAAATGTTTTAGAACCAGCGCAGAAATCCAGATATTACACTGGTGATGCCCCCTCAATTTCTTCTGACTTGTATGTCGATTACAACAAGCCAGCACCTGAAGGTGCGTCATCCCCCCCACCGCGCCCCTCCGATTACAAAATGGGTTTGAAAAAGCGTTCAGATGTATCTCTGCCGACTGGTAAACGTGCAGCAGCAACCCCTGTTTCTGCTGAAAACCCATTAGAGTTTCGTAATTGGGCAGATACATTTAAGCATTTTGATGCTCTTAATGATGATAAGGGATACGTTCCAAGATACCTTGGGAACTCAAGCAAAGCCAATGGCGTTCATCGCGGCCTTGTAGAGGTCATGGATATTGCTGCCTCTGCTATGCCAGAAGGATATAGCGTAAAGATTACACCACATGGCGGCGTTCGCACTCGTGGGTCTGGTCAGCATCCTGCTGGAACTGCCCTGGATATTCAAATCTATAAGGGCAATAAGGAAATTCCTAATTATCAAGATGGCAAAGCATTTAGAATCTATGAGCAATTTGCTCAATTGGCTAAATCAATCCAAACAGAACTGTATCCTGAATTGAATGGTCAGTTTCGATGGGGTGGGTACTTTAGCAAAGACCGTAAACCAACTGGATATGGCGCTATTGACCTAATGCACTTTGATGTTGGCAGCTCTCAAAATGCCATGTTCTATGGAACGTGGGAGGGTGGCGTAAGAAGTCAATTTCTTAAGATTTTGCAAAAAACATATCCTGGTCTAATCAGCAGAGGAATGAAATAAATAATGGTTGATAGGCCAACAATTCCTCAGATCCCTTCTGTTATGCCATTACAGGAGGGAACATTTCAGGTTCCCATAAACCGCTGGACTCGTAATCCTGACGGCACGCCTGATATTGTTGACCGAACCCTATATACTCATCCACTTTTTCAGGCCACAAAAGCTATATCGGAAAGCTTATATGAGCCAGACCCAGACTTTGATTGGAAGTCTAAGCTGCCTGGATACGAGCGGCATGTATATGAAATTGCCAAAATTAGATCAGAAAAAGAATGGCTTGCCTGGAAAGAACGTATTGATACTTTAGAGCAATATAGGCGAGATATTGCTGATAACGGCACGATTGCCACTGGCCTTGTGGCTGGAGCCGTGGATCCAATCAATTGGCTTCCCATCCCCCTTTTAAAGGGAATGGGATTTTGGAAGGGCGCTGCCTACGGTGCAGCAACAAACATCGCCGTTCAAACACCCATTAGTGGTATTGGCCTGCTTGCCGACCCAACAACAACAATCACGGATGAGATGGAATCAATTGCCTACGCAGGCATTTTTGGTGGTCTGATTGGTGGTGTTGTAGGCGGTCTCAAGTCTCGTGAAATAGCTAAGAAAGCCATACAAGAACACAGAGCTATAGAAGAAAACCTTGCCAGCATTAACGCTGAAACACCAGTAAGCCGTCAGGCAAGAGATGTGTTGGACAGCCGTACTCGCGATCTATCCGAACCATCAACTACACCTAAGCCTGGTGACAGTATATTAAATGCGGATGCTAGGACATATGGCGGATCGGACAATTCTGTACGGGGGCGCGTAGGACTTGATGGCCCAAGCATAGAGGTTCCGCTTCCAACTGACAGACCAGGATATGAAGGTGGATTGTTTGAGCCAAGGGGCGGCAGGGGAGGGCTTGCGCCAGCCAAAGGGCTAGAGAATGTAATTGGCCATTGGGGTCCATACATGCGGCTTGAGAGCCGTGGAAGCCAGGCTCTTAGTGACATTGGCCATGCCCTAGCGGGAGATTTTGGCGTTGCTCAAAGGGGCAATCTTGAGGGTCTACCTACTGCTCAAAGCGCATATCTCAATGCTGGTCGTTGGGGAGCAATGGCTGTTGATGTTCAGGAATCTGTTAAAAAATACTGGCTAAACTCTAAAGGATACAAAGAGTCCAAAACTATTGCTGGCTATGATGTAACAGCAATGGTTGCCAGGGCAGAAGATAAGATTGAATTTTATACGCAAAAACGTGACGGCATTCCAACAGACGCCTCGGTTAAATTGGCAGAGCATGATTTCTCTGATGCCGTAACGCGATCCCATCTTGCTGATAAAATTGAAGTTCCCAATAGCGCAAACGGTAAAGTGCTGGACGATGAAACAAAATCTTCTGTTCGAGACGCTGTTTCTGCTGTCCGCAAATTCTTTGACTATGCAAAAAATGAAGGCGTACAGACTGGCGCTATCAAGACCGCTGAATCCTTAAGGCGGAATACAGAGCACAAGCTAAAGGAAGTCACTAGGCTTACACAAGAACTTAATGACTTAATAAAAAAGAAAACACTGTCCGCAAACGATCAAGCAAAGTCTGATGCCATCAAGGTTGCTATTAAAGACATAACCGATGAATTGCATATCAATGTTGTCAACAGGCATGTGACTGACGAAACAATTGCCAACACGATTGACAAAATTGAAGATGCGGCTCAGGCGCGCGTTGCGAAATCTAAAAACCTTATAGAGCAGATTGAAAGTTCTATTCAATCATATTTTGATAAAATGGTTGCTATTCGTAATCATTTCATCAAAATTGAAACAGAAATTGGGCTGACAAAAGATCAGTCCAAAACGCTGAAAAATGTCGAAAAAGCAATTCTCGACATTGAGGATGATTGGAGCAAAGCATATACAGCTAAACAAGCAGAAGCTGTTGCAAAAGCTAAAAAAATAATTGGAACAGAACAATTAGATAAAGAAAAAATTGGAATACCACCAGTTAAAAAAAATTACGTTAGGTTTTATCATGGTGGTAAAGACGCAAATAGTGGTGGCGCAAGAGACGTAACGCAAGATTTTAATTATGCTAGAGATTTTAGAAAAACTGATAAATACAATGAGGTATGGTATTTTGATGTTGAAGAAAATAGCCCCCTACTCAAAGAGATATCTGATACTACTGGCTTAAACATACCATTTGAAAAAAAACGTTGGGTAAATTTTTCTTTACCTGAGCAATATGCAAAACAAATGAAAAAAATACCGCAAGAGTTGGTCGATACTGGACGTCCAATTTCTGAATTTTTTTCTACTGGAGAAATACAGACAGCATCTTTTGCTGGCATGACCCCTCGAATGGAACGGTTCTATACCGATCTCCTAAAAAAGATTCGCCGCGAAGATATAGAGTTTTCTGGACCTAAAAGCGAACAGTTCTACCTGCCTCGCTATTGGCAGCTTGATAAGATCTTATCTAACCAGGACGGTCTTGTTCAGCAAATTCAAAAGTGGCTACAGGACCAGGATCAGTATCTGCCTAATGCAGAAGCTAGGCGTCAAGCCCAACAGACTGTTGACCATCTAATCTTTGCTCTGAATAAAGAAGTTCCTGGAGCAGATGTATCGTTTCAAAAATCAGCACGATATTCTTTTCAAAAGAATAGAACCCTAGAAATACCAAATGAATATGTCTTTGATTTTATCAATACAGACATCAATGACATTATGAATATGTATGCTAGGGATGCCGGTATAGCGATTGAATATGCTAGAATGTTTGGTGACGCAAATGCCAAACACGCTATCAATAAAGCAATGATTGTTGCTACTGGTGATCTCACCGGTTCGTATAATAAAATATCGAAAACAATTGCTCAATCTCGTCTGGACGCAGAAGATCTTAGGAAGTCTGCTCAACACAGATTGACGTCTGAACATCCATTGACTGTGAGCGAAACCGCAGTTCGTACAGTAAAAAACCTAACCGCTCTACAGCTTTTGGGAAAAGTTGTTTTTACCTCTATTCCAGAATCTGCAAGCGTTTTGTTCCAAAATGGAATATCTGGATTCCGCCCTCTTTTTGACATTCTAACAGACTCAGAAAATTTAAAAGGCATTTCCCGTCAGTACAAATTGGTTACTGGCGAGGCACTGGATCTTGCTAGTGCTATGGGAGCGCAACGATTTGTTGAAGTCGAACGTGGCATGAATGGCCGCACAGGAAGTGCTACAGCTTTGGCAGCGGAGCGCCTTACTCGCGGCTTTAACAAGTTTTCGGAGACAACATTTTATGCAGCAAACGGGCTGGCGGCATGGACTGATTTTGTCAAAACCTGGAATATGCTTCAGTCTACCCACTTTCATTTGGATGACATTCGCAAGATTGCGACTGGCACGGCTGACTCAAAAACAAAATTTAGAATGAACGCATATGGTATAGGTTTAGATGAAGCCAAACGCATTAATGCAGCCTGGGGCGGTAAGACTAATCAGTCTGGCAAGCTAAACATTGCTGATATATCAAGCTGGGAAGATCCAGGCGCTGTTCGTGCATTTGCCAATATGTTGGCGGGTCATTCTCGTCGTATGGTTGTGACATCTGGCCCTGCCGATAAAACGCTTCTACAGCAGGGATTTGTAAGAACGGGTGACGCCATACATCACATTCCAATACTTAAGTTATCAACTCAGCTTATGACTTATGGTATTGCCGCTACTCAGAAATTTGTTGTTTCTGGCATCCAGGGACGAGACGCTCACTTTATGATGCGTGCCATGGGCATGATTGGCATGACTTACCTTGCCCTCCATTTACGAAGTTCTGCATTTGGGCGCATGGAATGGAAGGATCAAATGGCGTTAACCATAGATCGTTCTGGTGTGCTTGGCGCATTTTCTGATTTGAACAACCTACTTGAGTCTGGGAGTAAGGGTAACTTTGGTATGCGTCCGTTGTTCGGCCTTAACCCACCGTACAATATCCCATACGAAGATGGTGGTGGTGTAGCATCAGCATTTGGTCCTGCGGGCTCCAAAATCTCTGATTTGTATAAAATATATACAGATCCGTATATGACTCAAAATGAAAAGTATAGCGTAATTCGCAGATCTATACCGTTGAATAATTTGTTTTATCTTGACGGTTTGTTCAAGCAAACACAGAAAGCCTTCATGGATTAAGTCCATTTAACTTTACACAGATCGGGATAAAACGGGACTAGAGGTGGTAAAATGGCAATTCTTATCAACGACGTAAGCGCACGAATCCAGTACACTGCAACCAGTGGTCAGACCGTCTTTACGGTTCCGTTTGAGTTCTTTGAAAACTCCGACCTGAAGGTGTACCAGGGCGATACGCTTCTTACAATTACCACTCACTACACCGTTGTTGGTGCAGGCGTTACTGGCGGCGGTACCGTCACCTTTGTTACTGGCGCTACTGCTGGCGACACAATCAGCATTGTGCGTGATGTTCCTGTTAAGCGCGTCACCGACTTCCCTGTATCTGGCCCATTCAATATCAATGGGTTAAATGAGGATCTTGACCGCCTGACCGCTATGGTTCAGCAGCAAGAAACCCGTGATAGCCGAACCTTTAGGCTTGCTGATTCCGATACACCCGCTTCACTTAATACCATCCCGTCTAAAGCAAATAGAGCTGGGAAAGTTTTTGCTTTTGACTCTGATGGCCAGCCTGTTGCTGAAAACGAAATCGGCGAGTGGAAAGGCAACTGGGCGGCTTCGACTACATACGCTAAGCGTGACATTGTAAAAGATGCCAGCAACAGCAATGTCTATCGGGCCAATACCGCTCACACCTCTAGCGGCTCCACGCCGATCAGCAGCAATACTGACGCTGCCAAGTGGGATCTGGTTGTAGATGCTGCTGCTGCTGCTGCCAGTGAGGCCGCTGCTGCTGCCAGTGAAGCTGCTGCTGCTGCGAGTGAAAGCAATGCGGCTAGTAGCGCATCTGCTGCATCGTCGTCCGCCTCTGCCGCTGCATCGTCGGCTTCGTCCGCATCGTCTGCACAGTCTGCCGCAGAAAGCGCCAGGGATGCCACGCTTACGGCATATGACAACTTCGACGATCGGTATCTTGGTCCAAAGTCATCGGCACCTACGCTTGATAATGACGGAAATGCTTTGATTGCTGGTTCGTTGTACTTTGATACAACGACAGAAATCATGAAGGTTTACACCGGCTCCGCCTGGGTAACAGCTTATGGCCCAGCCATGACTGCTGCTGAGATTAAGACTTCCTACGAAAGCAACGCAGATACCAATGCGTTTACTGATAGTGATGAGACAAACCTTGATGATTTGGCCACGTTTATTACTCTGATTGATTCTGGGGCGGTTGGAAATGGAACGACCAACGATGCAAGCGCAATAGAAAGCGCCGATGCAGCCTATGCAGGCAACCGCGCTATAGTATTTCGGGCAGGTAAAACGTATCTGATAGACACCAGCATTACGATTTCATCGTCAATTAGAGTCGAGGATGGCGCAATCTTAAAAATCGGCGCTGGTGATACGTTGACGCTCAACGGGCCAATAGATGCTTCACCGCTCTCGCAAATTTTCGACGTTGCAACGCTCGGTGGAACTGTCGCTGGTTCTTTTGGTGGCCAGCCTGTAAGCCCGTTCTGGTGGGGCGTAGCAGCAGACGGCACAACTTCTTCGGCGGCAAACGATACGCTGTTCGATGCTGCTGTAACGGCGGCGGCAGATGCAGAAGTCGATTTGAATTGCTATAACCAGAAGATAAAGCGATACGCTGTTAAGACCTATACAGCATCCGGGCTGTATTCATGGAAAGACTATCTCTTTGAAAAACTAACCGCTGATGCGGCGGATGAGATCATATTCACATTCCAAGGGTCTGCATTTGATGCTTCGGTTGATATTTCTGCTGATGTTGACGTAAATGATCGTACATTGAGCGGCGCAACTGGCGCTTCTCTAGCTGCGGGTGACCTTTGTATTCTTTGCGATACGCGCGACAGAAACCCCGACGCTGGCTCGAATACTTCGAACAGAACCGAATGGGTAACTCTGGCTGGTTATAATAGCGGAACCGGAGTTATTACACTCAACAAAGGGACAAGAGGCTCTTATCTCGTTGCAAGTGATGCTGGCATCGTTAAAACAAACAACACAGATATGCGGCTAAACCTGCATGGGAAAATAATTGGCGGAGGTCCAGACGCATTCGGGACTGGTGGAACTGATTATCCTCAGACAGGTATTCGGGCGATTAGGTGCCATGTTGAAGATTACGGCCTTGAATTTGACAACACTTATATGCGCGGTTTCTGGTGCGATCTTTGTACCTTTGAGCGTGAGGGATGGGTTCGTGCAGTTGACGTCAACGAGGATGGGTACGGGTATGCACTGACGTTAGGAGGTTGTTTTGATCCGAAAGTCTCTTTTGTCGACGGTAAGAGGGTGCGCCATGTCTTCACAGGTGGAAAGGCTGGAATAACTTTCACACTGACAACTGGCGGCGGATCGCAGGCGATAATTGCTAGGGGACATGGCGGGTACGTCAAAGCTGTACACGGGCAAGACTGTCTCGGTTCGGTTTTTGATACACATCCAAGCATTGATGAATTAACCGTAGGAAGTGTTACGGGAAATTTGATGGACGGTTCCGTAGAGAGCGCCATTACGATTCAAAGTAATGATGTAAGCATAGAATCAATTTGTGTTCGCAATTGGCAACAACATGGTGTTCTTATACAATATTTTGGTAAACCAAGTGATGAACGGCGATGCTTATATCATATTGGGTCTTGCGAACTAGGCCAAGGAGGAGATAGCGCTGGCGACTATGTGCTAAATGTAACCAACAACGCAACCACCGACCCCTCTGACTTTTCATATAATATCGGAAGTATTGCAGGAAAATCGGGGTCTGGCATAATCCAGCAACCGGTTTCTGGTGCTGGTAGCATACGGGGCTACATAGGGACGTGTGTAATCGAATCGACTGACGGGAACACCGTTTACGTTTATAATCTATCGACTACGGGAAAGAACTTCCTAACCATAGCTAACCCCGATATTCATTGCTCAGACCCAGATTCAACAGGTGTTTATACTGCATATGTACGAGCGGATAATTACTACACCGCGAACACGGCCCAAGGTAGTTTTCTGAAACTAGGACCGGGGACGGCCAAGCGCTCTGATAGTGGAATTACGTCAGTCATGTTTCGAGTAATTGGGGCCGATATAGAGGTCGATCCAATGACAGAATTGGACTACCCGGACACGTTGAAGTCCCAAACGAATGGCGCTGTTTATACAATGACGAGGGCTTAGGAATCAAGATGGACCTTCAAATCGTATTTAACATTGTCATTGGCTTGCTATTATCTGTCGTAGGCTGGCTTGCTCGCGAGTTGTGGGGTGCCGTCAAGAAACTTCAGGAAGATCTGCATCAGGTTGAGGTGGATCTTCCGAAGTCCTACGTCAGCAAGCATGAGTTCCATGATACCATGCAGCGAATCGAAAGCATGGTGCAGAAGATCTTCGACAAGCTAGACGATAAGGTTGACAAATGAAAACATCTGATGATGGTGTCAAGCTGATCCAGCTATTCGAAGGTCTGCGACTGACTAGCTACGTCTGTCCGGCTGGTGTCTTGACGATTGGCTATGGCCACACATCTGCTGCTGGCAAACCTACTGTCGAACCAAGGATGACAATCACCAAGGAGGAAGCGACTTCCATCCTGCGTGCTGATCTGGGGCGCTTTGAAAGTGGTGTCGAAAGCCTGGTCAAGGTGGATCTGACCCAGAACCAGTTCGATGCGCTGGTCAGCTTTGCCTTCAACTGTGGGTTGGGTGCTCTCAAGAAATCAACCTTGCTCAAGCGAGTGAACGCCAAGCGATTCGATGACGTTCCGGCGGAGTTCATGAAGTGGACCAGGGCCGGCGGTCGTCAGCTTGCCGGTCTGGTTCGTCGTCGCCGGGCAGAGGTGGAAATGTGGCGTAGCCTGTCAGGCATCGAGCCTGATGGCAGCAGAGTCCAGCCAGATCAGCCCGTGGCCAGCAAGTCCATCGCGAAGAGCAAAGAGGCCAACGCTGCTGTAGTGGCCGGTGGGGCATCTGTGGTGGCAGCAGCAAAGGAAGTAATCCCTGTAATCCAGAATGCCAATAGCGCCCTCACTGGGGCTGTGGAAGCGCTGGGGAGGCCTGCCGTGTTCATAGCAATCATTGCCACACTTGCCTGCGTCGGCATCTGGTACTGGCGCAAGCGTCGCCTTGACGAGGAGGCGGCATGATTAACTGGATCCTAAGTCCAGTCATGCGCTGGGTGTCTATTGCTTTTGGCATACTATTGGCTATTGGCTCAATCTATGGTAAGGGCCGAAGGGATGCTAGGCAAAAACTTGAGGCTAAGAATAATGAAGATATTCTCAGACGCACCCAAGACGCTCTTGCTGCTGGCGATTCTATCAGCCGCGATCCCAGCCGGGTGCGCGAAGATGACGGGCACCGTCGCGACTAACGCCTCTGTCTGCCAAGTCTGGCAACCAATAGGCTGGTCGAAGAAAGACACCGACCAAACAATTGTGGCGGTCAAGGTTAACAACGCCAGGCGCACTGGCTGGTGCAAGCGGTAATGACTACCGCCAAGCCGACTGCCAGGCAGAAGCAGATTAAGGAAGCCGTCGAGAAGCATGGTAGCCGACGTGCTGCTGCCGCTGCATTAGGCGTATCTCGCGGCACAATCAATAAACATATGGAGCGGCTGATGGATCAAGGCATCCGGGTTAAGCCGAACCAGCCCAAGCTACCGCTTGAGCCTGTCAGTCTTAAGATCAAGAAAGAGACTGTCACCATCTGCGCCATTGGCGACTTCCATGACTGCCCCGGCCAGGACAAGTCTCGAATCAAATGGATCGCTCGATACATTGCCGACACAAACCCTGATCTGGTTGTACAGATCGGAGACTTCGCCGACTGGAATAGCTTATCAAGGCACGAAAAACCTGGCACGATTGGCTACGCTGACAAGCCCGCCTTTGTCGATGATCTCGACAGCGCCGAGGAAGTTCTCAGCCAGTTCCGCAAGATCCTAAAGGACGGCCCGCCTTGTCATATTACCTACGGCAATCACGAGGATCGACTGGAACGCTGGGACAATGAGCAGCCGGAAAGCAAGGGCCTGTCGTTTGCTGACCGGCGCGATGTGTTGTTCAAGAACTACGGCTGGAAGTCTTACGCATATGGCCAGTGGCTGTTCATCAATGGCGTTGGGTTTACCCATGTGCCGCACAATCTGATGGGCCGCGAGTACGGTGGCAAGACTGTCAACACGATTGCCAACGATGCCGTGTTCTCGATTGTATTTGGCCACAGCCATCGCAAGGCAGAAATCTCTGCACCGAAAATCGGCCCGGCTAAATCAGTTGAGATCCTGAACCTTGGCACCGCCATGCCGCAGGGCCTGGTCAAGTATTACGCTGGTAAGTCCATGACTGGCTGGGCATATGGCGTCTGGTCTTTGAGCATAAGGGATGGCCACATTGTCGGACATTCATACACATCAATGGCAGACCTGGAGAGCAGATATGGTGATTGATTCTGAAGTGCGTGATCTCGTCAAGAAGGCGGAAGAAAAGCATGGCGACAAAGCGGCGTACTATCTGGCAGCGACGATCCTCTGGCTCGAAGATTACTGCTCATACCTCGAAGGAAACACCAGTTCAGGATTCATCAGAAGCGGACCACCTGCCAACAAGCCAGCAAATAAAAATAATTGAGCGCAAGCTAGGCAGAGATCGAGTTCTGGGCTGGGCCTATTATGACAGGCCGCTGATAGAAATAGATTCCAGACTTAGGCACAAGCTACAGCAGGAAGTTCTGCTGCATGAATTGCTGCACATAGCATTGCCAGATCTATCAGAAGAAACCGTAGACCGAACCGCCAAGTTCATGGCCAACCATACCTGGCGATTCGGACTAAGGAGAGTGCAGCGTTAGTCTTTCTCTTTAACCACAAGCGTTGCATATCCGGCAATATCAATCCAATGATCCTGGAAGTGTGGATCTCCAGATAGGATACGGCTCACCTTAGACAGGATCATGTCCAAAGATGACCGCTCCTTGTTGTCTAGCTTGTCATAGTTTCCCGTGTTCCTGACAATCTTCATGATGTTGCCGTTGATATTGGCGTAGTCATCGTATGAACCGTGAACTTTTTTCCTTTGCTCAAGCACTTCGTTCACGAGTTCCATTTCTACTTCATCCTTCTGTTCTACGAGAATATCTTTGATTCGCAGGTAGTCAGCCATAAAGGTCTGATCTTCCTTCATTCTTTTTGTGCCAGTAATGACAGCGTTAAGAATAGATGTATGATCCCTACCACCCATTGCCCGACCAGCAGCAGGGTAGCTTAGGGTAGTTAGTTCCTTGATTAATATACAGGCAAGGAACCTGGCGCGGACCAACTCTTTCTGCCGCCGACTAGATCTGATCTCTGGAATAGAGATCCCGGTTACATGAGCAACCACCTTCAAGATGTCTAGGCTTGTAATCTTTCCAGGCGAAAGCTCTGGAAGAACTTCAACATCTTCAAAAGGTTTTGCTTTCTCTTCATCCTTAACTTCTTCTGACTTCTTGGGCAGCATGACTACTGGCTGCGTCTTGGCCTTCCCATGTATCCTGGCTTTTGTGTCCCTCACATGCTGCATGTACGCAACAACATCAATCTTACCATTCTCTAGCATGTACATTATTCTTATCCTTACGCTACTTGCTGTTCAATCTGATGGACGGAGTAGAGATCCTTGAGATAGGTGACGGCCTTCTCAGCCATGCTTGCGGCACGGATGATTGCCTGGCTATCTTCCTTCATCATGGATACCCAATGCTTAAGGTAGGCATTGCTTTCGTCCTTAGTCGATTGATATATATCCCATTCAGAGGACAGGAATGCCGCACCCATTTCAGCAATGAGTTCCTCGGCCGCATATTGGTGGTCACCAAATCGCTGACCGAGCTGCCTATCCAGCCTGAATTTTGCGCCAGTCCAATGGACCAGTTCGTGAAATAGGGTGCTGTAATACCCATTGAGATCGTGGAATTTCGAGACTTCTGGCATACGAATCTCGTCATGCTTAGGGATGTAGCATGGGTTGAACTCGCCATGGAGGATCTTGGCTTTCGTGCTGTATATGAAAGACATGAGATCCATATCCCGCTCGGTCTCGTCTGCGCTGTTTGATGGCTCCGACGATCCCTCGCTATAGCCATCGACCTGGGCAACATTGAACAGGTAGTTGTGCCTGATGA
>Ga0208644_1002489_pt1 | contig 14705 bp, 17 predicted proteins | sample VirMetDEL_Nov_18_FD_184517 | JGI IMG/M metagenome (GOLD analysis project Ga0208644, IMG submission 184517) | Aqueous microbial communities from the Delaware River and Bay under freshwater to marine salinity gradient to study organic matter... | ecosystem: Environmental > Aquatic > Marine >... | reverse complement strand
ACTATAGCAGATGAACCATTTTCTGAATCAAAAAATAAAAATGTTCAATTAAATAAACCAAAACGTGGTGGTCCTAAAAAATACTATGTATATGTTAGAGATCCTAAAACTAAAAAAATTAAAAAAGTTGCTTTTGGTGCTAAAGCAGGTGGTCAAAATTTAAGAGTTAAAATTAATGATCCTAAAGCTAGACGAGCATTTGCTGATAGACAAAATTGTTCTCAAAAGAATGACAAAACTAAACCAGGTTATTGGTCTTGTCGTTTACCTCGTTATGCTAAATTATTAGGATTAAAATCTAATTTTTCAGGATTTTGGTAAGATTAGTAGATATATTAGCTGATTTACTTCTTGAAAAAAAAGAAGATAGATGCAAACGCATAGCAGATCGTAAATACGATAAACCATCAGCTTACAAATCTGGTGCTATTGTTAGATGTCGCCAAGGTAAAATTTGGAAAGATTTAAAAGAAGATGAATCATTACATAAATGGTTCAAACGTCAAGGCCCATCAGGTAAAGAAGGAGGATGGGTAGACTGTAATACATGTCGTAAGGTAGACGGTAAAACAAAATGCAAAGCTTGCGGCCGAAAAAAAGGAGAAAGCAGAGCTAAATATCCTTCATGTCGTCCTACCCCATCACAATGTAAAAGACCAGGAAAAGGTAAAACATGGGGCAAAACCAAATAAAACCATATAACGATTTAGAAAACAATAGTAAATATATCATTAGAGAATTTAATGATAATATTGATCCTATTGAACTTATGTGGCATAGGGATGATGAAGATAGAATGATTGAAATAATAGACTCAGGAAAAGATTGGGAAATTCAATTTGAAAATGAACTTCCTTGGGCTCTAGAAAAAAATTTAAATATATTTATCATGAGACATGAGTGGCATCGTGTTATTAAAGGAACAGGTACACTTAAATTAAAAATATATAAATTGTGATTAAGTTAAAATCTTTACTTATAGAAATGATTATGGAAGGTTCGCTAACATCGAACACAACTAAAGCTATTAGTAAGATATTAGACTCTCCTGAAGGTAAAGCAGCCGGTTTAACGCCTATGTCTACTAAAGGCCGCATTGCTAACCCAGAAAAAATAGATTCTAATCAATTCTTAGATATAGTAAATAAAGTATTTCCTAATACTGATGTTTCACTTTTTGGACCATTACAAGGTCCTAACCAAGCTGATTCTAAACCTATAAAAGGTAGCTCAAAATATAGTATGGTTCAATTCACTACAGATGATGGTGAAGTTAGAATTGTATTAGCTGGAGGTAAAAATGAAGGTGAACAGTATGAAGATGATTTATTTAATGCTGCTAAATCATCTGCTGGTAAATCAATAGATGAAATAGAAAATAAAGCAATTCAACAATTATTCCAATATTTAAAAATTAATCCAGAAGAATTAAAACCAGAAGATATAATATCTACTGGTAAAAAAGATACTAAACGTCCAATATCATTAGATAAAGTTGAAAATGTTGGTTCTAAAATATCTGATATTACTATAAAATATGGTGGTAAAGAATATTATATATCTTTAAAAAACGTTAAAGGATCTGGTTTTTTTAATGGTGGTGTAATACCATTTATTGTATATGATAAAGATAAAAAAGTTGTTTTTGATAAAAGTAAATATAATATTAGACCTATAATTAAAGATATTTTTGAATTATTTAATGTAGACTCTGATAAAGTAGCTCAAGGTTTAAATGAGTATATAGCTAAAGAAGGAGACATGCCTAATACTTGGGAATCTATTTCAGGTGTAGATCTTAAAAAATTATCTAACCTAATAGGCTCAGGTTATGGATATGGTTATTACTATGCTAGAGAAAAATCTGATGGTAACTTATTTATAACACCTATAATGACTGAAAAAGATTTAGAAAAATTTATAGGTACTTTAAGTAACCCACAAATTAAATACCCTAATAAAAGCGCTAAAATATTATATATAAAAGTTGATGCTAAAAGTGAACTTTTAGGTGATATTTCTTATAATATAAACATAAGAAATGCATCTGGACTAGTTTTACCTTTATCTTTAAAGATGAAATCTAGTAAATAATTTACAGACTGATTCATAGCCAGTCGCTCGAAAGAGAAAATTTTATGGAGCTGTGGCCCACCCTAAAGGTGGGCCACCTTATGTTTGGAAATATTAAAAAAATATATTATATTTAAAAAGTAAAAATATGAGCAAGAAAAAAATTGTAATTGTAGGTGCAGGAGTTGCTGGAGTTAATGCGGCGACTAAATTAGTTGACAATGGTTTTCCTGGAAAAGACATTACCATTATTGATATGGGTAATGATCCTTATAACAGGAAACCTGAAGAAGTAATGACTGGTTTCTTAGGAGCTGGTGGATGGTCAGATGGTAAGTTAACATATCACACAGCAATTGGAGGACAATTGTCTAAGTATGTTGGTGAGAAAAAAGCCATGCAATTGATGGATGAAGTAATTAATAACTTCAAACGTTTTCATCCTAAACCTGAGGAAGTACAATGCTCTAATCCAGAAGAAGAACCAGAGTTTATCAAGCCATATTTTGGTCTTCGTTTGTTTCCTGTGTGGCACGTAGGAACTGATTATCTACATGAGATTGGAAAAAATTGGTACGATTATTTAGTATCAAAAGGTGTACAATTTATTTGGAATGAAAAAGTATTTAAAATTGATTTTGAATCTCGTTTAGTTTATCACACTCATAAATCTCAACCTGGTGAAAGTGCTATTGAATACGACCAATTGATTTTTGGTGTAGGTAAATCAGGTATTGATTTTGCTCAAGAAATCCAAGAAGAATACCAATTAGAAACAGAACCAAAGTCAGTACAAATTGGTGTTCGATTTGAGGCACCACAAAAACATTTTCAAAAGTTGATTGACATCAGTTATGACTTTAAATTATATCGTAAATTTGAAGATAAAGGTGTTTCACTTCGCTCATTCTGTACTAATAATAATGCTGCTTATGTTGCTGTAGAAAAAACATATGGTGATCATTCATATAATGGACATGCTAAAAAAGATATGGCATATCGAAATAATATGACTAACTTTGGTATTTTGATGGAAATTAATGGTATTAATAATCCATTTGAATGGTCTCGTAATGTAGTAAATAAATTACAATTTAGTGGTACTGGTTTATATTATTCACCATCTCGTACTCCGTCTAAAACATCTGAAGGAAATAAAGTTAGTGCTTTCCAAATTGATAATTTAAATGGTGTTAAACATGTAATGGGTGAATATTGGAATTATATTGAAGACTTTATCGAGGATATGAAAAAAGTATTCCCAACACTTGAAGATGATTGGGGTATTTATATTCCTGAAGTTAAATATTTGTCACCTGAACCATTAGTATTTCATAGTGATTTAGCATTAGTTGAATATCCAGAAGTTCACTTTGTAGGAGATGCTTTATCAGCACGTGGTATCACAGTATCGGGTGCTCAAGGTATTTTATCTATAGAAAAAATTCTCCAAAAACGTAAAAAACAATTATTAATGGAACGCCATCAAATAGCTGATGATGAACATTGGTATGATGGTGATTTAATTAACTTTAAATAATATGACAAATTTAATAACAAAAAAACTTAAAACCCCAGATGGTAAAATAGTTTATTATTGTAATGGAAAATTACATAACTGGGATGGGCCTGCTATAAAATATCCTAAAGGATCTGGTCAAAAAGAAGAATATTATATCCATGGTATTCAGTATACTAAAGAAATGTGGGCTGAAACTAAACGAGATTTTAACGGAGTTCCACCTGCTAAAGATCCTAAATTTCAAACTAGAATGTAAGTTTGGCTTTTGTTAAACTTTTAATTATATTAGTTTATTATGAAAATAGGTTTATGTGGTACTATGTCTGTTGGTAAAACAACATTAGTGAATGCTTTAAGAGAAGATTTTCACTTCGCTCATTATCAAACAGCAACTGAACGTTCAAAATATTTACGTGATTTAGGTATTCCATTGAATACTGATTCTACTATTAAAGGTCAATTAGTATTTTTAGCTGAACGAGCTACTGAGTTAATGAAAGAAAATATTATTACTGATCGTACAGTTTGGGATGTATGTGCTTTTACAGCTTTAGCTCAATCTATTTCTGATCATGTAAAATATGATTTTGAAAAATTAGCTATGGATTTAAAAGATGAATATGATCTTGTAATCTATATTAAACCTGATGGAGTAGAAATGGAAGATAATGGAGTTCGTGAAACTAATATGGATTATAGAGCAGATATTGATTATCAAATTCAAAATTTACTTAAAAGATTTCCACCAAAAAACTTATTAACTATATCAGGATCAACAGAAGAACGCATAAAATCAATTGTTGATCATATTTATAAATAAAACTATAACAATGAGCGCACACTTTAATATGCCTGAGTTTGATCATAAGGCTTTCTCCAAGTATTTAAATGAGAACAAATTAACTCCATTTAGTAAATTAAATTCATTAATAGAAGGTATGGATGAAGCTGTACCTTTTGAAAAAGATGCTTTAGATGAAACTAATTTAACAGTAGCTGACATTAATAAAAAATACAATGAAATGTTCGCTAAAAACCCGGCTACAACTTTTTCAGATGTTGCTAAAGCTTTAAATGCTACTGAACAAGAAATAGCTGCTGCATTATTTAAATCTTCTATGGGTTTAAAAGAAAAAGAAGAAGAATTAGAAGAAATTGGAATGTTTCATGATCCGATAGGATATAAAAAATCTGAACCTAATCCTAAAGATCAAGTATACACTAAAAAGTATGTAAGTAATGGTGTATATGATATTTTTAAAGATGGTGAAAAAATTAAAACCATTGCTGGAGGTGAAGGTGAAGCTAACGCTTATATCAATAAACTTAAAAAAGAGTTAAGTGAAACTGAAGAATTAGAAGAAATGGCTAACTTCTTTATGGTAACTCAAGACCAAAAAGATAAAATTGATCCAGACAAATATTCAGGAACTAAAAAATTAGTTGCTCAAGCTTTAAAAAGTGATGATATTGAAGCAGGTCAACCATTTACAAAAGCTACTATTAAAAATATCTTAGGTAAAGATCCATTAAAAGATTTTAACGCTGTATTAGACGCTGAAGAAATTGGAGGAATGGGTAAAACAGGAGATATTAGACCATCAGAACCAAAAACACCAGGTGTTAGAGGTCGTAAACCAGGTGCTAAAGCTGAAAAAGAACCATCAGCTCCTACAACTAGAGATAAAGTGGTTGGAGTTAAAGATATAGATGGTCCAAGACCAGCTGATGTTACTGCTGCTGAAAAAGAATTAGGTGGTTCTAAAGGAATTGATAGAACCATTGCTATTGATAAAGCAGGTAAAGCTATTATTGATAAATTAAAAAATTCTAAAGAACAACTTAAAGATCCTAAGTTTAAAGAAGCTAAACGTTTAGCATTTATTGCTTACTTAACTCGTCCAAAATCAGAAGGTGGTAAAATTGGTTTAAGAAAAGGTGGTGAAACTTATACTAATTTATTAAATGTTTGGGATAATACAGTTGAAGATTTGATTTCTTAATGAAAAAATATATTATACAAGCAGTTACAGTTTGGGGAGCCATAGGTTTAATATGGCTCCTTTTTATATACAACAATACATCTATTTCTGATAAAGAAAAAGAATATCAAAACAAAATTGATTCTCTTAAAATCGAAATAGGTTTAAATAAAATAAAAATTGATTCTTTAACATCAGCAAAATTAGTCTTAGACTCATTGATGGCTGTAGATAAAATTAGATTAACCGAAGTTGCTAAAAAAGCAGCAGCATATAAAGACAAATATGACAAAGAACATAATCGCCTTAATGATATGTCTGATGATGATGTCATCAGCGAGTTCACAGCAGCTTTCCAGTGATTCAACTGTAATTGTTCCTGTTAAAAGCTTGAGAAAAGCTTTAGAAATGAAGATTTACTACAACAGCTGTCGTGATGAACTTGGAGTTGCTAGAGACTCTATCCGTATTCAAGATAGTATTATTTTTAATCAATATGCTACCATTGATAATTTAGTTCAACAAACAGAAGTTTTTAAAGCTAATGAACAAAATTATGAAACTACTATAGAATATAAAGATGAAATAATTAAAATTAAAGAAGAAGAAATAACAAAGTTAAAAGCTACAGTAAGAGGAGCGTGTGCTGCTATTGTGTTAACTACTGTTAGCTTTATCTTGATCTTATTATGAGTGAACAACCAGATTTAAAAACATTAATTAGGCAGGAGTATATAAAATGTGCTAGTGATCCTGTTTACTTTATGAAAAAATATTATTGGATTCAACATCCAACAAGAGGAAGAACTCAATTTAATTTATATCCTTTCCAAGAAAAAGTATTAACAATATTTCAAAATAATAGTTACAATATCGTAAATAAGTCAAGACAGTTGGGTATATCAACGTTAGTTGGCGCTTATACGTTATGGTTAATGTTATTCCAAAAAGATAAAAACGTACTTTGTATTGCTACAAAACAAGAAACAGCTAAAAACTTAGTTACAAAAGTTAAATTTGGTTATGAAAATTTACCAAGTTGGCTTAAATTAAAAACATTAGAAAATAACAAATTATCACTTAAATTAGCTAATGGTTCTCAAGTAAAAGCAGTATCAGCAGCAAGCGATTCAGGTCGAAGTGAAGCTGTTTCATTGTTAATTATTGATGAGGCTGCATTTATTGATAGTATTGAAGAAATTTTTGCTAGTGCTCAACAAACATTAGCAACTGGTGGTGGATGTATAGCTATCTCAACACCATATGGTACAGGTAACTGGTTCCATAAAACATGGAATAAAGCAGAAGCTAAAGAAAATAGCTTCGTCCCAATTAGATTACCGTGGACTGTACACCCAGAACGAAATCAACTTTGGAGAGATCAACAAACCGCTGACTTAGGTGTTCGATTAGCGGCCCAAGAATGTGATTGTGATTTTAGTACATCTGGTGACACAGCTATTGAACCAGAAATATTAAATTGGTATATAGAAACATATCAAAAAGATCCAATTGAAAAAAGAGGTATAGATGGTAATTATTGGATTTGGGAACACCCAGATTTTTCAAGAACATATGTTGTGACAGCTGACGTTGCTCGTGGTGATGGTAAAGACTTTTCAGCGTTTCATGTTATAGATGTTGATTCTAATACACAAGTAGCTGAATATAGAGGTCAATTAGGTACTAGAGATTATGGTAATTTCTTAATTGGTGTAGCAGCTGAATATAATGATGCTTTATTAGTAATTGAGAATGCAACTTATGGTTGGGATGTTATTCAAACTGCTATAGATAGAAGTTATAGAAATTTATATTATTCCCCTAAATCAGATATGGCTTTAACTAATGTTGAAATGTATCTTGATCGATTTGAAAATGGAAATGGTATGGTTCCTGGATTTACTAACTCTCTTCGTACAAGACCGCTTGTTATCTCAAAATTAGTTAGTTATATTCACGAGAGATCAGTTACAATACAATCACAAAGATTGTTAGAGGAATTGAGAACATTTATATGGAAAAATGGTAAAGCACAAGCTATGGATGGATATAATGATGATTTGGTTTTAAGCTTTGGTTTTGCTATGTTTTTAAGAGATACTAGTTTAAGATTTAGACAAACAGGAATTGATTTAGCTAGAGCTAGTTTAGACGGTATTAATAGTGGCTATATGCCAGTTAAAACTAATTCTTATACACCACATAATGTTCATAATGAACCTTGGACAATGGATGATGGTATGGGAGGTAAAGAAAACTTGGGCTGGCTTATAGGTTAATAAATATTTATAATTAAATGGCAAATACATCATTATTTGGAAGATTACAAAGACTATTCTCATCAGATGTAGTTATTAGAAACACTGGTGGCAATCAGTTATCCGTAATGGATACTGATAGAATTCAATCTTTGGGTGTTCTTCAAACAAATTCATTAGTAGATAGATTTCAAAAAATATATACTACTTCAGGAGCAGCAGTTTATAATTTAAATAATGCTCAAAACTATGAAAACATTCGTATTCAGTTATATGCTGATTATGAATCAATGGATACTGACGCTATTATATCTTCAGCTTTAGACATTGTAGCTGATGAATGTACATTAAAAAATGAACAAGGTGAAGTATTACAAATTAGAAGTAGTGATGAAAATATTCAAAAGATTTTATACAACTTATTCTATGATGTATTAAATATTGAATTTAATTTATGGTCTTGGACTCGTAATATGTGTAAGTATGGTGATTTTTATCTAAAATTAGAAATTGCTGAAAAATTCGGTGTATATAATGTTATCCCATTCTCAGCTTATACAATGATTAGAGAAGAAGGAACAGAACCACAAAATCCAGCTTACATTAGATTTAGATATGATCCAACAGCAGCAACAGGTGTTGTAGCTAATTATGCTTCATATACAGGAAATCAAGATAATGGTGTTATTTTCCAAAATTATGAAATAGCTCACTTCCGTTTATTAAGTGATGTAAATTATCTTCCATATGGTCGTTCATATCTTGAACCAGGAAGAAAATTATTTAAACAATACATATTAATGGAAGATGCTATGTTAATTCATAGAATTGTTCGTGCCCCAGAAAAACGTGTTTTCTATGTTAATGTAGGTAATATTCCACCAAATGAAGTTGAAAACTATATGCAACGTATGATGCAGAAAGTTAAGAAAACTCCATTTATTGATCCTAACACTGGTCAATATAACTTAAAATATAACATGCAAAACATGTTAGAAGATATTTATATTCCTGTTAGAGGTGGTGATTCAACAACTAAAATTGATACAGCTAAAGGATTAGATTATAATGGAATTGAAGATGTATCTTACTTAAGAGATAAATTATTCGCCGCTTTAAAAATTCCAAAAGCTTATTTAGGTTATGAAAAAGATTTAAGTGGTAAAGCTACCTTAGCAGCTGAAGATATTAGATTTGCTCGCACAGTTGAACGTATTCAGCGTATTTTATTAAGTGAGTTAACTAAAATTGCTTTAGTACATTTATATACTCAAGGTTATGATAATGAAAGTTTAACTAACTTTGAATTAAACTTAACAACTCCATCTATCATTTATGATCAAGAAAGAGTTGCTTTAATGAAAGAAAAAGTTGATTTAGCTGCTTCAATTCAAGAAACAGGTTTATTACCTTCTAATTGGATTTATGATAATGTTTTCCACTTTAGTGAAGATCAATATGATGAATATAGAGATTTAGTAGCTGAAGACAAGAAACGTTTATTTAGAATGAAACAAATCGAAGAAGAAGGCAACGATCCAGCCGAAACAGGTCAAGTTTATGGTACACCACACCAATTAGCTAACGCTTATGGTACTGGAAGGTATACATCAACTAGAGATGTACCTCCAGGATTTGATGAAAATGATCCAAATATTGTAAATTTACCTGGTAGACCTGAAGATAAAGCTTCTTTTATTAATACTCAAAAAGATCCTTTTGGTAGAGATAGATTAGGTGTTGATAGTATGAAAGGTAAATACAAAGATGAAGAAGAGGTTAATGAAAATATTAAAGCTCCATCATCAACTCAAGCTATTTATTTACAAAATAAAAATATCTTCAATGATCTTCCACGTAAAACAGATATGTTTAAAGGAAGTAATTTACTAAATGAGGATAACATTCGTGAGGAATTAAAATAAGTATATATTTATAATTAGTATAATTATACCTTCATGACTATTAAACATTCGAAGTATAAGAACACGGGTATTCTATTCGAGCTTTTAGTTAGGCAGATCGCCTCTGATGTTATGGCTGGAAAAGAATCACCTGCTGTTAAAATCGCTAAACGATATTTTACAGATACAGAATTATCTAAAGAACAAAAATTATATCATTCTTTAATTAACAGTAGTAAATTAACTGAGTCAAAAGCTGATATGTTAATTAATACTGTTTTAAAAATATCTGATAAACTTAATCAAGATAAAATTAAAAAAGAAAAATATGATTTAATTCGTGAAATTAAAAAACATTATGATTTAGATAATTTCTTTAAAAACAAAGTATCTCATTATAAAACATCAGCTGCTATTTATTCATTATTAGAAATTAACAAATCCTCAGATTTTATAGCTCCTGATGTTATTTTAACTAATAAAGTAACATTGCTAGAACATTTAACCCAAGGTGATGTTAATACTGATAATATTGAAACTAAAATTGTTGAAGAATTTAAGTCTCAAGATAAAGATATCCGTATTTTAGCTTATAAAATATTAGTTGAAAAGTTCAATAGTAAGTATTCTAATTTAACTGAAAAACAAAAAGTTGTTTTAAAAGAATATATCAATAATATTTCTAATGTTGATTATTTAAGACGATTTGTTAATAAAAGTTTAACAGAAATTAGAGAAACTTTAACTAAAATTAAATCAAAAGTTGATGATAAAACAACTGAAATCAAGTTACAAGAAACAATCAACTTAATTAAACCATTATCTAAAAAACAAGTCGTAAAAGATGATCATTTGATCACATTACTTCAGTACCATGAGTTAGTAAGTGAATTAAATAAAACTCTATGAAAAAAGAACTTGTAAAAAAAGTAGTTGAAGCTTATATTAAAAAGAAACTTAAACAAGAAGTTTCTACTACAGGTGCAGTTCCAGGTATTGCGGCAAAATATGCTTTTTTAAAGAAAAAAGCTAAAAATGAAGCAGCTATTAATCCAAGACCAAAATCAAAACCAAATAAATCTGGTCTTCCTTCAACATTTGTTAAAGGAACTAAAGATAATGTTTATACTAAAAAATATGGTTATAAAGAAGTTCAACCTAGTGACATGTTAGATGCTAGTTACTTATGGAATGAACATCAAATTAATGAGGTGAGATACTCTCAATTTAAAAGAACAGCTGAAACACGTAAACCTGCTGACCAAATTCATAATGCTATGAAAGAGGTACTTAAGCGAGTTAATGAAATAAATAGAATATTAGAATTTACTGATAGATTAAGAACTGAGTTAAAACAATCAAATGAGAATTTAACTTATTTGAAAAGAACTAGTGCGGTTTTAGAAAAAATGACAAACGAAATTAAAATGTTACAATCTAAAATTAAACAGTTAACTAAAAATGGCTAAAGCAAAATCATCATTTTCTTCTACTTTTAAAGCAAAATCAAAAGTAAGTAGACCAGGAGTTCATGCAAAAACAAAAACCAGCAAATTAAAACAAAGTAAACATTATAAAAAACTATCAGTAGGTCAAGGTTAATCACAGGAATATAATTCCTAAATATATTTATATATAAATGGCAACTAAAGATACATATTTATCCTCACTCATGTCCTCAATTCCAGACATTGATAAAGCAAACCCTTTTGAGGTTCAAAGAGGACTTGACTACGAATTAGTAAAAATGGGTGGCGCTGTAACAAATGAAACTGTTAAAAAAGCATTAGATAAAGCAGTTAAAAATGTTATGTCAAACCCAAATTATTATACAGATTTATTAGAAGATGCTACATATGAATTATTAGGTATAAAAAAACCTAATAGAAAAAAAGCATCTACTGCTACTGAAATGGAAGAGGTTAAAGCTAAAGATAATAAAGCTAAAAACCAAATGGAAAAACCTAAAGTAGTTAAAGAGTCTGTTGATTTAGAAGAAAAAAGAAAAAATCCAACTGACTATGTTATTATGGATGTTCCTTTGTTTATTCGTATGTTAGAATTTGCTCGTGAGGATGCCACTTCAGATATGGATTTGCATGATGTTGCTGAAAAATTAATTAAATTAAGTGCCCAAGGAAAACCAGTTACAATGAAATCTTATGATGCTGTTGTAGCTAGTGATGAGGAAAAAGTAGATGAAGCTGCTAAACCAGACTTTTTAGATTTAGATGGTGATGGTGATAAAACAGAACCAATGAAAAAAGCAGCTAAAGATGCTAAAGCTTTAAAAGAAGATGATTGGAAACAAGCTGATGATGAATCAGATATGGCTCATTCTCAATTAAAGTCTATGATGTCAAATGTGTCTAAATTAATGTCTAAAATTGATGATGGTGAACAATTAGATGCATGGGTTCAAGCTAAATTAACTAAATCACAAGATTATCTTCAATCAGTATACGATTATCTATGTGGTGAGGAAAAACAATCAACATTAGGTATATCATTAGCTGAAGCTTTTGATGCTTCTAAATTTGGTCTTCCTAAAAAAATTACCACTAATATGTGGGATAAAGAAAAACTCAAAGTTGATATCGAAAACGGAAAAATCACTCAACCAAAATGGTTTGATGAAGATCATGAAATTATTGATATTAACACTAAAATGGATATGATTTCTTTTGATAAGGTTTATCAATCCAACAACAAAAGAGGTTTACCATTTTTAAACAAATACTTAAAAACACCTCTTAAATTAAAAACCCCAGAAGAAGCTAAAGGTAAATTATCTGTTAAAGATATTGAATTAACTAAAGAAAATATTGATTTAATTAAAAAAATAGTTAAAGAAGTAATGTTAAAAAAAGGTAATTCAACAATGGTTGCTACTAATCCTAACACTATTAACCTAGCTAAAAAACAAGGTTATCAAACAATCCCAGGAACAGAAGACGCTAAATAATGTCAAAAGAAGTATTAATAGAATATCTACCTTTTACAATTAGCCCTCAATCATTAATGGAGGCTAAGTTAGGTCCTACAAAAAATCTTGTTGTAGAAGGAGTTGTTCAACGTGCTAATGCTGCTAACCATAATAGACGTATCTATCCAGATGCGGTTTTGAAACGTGAAGTAGAAAAATATATTGAAGGACCAGTTGCCCAAAATAGAGCATTAGGTGAATTAGATCACCCTGATTCTTCAGTTATTAACTTAAAAAATGTATCCCATAATATTAAAAGATTATGGTGGAATGGTGATGATTTAATGGGTAGAATAGAAATTTTACCAACACCATCAGGTAATATCTTAAAAGATTTATTTTTAAACAATATTACAGTAGGTATCTCATCTAGAGGAATGGGTTCAGTTAAACCATTAGGTGAAGGTACTGTAGAAGTACAAGATGACTTTGAATTAGTATGTTGGGACTTTGTAAGTACACCATCAACTCAAGGTGCATTTATGGATGTTGTAGGTTTAAGTGAATCTTATGATGCAAGTAAGGTTGTAAAAACACATAAATACCAACGAGTAAACGAAATTATCACAGACATTATCTGTTCTCAAACAGGTGTTTGTTGTATTCGATAAGTTTTTATTAAAGGACGCGTTCTCGTATCTCCTTATATATTTATATCCGTCCTTTATACGCAATCTCTAATATTGCGTCACTGATTTTAAAAAAATCCGCTATATTGCTTTTCTAATAAGCAATCAAAAACCAAAAACAGTCAAAAAAACAAATGACAAACAAAGAATTATTCGAACAGGCTATCGCCGATGCTAAAGCTGTCCGTGAGACCGCTGTAGCAAATGCAAAACTTGCTCTCGAAGAAACTTTAGCTCCACGTATTATGTCCATGATTCAAGCTAAACTTTCAGAAGTGGAAGAAGATCTTGAAGAAGAAAAAGACATGGAAGATATGGAAGAGATGAAGTACGAAGAGGACAAGATGCAAGACGAGGCTAAGGAAGAAACTGATGAGGCTTATGGTGAGGAAGAAGTTGAAACTGAAATGGAAACAGTAACTGAAGAAGATGATGACTACGGTCTCGCTGAAGAAGAAACTGACGAAATGGAAGAAGGAGACATCACTGAAGAAGATTTAGATGCTATCTTAGCTGAGTTAGAAGAAGAAGCTCTTGCTGAACGTAAAAAGTACGGTGGGAACAAAGGTGACGAAAAACGTGACGACATGAAAAAAGAAAAAGAAGGTCACGGTCAAGGTCCAAAGAAAAAAGATTCCGCTGAATCTGAAGATGAAACTGATTATCGTAACGAAGGTGTAGGTGCCTATGAGTACGAAAAAGGTAAAGAAGATGAAGCAGAAGCTATGGATGAAGAAGTTGAAGATGATGACAAAGTAAGCAAAATCTCAGTTGAAGATCTTCGTGACATTATCAAGAGTGTCTTTATGGATGCTATGGGTAAAGGTGAAGAAGGTGAAGAAGCTGAAGGTGAAGAAGAAATGGAAGAAGATTTCAACCTCGATGAAATTTTAGCTGAACTTGACGAAGCTGAAGATGCTGAAGAAGACAAAATGGAAGAAGCTAAAAAAGAAGATGATGACGAAAAAGAAAAGATGGAAGAAGAATTGAATGAAGCTATTGCTACTATCAATACTCTTAAGTCTGAACTTAACGAAGTTAATCTTTTAAATGCTAAGCTTCTCTACATGAACAAAATCTTCAAAGCTAAAAACTTAAGCGAAGGTCAAAAGTTGAAAGTTATCAATGCTCTTGATAGAGCTGAAAACTTAAACGAAGCTAAAAACATTTATGAAACATTAAAAGATGCTTTAACTGAGACTAAAAAGTCTTCAATTAAAGAATCAGTAGGTTTTGCCTCAAAAGCTATGGGCGTTGCTCCTGCTAAGCCTATTGTTAATGAGGACGTGCAAATTACACGTATGAAAAAATTAGCAGGTATTATTAAATAAAAATATAAAAACAAAAA
>Ga0208644_1002487_pt1 | contig 14715 bp, 19 predicted proteins | sample VirMetDEL_Nov_18_FD_184517 | JGI IMG/M metagenome (GOLD analysis project Ga0208644, IMG submission 184517) | Aqueous microbial communities from the Delaware River and Bay under freshwater to marine salinity gradient to study organic matter... | ecosystem: Environmental > Aquatic > Marine >... | reverse complement strand
TCATGCAAAGCGTGTCGGTAACTGCATACACCGCCCGCTTTGTCCCGGGTTTGCTTTGAAACAAGTGAGGCCCGGTGACCTCTTGCGCATTTCCCTCACCATCCGTGATCTGGACAGTTCCCGACACGATGAGGTAAAAATGTTCTTTTTTGTGGACTGCACCGACCACGAGCACCCCGGCGTGACGAAACACCTCACGACAGTACATGCCGCCGTGGAAATAGTGTTTTGTCTCGGGTTCGTACTGCGGCAGCTTGGACAACTCCTGCTGCAAGGTTTCCACCTTTTGCCGCATCATCTGCGGCGGTGCAACCTCGAACCCTTTGCCGTAGGTTATTCTCACTGCGTCACCTCACGACCACTGACGCGCATGTTGATGGCGCTGGCGGTTCCGGCCAAGGTGGAAATGAAGTCGCCCGGACCCAAGACCTGACCCACCAGTTCCGGGAACGTGTACACCTCGGACGGCTGGAGCGTCTTGGTCTTGGTGATCAAGTTCTGGTTGCCAGCGGAACCAGCGGTGGTCACGAAGTTGACCGAGATCGTGGCAGCACTGGCGCTGTAATTGGTCGCCGTGAACTTGTCGATGATCGTGGTCACGTTGGTGGCCGTGTACTGGGTTGTCTGGGCGTTCTCGACAGTTTTTGCCGGGACCAGAACTTTGACGGTGACTGTCATGTTGAACTCCTTATTCCAGTTCCAACGAATTGTTGGAATCGTATTGCGTCATTATCCAATTTGTGCCATCGGAAACCAAGGTGGCGTTGGCACCGGCCACGGCTTGCAGGATGGCGGTCGTCGCAGACCCACCAGCCAGCGGCACTACATTACTCGAAGCTGACACGAGGGTTTCGGCTTGGTAATTCTGAAAATGCAAGACCCGGCCAACATTGGTGCTGGTGTTGGGTAACGTCGCGGTGCAGGTCGAACCGGACTTGTTGTTGATCAGCCAAGTCTCATTGTCAGCGACTGTGAAATCGGCAGTCTTGGTTGCCGGGGCTGAACTCAGGCCCGCAATCGCCGCAGTGACCACGCCAACATCGAATTGTGGCGCGACCTGCAACGCCTGAATCTGTTTTTGCAATTCGGCAATCTGCGCCAACAGGTCATTTTGCGACGGAGCCGATTGCAACCCCAGCACCTCTTTTTGCAACTCGGCAATCTGCGCCAGCAGACTATCCTGCGAGGGTGCAAAGTTCTCGCTGGCCTTGTTGACGATGTGGTTGATCTCGTCAACCGTCAGCGTCGGTGGGCCTTTTTGCACATCGTCAAGCGAAATGCTGCTGCCACCTTGTGACTGAAACAAGGACAGAAAGAACAGGTACCACTCACGCGAGACTGTGCCCGAGCGTGGGTCAATGAATGTGACCCGTGGTGGCGTGATGGGTACATTGATTGGATTAGGCATTCGTCGGACTCACGAGCAGTTCCGCACCTACGATGGCGATTTTCACGGGGTCTGTGCCACTGATTTCGTACACTCGGTCGCGCAGCTTCATGGTCATACCCAAGCGACGCCAGATGGCGCGGCGGTAGTACTCACCGATCTTGCCGATGCTGACCCAGTGCTCGTTGGACCATGTGTGCCCGCCATCGTCAGACCAGCGCAGCATGACCTCTGGGTCGCTGCCTTGGCCAAGGTTCAAACCCACACCAGTCTCGCAGTCAAGCTGAAGGCTGTGCTGCGCGGTGCGTTTGAGGTTGTTCTGGCCGGTGGGCAGCGCCCTCCATGACCGCAGCCACTTTTGGATGTTGCCATTGTCCGAATAATCGTCAAGGTCAAATGAATAGACGTTGGCGTTCTCGTAGTCGCCGACTAGCACTTCGCCTTGGAAAAAGGCTTGGCAGTTGCTGCGGTGACGGGTGAACTCCCCATTGGCAAACCCGGCCCGCTCGTGCCACGCCTGCGTTGCCACGTCGTACACCCAAGTGCGATTAGCCTGCGGGAAGATCAGCACGTAGAAGCTGTGGCCGTCCTGCTGGTACGTGTACCCGATGGCGTCCGACATGTTTTCATACTGCTGAATCTGCCACTCGACAGAATGGGTCGAGATGCGCTGACCAGTGTAGCCGTTGGCCCGGTAGACGATACCCTGACCCCGGGCATCTTTGCCCAGCCAAAACAGACCATTGTCCATCTTGGCAATCGAGTACGGGGCAGCGCAGCCCAGTTCGTTGTACGCGCCTTGGATGCGCGACAGGGGAAAGTCAGCGTTGCCGCTGTTGTACCAAACCTCGACGGAGTTGGTACCAAATACCCAGATTTCCCGGTGGTCTGCGATGATGCCGACCACGCCGTCGGGCGACCCTTCGGCGCTGGCAAAGTCCAGCGGGTCCACGCTCAGGCCGTCCAGCAAGCTGGTCACCCAGATTTTCTGGCTGTTCGGTTCATTGAACACAAAATAACCGTCGAGGTAAGCCACCGTGACAGCGCCGGGAAAGTCACTGTCGGTGATCTGAGCGAAGACATTGGTCGTTGCGTTGTAGATGTAGCTGGGGCCGTTGCAAGCCACAAACAATTGAGTGCCGTTGTCAGCCATGCTGACAGGCCCACTGACGCCCGACACGGTGCCCAGCGTGGTCACAGTGTAGGCAGAGTCCACCTTGTAAAGCTTGTCGCGGCTGACCACATAAAGGTTGCCGTTGAACTCCCACATTCCCCGGATCGGCCCGAGGCCCACGGATACTTTTAGCTTGAGGCCCGGTGCGCGGTTCAGGAAAGCAGGCTCCTTGCCACCCTCGGGAATGATCTCGGGGAACAAGTTGATCATGCGATTGTCCGCAGCATTGACACTGCGGGCAACGTAAGCGGAGCCAAGGATCGGGGTCTTCATCAGAAGTTACCGGCGTAGATGTTGTACCGCTGACGGTTTGCCACGATGCCATAGGGCATGGACATGATGTCGTTCGGGTTGTTGATGCGCTTCAGATTGCGCTTGCTGGTCATGGCGATGCGCTGGACCTGCGGCGACGGTTCGACACCAAACTCAGGGGCGATCTCCATCGCCAAGTTGTAGGTGAAAGCCCGCATGTAACCCGGTGGAAAGTGCAACTGCGTTGCCAGCGTTGCGGGCTGCGACAGTTCCTGCACCGAAATGAAGTGCCACTCCAAGGTCTGCGTCGGCCGAGGGTAGATGTACATCTCCACGTCAGGGAATGTCTCATTGACGAAGATCACCTGCGGAAACGTGGAGGTGGCCGTCTTGACCGCGATGCCGTTGTACTGGTCTTGGTTGATGAACTTGATGCCATACGACACGCCGCTTGGGGCGATGTAGTAAGTGGCATCATCAAGCAACACGGGACGGTTGCCCACGAAATCGCCAGTGGGACCAAGGGTGCGCTTGATCTCGCCCGAGGGCCAGTTGAAGATTTGGTCTTGGGTGCAGAACACCGACAGTCGCTCGGTGTTCCACGAGTCAACCATCTGATCAAATGCAAGAAGGGCGTCTTGACTGGTCGCCGCTGACGGGGTTTCACCCTCGGCCAATACGCCAAGCAGGCGCAATGCCCGGTTAATTTGATCGCCAGCGGTCGTTGCCATTTCAGCTTCCTTCGGATTCGTCGCTTGCCGAAGTCAAAAAGGATGGGACTTCGTTGGGCTGTTCGATGGGTTGTTCGGTCACTTTGCGGGACAGCTTGTTGCGCACAGGCTTGTCTGCTTTCGGTGCCACCTCGACGGGCGTGTCAGGATTGTACTCCGTCCAGCCGTTTTTGACATCTTGTTCCATCTCCAGTTCGTTGATGGCAACTTTGGCACCGTGAATGGGGTGTACGAGTACGATGTTCATGTGATTCTCCATATGGAAACGGGGCCGAAGCCCCGTTTCACGAGTTGCCCAAAATTAGGCGACTTTGTACACAGTCCAAGCTGCGTCACCTGTCTTGCGGAACAGGAATGCGGCGCTGGAAGTGACGGCCACAGCCACAGCGGCGTTACCGCCGTCAGTGATGCCGGTGCCCATCGACAGCGTGACAGTGCCCGAAGACGTGCCAGTGTTGACGATGTTCAGCAGGAACGTGCTACCGACTTTGGCGCTGGACACAACTGCGTCGATGGCAGAAGCAGTGGGCAGCGTGTAAGTGGCAGCAGAAGTGCTGGGGTTGGCGACCAACAGATTGCCAGTGATCTGAGCAGCAGTCAGAGTGGCAGTGGAAGTGGCGGTTTGAGGGGCAGCAGAGTAGCCCATCGTGATTTCGTTCAGGTTACCGTCGCCGAGTTGGTAACCGCCTGCACCGTTAGGGAGAGCCATGATGATTTCCTTTGAAAATGAGTTTCAGAAAAGAGGGGCCGAAGCCCCTCGGTTCAGATTAGCCCCAAACGCGGCAGCCCATCTGAGGACGGATCGTGTTGTAGCCGTACAGAACGTCAACACGGCAGGGCATGCGGTCGTTGTTGATGTCGTACTGACGGACCACACGCAGGCTGATGCCGTTGTGAACGGCACGGCTGGCCATGTCAACGCCTTGGGGCAGCAACAGGTCAGCGGTGGCGAACGCAATAGCGTCACGGTGGTAGGCGATGTTCTGAGCGTAGGTCGTCGAAGCGGCACCCACGAACACCACGGCCTTGCCGGAACCGGGCAGGCTGTTGACGGTAGCCAGAGCGTTGCTTGCCGAGTAGATCGGGGCAACGGTGATGTTACCGGCACCAGAACTGTCCAGAGTCACGTCAGCGGTAGCGACGAACTGGAACAGCGAACCGGTAGACTCACGGGTCTGGGGGTTGACAGCGTAGCAATCAGCCACGGTGAACACGTCACCGATCTTGATGGTGCCAGCGTTGCCAGCGCCAGTGATGGCGATGGTGGTAGCACCTTCGCTGGTCACAGCAGCCGACAAAGTGCCGCCAGTAGCGGTACGCGAACCGGTCGTGAACGACTTGATCGACTGGCTCATGTTCACTTCGTCATAGCCCAGAACCTGCTCGCCCATCATGCCGTTCTTGAACTGGCGCGAGATCACGTCTTGGGGGTTGAAGAAGCCGGACAGGCCGTTGACCAGCGCAGCGTTGGCGGCGGGGTTCACGGTCAGGTAGCGCGGCGACATGGTGGCAGCGTTTTCGTTCAGTTTCTGCTGGGCTTGCAGCATTACCAGAGCGGTGGCGGGCGTGGTGCCGGGGGTACCGACGCTGTTGCCGATCTGCTTGAATGCGTTGGCAACGTCAGCGTCCACGGTGGAGGCCAACTGGCTGATACGAGGCTTCAGAACGCGCTCTGCGAAGTCGTCCAACTGCATGGTCAGTTCGGCAGAGGTGAAGTTGATGCCAACGTGCTTCTGCGAGGCCACGGTCAGGGTGGTGTACTGTTCGTTGTCGTCCTGAGCTTGCAGGGCGGCACCGTCAGTCACCAGAGCGCGGTCGGGCAGGCGAATACGCAGGGTCGAACCGATCTTCGCACCTTCAACAGCGAAGCTGTCGTCGTACTGGCGGTTCACGTTGCGGGTGATCACGAGGTTGTTCTCCAGAATTTCCAGAGATTTGCGCGTGATCATGTCAATGGTAAGAAGGCTGTTTGCCATGATTGAAATGTCCTAATTAACGGTTGCGGAGTGCCTGAGCCTTGGCGATTTGTCGTTGACGCTCGGCTGCGATCCACTCCGATGCACTCATGGTCTGGACAGACCGAGGATCGGTGGTGTCAGTGACACCGGGGTTCGTTGCACGGGCAGTCACCGGCTTGATCGGTGCTGGCGCAGACGTGGTTTTCTTTTGGGGAGGTTCGGCACCAAGTTTGGCTTCAATCTTCCCAATTTCACGCGCTTGCAGGAGCGGCGACAGACGCGAGATGCGATCAGCTTCCTTTGGATTGCTGCCCAGCCAATAGGCCAGATCAGGTCCAATGTCGGACGCTTTGATTGTTTCGGCCATCACGTCGGTGACTCGAAGGTTCGGGTTGTAGGCGACTTGCTCGAAGTCGTCGTACTTACCACGGGCCTCTTCCTCACGCTCTGCGTAGGCGTCCTCAATCTGAGCGCGTTGCTTTTGGAGTTCACGCTGCGCGATCAGTTCTTCGGCTTTCCTGACTGCCAGTGCTTCCGCATAGGCTTCAGGAGACTCGAACTGGTCAGCGGGCGGTAACTCTGCTGGCACCGACTGCCGCGCTTGCATCTCTGCTTGCTTGGCTTGCTGCTCACGTTCCCACTTACGTTGCTCTCTTGCGAGGCGCTTGCCGATCATCGCATCGAGTTCGGCCTGAGAAAACTTCTTCTCCTCGGGTTGCTCGTTGCTCTGGTCAGCGACTTCCGGCGCGTTTTGTGCCTGATCCGTGGTGGCCGTCACCTCGGGGGCTGGCGCGGAGTCTACTTCCGCTAGGTTTTGGACTTCATCAGTCATTTCATGTTCCATTGGAACCCCGGTCTACTGGGCCGGTACAGTTCTCAGATTATGCGCTAAGAAGGCGCTTGTCAAGAAGCTGCGTTGTAGGTCATTGAAACATTAAAATAGCGTGTTCCACTGCCTGAGACTTGGTTTGCTGGAAAGAACACATAAATTTCGTTTCCGGTTGATCCTGTCAAGTCAGTGCAGGCTCCGACGCCTGTGTAATCGAATTGTGCAATTCCCACAGCAGGGTCAGAAAGATCACCCTGATTTTCAGGAATCGTCATGTTAAATGATGAAAGAGTTGCTCCAGCAGTTACGGCCATTGTTCCGGTCGCTTGGATGGTGACTTGTCGCCCAATTTTTGTGAACGTCGCTTTTGAAACCGTGACTGCAGTTATGTTGACAAGACCGGAGATAGTCGGCGTCCAAGTGCCTTCATCGTAATCTTTAAGAACATCCCCACCGTTTGCGGAAAAGTCGATGCCTTTTCCAGCGGCAGGTGACAAAATTTGATCAATTGTGGCTTTTTTCGTCGTACCCCCTTGAACAACAGGTACAACTTCAGTTCCCGCTAATGCGGTTGCGGACGATAATTGCGAAATTTTCAAATCTGCCATGATTTTTCCTTATGCGATTTTTGTCGCAATTGCTGTGACTTGAGCATTGCCGCCAGATGCGCGGTATTGAATTTTTCCACCAGAAACTTGGATGCTCAAACTAATAGAACCAGAATTGACAGCGTATATGGTTTCAATTCCGCTAACACCTGAACTATCAATGTAAACATCATAAGAATGCCGCCATGATGAACTTGTTGCAATTGTCAGTCGCACTTGCCAAATTTGCAAATTCGCAACGGTCACCAAATCATTCCACACGCCGTCTAAAACAAGACTGCTTATGATTTGCTTAGACGCAAAACCACCAGATGCGTAATCTTGGTTCACAAGGGTGAGGTCTGGATCAAGAATTGCGTTTCCTGTAACGTTATAGTCAAACTTGTTGTTTTGGTATCTGACTGTTGTCGAATCACCATTGACAATACACGCAGCGCCAGCAGCGTATGCGTACATGTAGTTGTTTTCGATGATTACGTTATTTGCACCATCCCCGACAACCACGTTACCTTGTGTTGAATTTTCAGAAAAATGGTTGTTGCGGATCGTGACGTTATTTACGTTATCGTCTTTAAGATAGATACCGTAACCTGTGCGACCTCCCGCATAACCAAGGTCTGCCATGTAGTTGTCCTCAATCGACAACGACTCGCATTTTTCAACATAGATACCGTTGACGTATCCTTCAATGTAACAATTGCGGATGGAAATTGCTTTTTTGTACCCTTCTCCGCTCAATCGAATGCTGGCAATTTCAGAATCTGTTCCTGCTGCGAAACCAGCACCTTGTGCGTTCACACTGCAAGCAATCAAGTTAACAGCTTCGCATTGATCAATGTTGATACCAATTTGCCCTCGAATGGCTGTGAAATTTTCAATGGTTACATGACCACCATTGGTGTCAATGTTCACGCCTCGGTAAGTTGTCAATGAAGCTGGCGCAACCCATTTGCAATTGCGAATCGTGCTGCCCCAACCACCTGTTCCACCTGTACCTGCGTTGAATAAATTGATGCCACCACCGTCATACGTTTCCATGACGATGTTTTCAATGTTGGATAACGGGCGCGATGTTTCAATTGCGTAATCACCGTTACCACCAGTGATCCGAAGGTTGTGGATCGAAATACCACCGAACTCGTCTGAAGTGGCAGAAAATGCACTGCCTGACGCAGCAGTGTGGTTAATGATCGCCGCTTGGTATCCATCTGCACCAACAGGTGGTCCGTAAATAGTTTTATTTCCGGTAATGTCGATTTGCTGGTCGATCAGGTAAGTACCCTCCGGCACAAACACAGCATCGCTTGAGGCCAAAGCCTCGACAAATGCTTGGTAGCTGCTCGTAACACCTGTCGAGTCGGCACCAAAGTCCAACACGTTGGCAGGAGCACCGTTAATCATGGAATAGGAAACTTTTGTCAAAGACATGATTGACCCTTAGACGTAATTGACTTCGATTGACGAAGTAGTCGGAGGTGCTTCCGAAAATGTAATAACGGCACCGGCAATACTGTACGTGTTTTTTTGCTGGTACACACCGTTGATGTACACGTTGGTCGCGTTCTCGCCTGCGGGTGCGCTTGCCAACGTAAACGTGGTGTCTGAACCGTCGCCCGTAAAGTTCGCGATGATTGCAGTGGCGTTGAAACTGCTACCCACATTATCATACGTAGCAATCGTTACGTCCGCACTGGTCTTCAGCACAAACTTGTACAGTTGCAGAGCATTCCAGATCTCACCACCGGAAGGAACACGACCGCCTGAGTCCAACACAATCGGATTTGTGTGCGCAGTGTTACCAGTGCTCGACGTGTACGTAGCCAGCGGTGTCGTTGTACCAGCTTCGTAGGTGTAAATCTTGCCACCAGACAACGGAGTACCGTTGTTGTCAAAAAATTGAGCGCCAACACCACCAAAAATTGAAAGAGACACAGCAGGCATCTGATTACTCCAGCAGGATCAGGCCACCGTCCTCTTGCACGAGGGTGTCGCCATTTTCGCAAAGAAGGTTACCAACGGCCTGATCGGACCCTCGGCCGCCAAAAAGAGAAAGGATGCCACCCAGCCCAATACCGATGGCGTTGCGGGCAGCGAGGAAGCTCATTTTGTGTTGATCGGCTTGGCGTAAACCGTGCCGCCAGAAGACACTTGGATGGCGCTCACACGCCAGATGCCGCTGGCACCCACGGGCACCTTGAACGGGATCGGGGTGTAGGCGGGAATCGGGGTGCTGGCAGTCGTTGCCGTAGCACCTTCGCCGACCTCGATGTAGCAAGGCTGGTCAGACCAGACCATCACGCCCTCGGGACCAGCGTTCCAGCCAGTCGTAGAGCCTGCGGTGCCCGTGTATGAGGCGGTTTGAGCCGGAAAATCGGCTTTGGCAAGAGGGTTCAAGAGTTCCATTTCGGCTCCTTATGCGGGTATTGTAAACACTACCCTACGTTTTTGACCAGTATGAGGTTGAAGAAGGCACTGACAGAGTTGTTGTTGGCTGCTCCGACTGCCGAAGCACCAATACAGCATTTTTCAGGGATTTGGTACGGTGGGTCAAATGTAAACAGCGCCGCGCCGTTGTTTAGCGTTGTTACAGCGCCGACGCGCAGTACGTTATCAGGGCCATTTTGCTTCAAATAGCCCGTTACAGCCGTCGTGCCGCTTGCCTGACCAGCGGAAAATTTACCTTCCACCATGTAGCCAGTATAGCCAACGGGGACGCAGTAATGTGCGGTAGTGCGGTTATTGAACGTGGGGGCGATCAGGTCGTACAAGACCGCAGGAACGCCCGCAGTCACGGTGCCAGTGCCAGCGTTGACAGTTCCGACGTTGTAGCCATCGGTGCCAACTGTGAGCACGTAGAACTCGTTGACGTACAGGTACGACTTTGTAGTGTTGACCTCGGTCTGACCGTTCAAAGTGACAGTTTCGCTGATGACGTTGTAATTGCCATCCACACCACCAATAAACACCGTGCGGGCGCCCGTCCCGGCGGAGGTATCGCTGGCGCTGGTCGAGCTGATCTTCAAAACAGACGCCGCCGTGGGGTGCGGTACCGTGCCGCCATCAGGCCACACCGATTCTTCCGTTTGGTCAACGTCTGCGTTGTAGCCAAAAATCTGGATCGACTGATGGTACGGAATCTGCCCACGGGCAACTTGAAGCCCAAAAGGCTCCGTACGCCCAAACTGACTCATGGATGCGACTTCAATGCTCATGCCAAGAACCTCAGTTTGTACAGGGTGGACAAATAGACCGCGACGATCTCGTCAATGATGTTCTGAAGCGGGGTGTCAGTCTTCTCACAAACCTCGTATCGCATCTTCTCGACTTCCTTGAGAGAGTCTTCCAAAAACTCGATGATGTTGGTGGTCTTGCGGGCACTTCGCAGCGTGATGGGGCCAATCAGCCCGTGACGGCCTTGGTAGGATTCAGCGAACTTGTCGGCTGCTTCAATCACATCTTCGTAGAAGTGCCGAAGGGCTTTGTGTTTGGAGTAGCTGCGGGTGTTCAAATGGACGGAATGCGCGACATCCCGAGCCAAGAACAATTCGCCCACGAAATCAGCGCATTTCATTCATTTCTCCTTGCTCGGGCATCTCGGCAGGCAGTTCCATCATTGGCTGTGAACCAGTGACCAGATCGCCGGTGTCGATGGCAGCAGCGATTGTGCCCATCACGATGTCTTGAATCTGCTCGGGCGTCATGCCAGCCTGTACCGCAGCGATGCGCTTGGTCTCGGCGTCGTATGCCTTGATCTGGTTGGCCTGTTCCTTGATTTCCAAGTCGCGGGCTTCCATGCTCTGCTGGACGTTTTGCAGCATGGACTGCATGGCCTGCATTTGCTGGGCCATCTGCTCCATCTGCTGATTTGCAGCCACCAGAGCCGGATTGTCCTCGTCGGCCAGCACCTTGGGGTCCAGAGTCTTCTGGAATCGCTTGGCAAGGTCTTGAGCACCGGGCCAGTCCATGTTCTTGACGAACAGGTCACCGGCCACGCTCCACAGTTGCGGGTTGCCCTGCAACAGTTGAGCCATCGACTCAAGGGCTTCCTGACGCTTGGTGGCGTAGCCGGGGCCGGTGATGACGCGCACGTCGTACTTGCCGACGGCTGGGTTGTAGATTTTGTCAATCACGACGCCTTCAGGATTCACGATCTTCTTGACCGGTTCCTGCTGCATCGGGTTCATCTTGACGGTCGATGGTTCACCATCTTCGCCAATGATGCGGGCGATCCGCTCGGTGTCGTAAATCTTGGGGATCAAATCCACCAGTTGACGACCAACATGGCGAATAGCGCGGGCCAGATTATCCACATAGTGATAGGTTCCTACGTCGCCCTCACGCTGACGCGCAAGGATGGCCTTGCCAGAACGCTCGTTGCTGGTCATGCCCAGCGAAGCGTTGTACTGGCCGGTGGCCGACTTGATGTCTTCCGATGCACCCGCCTTGGCTTGCAGGAGGCCGCTGGAGGCCATCGGAGGCTGTGCCCGCTGGGGTAGGGGCAGGATGTTGCCTTGACCGTCTGTAACGTCGGGATTGACCTCCAGATACGGCCAGTTCTGGGTGTTGGCGGTCTTCCACTGGGTCTCGTAACCCTCGAACTGACCACCATAGCCGATGAACGGTGCTTTGGGGGCCAGCGCCAGCATCTCGGCTTCCTGCGACACCCAGTAGTTGTACATGCGCTGGGCGTCTTTGGCGTTGCGCACCAAGCCCGACACGTACAGGCGACCATCGACCTCGAACTCGTTGCCGATCACGCGCACCACAGGGATGTACTGACCAGCCCAGTCGCGTTCTTCAAGGATTTCGTAGCCGTTGATCTTGCACCACTTGACCTTCTTGCGGTCGGACTGACGCTGGCGCAGGGGCTTGCCAAACATGGCCCGCAACTGCTTGTCCTCGGGGGTGCCGTCAAACGCAGTCACGTTGCCGGGGTACAGGTTCAGCGTGGCCTTGTCGTGCTCGATGTAGAAGTACTCGGCGATGCGAACCGTATTCTCGTTGAGCCAGTTGCTGATGGACTGATCACCCACACCCAGCGACATCAGGGTTGAGATGGGCGCGGCATCCGGGTACATCCGCTCGTACTCGGCCTTGGTCAGGTCTTCTGTGATGAAACACCAGCGGGCATCGGCACCGGTGGGGTCTTGAATCAGCGGGTCCATGTAGACCGAGAAGCTGTTGCGCACTCGGCCGATCTTGATGTCCTGATCGAATGTGCTCTCGTCGCAGTATTCGGTCAGCAGACGGATGTAGCCTTCGCCGTAGGAGACTTGGTTTTCGCAGGCTGTGTCGTAGGCCACGTCAGCATCGGAGATGTACTCGATGTGACGGATCACGCCGTTGTAGACCTCGGCCACCTCAACATCGCCTTTGTCGTCAGCCGGGATCACCTTGATGCCGGGGCGGTTCATCCGCTGCTCGTTGGTGATCTGCTTGACGTGCTGGGGCAGCTTGTTGATGGTCAGCGTGGGTCGGGCGTTGATGGTCTGACCTTGGACCGCGCCACGGGTCTGGAGCACGTCAGCGGGCCATTGCCACTGGTTGTCCGGGGAGCCTGCATAAAACCGCAGGTCATCAAGTTCGCTTTCGCGGGTTTCGGACATTGCCGAAATCGCCATCGTCATGCGAGACCGGGCGACGGTCAGGATGTCCTCGGAACCGCCTTTTGACGGATACGGGCCGTTCTTTGCCACATTCGCTGCGGCCACGATTCCGATGTTGTCTTTCATGCGTCAAATACTCCGAGGGTGTGGGCTTCTCGCATCACGAGCAAGCCTTCTCCCTGCCATTGTAAGTCTTGACCGATGGAATCGCCAAATAGCACTTTGTCGCCGACTTTTACGTCTTTGGCATCTGGTCCAGCGGAAATGACGATACCGGTGCCCGTCTGTTTCTGTCGGAGCAATACGAATAACTCGTGTTTCTCCATGTCAGGACGGACGATCAGGCAGTCTTGCAGGGCTTGAATGTTCATTTTTTGGACTTCATTGGGGCTTTTGTGCCGGACTTTTTGGCCGCTTCGCGCTTGACTGAATACGCGATAGCAACGGCCTGTTTGACCGGTTTTCCGCTGGCAACTTCGGCCTTGATGTTCTTGCGGAAAGCGTTTTTGCTGGTGGATTTCACGAGTGGCATGTCAAGACCCCATCCAAGATGTTAAAACGGCCCCGTTTTGAGCATTGCGCCGGGGCACTACGCGATCATTGTACTCCCGATGTGCAACAGGAAACGCGAAAGTCACGGCGATGGCGTCAGCGGCATCCGGTGAAGCCAGACCACGGGCTTTCATTTCCTTTTTGCCCTCCAAGAATATGGTGCCCGCAGAGTTGGGCTTCTTCATCGGACCGATCAGATCGGCCTTGAGCAACCTGTCCTGCGGCAAACTGGCCGACTTAAGCCAATCGCGCATGGCTCCCCAAATCTCGGCCCTCTTGTTGCCCCACATCACGGGGTTCTTGGCCTTCCAGCCGAAGTTGACCCCGCGCACTTTGTACTTCTGCTCGGTCAGTCTGTCAAGGATGCCGTACCCGAGGCCACCCTCGTCGATCACGGTCAGGGCTGGCCGGTACTCCTCGATGGCGTCGATCACATGACCGACGGTGGTCATGGTGTCGTCACCCCTGAACCGCTTGATCGACACGATGTCACGCCCACGGCGCACGGCGATCACGGTGCTGTCCATGCCGCCCCGGGCCGGGTCCACGCCGATCACGACGGGTGCGGTCATGTCCTTGTACTGTGGGCGCTTCATGGCGTCATCAACGAGATGCGGCGCGATGAACTGGTCTTGGCCGGACTTGGGGAAGTCACCATAGACCTCGACCCGAGCCTCGTCGGAGTCCTCACCGTACTCCTCGATGATCTGCTGGTAGATGGTCTTGTCGGTGCCCTCGACTGTGCGGGCGTCGATCTTCTCGGACTCCCAGAAGTCCCGCTTGTTGCCGTCCACGGCCTCGTAGAAGTACCCGGTGTTGCGACGGCCGTTGGAGAACGCGAACCAGTACCGGTCGAGGATGTTCTCCGTGAAGAAGCCCGCAGCCACGGACCAGATGCTGTCCGGGATACCGCTGGCCTCATCGAAGATCACCATCATGCCGTCCATGTTGTGGACACCGGCATAGGCGTCTGGGTTCTCCTCGGACCACAGCTTACCCTCGGCACCCCAGTACCGGGTGCCCTTCTTGAGGTCACGCTCGACCAACTCAGTCAACCACGCAGCAGGGTTCAGCGAGGTGGCCGTCGGCTCCCACCAGTGGGCGTTGATCGCCATCGTGACCCACTTGGTCAACTCACCCCACGTCACTTTGCGCAACTGGTTCTCGCTGTTGGCCGACACGATGACGGATGACCCGATGCGGGTTGTCAGCATCCACAGGATCAGCCACGACACGAGAGCAGACTTACCGACACCACGGCCCGACGAGACAGCGCGGCGCAGGGCGTCAATCAGATCACCCTCGGTCAGCTTGCCCCGGTTGTCGCGGATGAACTGTGCGATGCGGCGCAGGGTTCTGCGCTGCCACGCCCGGGGTGCTTTGAAGTGCTCGAGTGGGGTGTTTTTCTGCCCCCAAGGGAACGCAAAGAGCACGAACGCCTCGGGGTCGTCCTTGATGTTGGGACTCCACAACTGCGACATCAGCAGTTGCTCCTCCTCGGGCGAGTAGCGCATCTTCTGCATCACTTTTTCCTTCCGAAGATCGCGTCCCAGTTGTCGCGGAACTTCTGGGGGTCGGGGATCGGTCTAGGCGCGGAGCCTTTGCCACCATCACTCAT
>Ga0208644_1002484_pt1 | contig 14721 bp, 33 predicted proteins | sample VirMetDEL_Nov_18_FD_184517 | JGI IMG/M metagenome (GOLD analysis project Ga0208644, IMG submission 184517) | Aqueous microbial communities from the Delaware River and Bay under freshwater to marine salinity gradient to study organic matter... | ecosystem: Environmental > Aquatic > Marine >... | reverse complement strand
GTGAAAACGCATCTAACAGGCTTGGAACTTTTATTAGAAGAAAATACGGAAAGGGTTCTTACAAGAGAATACAATTACCATTCCTTGCAAGAGAAGATAACAAATATGTACTTGGAGCTACGGTTCAGGGTTACAGAATATGGAGGATAAAATGAGTGAAGCAACACTACAATCGGCTATAACTAGATTTGTAGAACAAACAAAAGATCAGCATATACAAATTAAAGGTCAGCAATCTTATTTAAAGGTAGTAGATCGTTTAAATTTTGTTCGTCAAACTTTTGGTGAACGTATATGTATTGAAACAACAACAAGCTATCCAGATGGATTAGCAGAATTTCATACTAAAATATATTTAGATGGAAAACTAATTGCAACAGGTCAAGCCAAACAAACCATGAAGAAAGACAAGGAGTATGAAAAAGTTGCTTCGGTGTCTATTGGTAGAGCCTTAGCAGTTGCAGGTTTTGCAGGAAACGAATTAGCGACTTATGAAGAAATGAAAGACTTTGTATCTCAACAATCCGTAGTACCTCTTAAATCTGTAGAAACCAAACCAACTTCTAATCAAGACGAAGTGGCTAATGATGTAATAGAAAAGTTAGAACAAGCAGCTAAGTATGCCAAAAGTTCTACCGCATTAGAAAAACAAAAAGAATTAATCTTAGGTGAATATAGAATAGAATTAGAAAATATTAAACTTTCTAATGCTACATTATTTGACAAGATTAAAAACAGATACACAACACTCAAACAAGAAAAGGAAATGAACCAACATGGAAGATAAAAAACAAGACTCCATAGCTCTTTGGAAAAATCAAAAGCGAAGAAACGACAGAGATCCTGCTTATACAGGTAGAGGAACTGTTGGTGGCAAAAATGTTCAAGCAGCTGCATGGATTAATACAGAAAAGAAGAATGAAAATTCTCCTGACTTTACTGTTCGTTTATCAGAACCAACTAACAAACCTAAAAGCGAAGAAATACCGTTTTAATGGAATCCGATAATCCTAATCACTATAAAAAAAGTATAGAAACTTGGGATGCTATCATAAGCCAACTATCTCCTGGTGAGGTAGTTGGTTATATGAAAGGTTGTGTTGCAAAACACTTATTTCGTTTTGGAGAAAAAGGCGGTAGGGATATAGATAAATGCTTAATGGATATGAAGAAGTCATTAAAGTACATAGAGAAATGTATTGAGTATTTAGAAAAGATTAAGAGCAAAGGGTTTGACATAAATAATCAAAATGAATCAGGTGTAACTAATTTAATTGTTAAACCAAAAGGAAAGCATGAATAGCAAAGATTATATTTATTTATCTAAAGTTAAGTTTGATGTGTTGAACTACATTAAACAGTTTATTAAAGAACATGAATACTCACCAACCCTTGCAGAAATAGCTAAAAAACTAGGTTTTACAAGAGCAAGAGCAGGTGTCATTGTTATGGAATTATTCCGTTTAGGATTAATTAGCAAAGGAAATTCATCTCATAGAAAAATTAGAATGAACCAAAAACAAGTTGCATTGACATTGAATTTACAATATAACAGAGAATATAAAGTTAATGAGTTTGGAAAATAAAGTTATGAAAGAATTTCACTACACAATGTCTGTGAAATTTACCGATTTCTTCAAAGATGTAGAAAGTGCAGCTTTGAGTGAAAAACCTAGTAAGGATGCTAGGATAACAGTTCTTAGCCAAAAATTTGATAAAGCTAAGACTAAACTAAATGAGGCAAATGATGATGGAACTAAATCCAAAAATCATCAAGACTCTAAAGGAAAAGCAAAATGAAGAACTTCGTAAAGCATGGAAGTACAAAAGGCTTTTCCAAAAGTGCCAAGCGAAACAACATGAGCTTACACTTAAAATTGAGTCTTTGACGAACTCAGCAGAAACTGTAGCAACTTAAACAGTTTTTTGCTTTACCTACCAAAGGTTGCATAAACCTTATAGGCATTGTTTGCTCAAAAAGAAAGGATGTATAAAATGGATAACTTAAAACTTGACATGGGTAAAAGGATAGCTAGTGCAAGATTTGAAAAAAGAATGACACAAGCTGCTATAGCTAAAGAACTTGGTGTTACTCATCAATGCATACAAAAATATGAAAAGGGTAAGATAGAAATATCTTCTACTAATCTGTTAAAGATTGCCAACCTTTTAGATAAGCCAATAGATTTTTTCTTTCATGCAGATGTAAATACTCTGCCTAGAAAGATAATACAGAATTTTGAAAGTTCATATGATGTCTTTCAAGATACAGTATTAGGTAGTCATGTTCCTATGCTGTTTAATAAAACATCGTAAAAACAATTTGGTTGTTGTGTGTTGTGAGGCGATAGGTTTTTACTCCCCTGTTAGACTTGTCGCCTCATGCTTTATTACAGGCATAAAAAAAGAGCTACCCAATAACCCCATAAGATTATTAGATAGCTCTTGTATTGATTCCCACCACCACCCATAGCACTAAGCTACGACCAATTGGCTATAAAGCCAATCTCAATTCTATTTGAAACCTTTTTTCATCTTTGCATAAGCCTTAGATGAAATAGTTGATTTAGATTTTGGTTTCGATGTACCGGCTGCCTTTTTTCGGTTCATGTAATAATACAAACCCTTCTTAGCAATCTTTCCAGATTTAGTTTTGTGATAACCGGATTTCATTTCTTTTTCTTTTTCTCCATGCCTTTTAGTTTTTTCTTACGAACTGTAGCATAGAATATAGGTTTAGCTTTTTTAGCACCATATTGTTTCTTCATGGCACTCATCATCTTTTTACCTTTTGTTGTTAGTGGCACTATTATTTCTCCTCTAAGTTTGGCAATCTTGGTTGTTAGCATTTTTTGTTTTTGCATTGGCATAATTTAATACCAAATACTTTGCACAAAATTTTATGAAATAATTTTTTCATGTTATTTTCCAATCAAAGAAGGACTTCTTTCTTTAGCGGCTTTTTCAGCTTCTTCTAAAGTTTTATGTTTAGATGTTGGATTTATTAAATTTTTATCTAACATTTCTTTTATTTCATTTTGAGAAAGTTTAAAACCATTTTGAATACTTGGAACATTTAACCAACTATCGTTGTACTGTATTGTAATTGATTTTTCGGAAACTTTTTCTCCACTTGGAGTTAAATAAATAGGCTTACCTGCTTTTGATGTTTCTCCTGTAGGTTTTCCTACTTTTTGTTTTCCTTGAAAATATTTTAACTGTTGTTTTGAATCCATAAGTTTATTTCTATTATTAATATTTAGATTTCATTTTCTTTCCAGTTTTCTTAGCATACTTCTTAGCAGCAGCTTTTCCTTTTTTAGAATAAGAAAACTTCTTCTTTCCTACCATTGGCATAATATTTCTCCTGTTGTTGTTCTGTGTCTTTTTTATAGCAATTAAAATGAGCTGACTTTTTGTCTGCAAAAGAAACAAAAGAATCAGTATTCATTAACTGTTTATTACAATGTCTGCAAAGACCAATCAATAATGATTTTATCTTTTTCTTTTTTACCAAGCCTTACAACTCCAATATCTAGCTGATAACTTATTCGTTTCTCCAGAACATTTGTGTCTTGCTCTAAAAGATTTACGTCTAGCTGCGATATGTTTTTTAATCTTCATGTTAGGATCACCAAAGCGAACTAATCTAACTTGATCTCCTTGCTTAGCCAACACCGCAGACTTTTTAGATTTGCCTGGTGTTCGTTTAGGTTTGTTATAACCTGCAAATTTTTCACCTCTATATGTTATCATGCTTTATCTCCACACATCTAAAATTAACAATTAATTGTTCTTTAATAAAGTCTTTTTTATCTATGTTCTTTAGTATAACGGTTGATCTTTCATATCCTGCAACCCCACAATCGTACATATCTAAGAACTCCCCTGATTTGATTTCAGGCATACATACTTGATGTAGGATGGAGCATATATATATAATTAAAGCAAATTTCATTTTTTAAATTTATCCAAAACATTAATTCCAAAGCTACCTGATATGATGGCTAGTAATGAATACCAAAACAAATCATTAGCTGATTTTAATAATTCCCAACCTGCTGCCATAAAAGGTTGAGTGTAAGGCACAAAGTGTGCAACTAGAATTAATGTATAGACAATCGTAATCCATTCATCTTTCCAAGATTTTTCGGAACTAACTACTTGTTGAACAGATACATCTTTGCTTGCTTCTATTTCTTTTGCTCTGATAATTTTATCTTTTTCTAACTTGTGTTCAATTGCACCAATCGTTTTAGATATAATTAAATTAGTAATAGGGTTCTTAATAAGTGGTAATATGAAATTTAACATGATTATGTTGTCCTTACTCTGTTGGCTAGGGTCTTGCAACGATCTGGAGTTTGTTGATGCCACCTGGAATCAATCATCTCATCAGCTGCATTAACCCAATTCTTTTCTTGTAATGCTTGAATAAACTTTTTAAATTTATGAACCGTTCCTATACCTAACTGAAAAATCATTTCTATGAGAACACCTTTGATTTGATCAGGAACATCTAATTTGTATTCACTACAAAACGATTCCATTTGTTTCTTGGCATTATCAAAGTCTTGCTCAAATACTTCTTCTAGTATTTCTTTGTCATATTCTACACCTTCTTCAAAGGTATCGTTAGGTGTAATCAAATGTCCATAACCAATGGTTTTTTTACCAAGAGAATCTGCATAGATACTATTGCGAAACCCCTCATGGATTTTAATACTAACCTTTATGGAATCAATATTCATTTTTTCTTTCTTTTGTTACAAACGTAAAGCTCTCTCCATATTTTGTTTTCCAGTCTGCTGACAATGGTAAGAATTTTCCGTAACAAGAATCTATAGAATCTTTCACACATTTGCATCCCCCTAATAAAAAGCATTTGATGTTTGGTGAGTACCAGTAGCACTTCATATATTATTTTTTATTATTAATGTAATTATAAACTCTACCAAAAGATTGATTGATTTGAAACAACTCTCCTTTAATCATAGAACTATCTTCTTTTAATTCTACTACACTTACAAGTACCCATGTAGATAAACCCATTAGAATCGTACCTAAGATTCCTATAATCCACTTCATATCTATCTTCATATTGTTTTAGTGGGTATTTTAATGTTAGCCAAGATTTTATCTTTGTTAGTACCTTCTTTAATGGTGTAGCCTGAGCCATTCTTATTGATCTCAACTTCTTTTCTATTATTGAGAAGAACTTTATTGCTTTGTTCTTTTTTCTTTTCTTCATGGTTCTTGATGATTAAATCCTTTAATCGTTCCATAGTTACTCCCCATTATTTTTTTTCTCTTTTACATTATTAAACATATCTTTGTTAGGAGTATTATTGATTAAATCATATAATTCTTTTAAAGATATTGTTTTTCTTAATTTTTTTTTAGGTTTTTGTTTTTCCATCACTAATAAAATCTATAAAATACATTTCAATATTTAATTTTTTTTGTTTGGCAGTAGGACATCTATAGATTTCAGATTTGTCTTTTTTACGAAATGTTTTGGTCTTTACGTCTATTAATCTTATCTCTCCGGTTTCTTTATGTACTGCAACTAAATCAAATAAAGATTGTGGGTCTATTGCTTTGGCAACTAAATAATTTTCTTTCATTAGTTGTATCATCGCAATATGTTCTGCAATAGTACCAATATTGGATTTAGTTATTTTGCTAGTAAAGTTACGATCAGATTTGCAACACCTGTTAGACTTATTCCTAATATAACCCATATAACCTTATAGATTAGATTCACTTTTTCGTCTATATGATGTAGGTGATTGTCTTTAATGGTGTCTATCTTGTGGTGGATGAGAGCCATCTCACCTTGTAGTTTAACTATCTCAATTTTATTCTCTTGAGAAGTGGAAAGTTTTTCTTCAGTCATAATATTACATTTTATTTCCTTGTTATTTTATTAATTTTAATCGTTTTTCAAAATTCTCTATACCATACATTTCATCAAATAATTTTCTTTTGTCTTTTGACAATTGATTAAGTTTTTGTCTAGCAAGTAAAGGAAATAATGTTGTATCATTTTGTAATGATTGTTTTGTTGTTTGTTTAGCTTTATTAATCAAATCTTTCATTACAAGTATTTTTTGATTAAAATTTAAATTTTGATATTGTGGAGTTTGAACTATTTTTGATATTCCATTTCCTATCAAAAAAGATAATTTATCTTTATAGGCTCTATCCAATTCAGGAATACCAGTAGATGTAAATATTTCTCTAGGTTGTATTTGCAATTTATCTATTTCAATTTCCGCAGGATTCTTTGGTGGTATTTGTCTTAATCCAGTTAATTGTGTAGCAAGAGGGTTTGGATTATAATAAGGTCTTGCTCTTGGATTACCTGCTGCATCAATATAAAAACTTGTCGGTGAACCTGAATAAGGTAAATCTCCACCGCCTAATCTTTTAGTAAATGCTCCTGTAAATGGACTTTCTCCTATATCTCTTGAGATAGACATTTCAGGATAAAATTGTCCAAGTGCATCAGTAACGGTTCTAAGTGGTGTTAGAAACCCTGCAAGTTTTTCACCAATTAATCTTTTTAATTTATTAACACCTTCAGTACCAGATTTGAAATCTGTATTAGTTAATAGATCAATCATATTATCTACTATGTATAATCCTGTTGTGCCTCTAACACCAAATAATACAGAAAGAATATCTTTAGTTGGGGGTATATCTCTTAATGTTCCATTATTATATTTATTAATTAAATCTCCAATAAATAAATAAGCTGCAAATGGGTTAAGAGGTCTAGTGTCATAAGTCTTATCACCTATTTTAAATTCATACCATTTATCACCTGCGTAGGATTGTTTTCTCAATGCCATAGCAGTAAGTAATAAACCTGAACCAACAACAGCAGCACTTAATCCTGATGTATCTCCTTTAGAAAGTTTTGTTCTTTGTTCTTTGCTTAAAAATCTTACAAATCCTACTGGTGAATATTCTAATTGAAATTTAATAGAGTTCATTAAGAATCTAGGAAAAGGAATTAAAGATGAAAAAACAATAGGAACTGAATTTACAGCTTGAATAAATTTATCAGGAATACTTCCTCTAGGAAAATCTTTTGCAAATGTTGTGTCTAATGCTTTATCTACTGCTGAAGCTATATCTACAGTTCTAAGTCCTTTTTGTTTTCCTTCTGCAAGGATTTGCTCTAATGTTTTTCCTTTATAATAAGATTTATTTGCATCAATTAATTCTCTTAATCTTGCATCAAATACAGCTCTACGAATAGCAAACTCTTGTGTTCTGTTAAATATATTTAAAAAATTTGCACCATCTTGAAGTTTATTTAAAATATTTCCTATAAGTCCTTTTCCTTTCATAACGGAATTAACATCTGAAGAATATCTTAAAAATAATCTGTTTTTTTCTGTTGGAAAATTTTCTAATATTTTATTAATAGTATCTTTTAATTGAATATATTTTTTATAACCAAATTTATTAGTAGATAAACCTGGTACAGGAATTTGAGCAAATGTATTAGCAATACTTTCTAAATTTCTTAAAGGACTTGATAGATATTTTGGTAATTCTTTTGGATCTAAAAACCTACCAAATGTTTTTTGTAATATAGCATCAACAATAGATTGTAATGTATTGACTGACATTCTAATTACACCAGATTCAAAGTTACGAACTGCTGTTGCTAATTGAGTAACTAATGATGTTCTCCATAAATTATCAATCTTTTTTAAATTATTATAAATTGGTTTATCAGCAATATTAGATAATGATGTTTTAAAATCTGGGTCTAATTGTTCTTTTATTCTTCTTGCTAATTGAGAATATATATTCATTTCTTGAGCTGATTGTCTAATACTAGGAAAAATAAATTGAACAATTTGTTCTGGAGTTGCTTTAGATTGATCTGCTATTGTTTTTATTATTTCAGGAAGATCATATTTTCCAGATGTTAATATATCTTGAACTTGTAATGATATAGGTATTTCTTTATTTCTGGTTATATTTTCTTTAACCATTATTTGCTCAACACTATCTGTAATATTTTTAACTGTTTCTACAGGTAGTGCAGGTTTTCGTTGTATAGTTTCAGGTGTATCTATAGTAACTAATTCTTCTTTTATTTTTTTTGTACCAGTTTTAATTTCATCAAGTTTTGCAGATTGAGTAATGTTATCAGATGTTTTAAATGTATCTCCTATAATAACATCATTATTTTTTTTAATATTTTGAACTTCTTTATTTAAAGTTTCTGTTAAATTAGAAATAACTTCAACTTTATTTTCAGGACTCTTTTTTGCGTATTCAACAATGTTTGTAATTTCTTCACCTGTTTTTACACTTTTAATTGTTCCAGGTTTTTTAGGAACAGGAGTATATCCTCTAACAATACCTAATTCACTAATAAATAAATTATTAATATTTCTTGTAACTCTTTCACCTGCTCCACTTGCTCCGTCAGATTCAATTCCTTTATTAACATAATTTACTACATCACCGGCAATACCAGAAACAATCATTCCTAATGAAGTTCCTGTTCTCATGGCAGTATCTAAAACAACAGAAGTAGTATCAACTAAATAACCATTTACTTTTCCAAGTACGGTATTTTCATCACCAATAATGGTTTTTAATTTTTCTCTATTTTCTTTACTTAACCCAAGTTCATCTTGCCAAATAGATTGGAGTTGCTCTCCAGTTATTTTAAAAAATGGTTTTTCAAAAGGATCAACAATTTCTATTTTTTCAATATCTTCTTTTTTTTTACCTGCAATAATTTGACTTATAGATAAATCACCAAATGCTTCCTCAAGAGGAGTTTTTGGTTTTTTCTTTTTTTCCTCATCTTTAAATGGGTCAATAATGTTTTGATTATCCTTTGTTTCAAAAGGATCAACAATTTGAACTGCCATAATTACTCCTATTTATATTTATCAGGAAATTTATTTTTTAAAAAATCTATAATTTGTTGATTTGATGCTTTTGGATTTGCTTCTTTAACTTTTTTATAATCATCAGTTTCTTGAATATTTATTTTTTTTGTTTCTTTTGTTGGAACTTTAGATTCATAAGTTTGATTACCCATCATAGCTCCTATATCAAATGGATTATATGCTGCTTTAATTTTTGAATTATAAATATCTTGTTCTACAGGAGAAAGAGCATCATATGCTTTTTGAAATTCTTCTTTATTTTTTGCACCTTTAAGTTTGTTATAAACAATAAATGCTTCTCCACTTAAAGTAGGTTGTGTTGTAGATACAAGTGGTTCATAAACTCCAGGATTTGCTAATACTTGTTGTTTAGTTACAAATACATTTTGTCCTGTTTGTTTATTTTTTGCTCTAATTAATTGACCTTGAGGTGCAAGTAATTGTTTTATTTTAGCTTGTTTAATTAAAGCATCTTGAACCGATTCACCTCTCATGCCAGATGAAATTAATCCTATTCCTGAAATAACATCAGGAGATTGAACTATATCTTGCAATAGTCCACCACCATATTCACCACCAGTTCCTAGTAATCCTCTAGTTGCTTGTCCACCATCTTGTCCAGGCATACCGTAAGTATATCTTTTAATTAAATCATATATTGAAGCCATTATATTAGTCCTCTCTGTTTAAAGTAATCTTCATAAATACCAAACTTATTACTAGCTAATAAACCTGGTGGATTTATGATGTTGTTTATATTTGCTTTTGCTGAAGCATAACGATCCATAATATTACTTACAGGTTGTTCAGCATTAAAAAAACTTAATGAGGGTGTTTTTTCATATTCACCTGAAGCAATCATTCCTTGTAATTGTTGCAATCCCTCTAAGGAAAGATTAGCAATATTAGCAAATTCTTGTTGAGTACTTGGACTTTGTTCTAATGCTGATCTTGCTAAAGCTGTTACCGCCTGTGTAGCAAATGGTTCAATAATAGATTGTCCTGGATAAGATTCAATACCTGGCATACCACCACCATATACAGTTGGATCTGCAAAACCAAATCCTGAAGATGGATCATAAAATACCGCAGGATTAAAACCTAGTTTTTCATCTGCTGAAGTTGCAGCAAATGCAGCTGCATAAGGGTTACCCCCTGTCATAATATATGTTGTTACAGCATCTTCTATATCAATATCTGATACAACTTTTCCTGCTGCATCTACAACATCACCAACTACATCAGCAGCACCGCTAAGTATATCACCAGCACCGCCAATAACACTACCTACAGCATCTGTTATGGAACTTACTACTGAACCCATACTATAATACCAAAGCTATAATTAAAAGCACTAAGTAATACTTTAATGGCTTATTCTTTAATTTTGTTTCTAAATCAAAATAAAATTTATTTAATTGTTTCATTATAATAATCCAAATATTCCTTTTCCACCTAATAACAATTGACCTAAACCTAATCCAGCAGTTAGATAATCTGGATTTACGTCTTTTGTAGTTGTCTGAACTGGGAAACCTGTTGCAATAGGCGAAACTATTCCTGCATATTGTTGTAATGCTTGGAACGGTGCTAATTGTTCTGCTCTTTGTAATGCTTCTAATTGAGAACCTACTTGAGTTAATGTTGGTGTTCTTTGAGCTAATGCTTCTTGGTAACCTCTTTCTTGTCCATAAGTTTGGAAAGCATAAGGTAATGCTTTAGCCGCAACTTGAGCTGCTACTTGTTGTTGAGCAACAGGAGATGTAGGAGTTCTTCCTGCACCTGAGAATTGTTGAGCAACTGTTCCATAAACATCTTGTCCAAATTGTTGTAGCATAGGAGATAAGAATGGATTTAAATAAGCTCCAGATAAAGTAGCCATTTGTTGCTGTTGAGCAAGATTAGCCATTTGTTCAGCTTGTCCAATTCCAGTTAATGTTTGTTGAGTTGGTGCAACATAACCAGATCCTGTAGATCCTAAATTATATATATTAGTTGCTTCTGTTAAAATCTGTCCTAATGCAGGAACTGCCGGAGCATAAGCACCTGATACGGTTTGCTGTGTAGTATCTCCTGAACTTGATAAAAATGACATTTGTGTTTTACTCCTCTTTTAAGTTTTTCTCTAAAACAACATGGGTTTTAAAGTAATTATGTTTATCAAGAATCTTTTGCCAACCAGGTCTTGCAATTAATTCCATGCAATCACATCCTTGATCTTTAGCAAAATTTTCAAGTTTTTCAATTAAATGTTGCCATCTTTGTCTATTTTTTCCAGTAACAATAGGCAGATGGAATACCTTTTTAATACTTCTGTTAATAATCTCTGATACCACTACACCATTCATTTTCTCTTGAATAGTGTTCTTTTTATCATCCCATAATAACCAAAGCTGTAATTTGCCTTGAACCATAAGGTTTTTAAAATGATCTGAATGATGATGACTATTGGAATATACTAAAGCATCATCTACATAAGGTTTGGCAAGTACCCAAACTTTGTTAATTTCTTCTTTAGGAATATAAACAATATCCATATTAGAAATCTATTTCTAATGTACTAATAAAACCTTTCATTGCGTTTGCTGTATTTGCTTGCATCCTTAAAATATCTCCAGCTTCTAAAACAAGAGTATGAGTAATCATATTTTGATATGTTTTAGATGAAAAAACACTATGAGATATTTCGTATTCTGTAGATGCAGAAGCATCATAGACAAATACTTCTAATTCAGGATTAGAACCTGCATGATTGGTAACTTGTATCGTTCTGACTAAAGAAGTGGTTTCAGCAGGACAAGTATAAATATCAATTTTGCTAGTTGTGGTTAAATCAAAAAATGCGTTCTTATAAGTATTAGCCATAGGGTAGATAAAGAAATACCCCACTCTATCATGTAAATAAAGCAGGGTATAGAATTAATTTGTTGTAATTATTTTTTCTTGTCAGAAAAGACATCTTCAAAGAAGTCTGTCCAAAACTTTTTTACTTTTTGATTGTATTCTACAAAATTATTTTTTACTGTTTTGTAATCCAATACATCAAAGTTTTTTAACCAGTTATCAAACATAGCTTAACCACTCCATTTCTTCGTTGTTATAAGGTATCATGCGTTGCCATATAATGTTGCACCGCAATAAAGTCAAGAGTAATTATGGCTTAACAGGAAAAGATATTGATTTAGCTTGTTCAGCAGTTTCAATATTATTCGTAATATCTCTTAGTGCCTGACGATAAATCATCCAAGCATTTCTCTCAGCTGCATTAAAACCAACATCCGGTAATTGAGTCCAATCCGAATCAGCAAGAGCTTTATTTCTTCTAACTCTTAAATCTTTCATAGCTACTTCTAGTGGACTAGGTTGTGATGCTAACCAAGCTGCTTCAGCATTTTGTCTATCAGTAATTTCTTGTGGTGTTAATGCCACAATTTTGCCATCTACTATTTTGTGTTGTATCATAATATCTCCGTTATATATTAGTTAATTCCATGAGCAAAGCAAAATTCATTGGCTAAAATGCTTGCCATTTTAGTTAATGCCAAACATCAATATCTTACCAGCATCTATATTTCCGCTAGACATTTGGAATTTTATATTGGTTAAAGCTGATGTAGTATTGGCATATCCAGCATGAAAAAAATTTAAAGTAAATTGTGAATATGCATCATCATAAGTTGAATTATTTGTTGCCATAAAGTGTTTAACGAATGTGTCGGAACTAGGATTAAAAAGTTGTAGTTGTCCAGATATATTAGAATCAGATTCTGAATCCATATTAAAAGTTAAGTTTTGAAATGATGTTGATTGTGCTAAATCTTCACCAGTTTCATAAGAAATACCACCAGATGCACCAGCTTCTGTATGTCTTGCTCTAAAAGCACTTGTTGTTTTAGTTACATTGTAATTAGAACCTGAATCTGTACTAAAATTAAATTGAAAAGACACTTGATAATTTTGTGGGTGCATATTCACAAAGAAGAACTTATACTCTTTATAATTCCCCAATGAAAATTCTATACTAGCAGAAGATGAAGCAGTAGCACTAGATACTAATACCATATCTCCTAGAGCAACTGGTATAGAAGTTACATTTGCTACAGCTTTATTATTTAATTTAGTTAGTGGCATTATGCTTTTATCCCATACATTTTAATTGTTCCATCAAAATTACCTGATGCTGGTTGAAATTTAATTGCGTTAATAGCACTTGTTGTATTAAAATATCCAGCACTATAATAATTTGTTGTAAATGTTCCATCTACGTAACTATTACAATTAGACATATAATGTTTAACATAAGTTGTAGAACTAGGTGCAAATAATTGTAACGTACCAGCACCACTTTCGTCTGATAAATTTCCTGTAGCATCTATTAATCTTTGAAAAGATGTTCCTTGTGCTTGATCCATAGACGCATCATAAGCTAATGCAGTAGGTGTGTCTGCCTCAAAATGGTACGCATAAAAAAATGTAGATGTTATTGTTGTTGCGTAAGTGCTACCACCGTTTGTTGATGTTTGAAAATATAAACCAGCATTATCTACACTTGGATTAAAATCTATAAATTCAAATTGATAAACATCATAGGTGCTATCAATTCCACTTGTGAACTCTATAGAACTAGAAGCTGATGCAGTAGCCGTAGATAATAATACAGGACTACCAGAAGGTACTTGTGCGAAGCTAGTAACATTAGAGATGGAGTTATTATTGTGATAAGTAAGTGCCATAATTAAATCCTTTTAATTATTTCTTTGTTGGAGTGTAACGAAAACAAAGCCATTATTTCACTCCATACATTTTGATGATGCCGTCATCAATATTTCCAGAACTAAAAGAAAATTGAACACCGTCAATTGCTACAGCAACATTACAATAACCAGCAACATATCCATTAATAGAATATGCACTACCTTGATAATTTACTTTGCTAATAAAATGTTTTACGTAAGTTGTTGAACTAGGATTAAACAAATGTAATTCCCCACTAATACCACTATCATTATCATTACTCATATTCCCAGAAATAGGTTGTATTCCTGTGCTTTGTGCTAAATCTAAAACACTTGTGTATGTTAAAAGTGCAGATGTACCAGCTTCATCTTGAAAAGCTCTAAAATGAGTTGTGGTTTTTATTGCATCATACAAACTTCCACCATCTCTAAAATTAACTGAAAATTGACTATTATTTGTTTCTGGGTGTATATCTATAAACTTAAAAACATAGGAATCATAGGTGCTATCTATTCCTGATGTAAATTCTATAGAAGCTGAACTACTTGCAGTTTGGGTAGATAATAATACTAAAGCTCCTGTTGGTACAGAAGCTGGTACTGCCGTTATATTTTGTAATGCGTTATTAGATACAGATATTAGTGCCATGAGAAACCTCTCATTTCTTTGTACGAATGGAATGAGTGCAAAGCCATTGGCTTACTCCTTTGGATTATCAGCTTTGATTTGTGCTATTCTTGCTTTCCAACTATCTATACCATTATCGTAAATTTCTTCTAGTTGCTTATCCCAAGAACCATATAAAGATTTTCTAGTTGCTTTAATCTTTTGATTGTTCTCATAAGTTGTTGCTTGTGCATCTAGTGCATCTAATTGTGCTTGAGTAGGTTTAGCAATAGGTAAGTTCCATTCAGCTATAAATGCTCCTTTGCCATCAGAGTTGTCTTGTAGTTTTACATCTTTTCTAAAATCTACATTAGAAACTCCATTTGCTTTTGTGTATATTCTTAATTTATTACTTAAACTTGCCATAATTTATCCTATTAATTTA
>Ga0208644_1002483_pt1 | contig 14724 bp, 23 predicted proteins | sample VirMetDEL_Nov_18_FD_184517 | JGI IMG/M metagenome (GOLD analysis project Ga0208644, IMG submission 184517) | Aqueous microbial communities from the Delaware River and Bay under freshwater to marine salinity gradient to study organic matter... | ecosystem: Environmental > Aquatic > Marine >... | reverse complement strand
TGAGTATAGAGGAGTTATCAAGATGTTGATGACTTCAATGATAGGGGTTGACCAAGAAGGTCTTGATAACTCCGTAAAAGTAAATGGCAAAATAATGAAGCATGAACCAATGTATGTATTCTACAAGTCATAAAGGAGATATAAATGGCAGAATTTTGGGAGACAACTGTACAGTTTGAGATTGATAATGGAAACGGTAAGGTCAAAAAGACAAAGGAATACTATCTAGTTTCTGCTGATAGTGCTTCTTATGCTGAGGCCCAAGTGCATCAGATACTAAAGGGCGAAAGTGACTTTACTGTTATCAGCACAAAACAATCAAAGATTACAACTGTCCGCACAGTGGATGTAGACGGAAAGGTCATTGAATAATGAAAGGCAGGTTTGTTATTATAGCTGGTGTTTTAGGTGTTATTGTTTCTCTTTCAGTGGGTCCATTCTCTTATGTCACCGCCCAAGATGATAGTGGTGGATACTATGGAAACATAGAAGTAGAGAGAATGGCTTCTCGTATTGATAGATACATTAAGGCACAAGGCCAGTTTATGTATACACTACAGACACTTCTTTCTCAACAGGCCAAACTAACTGACATTGAGTTAGAAAATGAAGGTATAGGTCGTTATACCTACATTGATAGTCTTAGTTACTTCGACACAACAAATGGAAACATTATCACAAGGGAGTCTGAATGAAGACAATACAAATGGCCGAAGTGGTTGATGGTGCAAGTCCATCAACCTACATTCGCCGCGTAAAAGATGAAGAAGCTCTCAAGTTAGTTAGTAGTGGAGAGTGGATTTTTACGAGTAAAACATCTTGGAAACAACTAGTAAGAGATGTTAGTAAATCTTCTGATAAGAAAGAAAAGAAGACCAAGAAGAGGAAGAAGGCAAAAAGTGGCGATTAATTTTGATGTGCTTACACCCACAAGAGATGACGGGGTTGTCCTAAACATTCAAGATAAACTGGCATTAGAAGTGCCTAAAGATTTATCAGATATCGCTGATTGTTATAACGAAGAATGGGATGAAAAAGATGGTCAAGCACATGAGTTGAAAAACTTTATAGAGCTTACAGAGAATCGTAAGTGTTTGCTTGATGTCGGTGGAAACATAGGGTTTATGTCTCTGGCCTTTGTTATAAACAATAATGATGATGCTCAAAAGGTGTCTTATTGCATTGAGCCAAGTAAGGTAGGTATTGCCACATTAGGAAGAATACTTGTACATAACGACAAGGATGAAAGACTAGATAACATAACAACCTATGAAGTTTTTATGGGTGACCAGAGTGGGCAGTGTGAGTTTCTTGTTGAAAGAGGCTCAATGACACTTTCTGTTACTTACGAAAAGAAGGATGACCCTAACTTCAAAATAGACACACACGATGCTCCGCCCTCTTATTCACAAATGTATACGGTTGATGACTTCTTTCGTTATTTGATAGAGAAGAAAAAGGAAATACCCGATACTATAAAGATAGATGTAGAGGGGTATGACTATCGTGTTTTGTTAGGCGCTAGTAACTACTTGATGATTGCACGACCACTTATGTTTCTTGAGGTACATAGAGACCTATTACCTCTATATAATAATGTTGCTCAAAATGTTTATGACTTTCTTTTTGAAAAGAGTTATGACATTTATACAATACAAAAGGAAAAGGTAGAAGACCTTGAGCAATATTTTAGTTTATTCAAAGACGTTTCTGAATTAAGATTAGTGTGTTTACCAAAAGAGTGGGAGAAGTCATGGAAGTAATTTTAGTTATCTTTTTGTTGCTTATCTTGGTTATGGCCATTGCCTTGTTTAGGTCTATCAGCACCATTTCTTTTTATAGAGATTTTTACGATGATATTTATAGTAGGCTCAATTTTTTTGAGGTTGTTATAGGAAAAGTCTTAGAAAAAGAGATTTATGTAAGTGACCCTGTTATACGAGACTTGGTTGACGAGTTAAGGTCATTGCAATCTTTTATCAATCAATTAGAAGAACAACAAACATTTAGCTCTCTCGGTGAGAAAATAGATGAGTAAACATTTAGAAAAACTAAAAGACATTGAGTTGTTTGAAGGTAAAACACTGGATGAGATATTCCAAGTGATTTACAACATGAGTATAGAGCAACAACAAGAGGCCATGGCAGCTTTCAAGAAGTTGAATGAGTTTGTCAAGGATACAGAAGATGCTTTTATGCTTGGTGATAAAGGTGCACCTTATTTGGATAGTGCTCATAAAGCCACAGACAACTTGATAAAAATGGTCACGGCCTCTCATAAACTAATCAACAAAGAAGAAGAGTCTGAAAACCAAAACATTTCATCTGCTGATATTCTATCTGTTTTAGATAGTCAAGGTATTGCGCCTGACAGGTTTGTAGATAAAGAAGAAGAAAAGCCTGTAGAAGATACAAAGCAGAACGAAAGTGTATTCCCAACCTTGAAGAAGAAATCCCAACAATAAAATGTTAATGTAGTAAGCTATCCCCCTACAAGGAGAAGATTTGTATGCGTAATTTTATTATGGCAGCTTTTGCTGTCTTGTCCCTAGCCTTTTCATCAATGGTTTCAGCAGCACCCAATTTGGATGTTTCAGTTTTTAGCCGTCACGTTTGGCGTGGCGGAAGTGCTGGTGATGTGGTTTCTATCCAACCCTCATTGACAGTGCCATTTGATTCAACAGGCACAAGTTTGAATATTTGGGGCCAAGTTCCTATCAACGGTGGTGCTACTGAGTATGACTTTACAGTTGCACAAGAAGTAGGTGACTACGCCACTGTTATTCTAACATCTTACTATTATCCATCTGACACCTCACCTCTACTTGATGTTGATAGCCATGACATTGAAGTTGGTGTAGGTAGCACATTTGGTGATGCATCTGTTTATGTAGGTAGGGTGGTAAGTAGTACATCTGTTGAAGGTGATACTTACGCAGAAGTAGGCTACCCATTTGCTGGCTTTGACTTGAGTGTCGGAGTTGGTGATGGCGCATATAGCGATTCTGGTGATTTTGGTGTAGTGAGTGTAGGACTTTCTTACACGCCTGCTAAACCAGAACGTGGAGATAGAGGAGCAGCTCGTAATTGGTTGAAAGGTTACGGTGCTTCATTTATTTACAATCCAGATTCAGAGACACCATATTTTGTTGTAAACAAGACTTGGTAATCTAAATGGAAGCCGATACAGAAAAATATTTGTTGGGGTTAGATGTATCCACATTCTGTATCGGCTTCTGTATTTGGAATCTTAGTAAAAACAAACTTGAAACTGCAGGACACATTCCTCTCAAAAAATACAAAGATTGGCTTGATAAGGTCAATCATGTATGTGACATTCTTACCGAAATTAATGAAAACACACAAACAATAACCCATGTAGCAATAGAAGACATTATTACAAAGTTTGCTTCTGGTCGGTCAAACATAAAGACAATCATAAAGTTAGCCGGATTTAACTATGTGATACAGAGAAAGTGTTATGAAATCTTTGACACAATACCATCTCTACACAACGTAATAAGGTCAAGAAATTTGGCTGATTGTAAAGTGCCAAAGGGCAGTAACGCAAAAGAGTTTATACTAAAAAGAGTTTGTGAGTTACACCCCGAAGTAAAAGAAATGCTTCCAATGAAGAAAACTAAACCAGAATTTGCCGTAGAAGCATTTGACCTCGCTGATGCTGTTGTGGTTTCCAGAGCGGCAGCAGTAGAAATAGAAAATGAGTTTAAGAAATGAGAAATAATGCAGATAGATAACTATGATGACATAGAGTGTGATGTTGAATTACCAAAACCAATAATAGAAGAAGTAGATGGTTTCAAAATAGTAAGAGATGATTTATTAGACGGTGGAACAAAACGCCGTGCCTTTACGATGTATGTTGCTTCACGCCCCGATGAAAAAGAATTTGTTTATGCCTCACCAAGACAAGGTTATGCCCAACTATCACTTGCTTATGCTTGCCGTGACTTAGGTAAGAAATGTACTGTCACTGTTCCAAAAGGTCAGAAGACTTGGTTGACTATTGCTGCTGAAGAAGTAGGAGCAAACATTATTCAAGTGCCAATGGGATTTCTGTCAAACATACAACATAAAGCAAGAGTATACTGTGAAGAAAACGGTGCTGATCTATTACCCTTTGGTGGTGATCACCCTATTATAATAGAGGCCATGAGAAGAGCTGCTCTTAGTTTGGACATAGACGAACCACAAGAGGTCTGGACGGTGATGAGTAGTGGTGTCCTTAGTCGTGGTCTACAGAATGCTTGGCCGTTAGCAAAGGTGTTTGGGGTCCAAATAGGACATAATACTACAGAAGAAGAAATGGGTCGTGCTGAGACATTTAGGTCTGATTATAAATTCAATCAAAACTGTAAGAAGAAAGATAGACCACCTTTTCCTAGTTCGTTGACCTATGATAGTAAAGCTTGGCCCTTTATAAAAGAACATGGTAAAGAAGGAGCATTATTTTGGAACGTAGGAAGGTAGTAATAACAAGACTAAGAAGTACAGAGTATTATACAGGCACGCCATTACAACACATAATAGATTCTATTTATCACCTATTAGACAAATTTATTGAAAACAATGAAGACATTTATGACATAGAAACACACAACTGCTCTCTACCCTCAAGAGAGAAGAAAAGGTCTAATGTTAGAGACTATCAAAGACTAACTGATGCTGATGTAGTTGTTATACCTAGTGAAGTAGAATTTGCCTATAACATTTATGGTCGTATTGGCAACTTCATGTTATCAAGAAGTTGGATTTACATCAAACATATTAGAAATGCTTTTTTGAAAAACCCAAAGCCAAGAAAAGTAATACTCATAACTAGTGACCAAGGCGATACTATTGAGTTGTATAGAGATAAGGTTTTCAAAGATATACCAAACCTTACCTTTTACAGGTTAGATGAATCAGAATTTCCCGCTGGTATTCATCATTTAAAATACATAAACATTAACAACATTGATGTTGATAAGACCAAGAAAATAGATTTTTGTTATTGGGGCACTTCCAAGAAACTAAAAATAGATCCCACTTCTGAGTTGAGAGATTACAATGTCAAAGATTACCTTACTTCAGATGGTAAACCTTCAAGGAGAGGTAAACCCGATACAGCTTGGAGGACTATGTTTGTTGAGCCTCTTTATGTCGGAAAACCTTCTGAAGATGTCAGACACAAAATTCTAAAACAGATTTATCGTGACGATAACATTTCTAATAACATGATTGGATATTTTGATGGCTTTAAATATACTCACAAGTTTGATAAAGACCTAACTAAAATTTTACCATACATCGCAGAATCAAAATACACCTTGTGTTTCAATTGGCCAGGCTCAGAGAGATTTCTTACTGCAAGGTATAATGAATCACTAGCTTGTGACACTTTACCATTGGTATGGCAAAATTATGATTGTGATAATCAACTTGTGTTAGATGATAGACAGAGAATGTTTTCATTTGAAGAAATCAAACAAACCATAACAGAAACAACAGAAGAAGAAAGGAATGAGTGGCTTGGTGAGATAAGAGCAAAGTATGAGCAAGTATCGAAACCGATAGAGTATTACGAGCAACTATTTGACGATAAGATTAAACGGATGATAGAAAATAAAGCTTGACAAGATGGTGAGTATTTCTTATATTATGTATGTAAAATTATTATAGTATAGGTGTATAATGGAATCAAGAAACTTAGACATACTTACAACAGTATTGGGTCAACCCCAAAAACCACATAACCCTATTGATAGAAATGGCAACGCTTACTTTCATTGCCCTTTCTGTAATCATAAGAATAAGAAACTTACTATCAATCTCACTAAAGGGTTGTGGAATTGTTTTGTTTGTGAAATGCGTGGTCGGTCTCTATCTCGTTTGATGATAAAGTTAGGCCGACATGCAGAGGCAAAACTTTTTGGTCATAGAAAATCATACGACCTTGATAACTTGTTTGGAGACAAAAAGGTTGAAAAAGAAATAGTATCAGTTGACTTACCCAAAGGATACAACCCCATCTTCAACAATCTAAACAAAGTCTTTTTCCAAGCAGCTGTTGATTACCTACACAAACGAGGTATGAAGACAGATGATTTTCTGAGGTACGATATTCACTATAACATCACTGACCAACGTGTATTGTTTCCTAGTTATGATGAGGTTGAAAACCTAAACTATTATGTTAGTCGTAGTATTCGTCCCGATGAAAAGATGAAGTATAAAAACGCTACCATCGCTAAGAAGAATGTTATTTTCAATGAGCACTTGATTGATTGGAGTAAAGAGGTTTTTCTTGTAGAAGGTGTGTTTGATGCCATCATTAGTAGAAAGAATGCTGTGCCAATACTTGGGTCTTCTATCAATGAGGGGTTTAAATTATTTAGAAAGATTATTAAGAATAAAACCGATGTTGTGTTAGCTCTTGATGCTGACGCACGTAAAAAGACATTATCCATTGCTGACAAGTTTTCTTCTTACGATATAAATGTTAGGTTTATAGATTGGGTTGATAGTGAAAATAGAGACATTGCAGAGATGGGTAGTGATGAGTTTGACAAAATAACAACCAGTGGTGCTCTACGAAACGTAGAATTCAAAGACCAGATAAAAGAAAGGTTATTTAGTTAATGAGAATAGCACACATAAGTGATGTACATATCCGAAAGACACGGAGACATAAAGAATACGCCGAGGTTTTAGAAAACCTTTGCCAGAGTATTGAGTCTCTTGATGTTGATAGGATAGCTTTGCCAGGCGATTTGTTGCACAACAAAACTGACTTATCGCCAGAGGCAGTTGAGTTGACTTCAAAGTATTTGGATAGATTGTCAGATTTAGCTCCTGTAGATATGATACTTGGTAACCATGATTGTGTTATCAATCAGCATAACCGTTTAGACAGTCTCACACCCATTGTAAACCTCTTACAAGAAAAAGGTAAACCAATACACCTTTTTACCGAAAGTGGTTTATACGACATTACAGAGGGTCTGACGTATGGCGTATTTGCACAACAAGATACAGAAGCATTATGGCCTATTGATTTTGATAGAAAAGAAGGTAGACACTATGTAGCTCTTTATCATGGAGCTATTGATGGTAGTAAAACGAGTGCTAGTCATAGAATAGAAAGCGATACAGATAGAAGTGTTTTTAGAAACTATGACTTTGGAATGTTGGGTGACATACATAGTCAACAAATAATACAAAGAGATAAAGAAGGTTTGGTGAAGGTTGCCTACTCTGGCTCTCTCATACAACAAAACTTTGGAGAAGAATCTGAAAAAGGATTTTTGTTGTGGGACTTGGAGAATAAGAGTTGTCGTTTTATTGAAGTAACTAACCGATGGGGTTTCAAGACATTTCGTTTTGATAGAGAAGCCATTGACAATATTCACAACATCAAGTTGGATGTGCCAGAAAAAGCCTTCATAAGAATCTTCCTATCCTCTGCTGATTACAATGTAACAACACAGAAGCACATTGAGTCGGTTATACGTAAGAAGTATAATCCAGAAGCTATGTGGGTAGAAGTAGATGTCCAGAATAACATTGAAGACTTATCACTTTCTGGCAAGACCGAAAATGTTACTGACCTAAAGTCACAACAAGATTTGCTTCGTCAATACTTTGCCAAACGCCCAGAGGTTTCTGATGAAGACCTTGAAGAAGTGCTGTCTATCCATAAAGAGTTTTATGACACTAGTGCCTCTGAAGAATATGATACGTATCGGGGAAGTAAGTGGCGTATTCATAAGGTATTGTTTGAAAATGTTTTTTCCTATGGCCCATCAAATGTAATAAACTTTGATAGTCTAAATGGGTTGACAGGAATATTCTCACCGAATGCCTCTGGTAAGTCTAGTATTCTCTACACTATTTTACAAGCATTTTTCAATAGTAGTAATAGGACGGGTGGTCGTAATGTTGCTGATGTGATACACAAGAATAAGGATGAAGGTTTTATTGAGGTTGAGTTTTCCCTTGATGACAAGAGATATGTCATAGAGAGGACATTCAAACGAAACAAGAGAAACCCAAATCGTGCAACCAACAAGGTTGAGATGTATCAAGTAGTCAATGGTGATAGGGTGAATGTAAGTGGTCATGCCAATGTTAGAGAAACAGAGGCTATGATACGCACTCTACTTGGCACATACGAAGAGCACACCATGACAACCTTTAGTCAACAGTTTGACATTACAAGGTTTATTGACCACGGTCAGACAAACCGTAAGGACTTGCTTGCTCGCTTCTTGGGACTAAACATTATTGATGACCTACAAAAGAGCATCAAAGAAGAAACTTCTGCACTAAAGACAATACTCAAAGAGTATCAACAGAATGACTTCCCATCTGTTTTGAATAATTTTGAAAACAAGAGACTTGAAACGGTTTCTACTATTGAGGAGCTGGCCGAAGTAAAAGAAGAATTGGAATCCATTAGCAAACAACTATTGGTAGAAAAGGAATCTTTGGTAAGGTCGTTGAATCAAATAGTAGATGGTGTAAGAGACATTGACTCTATTACTTCCGATAAACAAAAGGCAAACAGAAGTATTGATAAGTTGAGCATTCAGTTGTCTACTAGTGAAACCAACCTTGAGAAGTATTCTCAGAGTATGGATAATGTCAAGGCAGAGATAAAGGGGTTTGATGGAGCATCTACATTATCAACAAGATTAGAGGAATACAATCAGATAAAGTCAGACCACTCTGAATTGAAAACAGAAATGCGACTTAGGAAACAACTAGTTGATAACAAACAAAAACAGACTAGTATTCTAAATAAACATGATTGGTTTGAGACAAATGATGCTTGTAAGAAGTGTAGTTTTCTTTCCAGTGCCTTTGCTGCCAAGAATGAGTTAGAGGGTGAGGTATCTTGGATAAGCGATAACGAAACCAAGATAGAAGACCAACAGCTTTGGTTGAATCAAAACTCCACAATAGAAACAGACTATCAAAAGTATAAGAAACTACTATCTGATAAAGATAAGATAGCATCAAAGATAGAGTTGAATGAAGCCACTAGGTCAAATATTGTTTTGCAGTTGGAGTTGGAAAAGAATAAACTACAAGGTTATGATAGAGAGGAAGAGTTGTACATTCAAAACCAAGAGTTTATTTCACACAACAACTCAGTAAATAAGGAAATCTCTATTGTAGAGAGTAAGATACTATCTACAGACCGTGAGGCAAACAACAATAGTAGTGAGCTTGCTAAGGCCAATAGTCTACTCTCTCAGTTGACTCAGAAGATTACTGACTTAGGTGGCAACATTGAGATGTTGAAAGAGTTGGAAAAGAAGTATAATCTTCATGCCTTGTTGATGGATGCTTTTAGCAATGATGGTATACCTCTTATGATTATGAATAAGACAATACCTATCATAAACAATGAGATAAGAAAGATTCTTTCCAATGTTACAAATTTTGAAGTTTCGTTAGAAATAGATACGGAAGACCAAAATCTAAGTATATTTATTGATGATGGCACTTCAAAGCGCAGAGTAGAGTTGGGGTCGGGTATGGAAAAAACATTGACCGCTCTTACCATTCGGTCAGCGTTATCAAATATTAGTTTACTTCCCACTTGCAACCTATTCGTTATAGACGAGGGTTTTGGCACACTTGATTCAGAAAACATAAACCACATGAATATGTTATTAGGTTATCTAAAGTCTAAGTTTGATAATGTACTTATTATCTCCCACATTGAGAGTATGCAAGACATTACCAACAACGTAATCAATATAACAAAGAATGAGAAGGGGTATTCCAGTATTAAGATAATGTAAACACTTAACTTGCATAGGAGAGTCCTTTTGGCTACTAAATTACCAAAGTTTGTAAAACCAGTTGAATTTCTGACAGACGCTCAGAAAGAATATTACGACATAATTGGAGATGTGACAAACAACATTATAATGTGCCACGGTATGGCCGGTACAGGTAAGACTTTCATAAGTTTACAAAAAGCCATTGAGGATGTAGTGAAAAGAAATAATACATACAAAAAGGTTTGTATTATAAACCCAACAGTTGATGTTGGGAAAGAAGATGCTTTAGGTTTTTTGCCAGGCACTTTGATGGATAAGATAGAGTTGTATAATGAAAGTGCCTTGTGGGTGTTGTATAAGATAATGGGAAAAGAGCAGACCAAGAAGTTTATTGATGATGGTAAGATAGAGTTTAGAGTTATCAATCACATAAGGGGCCTTAACTTTGAAAACATGTACATTATCTTAGATGAGGCTCAAAACATTTCTCCTATGCAAGTTAAAACATTATTGACAAGAATACATGATACAACAAAACTTATTATACAAGGCGATCTAAGTCAATGTGATAAGTATGGCAACAACTACGTTAAGAGTGGATTCTATGATGTATGGAATAGACTCAAAGAAGTAGATGGTGTTGACTATATGGAGTTTAGCAAGAATGATTGTATTAGAAGTGGTATTGTATCAAGGATACTTGAAAAGTATAATTACAATGGTGATAGTATAGAGTTGCCATAGTTTTATGTGAGAAGATAAAATGATAGATATTGGAAGTATAGTTGGGAAAGTATTGCCAGAGGCTGGTAAAATAATAGATGACCTACATACATCTAAAGAAGAAAAAATGGCAGCCAGACAAAAGATGGAAGAGTTACTTGTTTCAGCAGAGCAAGAGGCACAGAGAGAAGTATCCGCTCGTTGGGATGCTGACTTAAAGTCTGATGCATGGTTGCCAAAAAACATAAGACCACTGACACTTATTTTTCTTACGGTGGTATTCGTAATCATTTCTGTGTTTGACGGCAACATAGGTCAGTTTTCTATTAGTGACGCTTATGTGCCCGTGTATCAAACATTATTGATGGTAGTCTATTCTGCCTACTTTGCTGGTAGGTCAATAGAGAAAGTGAAAGGAAAGTCGGGCACTGAAAAATCCAAGTAATGTTTTTCACATAGATGACTTCTCTGTTACGGGTGGAGTATTTACAAATGGATGTTTTGACATTATACATAGAGGCCACATATCCCTGTTTAGGTTTTGTGACAACTATTCTTTGTCTCTGCCAACCATTGTTGCTGTTAATAGTGATGAGTCAATAAGAAATCTCAAAGGGCCAACAAGGCCGATAATGAAGCAAGAAGATAGAATAGCCGTGTTATCTGCTATAAGGTGGATAGACTACGTTGTTATCTTTGATACAAAAAGTGTATTCCCTGTATTGGGAAAGATAAGGCCAGAGGTTTTAGTGAAAGGTGGTGATTATAATATCAAGCCATGTGCAGAAAGAGATAGAATAGTAGGTCAAGAGTTTGTTGAGAGTTATGGCGGCCACGTAGTAACAGCACCGATGGTAGATGGTGCCAGCACTACTAGTATTGTTGATAGAATAAGTTTATAATCCATACTTTTTACATTACAATAAGAGGATAAAATGAAATATCGTATCGTAGATGAGGTTTTGTATGAGAGTGGTGGTGGAATAAACGTAAATGAAAAAAGTCTAGCTTTTCAGTATGAAAAGCCTTGTATTATTGCTCAAGGGGAAGTTGTTTTACCTAACATCAATAACATAAAGGCGATAGGGTATACAAACCCGAAACACTATCGTGGTCGTTTTCAAACTCAAGTTGGTATTGCAAAGGCTCACAAGAAATGTTTTGGTGATGAGCCAGTAATGAGCCATGAAGAGTATAGGCAATATGTGTTGGCCAACTATGAAGCGATAGAGCAGTATTACGAAGATATGACTATGATGGATGAAGAAGTTTCTTAGGAGAAAAGTGATGGAGCATACTTACCAATACAGAGCAGAGTTGCTACGTATCGTAGATGGTGATACTCTTGACGCTCTTATTGATATTGGTTTTGATGTTTTTGTAAAGAAACGTATTCGCCTCTTTGGTATGGATACGTGGGAATCAAGAACAAGAGACTTAGAAGAGAAGGCAAAAGGTTTAGCTGCTAAGGCTCGTTTGAAAGAGTTAATTGAAGAAGACGGGAATAAATTTAGTTTGATAAGCCATGAGTTAGGAAAGTATGGCAGAGTTCTCGGAACAATCATTCTGAGTGATAATAGAATTGCTAATGATATTTTAGTAGAAGAAGGACATGGTTATGCTTATGATGGTGGAAATAAAGAAGAAGCTAGAGCAAAGGCAGCCGCCATTTTAGAATCAAAGAAAGGACAATAATGGGTAAAGGAAAGGTCAGTAAAAACAACGTAACGGGTCTTACCAAGAAGAGATATCTCGGTGATGACATTGTTGTGCCTACGTTGTATGATGGAAGAGCGATAAAGAAGGGTAGTTTTATGACAGGTATGGTAAATGGAAAGATGGTTATGGATGAGGCAAACGACCGTCCTATGCCACTAAAAAAGATAGGCCAAGTAAGATAGTAAAGTTTCTATAAAAGTTGCGTAAAATAATGTTTTTGGCCGCTCATGGAGAAGGTGAGTGGATGATAAGTATGTTATTTTATGTGTTTTATTGATGTTTATTCCTATAAACTTTGTAGTGCTATATTTTGTTATTAGCAAGTATGATGTTATTATTAAGAAGTGGAATAAACCTAAAAAGAAAGAAACTCCAGAGTTTTCTCAACCAGCAGAGCATTGGAGTTTAGATTTTCCAGAAGAAGAATTACCCCTTGAGAAAGATTTGCACTCTTGGTGCTACTATGAAAAGGATGAGATTTTGGTGGTCTACAATCAGTTTAGTCAAAGATTTGTTGAGTATGATGGTGATGAAAAAGAAGAAAGAATAAGAAGAAGAAAAAACAGAATTATGTTGGATAAAGAAAGAAAGGGAGATGGATAACAAAGAAAAAGTTGACCACCCTAGTCACTATAATTACGGTCAAATAGAAGCGATAGAAATAATAAAGGATGCAGGTATGATAGAGGGTTTCTGTTTAGGAAATGCCTTGAAGTATTTGTTACGAGCTAAACACAAAGGAAACTTTACAGAGGATTTGAAAAAGGCTCGTTGGTACATAGACTACATGATAAAGGATTAAGTTTTATGGCAGTTGATAGAGAAAACAAAACAGGTTTTGTGTGTAGTAGTTTTGACATTTACCACCCTGGCTATTCCTTGATGTTGAAGTATTGTAAAGACCATTGTGACTATTTAGTTGTTGGATTACAAGATGACCCAAGTTGGTCAAGGCCAAACAAAAATAGTCCAGTATTGAGTTTACATTCTCGTTGGCTTGTATTAAAGTCTATAACTTATATAGATGAGATAGCTCCGTATAATACTGAAGAAGAGTTGAGTAACCTACTAAACTTTTATACACCAGACGTTAGGTTTCTTGGAGAAGATTATCGTGACGTAAAGAAAGTAACAGGGCCAAGTGGTTCCGTATCATTAAAACTTCTTAAGAATATACACTTTGTGCCAAGGTCACATAGTTATAGTGCATCTGGTATTAGAGAAAAGATTTATGAATCACATAAGTATAAAGAAGAAGTAAAAGAATTCTCTCATCATAACCAAATGTAGAAGGATAGAAATGTTAGAAAACTTTTTTCAAGTAAGTAAAGATGTAGACATCGTAGGCGAAGACGAGTTGGATTTAGAGGTGCTAAGATATTCTTCTGGTGCTGATAGCACACTTGGCCTGTTGTTTGAGAATGGGCCTAATGGTAGAGAGTTTCTTGCCTACACATTAGAAGATGAGTGGCGAGCAGAAAAGCTCAGTGCAGAAACAAGAATACCTGCAGGGACTTATGATGTGGAATTGAGAACCGTTGGTGGATTTCATACTAGATATACAAACAAGTTTGGTGCTGACTTTCATAAGGGAATGTTGCATGTGCAGAATGTGCCAGGCTTTGAATACATTTTAATTCATACAGGTAATACTGATGAGCACACTGAAGGATGTTTGTTGGTCGCTGATAGCTCAACACAAAACATCACAAAGGAAGGTGTTATAGGTGCATCTGTAAATGCCTATAAGAGAATTTACCCAAGACTATCACAGTGGTTGTTGGATGGAAAGAAGATGACTATTACATACATTGATTTTGACAATGCACAAAACTAGCTTATATTTATAGGGTATAATAGTGTTACAAGTAATTAATACACGGAGATAGAAAGATGGCAGTAGGTCCAAGCGATAACGCACTTATCAGAAAGTTTGGTGAGAGTGGTGATGATGGAGTAACAGACAACAATAAAAGAACAGAATGTATCTATGTTGGTGGTCACCCATTTACCGTAATCCTAAGAGATTCTGCAGGTGTACAAAACGATATAAAGGTGCAAGTCAATAATAGTAATTCATTAGACCCTAATAAAGCTGGCCATGCATTACACCCAAGTCAACTTGGTCTTCAGACAAGTAGTAACAAGGCGGTTTCCGAAGGTTACTATGGAGGTAAGGAAGACCCAAGAAAAGAATCGTCCGCGTCAGCCACTGATTTTGCTAACAACTGGATTGATATGCCAGGTGGTGCCACAATTAATCAGAGCGCTAGTGGATACGCTGCTAGTGGTCATTGGCGTTGGGTTAGATTGGTATCAACATTAGAAATGAATGCTACACTAAGTGGATATGTGTGGAGTCAGTATCAAGACTACCGATAGAAAGTAGGTTATAATGTCAGAAGGTCAAGGTCACCCTTTAGGGTTGCCAACACGCAGCACAAAGCTGTGGAAGAAAACAGTAAAGAAGAAGGATGATTATAAA
>Ga0208644_1002482_pt1 | contig 14724 bp, 24 predicted proteins | sample VirMetDEL_Nov_18_FD_184517 | JGI IMG/M metagenome (GOLD analysis project Ga0208644, IMG submission 184517) | Aqueous microbial communities from the Delaware River and Bay under freshwater to marine salinity gradient to study organic matter... | ecosystem: Environmental > Aquatic > Marine >... | reverse complement strand
CTAATGCTATAGACTGGACTGATAAGATAGATTTATCAAATAAGTATGAATTAGATTATGTAAGTAGTTATAAGAGAAGTGTTGAGTTTAGTTATAAAGATTTAAGCTCTGATGAATGGCTAAAAGGTTGGGAAAGTAATAACAAACGTAAATACGGGGAATATACACATACTTTACCTAATAGATTCGCTGAGGGTACAACATCTATTAAATTAGATTTATTTAGTGCGCCTTATGCTCATGTAGCTAATGAGGTAACATATTTACAAAGTGGAACATTTAATAAGAATTTAGCCTTTACTACTTTAAAAGTATGGAATGAGTATATTAACACTAAAGAAGAACTACAGCCAGAAGAAAGGATAACTAATTACAATCCTAAAATATTCTTTTTCAAGTTTGGAGGACAAACGTCTTTAGACGGTACTACTAGACTAATGGACTTCTTCGGTACTAGTTACGCTAGTGCTATTCCTTATGGAATATTTGAAGCGTATAATAATACCGATACACCTATAAACTTAAACTTTGCAGACTCTTTTAAATCAGATGGTAGTGTAGATAGAGGTTTGTTTTACAACTACTACGCTAGTATGATGAAAAACATTGAAGAAGGCGGTAGGCTTATTGCTTACTTTAATCTTGACAATGTTGATATTGAGAACTTAGATTTTAGAAAGTTAGTTTACATTGATTACCCAGCACAAGTAAAAGGATATTATTTAATAGAGAGTGTTATTGATTATAACCCTATTAAAAAAGGGTTAACTAAAGTAAGTTTGTTTAAATTTGAAAACTTAGGAAGTGTAAGTATTGATACGAGTCAAGAAGGTAATAATAGTGTTGATACTGATAATGGAAATTTACCTCAACCATTAGAGCCTATTTATGTTGAAGATGGAAGTGGTAATTTAATAGAAGTAGTTATAGAAAACCCGTTTAACGGTTGGTTATACCCAGTTTATAAATAAGATATGGCAAATAAGACAATAGCGATTAAAATAGATGTTCAAGGAACAGCGGAACAGCAAAAGAAATTAGCTCAACTTGAAACAGAAGTTAAGAAATTAACTAATAGAAGAACTCAGTTAAATAAAGCCGTTAAAGAGGGTACTATATCTCTTGCTAGGTATGGTAAAGAAATGGCTGAAATTAACACTAAGCTAAAAGCTAACAGACGTGAGATGTTAGTTATGCGTGAAAATATACTAGGCTTAGATTCTTTCACTAAAAAACTAGGTAAAAGCTTTGCAAGGTTAGGTACTTCTATTAGTGGGGCTTTTGTTGGTTTATTTGCAGTTCAAAAGTTATTCCAATTAATAGGAGATGCTATTGAAACTATTCAAGAGTTTGAGCAACAAATGGCTAATGTAAAAGCTGTAACTGGTGCTACAGAAGTAGAGTTTAAAGCCTTAACAGAGTCCGCTAAGGAATTAGGTAGAACATCTTTATTTACATCAACTCAAGTAGGGGAATTACAAGAAGAATTAGCAAAATTAGGTTTTACCACACCAGAAATACTAGCTGCTAGTGATGCTATTTTACAATTAGCTACAGCTGCTGGTGCTGAACTATCTCAATCCGCTGTAGTTGCTGCATCTACGTTAAGAGGTTTTGGGTTAGAGGCTACTGAAACTCAAAGGGTAGTTGATGTTATGGCTAAATCATTTTCTAGCTCTTCATTAGATATAAATAAATTTCAAACTGCTATGGCTCAAGTAGCACCAGTAGCTAAAACGGCTGGATTTAGTGTTGAAAGAACTACAGCTTTATTAGGTACTTTAACTGATGCAGGTTTTGACGCTTCAACAGCTGGTACTGGTCTTAGAAATATATTTTTAGAAATAGAGAAAAGAGGTATAACATTAGAAGAGGCTTTTAGTGAAATAAGAAATAGCTCTGATAAAACTACAACAGCTTTAGAATTATTTGATAAAAGAGGTGCTGCTTTAGCTATTACTTTAGCTGATAATGAAATGAAAAGTAATGAGCTATCTCAATCATTAAATAATGCACAAGGAGCAGCTCAAGATATGGCTGATGTTATGAGTGAAACTTCTGTAGGAGCTACTAAAAAACTAGAATCTGCTTGGGAAGGATTAATATTAACTATAGGGGATGGTAGTGAAGAAAGTTTTGCTGCGTTTAAGAATGGTTTAGCTGATGCTTTAAATGCGATGACTGATTTTATTGATGAAAGGTCAAAATTAGAAGATTATATAGGTGAGTTAAGTATAGGTAGTAGGTATTTTGGGTTAGGATCAGAGGATGAAGAATTTTTAAAAAGAATAAAAGAAGAGCAAAAGTTTTTAAATGAAAACTTAAATAATAAAGAGGCTTTAATTAATAGGGAAAAAGAACTAGAAGCTATGTATAAGGTTGTACATAAGAGAGTTTTTGATTATTATGATGTAGCTAAAAAAGAAGGTAAAACACTTTCTGAGCTACTAGATGATATGACAGATGAGGAGCGTGATAGATACGATTGGATGTTTAAACAAAGAAAGTTTTTAGCTAAAGCTCGTTCAGAATTAAGCAAGCAAGCAGAAACTTTAAAAGAAATAAATAAACAAGAAGAAGCAAATACTAAGAGTAAAGAGCTTAATGCAGAAATAGAAGCTAAGACAGTTAAAACAGTTTACCAAATGTCTTTATCTGAATTAAAAAAATTAGATACAGAAGAGGCTAAATCTGAAATAAAAAGAAGAAGAGAAGTTGAAAAAACTAATGAAGAAATATTAAAAGCTAATAAAAAATTATCTGAACAAATTACAGATTTAAAAAATGAAGCGTTAATACTTGAGATAGAAGATAAAAGAAAAGCAGAAGATAAAAAGTTAGAAATAGCTGAGCAATCTGCTATAAGAGAAATTGAATTAAGTAAGGCTAGTGCTGATGTAAAAGAGCAAGCTATATTAGCTATACAAAGTAAGTATCAAGCTCAAAGAGATTCTATTAATAGAAAAAGAAAACAAGAAGATGATAAACAAGCAGCAGAAGATGCTGATAAGTTAAAAAAACAAAAAGAAGAGGATAAGAAAGAGGCTGAAGATAAAAAGAAAAAAGCAGCCGCTGATAAACTAGAGTTAAGAAATCAACAATTAGAATTTGCTCAAGAAACTGCTAATTTATTATCTGAAATATCAACAGCTAGAGTTGAAAGACAAAAGTCTTTAGAAATAGATTCTCTTAAAGCTCAATTACAACAAGGTTTAATAACTCAAGAGCAATTTGATAAGCAAAGAGAAGAAATAGAGCGTAAAGCATTTGAAAAGCAAAAGAAAATAGATATAGCTACTGCTATTGCTAATGGTGCTATTGCTATTACTAAAACTATTGCTCAATTAGGTGGTTTAGGTGCTATTACTCCTTTAGGTGCTGCTAGTTTAGCTTTAGTAGGTGCGCAAACCGCTACTCAAGTTGGTGTAATTGCTTCTCAAAAGTTTGAAGATGGAGGTGTTTTATCAGGTCCTAGTCACGCTAACGGTGGAATACCTTTTACAGTTAATGGAGTTGGTGGTTTTGAGGCTGAAGGTGGAGAAGCTATAATTAATAAGAAAAGTACAGCAATGTTTAAGCCTTTATTAAGTGCTATTAATCAAGCTGGTGGAGGTGTTAGTTTTGCTCAACCTAATATAAGTACTGGATTCTTTAGAGATGGTGGTATAGCAAGTGCTTCTAGTGTTGATATTACTGGATTGAGAAATGAGATTACTCAAGCCGTAACTGATTCTATCAAAGCAATCCCAGTAATTAACAACGCAACTGATACCATTAGTGAAGCTGTAAAGGTTAGCAATATTCAATCTGACGCTACATTTGGATAATTTAGTATATTTGCCTTATGTGGTTAGCTAGAATATTTGGCAGGGTTAAAAACTATGATAGTAACATAGTAAGCCGTTTAAAACAAGATAAGCGTAAAAAGATATGTCAGGGCTGTAGTTATTATAGCCCTCATTTCAAAGCTCTGTTTAAAACTATTAAAGACGTTCCACAATGTAAAAGCTGTAAGTGTAGTATATTAGAGAAAATTTTGTGGGAGGCTGAAAAATGCCCCAAAAACAAATGGTAATGAGTATAGATGAAAAACTAGAATTATTAACCGTAGATGAACGTGAATTAATCTATGACGCTGTAATGAAAACTTACGGTAAAATGTTACCAGACGGCACAAGCTTAGAAATACTATACAACTATTTTAAGACGATTGTAGAACCAAACTTTAACGCTAGATGTGGAAAATGCAGAAAGAGAGTAACAGCTTATTGGTATCAGAGGCTGAAGAGTTGGAAGATGCTCTAACCAAAACACTATACTCTTATGTTGAAAAGGCTATTGATGTACCTCATGCCATTAATATTCTAATAGAAAACGGGTTAATTAATCAAGAGTTAATCAGAAACATATCAATATGTAATGATTTTGATATTATGTATAAAACACCTATTAAAACAATGGATATTTATTACAATCTATCAGTAAAGTATGATTTAGGTGTAGATTCAATTAGAAAAATCATAAGAGAAAGATAATTTTATTATATTTGTAATCTCTTGTTATTTTTCAAGGTGTTTTGTGAGAGTGTTACATTTTAGAGGGTTTGCGCCCTCTTTTTTTTGTTAATGCCATTAACATTATGTTAAATAGAAATTTTTTAATGTTGTATCATGAATTGGTACACAATAGAAAATAGTATTGAAAACAAGCTTAAAATTTCCATTGATGAGGAGATTGGAAGCTATGGTATTTCTGCTAAGTCTTTTATTGAAGAGGTACAAAGTTCTAACTCAAGAAAGGTAGAATTATCTATTAATAGTTATGGAGGATCAGTATTTGATGCTTTAGCTATTTATGACTTCCTAAAAAATTCAAAGTACGATGTTTCAGTTAAAATAGAAGGAGTTGCTGCGTCTGCTGCTACTATTATCGCTTTAGCTGGAAAAGAAAAGCCTAAAATGACGGCTAACTCTTTCTTTATGATTCACAACGCATGGATGCCTGTAGTATCTATGGAAGGTATGGACTCTAACGATATTAGAGAATACACTAAAGAGTTGGAAAGTCAAGCGGATTTAATGGATAAGATTAACGATAAACTAGCTAAGATTTATTCTAGTGTTACTGGTTTAGGTGTTGATGAAGTTAAATCTATGATGGATAAAGATACTTGGATGGATGCAGAAGAAGCTTTTGAGTTAGGTTTTGTTGCTGAGGTGTTAGGTGCTGTTAAAGTTGCTGCTTACGCTCAACCTAAAGACTTAGAGAAAAAGGGATATAAAAATATTCCGTCTAATTACGTAAATCAATTAAATAGTTTAGATATGTCTGAAACAAAAAAGGAAACTCTTTTAGAAGAGTTAAAAGCTTGGGTTTCTGAAACTTTTACAAATAAAAAAGAAGAGGTAGAAGTAAAAGAAGAGCCTAAAGCGGAAGAAATCAACGCTGAGGAGTTAAAAGCTGAGTTAATGGCTGAAATCTCTGCAAGTGTTGAAGCAGATAAAGAAGCTTTAAAAGCTGAATTGGCTGCGAAAGATGCAGAATTAAAGGCGAAAGTTGAAGAGTTTGAAGCTAAGGCTAAAGAACTTGAAAAAGCTAACGCTAAGAGAGAAGAAGTACCTGCTAGAGAAGATGAGGAAGGTGTTAAAGCATCTGCTGAAATCAAAGACGAATTAGGTGCTATTATTAAGAATGTTTGGAAAAAATCAGGATTCATTAAATAAATAAATAGTTAAAAAAAGATGGCAAATTTTATTACACAATCGTTTAACGTAACTTACTCTGGTACTGATATTACTAATGAGTTATTTTACGCACCTCAAGAAGGGTCTGATGACTTAATGGGGATTAGAAAATTACCTAATGTAAAGGTAAAAACTAACTTATACTTACCTGCGACTTTAACAAAGATCGTTAGAGCTTATTCTACTTGTGGATTCTCTGCAACTGGTGGGGCTATTGATGTATCAGATAAAACGTTAGAAGTTAAGAAAATGAAAGTAAACCTTGAGCAATGTGGTGATACTTTCTATGGTACTGTATTTGAAGAGTTCTACGGTGCTGGTACTGATATTGATAACTTAGAAGATACTATTATCGGAGATATCGCTAGAAGAAAAGTATTAGAAGGTATTGCTGATGATAACGGGCGTATCGCTTGGTTTGGTGCTACTTCTGGTGCTTCTGCTGATTACTCTCAAATGGATGGATTCATTCAGTTGTTTATCGCTGGTTCTGCTACTTTAGATAAGTATGTTGAAATGACTGCTATTTCTAACGTTGAAGATACTAACGGTGTTTTAGTTGCTGATGGTGCTTATGAGCTTTTAAAATATGCTTACGAGAATCAATCTCAAGTATTAAGAAAAATGCCTAACTCATCTAAGTCGTTTAGAGTTACTTCTACAATCGTAGATAACTTAATTACTACTTATGAGCAATTAGGAACAGGAAACGAGTTAGGACTTTCTATGTTGATTAACGGTGCTGGTGAGCCTCAATTAAAATTCAGAGGTATTCCAGTTGTTGAAGTTAGAGGATGGGATACAGCTTTAGCTGATTCAGACAACCCTAATACTACTACTGGTATTGATATAGGTGCTAACTTAATGGTTTATACTGTAAATGATAACTTAGTAATCGGTACTGATGTATCTGATCCACAAGCTGAGTTAAAGTTTAGAAGTAACGATGATGATGATGAGTTGCTAAAAATCATTGCTAAGTACAAAATGGGTGCGCAGTTCATTCATGGAGAATTAGTAGGAATGTATTGGTAAAAATTAAGCCCTCTTTCGGGAGGGCATTTTTTTAAATTAAAAATATTTTAAAATGGCAGAAATTAGTACAGATATTCTTTTCGGTTGTGCTGACGAGAATAGAAGAGGAGGTATAAAGCGTATCTTCATTACAAATAAAGACGATATTACTAGCTTTACTGCTTCAACTGTTTCAACTGAACACGCATATACTGCTGTAACTTTAGCGGCTACTGATGATGTTTGGTATGAGATTGAAGGAGAGTTAGAAACTAAAACTTACACTTCTGAGGGAAGTAGAGAAAATGGTTCTATTGCTTATGAAACTACTTTAGAGGTATTTTGCCCTAAGATGGAGAAAACAAAAGCACAAGGAATCAACGCTTATGTTCAATCATGTGGGTTAGTTGTAATTTTTGAAACTTACAACAAACAAACTACTGAAAACAAAGCTTTTGTATTAGGTTTTGATGAGATTATGGGTGTTGATGCTCATGTTGATGCTATCGCTTCTGAGGTAATCGAAGGAGAGGTACAAGGGCAAAACGGTTACACAGTAACTTTCTCTGGTAAACAAGCAGAATTACTAAGAGAGTTTGTAGGGTCTATTGACACTAATGCTAGTGGTTCGGTATCATTTGGTTCTTAATTATACTTTCAATAGTTGCTTTAAGGGGTTAGTTTTTACGCTAACCCTTTTTTTTTACTAAAATTTAAAAACTGTTATTTGTATTAATTCTAAATAAGTAAAATATTTTTAGTATTTTTATAATTATGAAGAAATTTTTTTGTATAGAGCCTAAATTTCTAGGTAAAAAAATAATGGGTCAAGTAGGTATATTCTTACTTACTGAGAATACTTCTCAAAAGGATTTAAAAAAGCTGTATAATGCAGGTTTTACAAATATGATTAAAGTAGAAGAGGTAAAAGATGAGCCAAAAGAAGATAAGTAATATTAAAGCAAGTACTGCTAAATCTGATCCTATTACTACTCCAATAGTAAAAAAGGAAAAGGATATTAATAGAGAAATTGTTTCTGCATGGGTTCCGTTTTTTAAAGACTCGGATAATATCTATGTTAATGACTTAGCAAAAAGAGCTAGAAGAAGCTCAACGCATTCATCTATCATTAACCAAAAATTAACTTTTGCTGTTGGTAAAGACTTTTGTTTTTGGCAAAATGATGAAAGAGTAAATTTTGAAGATTTAGATAGTAGGTTTATTGAGTGGTATAATGAAGTAAACCCTGATGGAGATACTTTGAGAGATGTTTTTAAAGAGGTTATGCGTAGTTTTATCATTACTGGTAACTGTTATCCTCATGTTAAAAAGTCAGGAGATTATACGGCTTTATATTCTATTGATGCAACTACTGTTAGAAAGTCAAAAGATAAAAAGACTGCTCATGTTTCAAACTTTTGGAGAGATATTAAACTAGATACTATTCCTAGTGTTGAATATCCTGTTTTAACAATTCCATTTAAACAAGATAAAGAGCAAAAAGAGTATGTATGCCATATCATGCGTAAATACCCAGAATTTAACTTTTACGGGTTGCCTGATTATGTAGGTGCTTTAGATTGGATTGATATTGAGTACAGAATTTCTAAGTACAATATTGATAAGTTTGATAACGGGTTTTTCCCATCTGTATTAATGCAGTTTTTTGGTGATGTGCCTGATGGTATGAATGCTCAACAATACGTAGAAAAGATTAAAGATAAATACGTAGGAGAGGGAAACAATGACAAGTTTTTAGTAGAGCTTTTAGATAGCCCAGAGCAAGCGGCACATATTAAAGAGTTTGAAAGGGAAAGAGATGGAGAGTTTCAAATGTTATCAGAATTAGCTGTTAATAATATTATTACTGCTCATAGAATTACTCCTAGTTTAGCAGGTTTAGAAACTGCTGGAAAGTTAGGAAGTAATCAACAAATTAGAAACGAGTATGATAAGTTCATGAATAGCGTAGTTATTCCAGACTTTCAAGAGCCTATTCTAAGAGAGTTTAACAGAATTATTAAAGAAGCTGGTTTTGATATTGAGATAGATGTTTTAAATGTTGCGCCAGTAGGTATTAATGAAAGCATTGATGTAAATGCTGTTATTACAATTAATGAAGCTAGAGCATCTTTAGGAATGGAATTACTAGAGGATGAAGAAGAAGGAAATAGATTAGTAAAAGTTTTAAACAGTTCTAACGATGGCGTATAATACAGAGGTGATTACTGCTGCTGAGGTTAAGGCTTTAGCAATTAATGATACTGCTTTTGATGAAGCATATTTTGAAGATTATATTATAGTAGCTCAAAGAAAGTATTTAAAACCAACTTTAGGCGATGATTACTATGATGAAATATTAACAGAGGTTGCTGGGGCTACTCTAACGGCTGATAATACTATTATAGTAGAAAACTTCATTAAACCTATGTTAGCTCATTATATCGTTTATGAGGTGTTTCCTAAGATTCATACTCAGATCACTAACATGGGAAGTATGGAAAACTATACTGAGTTTAGTAGACAAAACAAGAGCTTTGAATATTCACAGAATAGAGATTTTTTTATATCTCAAGGGGATAATTGGAGAAAAGATATGATAGAGTATATTAAAGATGCTCAAGATGATGACGCTACTAAATACCCGTTATTTGATAGCTGTGTTGATAAAGTACAAGTAAATAAAAGAGGAATTATATTTTATTAAAATATGCCAACTTTACATAAAAATATTACAGCTTCGGCTGATATTCATAATCCTAAATGGTTTCCTGATGCTAATAATGGAGATGTAGCATGGAGAAATGAATTAGGAGAGTTAGAAAGTACAGACGAATTAGTTTTACCTGCTGCTTTAAATTTCGTTGATGCAAGTGTAGCACCTCCAACTACTAACGCAGGAGATATTTACGTTTTAAGTAGTGGTGGTAGTGTTCATGTTGATTGGGGTGCTGTTAGTTTAGATGATTGGGTTAGATATGATGGTAGCACATGGAATAGCATAACACCTCAAAAGAGTAGTTTATGTTATGATAAAACGGCTGATGCTTTATTTTCTTACGATGGTGCTGATTGGCAACAAGTAGGAGGAGATTCTATCTACACCGCTTCGGGTACTGTACCTACTTCTGTTGTTGCTACTTTGACTGATACGCTTACTTTTAGCGGTGGCGCAGGTTCTGAATTTAAACTTTATAGTACTCTTCGGACTGACGACATATTCACTGTATTACTTAATGGGGGTGGTTCTTGGAAAGCTAAAAACGGAAATATTGATATAGGTGCTGGGGCGACTTATTCAAACTATTATACAAGATTTAGCGAAACGGGTATAAAGTCATACGGTGCTGGTTCGGTTGTTCACGAAATTAACAACGTTACAGGTAAGGTTTATTTTATGAATGGGTACATGTCGGGGCAAGACTTTATTGTCGGTAGCAATAGCGTTATTAGCACAGAAGATATATCACTTCAAGGAGATACATTAGTAGGTAATACTGGCAATTCAGTAGGATTCTACGGAACAACTCCAACGGCACAAGCTACAACTGGAATATCTGCGGCAACTTTTACAGCAAATACTTCTGGGATAGCTGACGATACTGCAACTTTTGACGGTTATACAATCGGACAAGTAGTAAAAGCATTGAGAAATTTAGGACTTTTAACATAAAATAAAATGATAAAGATAGTAACAACAGAAGAAATAACTTTAACAACTTTAGCAACAAATGGATTCGGAGATGTTATAGAAACACAATTACCATTAGGTACTGAGGTAACAATTTGGCTAGATGATCCTGATGCGATAGGTAAGGATTATAATTTAACTTGGCGCATACCTTTGTTTATGTGGATTGGTAATTATACTGAAAGAGATGTTAAGCCATCTATTAAACTAAAAGAGGTTTCTAGTAAGTATGATGTAAAGCTTTTTGAAGATGAGCTATATACACCTAAATACCCTTTTACGCAATCTGATAAGCCTTATGTGTTTAGTATGATTGATAATCAGAATAGGTTATTAGTTAGCTTTCTTTATGCTAATAGTATTTTTCCAGAGGGAAGCCTTGAAATAGTTGGTATTTAATGTACTTTGGTAATATATATAAGTTTCTAACTGAAAAGGAAGTTAAAAATGCTTTACAAAGGCAGATTATTCATTATAATCTGCTTTTTTTGATGCCTTTATTTAATGAAGCTTGGAATAGTAGATTTTGGGTAGAATATGGATATGATGGCGCTACGGGTATAGAAGATGAAATACACCCGTCAATAGAAATATTTTTACATGATTATTCTTATAGGGTTTTTGGGGGTAACTTAAAGGATGATTACATTATGTTTAAGCTTCAAAAACTAATGGGTAAAAAAAAGGCTCTACGTAATTTTATTGGTACTACTACATTTGGATTCTTTTTTAAAGCTAAGAACAGATTATTTAAGGGAAAAAGTAACAGCTCAACAGAAAATGTTAATAGGGTTTACAAGTATTTACGTAGAATTTAATATATTTGAGCATGAGAAAAGAACAAGCTTTACAACTATTGATAGAATTAGCCTATAGGGCTGAATTACCGAAGTCTTTAACTGGTGTTGAGGCTTCACAGTACTTAAATCAAATTAATGAAGCTAAAACTGTTTTAGAAAGCTGCATTAAAGAAAAGGAGGATTAAAATAAATGGAACTTTCTATAGAAAATACAATACAGTTTATAGTTTTTTTAAGTGGGTTAATTGCTGCTTTTGTTAAATTTAACAATAAAACAGAAAGGCACTCAATTATGATAACCCAATTAGAGAAGTCAATTAAAGACGTTAAAGAAGAAAACGAAAAAAGTTATACTAAACTTGAAACAAAAATAAGTGAAGTTGAAGCTGATCTTAAACGTATTGCAACTGATATAGGAGAAATAAAAGGTTTTATTAAGCAATTAAGCACTAAATGAAACTTACATTAATCAGAGATACTTATACAAGTAAAAGCACTATAGGTAGGCTTTTTATTGATGGTGTAGAATTTTGCTATACTTTAGAAGATGTTGTAAGGGCTAAAGGGGTAAAAGTTTACGGAGAAACAGCCATACCAGAGGGTATATATTCAGTTACATTATCCTATTCAAACAGATTCAAACAAGTTATGCCGTTAGTTTATAATCAAGAAGATTTAAGCGTACAAGATGGCGAAGGTGTTAGATTTGATGGTATTAGAATACATTGGGGAAATAAAGCAGAGCACTCTCATGGGTGTATTTTAGTTGGATCATCTAAAGCTGTTGATTTTGTAGGTAACAGTAAAAAGACTTACAAAGAATTGTTAGAGGTGTTAGGGGATTTTGATATAATAAAATTAGAAGTAATAAATAAAGCTCAATTAAAATGAAATTTTTAGGTAGTTTATTAGGTAAGGTTAACCCAGTAGAGGTTATAAAAGTTTTAAAAGGTTCAGATGAAAGAGCTTTAAGTAAAGGAGTATTAGCTATGGGAGGTAGTGGTTTATTAATCACATCAGGAATTGGATTAGTTACAGATGGTGCTAGTAATGAGAGTTGGTATGAGATTGTTGGCGGTGCTATTATGCTTTTAATTGGTGGTGTATTGGCTGTGTGGTTATCTAATAAAGTAGAAGATATTAAAAATAAATAAGGATTCTTAGCCCTTTCTGGGCTTTTGTTGTTTGTGTTTGTTTAGAGGGGGTTGTGCCCCTCTTTTTTATGCTCAAAAAAATATTTTTATTTTTTGCTTGTTGTATTAAAAATTTATTATATCTTTGATTTATCAAACAAACAAAAACAAATAACAAATGGAAAATTTTAGAGAAGTATTAGCAGAGATTCAAAAATCAGAAGGAACTATTTTTAGCGTAGAGTTTATTAAAAAAGATGGTTCAGTTAGACAAATGAACGCTAGATTAGGAGTTAAGAAAGGTGTTAAAGGTACTGGAATGGCTTATAACCCTATCGAAAAAGGTTTACTACCTGTTTATGATATGGCTAACAATGGTTTTAGAATGGTAAACTTAAACACAGTAACTAAATTACAAATTAAAGGAGAGGGGGTTTTATAATCCTCTCCAATTATTAACCTATAAACATTTAAACTATGTGGATTAAAATTAATGATTTAAGAATTGATTTAAGTAAAGTTTCAGAATACATTAAAACTAATGATAGTGTTAGGTTTTACTATCCTATTTTTACAGGAGAATGTAATGACGAACAATACTATGAAGAAGTTAAAACTGATAGCGAGTTAGAAGCTAAAGGAATAGTAAAAGAATTAGATAAACTTTTGAATATAGTAGAATTATAAACTAAGACCTACGGGGCTTTTAAACAACAATTATGAAAACAAAAGAAATATTAGCTAACAACTTTAGGAAAGAATTAATAGAATTATTAATAAAGCACAATGCTGAAATATCCATTGACAATTATTGTGATGGTGGTAGTATAGATATGAATTTTGATATAAAGAATTCTAATAGGGATCTTGTGGTAGCAGATGCTTGGTTAGCAAGTACAACAAATAGTATTATCACAGTTAAAGATATTGAGAGAACTATTCAATTAGAATATTAACCATTAAAATTTAGGATTATGACACCAAAAGATATGTTAATTGATAATACAAATGAAAAAGTAGCAAGTACGGAAGAAAGAATGATTTGGAAAATACTTGGAGAATATGGAGTTAATCCAATGGCACAACCTAATTGTACAGATGAGATAATAGAGTTAGTAAATAAATTATTTATACAACGTGTTAGCAAAACGAAGTGAACGTTTTAATGTTTGCTAACGTTTAAGCTAATTGCTGAAGCTGTGACAATGTGCCGTCAGGCACTTGTCTAAAGCGTAGGCAATGGGATTACAGATGAATTAAATTGATTAGATAAACCAACACATAGCTTTTGCATATTAGGTGTGTGTTATAAAACGTTAAGAATATGATAGATTTAAAAAAACAAATATTAATAGATTCCGATTACCTAGAAGAAATAGAAGATTTAAAAAGAATACAAAAATCACTTTTTAATCATAGAGATTTATTTGTTTCTCTTGATGAGGCTGCTATTTTATGGCAAAATTATTCAGGCAACCTATCTGCTAGTTGGCTTTTTTTACCTGATAAAGATGAGGATATACCTAAATTAATTGAAAGTGACGACTATTTTAATGGTTGGTTTAATGTTTTATAACGGACGAGTGTATGAGTAGTGGCACATACACCGAACTTTTGAATTATGCCACAAACTTTAACGTGCCATTACTTATACACATTGTTGTGTGTAGTAGCGGTTTAAAAGAACGAAAAATGAAAATATTACACATTACTCCAAGTAGCAACGGTTATGAAGAAGTAGAACTTTTAGCAAACCGAATTAATAGAAAAAACAGCCTTGCACTTATTTTTAAAAACGGACAAGAGTGTATGACTGGCGGACACTTGATAAACGACACCCCTGAAATTAGGGGTGTTTTGGACTCAATGCCACGAGATAAACAATATGACTTTGTGACTATGTTTAAATGCGACCCTTTTGCTAAAAGTTATGCGGAAGAGTAGCTATTACACACAACGGATAGAGTAAAAACTGCATAGCGTAGCGGAGTTGTTTTTAAACCTTGTTATGCGTTGCGTAAAATTAAGATTATGACACCAAAAGAAAAAGCATTGTCACTACTTGACAAAATGGAAACACAAACATATTCATATCAAGAATATGCAGGGGCACACGAAAGTACCGCTGAAATTGGTTATGAAGCTGGTAAAAAATGTGCATTAATTTTAGTTGATGAGATTATAAAAGAATTATCAACTATTCATTGTTATGGTGAAAATGATATTGATGATTCAATACAATGGTATCAAGAAGTTAAGCAAGAATTAGAAAAGCTATAAAATGCCACTAAACGCTAATTAGTGGCAAAATATAGTTACGCATAACGTAGTTGTAATAACA
>Ga0208644_1002480_pt1 | contig 14729 bp, 13 predicted proteins | sample VirMetDEL_Nov_18_FD_184517 | JGI IMG/M metagenome (GOLD analysis project Ga0208644, IMG submission 184517) | Aqueous microbial communities from the Delaware River and Bay under freshwater to marine salinity gradient to study organic matter... | ecosystem: Environmental > Aquatic > Marine >... | reverse complement strand
TTCTGTGTCGAGTTCACAAGTTATAACATGGTATAGCGCATCATATGAATCAGGCAGTATATATGACAACTCTAATAGAAATTACTTAGTAAACGCTTTACCTACTTATGTTAGTGAAGATTCAAGTAATACAGAGTTATTTACCTATGTAGGCGCTTTAGGCCAAATGTTTGATGAAGTATGGCTTTATATTAAATCTATAGTTGATCTTCACCAAGCTAAAAATAGTTTAGATCAAGGTATATCTAAAGATTTAGTTTATTATGCTTTACAATCATTTGGTATAAAAGTTTATACTGATGAGGATGGTACAGAAGTATTTGATTACTTATATGGAATTAACTTAGATGGTTCTTATCTCCCAGTGACATCATCTTATCAAACACTAATTTCATCTTCCCAATATCAAACACCAGGTCAAGATCAAATTAAGTCTTTTTATAAAAGAATATATAATAACCTACCAGCTTTATTAAAATCTAAAGGTACTAATAAATTTGCTGATTATTTATCTACTTTGTATGGTATTCCTAATACTATTTTAAGACCATTAGGTTTTGGAGGTGTTGATAAAAATGAAGAAACAATTGAGTATAGTTTTAACAGATTTACCTATGGCGCTGAAGTAAGTGGTTCTCAATATTTTTATACTCCTTGGACAACATTATCATCATCATTTGTTTCTGGAACTTATAATGATCCTTCAATAAATGCTTTTGAATTTAGATTTAAACCATTTGAAGGATCAACTATAGCGAATACTCAATCTTTAGCTACTATTAGAGATTTTGATACTAGTAATGATCCTCTTATAGGTGTTACTTTAACAAAATATGTAACAGGTAGTTTTAATTATGGTGTTGTTAAATTATTAATTGATAATATTGGAGGGGGTTCAACAACTACTTATCAAGAAGTAGAATTAGATCCATTACCTATATTTGTTACTAATTCTTTAGGAGAATATAATTGGTATAATGTTTTAGTCCAAAGAAATCTTTTATCATCTGGACCTTATGTTATTGATGGGTATGTTAATACTGGATATGTATCTGATCCTAATGGAGATTATAATTATACAATATTTGTTAAAAACGAAATAGGTGGAGAAATAGGTCATCAATCTTCAGGATCATTTGAAAATAATATTAATAATGACTATATAGATGTAGCTTGGAGTGGTAGTACTACTAAACAATTAGTTTTAGGTGGTTATGATACAATTCCAAATAATTCTGCTTTTGGTGTTAACTTTAGTGGATCGTTACAAGAATTAAGATTATGGGGAACAACAATATCTGAATCTAAATTCAACCACCATGTTCTCAACCCAGAATCATTTGAAGGAGATAACACAGGATCTGCTTATGATAATCTAATTGGTAGATTTCCATTAGGTAATGATCTATATACTTATAATCATTCAACTACTACTAAAGTTTATGGTGTTCAACCAAACTTAAGCATGGCTTATAGTTCATCTGCTTATTCAACATCATCATATATTTCAGCTAGTGGATTTGATAATTTTATAAATTATTCATCATTTGTTGAAACTTATTACACTAACCCAGCAATTTCAACATATACTAGTCCTGTGACTAGTAAAATTGATATTGTTAGTGGAAGTGTATATGGTGATATATTAACACTTAATAAATCTATTGTTAATAAACCTATTTTAAAATCAACAACAGATATTCACTTATATCAGTTTGGTTTTTCTCCTCAAGATGAAATAAATGAAGATATTATAGCTCAATTAGGTACTACTTATAATATAGATAATATTATAGGTGATCCTAGTGAAGCTAGTTCAACTTCTTATGAACAATTAACTTTATTACAAGCTGAATATTTTAAAAAGTATCAAAATAAGTTTAATTATAAAGATTTTGAAACATTAATTGATTATTTCCATAATTCAGTATTTAAATTCATTCAAGATTTTGTTCCTGGAAGAAGTAATACAGCTACAGGTTTAATTTATAAATCTCATATTTTAGAAAGAAATAAACAAGCTAGATATGAACCTACTTGGACAAATCCATATTACACTGGTTCTTTTGAAACAGAAGAATTTAGTGGTGGTTATGGTGGTTCAATGCCTGATATAAGAGTTTCTTCTAGTATATATAGAGTATCAACAGGTACTGGATCAGTTGATGTTATAGGAGATAATAAATACGCTTATAATGGTGAACTTTCTGGATCAATAATAAATGTAAGCAACTATTATAATTTTTACAATCCAGCTACTTTACCACAAAATACAGATACTCTTTATCAAACAGGATCATTAGGTACTGTTGTTCAAACTGTAGGTAGTTTACCAACTCTTCTAATACCTTATGATATTAATGTTGATCAATCTTATTTCTTAAGTTTTGATTATTCTGGATTAGGTATAGGAGATAGTATTTTTGTTAGAGATACATTAGGTGATACATTATATACTGTTTCTAGAGGACCATCTGATCCTTCTTCAGGAACTGTTTATAGAATAGAATTAAGTAATATTCAATCATCTCCAATTGGATTTTTTACAACAGCAGCTAGTGTACCTATTACTAATGTAAAAATAGAAATTTATGGTCCTTTAGATAATAAACCATATGGTGGTTTTGAAGCATTAAATAATAATGTTGAAGAAAATAGAACTTCTGATATTGTTAAATTATTATCATATAATGAAGATGGTACAACCGTTACAAGTTCAGTTCAATTACAAGATGCTTTATATACATCAACTTTATCTGTTCCTAGAATAAGTGGAACTAAAACAACTAGTAGATATTATAATGAATATTCTGATGGTGATATAACATATGATTTAACTTCTGTTATTGATCAAAAACAATCATATTTTGCTTTTAGTGACTGGAACGGTAATACATTAGCTGAAAGATTTGGAAGTAGTAATTATCATATTAAATATTTAATTGATGAAGATGGAAATGTATTTAAACCTGAATATTCATCATCTTACTATTATAATACTGATCAAAATTTTGGTGCCTACACTCCAGTTAACATAGCTGTTTATAATGGTAGTGGAAGTTTTACTCAAGATTATGATACTACTTCATATATTCCTTTAAAAAGATTTACTCCAATTATCTTTACTGATACAGGATCTCAAGGTGAAACTTATTTAGTTGACGGAACACTTCCTACAATGTCATTTAGTTTAGATCCGGGATTCGCAGGTGTTTTACCTTCTTATGGAGCTAAAATTGATTCAACTATATATAGTAATATTTTTCAAACAATTGAAAACAATTATAATCTCCCTGTTAGAGCCCAAATGGGAACATTTACTTTAGATGTTGTATATGATTATGCTAGTGGATTTGCTTCTACATATGGTATAGGTGGTTCAGGTGTAATAAGTAGATATATAAGCCAGTTTGATTCTCCAGCTATAGCAATTGTTTCAGCTAGTGTTGCTTTAGAAAATTTAGGATCAGGTACCACTATTAACCCAAAAATAGAATTAAGAAAAAATAGTCAAGTATTAGGAACAAATTTTAGTGCTTTACCTAATAGTGCTGGTAAGGTTACAAGAACTATTTACGCTACAACTGATATAAAAGCAGGTGATAACTTTTTTATAGATATAACCAATACTACTAATGAAGGATCTTCAGCTGATTTAAAATATAGTGAAGTAAAATTTCAAATAGATCCTGATTTTACAACATCTAATGTTCCTAAAAATCAAACTTGGACAACTGGATCTAATACAGGAACTCATCCATTTGTATTGACCGGTTCATCCTTATTAACTAGTATATATGGAGCCAATATTCAAGATCCTTTAACAACGGGATTTGGTAGTCCTTTAAATTTTACTATTCAAAGATATGATGAGTTTAGATTTGAAGGTGATGAAAATAAAGTATACAGAGTTATAGATTCATATATATCAGGATCTCCTTCTCAGTTATATGTTACTTTAGATAGACCTATATTATCTGACAGTTTTACAGATATACAATATTTTGCTATTCGTAGATTAATAGATGATCCCGGTTTTATCATTATTAACAACAACCCGGCTAAACTTCCATCTCCTGGTCCCGCGTTTATTGTGCCAAAATATCCTTCTGACAAACTTAAAGAAAATTTACCAGAAATAATAAATAATCTTTCATCAAAACTTTTAATTTAATATATTTATAATCAAAAAATATGGCTTTTTTAAATAACCAATACATTACTATTGATGCTGTATTAACCAAAAAGGGACGTGAATTACTCGCCCGTAATGATGGTTCTTTCAGAATTACTCAGTTCTCTCTTTCAGATGATGAAATTGATTATACTTTGTATAATCCAAATCACCCTTCAGGATCAGCTTTCTATGGAGAAGCTATTGAAGCAATGCCTTTACTAGAAGCATTTGTTGATAATACTCAAGATATGAAGTATCAACTTGTTACTTTACCAAGAGGCACAAGTAAACTTCCAGTATTAAGTATTCCTACAGGTACTATTTCATTAACTCAAGGAGCTCAAGTTACAATTTCTCCACAAACATTAAATTATTTAGGTGCTTCTGGAGCTACAATTGAAACTTCTGGTTATACAGCTATTTTAGGAGATAGTAGAGTATGTGCTAGTTTTACAGGTGTTGGTATTGATACTACAAATATTAATTTAGATTCTCTTGTTCCAACAACAAGTGGTGTAGCATTATCATCAGCTCAAGTAGGTACTTCATTCACATTTGTAGCAGGTACAGCTAATGATTCATTATTCCCTAATGGATCTAGTGCTGTAACAGGAACTCAATACACTACAACTGTTACATTTATTGGTAGAGATTCAGGAGCTAGAATTACTATTCCATTTGTATTAAAGAAAAAATAATATAATATAAAATGTCATTTTCACAATTTGCACCAGATGATTCAGTTACAAGCAACCAGGAAGTAGTATCTACTTTATGGAGTACTGATGATGCTACAGCTACTGCTTTTTATACCTCATCCACTCAACAAGCTTCAACTTTAGGTGATTTCTATCTAAATGTTTATACTAGTGATCCACAAGTTAATACTAGCGCTAGTATAGAAATGTCACTTGCTTATGGAGATAGTAGAGGTTCTGGATCAGCTTATTTTAATTCTGCTGTTGATGGTAAATCACCTACAAGAGATGTTTATGGTCAATTTAGAACTTTAATTTTAGGTGACGAGAATACTAAATTCACTTTTGATACTTTAGCCACTGGATCAGACCAAATAGCTATTATTTCATTTGCTAGAAGCCAATATAAACAATCTTTATATGGAGGTAGTTTAACTCTAGTATTAAGTGGTAGTGGGGATGATAGATTAACATTAACAGATAATTCCCAAACACAAACAACGGCTGAATTTATACAAAACACCCAATATTATACATTAATATCTGGTTCTCAAGGAACATCTGTGACTCAGGCTTCTTTACCTAGTGGTTCTTATGGATATGTTTTTCCAAGTGAAGGTTTAATAATATTGAATGCTTTGGCTTTAGCTCAACCATATTCTGTTGGTGGATTAGGTATAACATGGAATGAGGATAGTAATGCCACTGTAGCAACCGCTGCTCCTGGATATAACTACAATAATAGAATTTTATACAATGCTATAACATTAGGTGAAAACTTTAGAATACAAGCTAGTGAAACTGTATCATCTAGATACTTCTTTTGCCGTGTTAAAAACTCTGAGTATAACTTTACTAGTAATCCAACAATTATAGATGCTAATGGTAATTTATTATATGCAACTCTAATTAATAATCCTGTAACATATCCAACAGCTGTAGGTTTATATAATGATACAGGTGATTTATTAGCTGTAGCTAAATTAAGTCAACCATTACAAAAAGACTTTACTAAGGAAGCTCTTATTAGAGTTAAATTAGACTACTAATATGATATGGCTTATACTTCATGGAAAAGATTAAATGTAAGTGATGTTTTTGCTGTACCTTATACAGCAAACAAATATTATCTTATAGCAGGATCCAACTTTGAAGATAATCAAATTACAATTAATGTTGGTACACAAAATACAGGATTTATTTATCCTTTAGAAGGTTACAAAACAAATAATCAATTTGATTACTTAGTTTATAGAAGTATCCAAACTAGATACTATCCTGATTTTTATAATCAATCTCATTCAACAGGATCTTTTAAACAAACAACTTATTTAGATGGTACTCAAGTAGGAACTTACTATACAGGTGGATTTATTAATCCTGGAAATTTATTATCAACAACAAAATATTTTCCAACATCATCTAATGATACTATTTTAGTTATTAATACACCTAAAAATTTAATAGGAACCAAAATAACCCCAGGTACTTTTAAAATAACTATTAATAGTGGTTCTATATATGATGATGGACAATATAATTTACTATGGAGTGGATCAAATGTTGGATCATCAATAGGAACAACATTATCTCAATCATCTTATGTTGGTAATATATTTTATGAACAAGGTGTTTCTGTATTAACAGTTATACCTGATTCATTAGCTCAAAATTATACAGTTGGTACTTTACCTACAAGAAGCTTATCAACTAATATAGATTATATTGAATTTAAAAATGATTATACAATTTATGAAAATTTTGTAAAATGTACAATTAAAGATTATGAATTTAATGCTAGTTATAACCCAACTATGTTAACAGGTAGTGTTACAGCTAGTAATGATACTTTATATGATTTTGCTACATCTTCATTATTTACACCATACGCTGGAGCTGTTGGTTTATATAATGATGCTCAAGAATTATTAGCTATAGCAAAATTTGCTACTCCAATCCCAATTTCATCAAACACAGATACAACATTTTTAATAACATACGACACATAATGACAGAGTGGTGGGTACATACAGAAAACTATGACCCAGCTGATTATTTAGGATTCGTTTATATCATAAAAAATAAAAAAAGTGGACGAATTTACGTTGGTAAAAAAGTCTTTTGGAATAATACAAAAACCCGCTTAACCAAAAAAGAATTAGCTGAGCAGACTGGACCAGGGAGAAAATCTACTCATAAAGTAGTGACTAAAGAGTCCAATTGGAAATTTTATTGGGGAAGTTCAAAAGAACTTCTTGAAGACATAAAAGAATTAGGTACAGGAAGTTTTGAAAAGAAAATATTAAAACTTTGTAAAAATAAAAAAGAAATGACCTTTTTCGAAATGTATTATCAATGTCGATATGATGTATTGACAACTAATAGCTATAATGATAATATACTAGGTAAATTTTTTAGAAAAGATTTAGAGTAAGCTTGGTATCTCCAAATGGTTATGTTATATTATTCAAGTTGATGGAGAATATTCTGCTATTAAATACTGTTGAATCGGTTTTAGGTAAAGGTCATAAAACATCAAAAGGTAATTATTCATTTCATTGTCCTTTTTGTAACCACCGAAAACCAAAATTAGAAGTTAATCTAGTAACTAATTCTAAAAAAGAAAATCCTTATAATTGTTGGGTTTGTCATACTAGAGGAAGATCTATTTTAACTTTATTTAAGAAAATTAATGCTCCTAAAGATAAAATATCTGAAGTAGCTTCTTTAATTAAAGTTAATCTCCAACAAGAACTACCTGAAGAAAATAGTACTGTTAAATTGCCTAAAGAATTTAAATCATTAGTTAATGATAAAACTATTGAAGGAAGACACGCTAGAGCATATCTTAAAAAACGTGGTTTAACAGATGAAGATATTATTAAATATAATATAGGTTATAGTACTAGCGGTAAATATTCTGATAGTATTATTATACCTAGTTATGATGCCTCATATAAAATTAATTATTTCATCTCCAGAAAAATTGTAGATAGTAATAGAAAATATAATTCACCTTCATGTGATAAAAACGCTTTAATTGGTTTAGAATCTAATATTAATTGGAAAACACCAATTATTTTATGTGAAGGTATATTTGATGCTATAGCTATTAAAAGAAATGCTATACCGTTATTTGGTAAAACTATTTCTAAAGCATTAATGGTTAAATTAGTTGAAAGTGAAGTTAAAACAGTTTATTTAGCATTAGATCAAGACGCTATTAAAGACTCTTTAGACCATGCTATGACACTTTTAAATTATGGAAAAAGTGTATATTTAGTTGAAATGGATGGTAAAGATCCATCTGAACTAGGATTTGAAAAATTTACAAAATTATTACATACAGCTCATGAATTAACATTAGTTGATCTCATGCTGAAAAAAATTAACTTATGATTGACAAAGGAAACAACATCCACAAACACCCCCAACTTAAACGTATTGTGGATCATCAAGGAGAACAGATTAACTTTTTAGACCAACGTTTTTATAAAACACAAGATGGTCAATATTATCCATCTGTTACTTCTATCTTAAATTTTTACCCAAAAAATGGATTTTTCCATGCTTGGTTAAAAGATGTAGGGCATAACTCAGATATTATAGCTAGACGCGCTGCTGATGAAGGTACACAAGTACATAATGCAATTGAATCTTTCTTAGAAGGTAATGAAATCAAATGGATGGATGACAAAGGAAACGCTAACTATAGTTTAGATGTTTGGAGAATGATTTTACGTTTTGCTAATTTTTGGAATGAATTTAAACCTGAATTAATTGAATCAGAAATACATTTATTATCTCATGAACATAAGTACGCTGGTACTTGTGATTTAGTAGTTAAATTAAATGATAAAGTTTGGTTATTAGATATTAAAACATCAAATTCTTTACACACTAGTTATAATTTACAACTTTCAGCTTATGCTAAAGCTTGGAATGAATCATATGATGATAAAATTGAAGAAACAGGTATTCTTTGGCTTAAATCAAATAAACGTAGTGCTAAAGAAGGTAAATTACAAGGTCAAGGATGGGAGATTGTACAAGGTGATAAATCAATAGATGAATATTTTACAATGTTTAAGAACATATATGATATTTATTTACTTGAAAATCCTAATCAAAAACCATTATTTGAGTCTTATCCTACAAGTATTAAATTAGGTTAATATTTATAACTAATGATACGTCTAGTTGATTTATTATTAGAAATAAATACTCAGCCTAAAGCCATATTCTTAGCAGGTCCAGCCGGATCAGGTAAGTCTTACATATCAAAACAATTAATACCTTCAGATATGCAAGTTATTAATGTTGATGACACTTATGAAGAGTTATTAAAGAAAAGTGGTTTAGGTATGAAACAAAAGGATTTTACTCCTGATGAATTATCTCAAGCGGCTAAATTGATGGGTCAAGCTCAATCAGCTACAAGAGAAAAATATGCTAAAGCTTTAGAATCACTTCAAAATATTATTATTGATGGTACTGGAGCCGCTTCTAGACCTTTGTTAAAGAAAAAACAACAGTTAGAAGAATTAGGATATAAAACATTTATGTTAATGATTTATGTTTCTCCATTAACATCTTTAAAACGTAATGCTGAAAGAGATAGATCATTAATGCCTTCTATTGTTTTACGTACTTGGAGAGATGTAAATCAAAATATAGATACATATAAAAAAGAATTTGGTGAAGATTTTATTCTAATTAACAATAACCCAGAAGATGCTAATTTAGAATATTCTCAAGAATTAACAGCTCCTTATTTTGCTGATTCTAAAGCTAAATCCGGTAAGGAAAAATCACCTGAAGAAATAGAGAAAAAAAGACAAGAAACAAAAAAATTAAATCAAGATATTGAACAAATGGTAAAAAAATTACCTGAATTTGATTCAATATCAACAGCTAAATCAAAATTATCAACATTTTTAAAATGAAGTTAGACGCAGCCGAATTAGGTAAAAATATAATAGCTGAAGTATTAAATGATCCTGCACCTGGATTCTACCCAGGTGGGTTTAAACCACCACATAAAGGTCATTTTGAAGTAGCTAAAGATGCTGCTTCTAGAAGTTTTATTACTAACTTAACTATTTTAATTGGTCAAGGAGTTAGAGATGGTATTACTGCTGAACAATCAAAAGCAATTTGGGATATTTATTTAAAAGCAGATCCTAATCAAAAAATTGATGTAAAAATAGCTGATTCACCATCTCCAATAAAAGATATATTTACTTATTTAGGTTCTAATGTTGATAATAAAGCATATGTTATTGGAGGTAGAGCTGAAACTCAAGACCAAAACTATTTCGCTAGTTTAGAAAGTAAATTTGGAGATAGAGTTAGAGCAGTAGCTATTGATGAAAAATTTGTTGATGGTGATGGTAAACGAGTATCTGCTTCTGATTTTAGAAGAACTATTTCTATCCTAACTACTCAAATTAATACTGTTAAAAATACACCAACTGGTACTCCTGAACATACAAAAGCTATAAGTGATTATAATAATACTTATGATTATTTTAAAGAATTATTTCCTGAAGCAGTTATTCAAAAGGGATATTTTGATGATATTTTAAAAGTATTAAACCTAGACTTACCTAAACCAGAATCATTAGTTGAAAAAATTGTTGAATATAAAAATAAAACAACATTAAATCCAAATGTTTTTGATGGTGATACAGTTAAACCTAAAGTTAGAGAAGCATTATTACAAATAGCTGATGCGTTTTGGGATAGATTAGAATTAGGTAAAAAATATGATGATGTTACTTTAACAGGTTCATCTGCTAATTACAATTGGAACCCAAAATCAGATATTGATCTTCATATTATTATTGATTTTAATAAATTTAAAGATCCTAAATTAGCTAAAAAATTATTTGATCAAGCTGTTGCAAATTGGAATAGTACTTATGAATTAAAGATTAAAGGTAATCCAATTTCTCCTTATGTTCAAGATAAAAATGAACGTCATAGAAGTACAGGTGTTTATTCTTTATTAAATAATGATTGGGTTAAAAAACCAACATATGAAAAAATAGAAATATCTGATACTGATATTAATAGAAAAGCTGATCCATTTAAAAAACAAATTGATCAATTATCTAAAGTAAAAGATCCTGAATCTGGTTTAAAGAAAATTGAAGTTTTAAAAGAAAAACTTAAAAACTTTAGAGAAATAGGTTTAGATAGAGATGGTGAATATTCAATAGAAAATTTAGCTTTTAAAGAACTTAGAAACTCTGGTTATTTAGAAAAATTATCTAATACTAAACAATATTTAGTTAGTAAAAAATTATCTAAAGACTTAAATGAAAATAAAGAAAGAGTTATAGATACATTTACTAAATTTGCTTCTGGATTTTTAGAATTAAATAACACCCCAGAAATTGAATTTATAGATAATAATTTAGTTAATGATGACCAACCTAGTTTTGGAGGTTATATGCCTAGTTCTCATAAAATAACTGTTGATGGAAGTAATAGAAATATTGTTGATGTTTTAAGAACTTTAGCACATGAATTAGTTCATGCTAAACAAAATGAATTTGAACCACTTCCTAATGGAGCTGGTGAAACTGGTTCACCTTTTGAAAATGAAGCAAACGCTGTAGCAGGTATATTAATGCGTTTGTTTGCTAAACAAAATCCTACTATATTTAACACATGATTGCATTAAAAGATTTGTTTTTAGAAGTAAATAAAACGCAGTATACCATATACTGTGATATGGATGGTGTATTATGCGACTTTAATAAGCGCTTTGAATTTTACACTGATATGTCGTTTGATGACTATAAAGCTAAATATGGTAAGAAAAAAGGTTATGATATTATAAATCAAGCAGGTGAAAATTATTGGGCTAATATGGGATGGGAACCAAATGGTAAAGAATTATGGAACATAATCAAACAACATAATCCTTATATCTTATCATCCCCAGGTTATTTTGTAGGCGCTAAAGAAGGAAAACTTAATTGGATTAAAAAACATTTGGGTATTTCACAAAATAGAGTTATATTTAAACAAGCTGAAGAGAAAAAACAAGAATCTGGTAAAAATCATATTTTAATAGATGATTTACCATCAAACATACAAGATTGGAAATCTGCTGGAGGTATAGGAATACTTCATAGTTCTTCCAATCCTGAAAGAACATACAAAAAATTAGAAGAATTAGGTTTATATGAAAGAAACTCTATTAAAGAAAGAATTTAGTCAAGCAGACGTTCAACGTTTACGAAATTTAGTCACTAACAAACAAGGTGATTCTACTAAAATTCAAGTAGGTTATAATAAACAAACTGGAGATTATAAAGAAGGTGATGTTTGGGAAGATAATGGTAAAACTTGGACCATTAAAAATGGTATTAAACAAACTGTTACTAAATTAGATAAATTTAAATCTTATTATACTATGCCCCTTACATGTCCTTCATGTAATCAACCTCTTCATAGTAATAGTCCAACTGTTAAAAAACTTTTTAGTATTCATAGTATGTGTCCAAAATGTGTAGCTACTATGGAAACTAAACTTAAAATAGAAGGTAAATATGAAGAATATGAAAAAAATATAATGCAAAAGAATAAAGAAGCTATGGTTGATGACTTTGAATTAGCTGTTCAAGATTGGCTTACTTCTAAAAATGATACTTTTGTAACAGAACAAGGTGATGTTGAAAATTGGACTGGTGGTAAAGTAAGTGAAGAGGAAATTAAACAAATTAAAGAATACATCCAGAAATTACGTGAAGCAGAGTTATAATTATTTACTTTTTTCATATTTATAAGTAAATCAATTTATTATGCCATACACAGCCGTCGGAAAATGCGTTTACAAAAAATCTAAATCTGGTGAAAGAGGAGCCAAAGTAGGATGTACTAAAGGTGATGTTCATCAGTATTTAAGAGCTTTATATGCTAATGATCCTAAATCAGCTAAAAATGAAATTGCAGAAATTAAAAATTCTGTGATTGAAGCAACTAAATATGCTGAATTAGAAGAAAACTATATGAATACTGTTGAAGGTATTAAAAATAGCTATGAAGAAATGGCTACTATGGGTCATAAAGATTTTCTTAAAAAACTTAAAGAAGTAATGAAGATGAATAAAGATCTTCAAAAACTTCATAAAGAATATTCTAAAGATATCAAATGATTAAGTTAATTGATATATTAGCTGAAACAGCTGTCAGATTGACTAAAAAAGATATGGATATCCTTCATAAAAAAGGTGTTCTAGATAAAGAAGGTCATAAACTTATTTTTAAAGAAGAAGACGAAGATTTTGATAATCCTGATTTAAAATCAGTTATCAATCCAGGATTAATCTTTACTGATGAATCTGATAGAGATGCTGCTTTTAAATGGTTAGAAGATATTAGTAATTATCCTTCTGACATAGTAACACAATCTTCTCGTGGCGGAGGTGGTAAAGGTACTTTTACTAAAGTATATAAAGGTACAGATTTTGATACTCCTGAAAATTATGTTAAGTTTGCTAAAGGTGAACTATCAGGTATTCAAAGTAGAAATAATTGGGATGCTTTTAAATTTGGTCCATCTAACGCTAAAAAAAGAAGCAGCTTAGAAAAACAAATTCAAGCTATTGATCCATCATTTAAATTTCCTATTAAAATGGGACCTGCTTCTCCACAAGGAAAAGAATATGAAAAAGAATTTCTAGCACAAAAATCAGGTGGTAAAACTAGAGTTCCTGTTAAATTTGTTAAAAATGACAAATTAGGTATAGAATTCCCAGCTGAAGAAAATGCTGGTTTAGGTTTTAATAAAAACAGACTTACTAAATTAATCAAATTCTTATCAGATAAAATGATGAAGAATTACTTTAATGAATTAACATCATTTAAATACTAATGGCTTTAAAAGAACTTTTAGATAGACTATTTGAAGAAGAATTTGCCAAATTAAAAGAGGCTGATGAAGATGTAGTCACATCTGAAGAAGAAATAGAAGTTGAAGAACCAACACCTGTTGAAGATCCTAAATCTCCTACTTTTGAAGATGATCCATTAGAATATATTTTATTTAAATATCCAACATTAACTAAAACTTTAGAAGATTTACTTAGTAAAGACTTTAGAGATTATATAACTGGAGTATATGTTATAGCTCCTGTACCAACTACATTTAAAGTAGTTTTACATAACAACCAATCTTTTTACTTAATTTATATGGGTAGATCTTGGGTTGCTAAAGTATCTGGTAAAAAATATTATTTATTAAACTTAGGTGAAGAAGAAAGAGCTAAAGTAGCTATATCTAATTTATTAATGATGGGTAAAGTTAAAGAAGATATTCAAGGTCCTGATCAAGTTTCTACTGAATCAGGTGATGAAACAGCCCCAGCAGAAGAAGCTCCAACAGAACAACCAACAGAAACTGAACCAGCATAATTATGATTAAATTAATTGATTTATTAACAGAATGTAGTGATTGTATTAGAAACAGTGTTAAACCACCAGTTTTATTAGAATCTAAACAAACTATATCTGAAGGTTTAAAATATCATTTAGATAATAATTGCCCAATTTCCCAACCTATTTATCGTTATAGTTCAGAAGCTTATTTTAAATTATTTAAAGAAGCTAGACAATTATTTAATGAAGGTAAATTAGAACTTAATGGTGTTGATAAAGAAATTATCACTGAAACTGATTTAGGTGAGTCATTTAAATACAAAGGAGAAACATTGTATTTAGATCACATTTATGAATATGAAGATGCTGAAGCTGCTGATATTAACACTATAGCAGATGAACCATTTTCTGAATCAAAAAATAAAAATGTTCAATTAAATAAACCAAAACGTGGTGGTCCT
>Ga0208644_1002476_pt1 | contig 14739 bp, 27 predicted proteins | sample VirMetDEL_Nov_18_FD_184517 | JGI IMG/M metagenome (GOLD analysis project Ga0208644, IMG submission 184517) | Aqueous microbial communities from the Delaware River and Bay under freshwater to marine salinity gradient to study organic matter... | ecosystem: Environmental > Aquatic > Marine >... | reverse complement strand
GTCCATGGTGTTGGTGGTTGTGTGTGCGTTTTATTTATGTAAGCCCATTGTTTTTCTATATCTGCTTTATTACGCTCCAACATCTCCGTCATCATCGCCTTCATCTCCGGAGTCAGCTTTTTCATTGATGTTCACCAGGTAGTAGGAACCGTCAGGTCCCTCGAGCCACTCAACGGTGCTCTCACCTTCCCAGCCCAGCCGATCCCAAATTTCATCAGGAAGGGTCAAAACACCTTCTGGCGTAACCTCACCTGTCCACTTTTCATCCGCATCGGGATGATCAAAGATAGGACCGTCGACTACAGACAGCAGAACACTGGTGCTATTGAAAGGCTCAACTTTGAGCTTTGGGAGGTCCACAGGTGGGAAGCAGTTGCTCTATATTAGGCCCCCTTTGCAAACGCGCCAGGGGCCACAGAAAGTCTTCAGCCTTTACCCTGTCCACGCATGGGTTTCTCACTGCGAACCTTAAATGAGCCACGTTTGCGACGACCGTGACCGATGGAAGTGCGCTTAGGCACACCTTCTTTGTGGGCGGAACCAGTGAGAGACTTTTTGGCCATCGTGCCGAAAAGAGTTGCCCAACAAGGCTACATGCTTTTTTCGGTTTGGCAAAGTTAAATGTGGTGGGGCTGACCAGAGGCTCGCGCACCTTACCTGGCCTCACCGCTTAGCCCCAGTAGCGGACTACCCGTTCGTTAATAAAGTACCGAAAGATTGTAGCGTCCGCCTGGCCCGACCGGAAACCAGCCATTAATGTGTTCTTTACAATGTCTTTGTATTTGTTACTACTTTTGATACAAATATTCTGGCTAGAGTAAACATTATGTCTTGGCTCTATGTCTAAATTTGAGCTGATCGAATTTCAGTTTGATCCGGACAGTTTTGAGTTGCAGCTAGAAGATGAATTCCTGATCGCCAGACTCACTAAAGAGATTGAATCAGTAGACGATCCGGCAATCCTCCAGCAAGCAGCCCTCAAATTACTTCAGTTGGCGGTTCAGAGGCAGGCCGTGATCCGTGGCCTCTGCAAGCGTTTAGCCAACCTGGAGGCCGACAATATCACTCGCCTGTACGAAGACTAAAAAAACCGGACCCGAAGGCCCGGCTTGTAGCCCGATGGTTTCACCAATCGGATGTTAATTGTGATGGCAGCAGTTGTCTACCATGTGATGCGTCTCGGCCTCGCCATGATGGGCGGAGGCGGCACCCGGTAAGAGGACCGCCAAAGCAATAGCCAAGCTAACGAGAACATTCATCAGAGTTCGATCTCTCCAGTTTCAGGATCCCTGGCGCCAAGCAAAACCTTAGAGCTGTTATTGGATTCCACGGGAGGAAGTGTGAAGTTTAGCCCTTCCTTCATGGCATGGAAGCCAATCTCCTTCTCGCATTGACGGAAGAAGTTGGCTGCATACACGGTCGGAGGGCAGGTGTCCCACACGTTTTCGATCAGGTCGATGTCTTCGTTCGCCTTGGGGAAGAAGTCTTCGACTTTCTCTGCAGTAGGAACAACCCACTTCTCGGGATAGGCGATCCAGCTCTTGGCTTTGTCGCCACCGTAGAGCTGAGCTCCAAAGGTAGGAGTAAAGATCGCAGCAGCTGCCTGCTTGGGGTCGAAACCTGCAGCTGTTTTGAGACCCATGCGATCGGCAAAGGCTGATTCGAGCTGTTCGATGAACGTGGCGTAGGCCTCGCAGAACAGTTTCGATGCACCGCCGTGGATCGACAGGATCAAAGGCTTTTTGTGTTGAGCGACGCCATTCTTGTCCACGAGGAACATGAGAATGAGACGACGACGCTTGTAAGGGCAGGGCTTACCAGGGTTCTGCTCTTCCCACTCGTCATACAGGTGAGAATCGCGAGGATACTGGCCTTCAATGCCACCCTTCTCAGAGTTTTCGATGAAGGTGATGTCCTTGCTGAAGCCGCAATGGAGGATCACCATGCGAGGCGCCTTGAAGAAGATGCCTTCGTTTTTGTCACCGTTGTTGTAGGTGTGGACGTATTCCTCGGCTTTGGGGAACATGTCCGGCGTGCCAGACCAGCCAATGCGAGCAAGGGCAGTGTCTTTCAGGAACAGGCCGCATTGCGACTTGTCGTTCAGGATCTGCGCGTTCACGAGATCGCGCATCTCCCCCTGATACTTTTCTGTGTTTAGGTACCGATCGAGTACGGACATTTCAGTCATGGGGCTGTGTTGTCCCTGGAACGGGAGTCGAACCCGAACAGCCATAGCTTTAAAGGCCTGACTGGAACCGTCCCAAGGATAAAAACCACGGTCGGAGCAACCGTGGCCATCCCACCGCTCCAAATCTAGGAGCAGTTTCAGGTTTTACGCTGTCGTTCCGATTGCCTTAACTAATCAGAACGGGATGTCGTCATTAGCCTCGAACGAGCTAGGAGCCAGATCCTGTTGCAACGGCAACTTCGGCGGAGCCTGCTTCACGACTGGTGCAGTCTCAACTTGTGTTGCTTCCTCGAACTTGGCTTGATTTTTGCCGAAGACGGAATACTGTGAAGAGCGGACTCGTACGGAGTAGAAGCCTTTATGCGTACCGTCTTCCGCCGTCCAACTGCTGTAGCGCAGGACACCGCCGACTGCGACCTGCCGCCCCTTATATACGAGGTTCTTGAGGCGCTGGGCGTCGTCCTTCCAACTTTCGAGACGGAAGGGCATGCTGGTACTCCACGAATGGTTCAGCAGGTTGTTGGAGGGACCCTTCACCATGATCGAGCATTCGAAGAGGTCGTCCATCTTTGGATCATTGATGTAGCCGATGCCACCAGCAAGGCATACCTGGTTGAGGCTCACCTCTTTCGGGATTCCCTGCAACGGCTGGTTTGGTACGACATACATTTTGCCGTCGTTCCGATTGGGGTAAAGGCGCCCGTTGATCAGGATTTGAGATCCTTCCGCAAAGGCACCAAACGTTTCACCCGCCGCCATGCTTGGCACCAGATACAGCGGCATGATGCTCCCCTTCTTATCCATGAGGGGGACAGTGATTTGCAGGACGCGGAGGCCGTTAGCAGTGGTTGTTTCCCCGCCGAGTTTGGCGGAGATCATGATGAGATTCATGGCGTTATCAGGGGGTTAGGTCGATGACCTCGTAGGTGATGCCTGCTTCAGCGAGCAGTTTACTGGCCAAAATGAAGTTTTTCAGCCAGCGATCAGGGATTGTGGTGCCGCCTGCAACATAGACGGCATTAACACCAGCGTTGATAAGTACAGAAGCACAGCGACTGCATGGCATGAGAGTGATGTAAGCAGAAGCCCCTTCAGTACTGACGCCATGAAGAGCAGCGGTTGTGACAGCATTGACTTCAGCGTGAACGGTGATTTCGTACTTTTGTTCCCTATCCATCAGGCGATCGAAATCGTCACTGATGTTCTTCGGGAAGCCGTTGTAACCCGTGGAGATGACACGTTTTTCTTTGACCAGGACGCAGCCAACTTTGGTTGAAGGGTCAATACTCCAGCTGGCTACTTCCTTTGCCAATTTCAGAAAACGGCTGTGCCATTTGTGCTCCCTGTCGTTCATTTACGGAATGCAGCCTCCAGGCGATCGAGGATCGTGTCTTCGACTGCAACCATCCGAGTGACAAGCACTTGAATAAGGTTGTTAAGGTCCTTGTACATCGTTTCAAGCTCCTCCATTTCCATGTCATGGAGCGAGTTTTTGATGTCTTGAAGGCGTTGGGGTTCCATGGGAAGTGCGGGTGCGGAGGTAGCGTAATTGGTACCTTTAAAATGTCAAGAGGAAAAGATTATTAAGTGTGACTAGGTATACCGGGTTCCAGGACACGCTCTTCTTTGAAGCTGGAGAGCTGACTGCTCCTGGTACCACAACAGCAGTGCTGGTCTACGAAAACAATTACTTTTCCACCAAGGACTATACGCTGGTTGCAACTGTAACGAACATTAATACGGAAGTGGTGGTACGTCTTGAAGGCAGCATCGATGGCACAAATTACGGACCATTGATTTCGAATTGTGTCACCAAGAACGGCACTTATGTCTATAACATCACAGGCAGTCCCGTTAAATGGGTCCGAGGTAGATTCTTCTCTGAGACAGGCGGTACTGATGCTGTCGTCCGCCTTAGCTTCGCCGCTCGTTGATTGACATGGCAACCGTAATTGAAAACGACAACTGTAGATACGAAGTTGTCAAGGTTCTAAACCCAGACAACCAGGTTCTAAATGTTGCCATTACTACTCCGCTGAATGGAAACCCAACAGCAGCAACAGACGCTTTTGGTCGTCAAAGGGTCTCCAATCCTCTGACGCTGTTTGATTCCAGTCATCGTTATAGAGACAATGGACTCTGGAACACCAATACAGCTAGCGGAGGAACAACCACTTTTCAAGCAAGTGAAGGCCTGGTTGACCTAGATGTAACTACTACATCTGGTTCTTTAGTTTATAGAGAAACAACCAAAGTATTTTCATACCAGCCCGGTAAGTCATTATTAATCCTTAATACTTTTGTCATGTCGCCCGCCAAAACTGGGCTTAGGCAGCGCGTTGGTTATTTTGGTGCTGCCAATGGCATGTACATTGAACTCAATAATTCAACCTTATCCTTTGTTGAACGCAGTAGTTCTTCCGGCGCATTGACGGAAACACGAGCAGCACAAACCAGTTGGAATGTCGACAAGATGGACGGGACTGGTCCATCTGGCGTGGTTTTAGACATAACTAAGGCACAGATCTTGTGGATGGATATTGAGTGGCTCGGCCTGGGTTCTGTGCGCCTGGGATTTGTTATCGACGGTCGGTTTATTCCTTGCCATGTTTTCAATCACGCCAACAGAATCTCTTCAACCTATATAACAACTGGCTCGCTACCACTGCGGTTAGAAATTGAAAACACAGGAGCGACTGCAAGTAACAGCAAGTTAAAACAAGTCTGTTCTACCGTCATTTCAGAAGGAGGTTATGAACTTCGTGGCGCACAGCAAGCAATTGAAATTCCAATCGGCACTCCATATGACCTGACAACTGCATCTACTTATTATCCTATTATTTCAATTCGTCTTAAATCAACTCCTAATCGTTTAGATGCAATTGTCATCCTCACAGCCCTTTCTCTACTGGCTATTACTAATAATGCCAACTACAGCTGGAAAGTCGTAGCATCTGGAACAACAACAGGTGGGACTTGGACAAGTGCAGGTGCTGATTCGGCTGTTGAATATAACTTAACGGGAACCAGTTTTGCTGGTGGACGTGTTCTGGCATCAGGTTTTCTCAACGGATCTAACCAGGGCTCTAACCCCGTTGATATCTTGAAGGAAGCATTGTTTACATTCCAATTGGAGAGAAACAGTTTTACTAGCACTCCTTCTGAGCTGACACTAACTGCAGCAGCAGATACAAACGGTGCAGATATCTACGCATCGTTGGACTGGGAAGAAATCAGCCGCTAATCAGTGGAAACTAGGATGAAGTTGTCTACTAAGGCGGCTTATAATCGATTGATAAGGACAGTGTAATGGCTGATTGGTTTCGCAAAGCCGGAGAAATTTGGGGCAAAGCAGACCGCGCTACAGGTGGTTGGCTCCCTGGTGGTGGTACGCCTTCCCCCTTAACTCAGTATTTTCAAGGTAGGCCAGATATTAGCAAACCAGAGCGCCGTACTCTTGAAGGAGATCTAGCTAATTCATTAAATGCAGCTGCATCTTTCGTGGCGTCGACTCGTCCAGCAGTTAAACAAATGATTCAAAAGTCTCCAGATTTTGTACAAAGTGGTATCTCGACTGGTCTCAATCAGTTACCAGCTTCTGCAAATTTATTCGGTAGATATTATACGGGACTTGGAGACAAAGGGTTGCAATTTTCTAAGCAATATAAAAATAATCTTTTTGGAATGGTTGAAGACGCAAGCAAGCTCACGCCCTATATACTAGAGCAATTAAAAGGTGCTGAAACAATAACAAAAAACGCTACCCCTGGTGGCGCTGAGTTTTTATCCGCTAAGGAGCGTAATGATCAATTAGCAGCTATTCGCTCCGGTTTGAGGCGAATTAAACAAGGAGATGTCAGGTTCGATTCCCAAGCGGGCGCAGACAACGATACTGATTCTTTTGGCGGGTATGGAACATCTCTTGGAGCTGCTTGGTTTAGCAGAACACCAAAAGGCGGCTATAAAACCAATGAAACTTATGATTTTATTTATGCAGACGCGGATAAAAAATATCCCGTTCCTTACGGACCCTATCCAGGTGGCATTCAGCCTCAAGGACCCTCTGAAACGATGACTTCTCAGGCGGCAGAAATACTCTTGGGGCGCAAGCCAAACTTTGTTTCAGGCAGGGGAGCAAGTTCGCCTGAATCATTATTCGGTCGGGCCATTGTTGCAAAAATGGAATCAGATCCATTCAACTACACCCTGGAGGTTAATCGTCCTCAGTGAGTTTCCATCCAGTTCCTACCTTCCCTAGCTTCACCACTAAACGGGCAACGTAACTTAAAGAACTCACCTGATTTACGGAAAGAATCAATAGCCAACTCTTTGTAGCGTTCCACATGCTGCGGACGAACAAGGCTCTGGATTTCATCGTGAATGTGCGCTACGAAAGCAAAATCCTCGCCCCACTTCAGTCCAGTCTCGTGGAGATCCTGGTAAAGAATGATCGTCGCTTTCTTTACAGATACAGCGCCAGTCGATTGCAACAGTTGATTCAAAGCTGAATGCCTGGACCGAATCTGTAATCGACGCCCATCAATACCAACCAAGTACCCTTTGGTATCGATCCGTTCATCGATCTTGTCCTTTAACTCCTTAATTGCTGGGAGATTTTTATAGAACGTCTCGATCGTCAGCTTTCCAAGCTTCACCTGTTCATAATCAGGGATACTTGTATCCATAACGCTACCGACCTTCTTTGGCCCGGCGCCATAGAGTAGGGCGTAGATTAAACGCTTAGAAAGATCTCTTGTTGCCTTAGAAATCTCTCCCTCTCCGTTATAAATACCGAACAGCTGTGCGTTGTAGGTGTGAATATCGAAGCCACCATTGCTCACCAGCTTGGCGTACTCACCACCATCGAAGTGAGCTAACCACGCCCCGAGAGCCCGCAGCTCCAGACCACTGGCGTCAGCACCAACTAGGGTCCATCCATCGGGGGCATAAAAAAGTGACCGGCACTCAGCGCCATAAGCATGCCCAACAGAAGGAACTTGGGCCATGTTGGGCCGTTGATGGCTACAGCGACCGCTAATGCATGCGTTAGTGATGACTGCGCCGTGGATTCGAGAGTCTTTATAAGCTTGGCTGTGCTTGAGCCACGCTTCTTTTCCTTCCGAGATTTGGCCAAGTCTTTTATTAATTAGTTGGAATTCTGCTAGGAGCTTAGCTTCCGGATATTTTTCACCAAGGCGTGCCAGATCACCGTCATCCAACTTGGTGTTGCCGTTTTCGTTGGTAGCGTACGTAATCTCAGGGTAACGCTGCTGTAACCGATCGGCAGTTTGTTTACGCGAAGCGGGGTTAAAGACAGTGACCTTATCCTTGAGTGGCTTACCCGTCTTAAGGGAGACTCTCTTCTCGACAATAGGTGGGAAAACTTCCTGGAGCTGATCGTTGAGCTCAGAATGTCGAGCTTTGAGCGTGTTAACCAGTGCGAAGGCCGCTTTCTCATTGAACGGAAAGCCAAAGCTTTCTTGCTTAGCCATGATTTTAGCGAAGGCATGTTCAAGCTCCAGGCAACGAGGATCGACAGGGTTTGTTAAGAAATAACGGTACAGATTTATTGAAACCTCTACGTCACCTTCGCAGTAGACCTGCATCTCAGGCGACCAGTGATCCCAAACGTCTTTGACTTTCGGATCTTTCTTGGCGTTTTCCTGGAACTTGAGCTTTTCAACTCCCAGGCGTTCGCCCCAGGCTGCCAATGAGTGGCGACCTCTGTACTTCGGCTCGATGTGAGAGAACTGCTGGCAATCAACAGGCTCCAGCTCTGGCCACAGGACGCGACTTACGATCAGGGTGTCGTAAATCTCGCAATCCGATCTCAGTTTGAGACCGGGATAGACCTTCGCGAGCGCTCGGAAGTCGAAATTGATGGTGTTATGACCCACCAGCAGTTCGGCCTTCTCAATCAGATCCAAGCCGTGACGAACACTGGGATAACCCGGTTGATCAGCGCAGCTGTGGATCTCATCTGTATCAATGTCGCGCAGAACTAGACAATGGACGGTGTCGAGCTTGTTCAGCAGGCCATTCGTCTCACAGTCCAGAACGTATCGCGACATGAATCAGAAGAAAAAGCGCTTGTAGAGCCTCGCCACATTAACAATATCCAATCCGCTTGCCAGACCTGAATTCTGTAGCCTTTCGGAAACATTTTTAGCCTCCGTCAGATCCGTGAGGCAGATGCATTTGTTCAGAGTCTTGGTGCTCTCAACTGGGACCAAATCGACACCCTGTTTATCACTGGAGATACAGAGAACCTTAAGAAGATCTGAAGAGCAAAGTACGTAACCGGTCTGCATTGGTCAATCTTTCAACGAATCGTGGTTAGGGATAGCTCGCATCAGGAAAATGTCAAGCGCGATGTGCAGCATCAGGGGCACCATCACGAATGCCTTTTGTGGCAGACCGCCGAAGAGTGCTGCAAGTTTGTCGCTCAAATCAGTGCGATGAAGTTCTTCGAACTCAATCGATAACATTTGCGCTACGCTAAGTATGAAATCTGCAGGCTCCTCATCCTGGTGCTTGAGTTGCTCCATGATTTCCCAAAGTTGTGGGTCTGATTGAATCAGACTAAGAAGTTCTTCCACAATGACTTATCGAGTTTGCCGCAAGTTTATCTCTTCTACATTTCGGGTAGATGGACAGCTCTGCAAGATCTTCTTAGATCCCATGCGTGAGTACAAGCCGGGATTCTGGGTGTGGAATGTTGGCTTTGCTATTGGTAAATCACGGCGTCAGCTGAACGATTGGTATTGGCGGCGTCGGAACAAGCGCAGAAGAAGTCTCACAATGCACATCACGGGTCGCAGCGGCATGAAAGCGATCCGCCGTGGCTTTGAGGAAGTTCTTCGTCTGCGGTGGCACATCGAACCCGGTGACTGCCTGGTGTTGGACTGCACTTCGGGAGATCCAGAGCGTCAGTTTCACGCCTGGTCTCGCTGGCACCGTTACCACCCGGAATGGACCATCAATTACGAACAGCGTGAGTTCTTTTGGCATCGGCCACCTTATTTAGATGACCCGATCCGTGAACACTACTCAATTATTGGAGTGGTTCCAGCTGATCCACTGGCGAACACTCATCAGGAGCGTTACTTTGATTCTTTTTATATTCGTCCCAAGTCTTCTTGTACTGATCAATCCACGGCGCAAAAATCTGATCAATTAATCCAGGTTCCGTCCACGACAGGATCTCATAGATCGCCTGCTTGACCATCCCTTTACTGACGTTATCCCCTTGGTCGATCAGTTGGCAGAGGATTGCTTCGAGCCAGCGGTTGGGTTCGCGGTCAGGATCGAGATATTTCATTCAAGTTCGATGACGATTCTGCGTAGTCTACCTTTCCTATCGCGCTGTTCATAGACGGTGAATTCGCCATCACCCACTTCTGTGTCCACACTGGTGTAGAGATTCCAAGCCGGGAGACGAACCGAACCGGTCCCAGACACACTGAGATGGCACGGGTCAACAAGAGCGATTGAACCGGAATCACTGGAGACGCACCCTATGAGTTTGGGCTTTGTGAGAGTTACCACGGTACACGATTTCTAAGCACATAGAGTTTATTATATCAGCGGACCGGAGAAGAACAGCGACAGGTCCATGTTGAAGGGGCAACACAGTTTTTGCTGTTTCCTGTGTTGGGTAACTGAAGGGCCTTGCCACTGATCATGGTGTGGCCCCACCCCATTTAACTGTCACCCCTGAACCATTTCTGGCGTTGCGTGAACCATTCCGCCAGAGTTACTGGATCTTGAGGGCCAACGAGATGATCTGACGGATCTGGTTCTCCAATATCAAGTGCGTCACAGAACGAGTCCAGGTCTGTGGGTTCTGGATTAGCAGCCTTGCGTCGCGCAGAACGGAGCATTTGAGCCACTGTTGGATTCTTATCAGCCCACTTCTGGATCCACGCCATGTCAGCTAGTTCAACTGGCGCACCGGACTGAATACGCTCGCAGATAAACTCGACCTTCAGACGAGTTTGTGTACTCAGCATTACATTATTTCTATTCCCTTCAAGTTTAGTACCTTAGTAACTGGGAGCTTTTCGAGCAAATATAAACAGAAAGTTACGTTTTGCTCACTTTGAGTTAACTTTGTATCTGTATAAACTACTACAGTTTTTCATCTTTCTTAGGATTTATTTATCAATAATTAGTGCCATGACGATTCTTACTTATCGCGGCCACCAATACATCAAAGAAGACGAGGCTAAAGCCAACGTCGAGTGGTGGAATCTGGCCCATCGTCCCGCCCTCACCCTCACGTATCGCGGCCATGACTACCGTCCGTTTATCACTGGCGGCACTACTTACTCGCTTTTCTGAGCCTCAGTCGGCCGTTTAAAGTCCACGAGTAGTACGTACCTGGTGCGGTCGCCCCAGTTAAAGGCTTCGTGTTCTTTAACGTCATCGAAGTAGAAGGCTTTACCCTCCTGCCACCGATAGATCTCGTCTTCCACCCGTAGAGCGCAAACCCCTGCACTCAACAACGGCATTGACTTACTTGCGTAGTCATTTGCCTCGGTGGGAACCACCAGCCCCAGATGGCAGCGGTATACCTCGTCGGTGTATCCGACGTGAGGAGTGATGTGCGTATTCGGAGCCAGAGCTGAAAACCCAGCCATGGTCATGCCTGGAATCCGCTCCACGATTTCTGTTGTCTTGGGGCAGATGGCACAGTTCTCATCTAGTTTCTTACCCCAGGCATACAGCCCGAACACATCCCATTGGCCATCGTAAATGTCAGTCTCTGGCCATTCGATGAAGTAGCTCTTATAGTTCTCTGCTTCGTTGTAGAGGATGTTCTCCAGCTCTTCTCGAATTACCCTCCAGTTCTCCTCAAGATCCAAGAGAAATGGAAAGCGTTCATATTGCGTTTGGAGCTTCATTGTTTGTGGAAGATTTGAAGTAAGGATAAGGGTTCTCCGCTTTAGGAGACTTATCGGGTGCGGCCCGTGCCTTATCCAACTTCAGTGATCCATTCGTTGCTTCCACCCAACGAATGGGTTCTCAGCCGAGGGACGAGGATCGGCTGTCTAACTCGTGGCCACGAGTGGTCTGCAGAACCGAAGGAATTATAAAGTATTTTCTTCGGAAGCGGCCTAGAATGATTGCTCCATGTTTTTCTTCATGGAGCGTTGCCCGCATCTTAGCTGCGGTCAGGACCTTTGCCTCGTGAAGCTTGGTCTGAGCTAAGAGAGTGTCATAGCCGTGGTTCCACACACGGCCTGCCTCTCAGTGAGGGTGACTACTGGGCAAAGGCTTCCAACTCATCAGCAAAGGCATAAAGCGTGTGTGCTGAGGTGGCATGATCGAGCTGGTCAGCGGCAGAACGAAGTGCGGCAGCAATGGCGGGCAGATGATGCCAATCATCAGGCTTGCCGCTGGCCTCTCGGTTAAATGCCCAGAACACCTCCTGAGCTTGTGGGGAAAGTTCAGACATGCCGGTTAAATCTCCCAGTCAGTGGTAAGGCCACCCATGGCTTCGGCAATGATAGGAAACTGACCGCAGAAAATCTGCTTCACGGCCTTGGCGATGACCATGTGTTCCATCTGGGTACCGTGCTTCTCGCGTAGCGCGATGTAAGTCAGCCACGACCTGAGGCAGCCGTTCATATACATCCGCGTAGGAGAAGCGAGCGGGAGGATAGACCGAGCGCACTCTTTAGCGATACCTTTACTGACCATCTCTGAATAGATGTCGTCAGCATCAGCAAAGAGCTGACTGATGCGGCGATAGAAACCACTAATTTCACTAGCTTCCAGATCATCGATGGAGTTCTGCCGGTTCTTTAGATCCTGACGGCGCAGCTGCGGCACAGTGCTTACGCCGATCTCATTGACATTCGAATAGCGTTGCGAAAACTCTTGGAACGAGAAGGATCTGTGGCGCAAAATCTGTGCAGAAATGGCCCTAGTTGTGTTGATTTCAACACACATATTGGCCATTTCGAATGGCGAGATGTGCTTGTGCTTCAGAAGATATTGGAGAAGCTTCGGCGCCGTCTCCATGTTGTCCTGATTCTTTGGGGCAGAAACTCTCGCCATCTTGACGATCATTTCTTCAGCGTTTGGTGTAACCCAAACAAGTTTGACACTATCCATTGTCAGGTGGTTCTTCGCTAAGGAGCAGGCATTCCAAACAGGAATGAAGGTGTTTAATGTCTTCCTTACTTAGGAAGTCAAATGTGACTACGAGGTCGCCGCTGCAGAGAGTAAATGAATACTCATCAGTCCGCGAATCAAAATAACCACTAGCTTGGATTGGAGTTGGCATCAGATGCTCTCTTCTTGAGGAAGATTCTATCTCTGATTTGTCTCCAGGCATTTCCACTAACTAGGTGATATGTTTCCATTTCGATTGTCGCTGCTTGGATGTCATCCATTAGGCGATCGATTTCCATGTCCTGCATGTAATCTGACAGGCAGTCGACGAGGCGGTTATACCGTTGGCTGGCATACTCCTCTTTCCAATCGATTTTGAATTCAGGGACGCCCTCGATAGTCATTTTGGATACCCATTTGGTCCAGGCTGTCAGAACTTTAGCTGCGTTTACTCAGTTTGGCTCGTCAAGCTTTGAAGTGATTACAGTCGAAAGCCTCTTCTGTATCAAATTCAGGGAATCCGAAAGAGCAGGAGTTCATAATGTTGTGAGAGCATTCCTGGCACCGAGAAAAAACCTGGGGCAGTTCTTCATTGCTGGAGAGCAGCCCCTTCATCTTTTCAACGATCCTGGCGTTCTCTTTCGCCTGCTGGAAGAAAGCGTCATCAACTTCGTGAGTCGTGGTCCGATGGGCACACTTATCACACTGGTGACGCCGCCTCCTTGCCAGCTTGCTCTTCCTGCTTTCAATTACGCGCAGAGAAAAGTACCCACATGCTGGGCAAAGGGAAAGATCTGGACCAAAGGTCATTACTCACCCAATGCAGTGCAGTACTCATCACGGACGCGAGTCAAATCACGTTCGTGGCAGATACGCATTTGCGCGTGATCACAAGGTGTTTGCGTTCCGTCCCACAAAATCTTGAGGAACTTCTGGCGAATCATCTTGCCGTTGCGTGCTTTCGAGGTCTTCTCAACAAGTCCGACCACTTCACCGTAGCGCTGACCTTTGTACTTAGAGATGCGTTCAATGACCTCTTGGCGGAGGCCTGGAATCATCACAGCCTTGGGGCGCTCAGCAACACGGTCACCAATTTTGAAGACCTGCGAAACTTTTGTCATTCTGCAAGGAATAGTTGGAGTCTGAGCTGTAAAGACGAAGCCAGGAGTCGACAGTAGGTTTATCGACCCCGAGTTGAGCCGCAATTGCGAAGCGACCTACACCTTTTTGGTGCAAGCGCAGACATTCGCGGACTTCCTCTGGAGTGTTTGGATCCTCTTCCATTGGTATTTCAACCGGAGGAGGCGTCGGCTTGTGGCGCACCCTTGGCCTTGGATCGATGATCGGACGCGGTTCAGCGGCGTAACCAAGGATGTGGACCAGGCGTGCTCCAGGGAATTTTGCGCGTGCGAGATCCTGAGCAGCCAGTCCGTCTCTGGCCTCGATCTCCGCTTCTACGGGCTTGCCATCCCCCTGGCAAACCCGAACACGGAAGGTTTTGATGAATCTCACGAGACCGTCTTCCAGGATTGGCGGTTGACGATCTTGTAGATCTGAGTGACGTGGATCTTGTAGATCCGGGACAGATCCAGCATGGCTGCGTACTTGCTGCCGAAGCTGGCTATGTAACCCTTGTCCACAGCCATGGCGCGGATCTCACGCACATCTGCTTCAGTGAGTTTCGCTTTGTGGCTGTTCTCACCAACGCGGCGATCACCAGGCTTGATCTGGCGGTTCATGGGTTTCCGCCGCTGGAGCTGCGGAGTGTTCACTTTGGTGGCCTTGGCTTGACCAAACATCGAGCGGATGGCTCCACAAGGGAAGACCAGTTCGTACTCGGTGTTTTCGCTACGAGCGGTCACGACGATGTTGCCGCCACGCAGTGAATAGGTGGGAGCGTGTTCGTCGCTGATCTCGAGTTTGCGGATCTCGCGGAATTCGAGGGGTTTCATTTGCTTGGGTGTGGTGTGTGCCTCGGGGGTTTCCCGATTGCTTGCACAGAATAGCGGAATCCCGCTACATTGCAACTGGTGCATGGCTGATTTTTAGCCTTGTGCGTGTGTGCAAAGTGGGGTCAGGGGGTGGTGCCCTTGGCCCCTATTTTGTGTCTCAAATGACACACCCGTGCTAAAACTGATACAGGTGGAAAAAGAGATGACGCCTGAACAGAGGGAGAGGTACGACCGTCATAGCAACGTCTGCTGGCAGATCGCCACAGAGACATCAGTTGTTACCAAAGAAGATCCAGTTCTTATCTACCGGCGTCTGATGGACAAGTATGCCCACGAGTTCGAGAACGAGCCTTCCGAATCTATTTAGATTTATCGCCTCGGTTTTCTGACCTGTCTCTCATTTTGAGATTACTCGGGTCAGAATTTAGGGGGTTGCCGTCCACATGGTCGACATCCTTTCCATCCCCTTTCTTGGCA
>Ga0208644_1002474_pt1 | contig 14744 bp, 30 predicted proteins | sample VirMetDEL_Nov_18_FD_184517 | JGI IMG/M metagenome (GOLD analysis project Ga0208644, IMG submission 184517) | Aqueous microbial communities from the Delaware River and Bay under freshwater to marine salinity gradient to study organic matter... | ecosystem: Environmental > Aquatic > Marine >... | reverse complement strand
TACCAAAAACTATTCAGCGCAACGTTTTGCGCATACATTACATATCAATTATTAGCCCATTGGAACTACACAGATGAAAACTAAACTATCCCTTTTCTTTCTTTCGATACTATCAATATTAGCACCCGTTAAGCCTATGGTTTTAATTGCTATTGGGTTTATAATATTAGATATGTTTTTCGGAGTTTGGCGAAGTGTAAGTTTATATGGTTGGAAGTCTTTTAGGTCAAGGCGTTTGAGTAACACGGCTTCTAAAAGTTTTCTTTACGCGGGGGCTATTGTGTCCGTTTACTTTTTGGAAAAGTATTTATTAGCTGATATATTGGGTCTTTTCGTAAGCGTTCACTTGGTATTAACCAAGGCGTTTACCTTCTTTTGTACATTTATCGAAATTAAGTCTATAAACGAATCTTACGAAGATGTAACGGGAAAGAACGTACTTAAATCATTTAAGGAGTTTTTAACTAGGACAAAAAACGACCTTACGGAGTTTAAAAATTAAATTATGTACACACGCGAACAAATAGAAAAAGCCGTTAAAGATAAGGGCTATAAATGGTTTGAAGATACTTCTAATAAAGGTTACGATGTTAATATAGTAGGGGTTAGAAATAACGCCCCTTCGATAGCCGATAAGGTAACAAACGTGTTCGACGATTTCATAACTATTTCTTATAAAGATTCTTTAGGGAATTGGCAGTTCTTTTGTTGGAATGCCACTACCGACGCAGGTAAAAAAGGCGTTGAAAAATTCGGAAACCCAAAAGGAGTTGCGCGATTAGTAGCGGGTCAATATCGCGGGGCTTGGGCTATTGACAAGCACCGAGGAAAATACGACGCATTATGTCAAAGATTAGGTAACGTTACGGTGTGGCGCGATGCCAACCGAGACTTAAAGTTTGACGAAATAAAAACGGACACGGGTATGTTTGGGATCAATATACACAAGGCGGGTACGGATTCCACTTGGGTTGAAAATTGGTCTGAAGGTTGCCAAGTTTTCAAACGTGCAAAAGACTTCGAGACCTTTATGTTTATTTGTAAGAAAGCCGCGAAGATACACGGCAATAAATTCTCCTACACTTTACTTGAAATATGAGACTATTTGTAATAGCGTTTTTAGTCGTTTTAACGGCGTTTTCGTGTTCAAGTGAACGCCAAGCACAATACCACTACCGAAAGGCGCTTAAACACGGGCTAAAGGTGGTACAAGACACCGACACAATAAGGATAACTACAATAGATTCTTTCCCCGTAATTATTAACGATTCGATTGTTTACGAAAAATATATCGCATATCGCGATACGGTAATAAACTTTCAAAATGTATACGTGCCAACCACGAAATTTCAAGAAAGAATTCGATATAAGGAACGAATAAAGACCTTAAAAATCAAAGGCGACACCCAAGTTAAGATAGTTAAACACGAAGCCAAAGCCAAGGTCAAAACCAAACAAGTCGTTAAATATCGTACTTCGTGGTGGGTGGTATTGATAGCTTTTGTTTTAGGCTTCTTTTTGCGGTTTATTCTTAATTCTTCGTTTTTTAATAGGATTAGTTTACTTTTACGTTATAGAAATCAGTTATAATGAAAGTAATTAAACACGGACGCAACGTCCACGAACTGCAATTAAGCGGTAAATTAGTTCACGTCGCTATGTTGTCAGATATACATTGGGACAATCCCCATTGTGACCGCGACCTACTCAAAAAGCATTTAGACTTTTGCAAGGAGAATAATATTCCCGTAATTATTAACGGCGATTTCTTTTGTTTGATGCAAGGGCGGGGCGATAATAGACGTAATAAATCGGACATACGACAAGAACATAACAACGCAAGGTATTTAGATTCGATTGTAGAAACTGCGGTTCAATGGTTCGAGCCTTACGCCGATATTATTAAAGTAATCGGTTATGGCAACCACGAGACCGGAGTAATTAAATTTCAAGAAACAGACCTATTAAGAAGATTCGTAGACCTACTTAATTACAAGTGTCAAACCGAAATACATACGGGCGGGTACGGGGGTGGATTATCATTAAACAGATTTTCAATACTAACGTAATGGTTAGCACCAAGGTTAAGTACTTTCACGGAAGCGGCGGCGGGGGAATAGTAACAAAGGGCGCGTTGAATCTTACAAGGGCTTTAGAAATGTACGAAGATATGGACGTATTTTCAATGGGGCATATCCACGAGAATAGTGGACGAAACGACCAACGGGAAGAACTACACTTCAACGCCAAACAAGGTTACTCAGTTAAACAAAGGGCTATTCATCTTATGCTAACGGGAACTTACAAAGAAGAATATAACGACGGGTACATAGGTTGGCACGTTGAAAGAGGCGCACCGCCAAAGCCATTGGGTGGACGAATTCTTAAAATAGAAACAAAAGAAGTTAATAACTCTTTTATAAAAAACATAGATTCTTTTAAATTTCCGTTGTAATTTAGCGCATAGCGTTTTAATTAGGGGGCAAAAGCCCCTTTTTTTATGTCTTAAAAACGCTGATAAATCAAGGGTTTAGAAAATAATTTGTTAAAAAATCAAAAAAAAATGTTAAAAAGTATTGTTAATTGAAACTTAGTATTTATATTTGCGTATAGTTATTCACGAAACAATTAAAAAAAACGCTATGAAAACAACGAAATTAACAACTAAACAAATTGAAAAATTAGCAATTGTATTGGCTAATCAATTTATGGGAAAAACAATATTAGTAGGTAATAAATACGGATATAACAACGAACAATTGTATTATGGTATACCTAAATTAGCTGATAATAATAGGAGAATTTACACAGATACCAAAGAAATTTCAAATAAACAATTTGGTAAATCAGTATTAAAAATAAATGTTTTTAATTATGTTGAAATGGGGTACAACGAATTTTATAAAACAATTAATGTAAATGTTTCAAAATTATTAAACTTCATAAATGGACAAGAAGTAATTAACAAGGCTCTATTTATGGTAAATTTACAAAACAATTAATAATAATTAAAAAACAGGGGGTGCGCATCTGTAACGCACAATTAAAAAAAACGCTATGAAAGATCCTTACGTAAACTCGATTGTTAGTTTTTTAGCCTTGGTTGCTATGTACATTTTATCTTATAACCTTTTATTCTTAATCATATGTTAATTACCTTAAACAAAAACAGAGAAACGGTTGAATTCGAATACTTCGACCGGTACGGGACGTGTGACTATCAAATCAAAGTAGATAAACACGGAGCCTACGAAATCGAATTAAGTAACATCTATTGTGAACTATGCCACTCGGATTACTGCGAGACTTACGAAATGACCGAAGCCGAAATAGAAGGCTTATATTATTGGGTTTGGGAAGAATTAGCCTCTGAAGGTGTTTTTGATTGGTGGCAATCAATAGAAGACGATTGGCATAACTACGGATTAGAAAACGAAAAATACTAACGATGAAAAATAATTTAATAGAGCAAATTAAATGGTGGGTGCAGGATAAGGATTGGACACACCGAAACGGACACTTTAACTTTAACCATTATTGTAACGTAATACAAGCGAAATATGAAGACCTTTATAATAACACACTATTACCAACAGAACCCGAAAGCAAGGAAGAAACGAACGACTACGATAGTTAACGCCTACGATACCAACCACGCTAAATTAGTTTTAGATATTTGGGATCAATTAATAATAAATATAAAACAGATATGACACCAAAAGAAAAAGCAAAAGAATTATTTAAACGCTATATTGAACTTACACAAGAATGGGACGAATTAGACGGGTACATAGTAAATAAATATAACGCCAAACAATGCGCGTTAATTGCTATCGAATTATCTAAAGAATTTGTAACGGGAGATTTAGACGTATCATTTGACAAATTTTTATACCTACAAGAAGTCGAACAAGAAATAAAAAAATTATGACACTTTACGAAAAAGCGAAAGACCTAATTAGCCAACTTGAACTACAAACTAAATGTCGAAAAAGAAGATTCGTTAACCAACGTAGCTACCTTGTTTTTTTCCTACGAAGACACGGTGCAAGTTACCCATACATTGCAGAACTTCTTAAACAGAACCACGCTACTTGTATTCACGCTTATAATAATGCAAGGTATTGGGAAAGAAAAAACGACAAGTTCTATTTTTTAGACACGGAGTTTTTACGCAACGAACTTAACAACTTCGAAATTAGCAGAAGCCTAAACGACTTGTTTGTAGACGTTATAAACTGCGGGAGTATAAAAGAACTTGAAGCTATCCAAGAAAGGATCAAAAGAAATGAATATAAAACACAAATAGAATAATTTAGTTATATTTGTAAGCGGTGTGCAGACCGATTTTATAAAACTTATTTAACCCTATTGGGGAGTAGTGCTGCACCACGAAACCTAATGGGGTTTTTTTATGTACCTATGGAAAGAGATTCAATGATTATTTACCGCAGTTTTTACGAAGCAATTAAAGAACTGCCAAAAGAAAACCAAGCCGAAGTTTGGAACGCAGTTTACGAACTTGGTTTAAATGGTAACTATGTTTCTTTAAGTGGAATTAGTAAAACAATATTTACTTTGATTGCACCACAAATAGAAGCAAACTATAAGAAATTTATAAACGGAAGCAAACCTAAAACGAAACAAAAAGAAAGCAAAGTAGAAGCAAAACAGAAGCTAACTGAAAGCAAAACCGAAGGCAATGTAAATGATAATGTAAATGATAATGTAAATGTTATACCCTCTTTAGAAGATTTTATAGCTTATGCAGTTAAAAATGTTTCAGACATAAACACGGAAGAAGTAAGATTAAAATACGAAAGTTGGAAGGTTAATAATTGGTCTACCAATGTAAAGGGCAAAGAAAAACCAATCAAAAATTGGAAGTCTACTTTATTGAATACTTTACCTTACCTTGGCAGAAAAAAACCCGAAGAACTTTCCGACGATATGAAGGCTTATAACTACGTTCAAAAAATGAAAAATTACATAGACACTAAAGATTACAGAAATGCTGACTAAACAAGGAGATACTATTAAATACTTATTAGACTACAAAGAAGGGAAGATTAAAGAAGGGTTGGGGATAGGTTGCGGGTTAGATGACTACCTACGATTCAAACGCAAACAACTAAATATTATTTTAGGACACGATAATGTCGGAAAAACATATTGGATTAATTGGTACTTCCTTGTATTGGCACTAAAACACGGATTAAAGTTCTGTTTGTGGAGCGGTGAAAATCAAAAAGGACAAATATTAAGAGACTTAATACAGATGTATGCGGGCGAACCATTTAAAAATTTAACTACCCAACAGATTCAATCTTACCTTGGTTATTTAGAACAATTTTTTTACTTCGTGGATAATAGCAAACTTTACAAGCCATTGGAACTTTTGACCATATTCGAAAATTCGGGGTGCGACGTTGCGTTAATTGATCCCTTTACGGGGTTGGATAGGGAAATGACATACGAAGGTAATTATACTTTTATGAATAAAGCAAGGGAGTTCGTTAATAGAACGGGTATGACTATCTATATTAACACCCACCCAAACACGGAAAGTGGACGAAGTGGCAACTTATACACCGAGGGCGAATGGAAAGGACATTTAAAGCCCCCATTAAAAGACCACATAGAAGGCGGGAAGGCTTTTCTGAATCGTTGCGACGATATGTTTGTTATTCACCGGTTAATAAAACACGAAGAAATGAAGTACAAAACTATGGTAGGAGTCGAAAAGGTCAAGGATATGGACACGGGCGGAAAACACACGGGACTAAACGAACAAGTATTATGTAATTTTAACTACGGGTTAGGCTTTGAAGTGTACGGTGTTAACCCAATAGAAGTAATAAAACACGGATTTTAAATTAAAAATTATGGACGATTATACGTTAATTAAAGCAAGTGTACTTTTAAACCACACTTTTACAAAGGTTCGAGTAAGTGTTGACGAGATTAAAGAAAAACACCCCCACAGAAAAGACCTTATAGATTCAATGGAACAAAGTTTAATCGATTTAAACGATGTTCGAAACGCTTACCATACCTTGGAGAAGGAATATAGGGCAGCTATGCAAACTTGTTTCAGACTTGAACGAATCAATTTAGAATTAAAGTTAGAAAACAAGGAGTTAAAAACAGAAATTGAAAGCCTAACTACTGAGTTATGAGATGTAAAAATTGTAAAATAGAATTTATTCCCGTTCGATTTAATCAAAAATACTGCTTCGAATCCGATTGCGTAAAGGTGTGGGTAGAAACTGAAAAAGAAAAGCAATGGAAGAAAAAGAAAAAGATACTAAAAGACGAATTACAGACGCTTCCCGAACTTCTTAAATTAGCCCAAATAACGTTTAATAAGTACATAAGATTAAGAGACAAGGATAAACCTTGCGTAAGTTGTGAAAAACCGTTAGGAGCGAAATACGACGCAGGACACTATTTCAGTATGGGTGGACATAAGGCAGTAACTTTTGACGAAGATAACGTACACGCCCAATGCGTAACGTGTAATCAATATAAACACGGAAACTTAATTAACTACCAAATAGGAATCCAACAGAGAATAGGCGCTGAAAGATTAATAGAATTACACGCCAAAGCCCACGAAGTAAAGAAGTATACAAAAGACGAACTAAAAGAACTGATTAAACAATATAAATCTAAAATAAATGAGATTTGAAACACTTAAAGACCTTCAAAACGAATGCGAGGCAATAGCGATTTTTTGCGATGAATACAATTTAAGTTGCAGAAAGTTGGACGAAAACGACATAGATTTTGAATTACTAAAAGACGAACGAATAATAGGTTACGCAGAAGTAAAAGGGAGAAACAAAACAATAGAAGAAGCCTACCCGTTACCAATAGCAGTTAGGAAGCTAATTAAGTTAATGGACAAAAAGACGAACCACGTAATTATTTGGAAATGTTACGACGGAATAATATATGGCAAACTTGAAAAACTAAAAGGTCAAATAAGGGTAGGTGGACGAATACCCCGCGAAAATTCCGTTAATGACATTGAATTAATGGCTTACTTTGATAGGTCTAAAGAACTAATCGAAAAAAAAAATTAAAAAAAAATTCAAAAAAGTTTGCTAATTAAAAAATAGTATTTATATTTGTGTATAAATAAAAACGAAACGCTATGAAAAACTTTGGAAAATATAGATTAGTAAATCAAAAAGAAAACGGGTATAAAGGTTTATACAAAAAATTGTTTTCAATTCTTGAGAAAGATTGCATTTTTACAGAATGTAACGAAGAAGAAAGTTATTTTGATGGTAACGATATGATTATAACGACAACTTGGAAACACGAAGAATCCGACAAATTACCAAAAGGAATTATTGTTTTACATTAATATAAACAAGGGGTGCGACTTGGTAACGCATATTAAATTTTTACGCTATGAAACATTTATTTAAATCGTTGGCAGCCTTCCAACAAGAAGTACCCGTAATTCACAAGGGAACGCAAGGCTTCGGGTATTCTTATGCTGATTTACCCGCTATCTTTGAGAAGATAAACCCACTTTTAGCTAAACACGGATTAGGGTTTACGCAGTTGCTTAATTCTAAAGAGGGTGAAAACTATTTAGTTACCGTACTTTTTCACGTTGAAAGCGGGGAATCTATCGAAAGCACTACGTTAATTCCGCAGGTTGAATTAAAAGGTATGAACTCTTACCAATCTTTTGGGAGCGGTTGCACCTATTTCCGTAGGTATTGCTTGAGTTCGATTTGTGGGCTTGTTACGGACAAAGATACGGACGCTTCGGGCGAACAAGTAAAACACGAACCAAAAAAACCTTCTATTGACCAAAAGCGTTTAGGTAAGGCTTTAGAAGCTATTGCAGGGGGTAAGTACACTAAAGAAGAATTGCTATCTAACTTTAGTTTAACAGATGCTCAATTAACACTAATCGAAAACGTATGAAAGTCAGGGCTTCTCAAATTGGTAAAATAATGACTAACCCCCGAAAGTCGGGGGAAGTCCTTTCGCAAACCGCTAAAACGTACGTTCAAGACCTTGTTTTAGAAGAAAAGTACGGGATCAAAAAAGAATTTAGTTCACGTTACACGGATAAAGGAAACGAAGTAGAAGACCTTTCGATAGGGTTGGTTAACGAGGTTCTCAATTATAATTTTATCTATAAAAACGACGAACATTTTAGTAACGATTGGATTACGGGAACACCCGACGTAAACACGGACGAAGTGTTAATAGACGTTAAGAGTTCTTGGGACGCTTCTACCTTTCCTTGGTTTGAGACCGAAATACCAAACAAGGATTACTATTTTCAGTTACAAGGTTATCTTTGGTTGACCGGTAAAAAAGAAGCCGTGTTGGCATACTGCCTAATAGACACCCCTTTAGAAATGGTTGAAGATGAAATAAGGCGCGCCCATTGGAAGTTGCATCTAATCGAAGAAAACACGGAACTACGTCAAGAAGTTGAATCTAAACACAAATTCGGACATATTCCTAAAAACCGACGGGTTAAATATTGGTTCGTGCAAAGAGACGAATCAGTTATAGAACAAATTAAAGAACGTGTGGAGCTATGCCGCGAGTATTATAATCTTTTAATGAAAACAATATGAACATAACACACGAACAAAAACACGAAGACACGGTACTAATGGCAGTAATGACAAAGTACCACGAACGAAGCAAAAAAGGAATACGAAAATACGGAACTAACTTGGACAGAACAGATGTAGATCTAATTGGATGGCTTGACCATCTGCAGGAGGAGCTAATGGACGCAACGTTATACATTGAAAAACTAAAAAAAGAGCTATGAAACAAACGGCGGTTGATTGGTTGATGGAGCAGTTAACGTAATCTAAATAAACCAAGTATGGAAATGGAAAATAAAATTAAATGTGTTCTTATAGATTTTGAACAAGGAGAAATAACACTGAGTGAAGCAACAAACACAATATTGCGTTTATTTAGTGTTAGTGGTCATGTACAAAATTACAAAGATTGCAAATTAAAATGTAAGTATAGAGATATTTACAAAAAAAGTATTTTGAAATGTGGTTAATTTTGTATTGCCACTAACACAAAGCTAAATGACGTTTTAATGTCTTTTAGCAACTGTTATGCGGAATGTAAAACCTTTAAACAACAAAGAACTATGAAACAAACAGCAGTAGATTATATTAAAGAGAAATTAATGTGCAATGAATATTGGTATGAAAATATGACCTTTGACCAAATAATTGACCAAGCCAAAGAGATGGAGAAAGAGCAAAACCATGCGGAATATATGAGAGGGTGGAAGGATGGACTAACTAAACAACAAGAACAAATCAATAAAGGATAAGGGGTAAATTTTGCCACATTAACTAAATAGAAATGATATGAAAGCAAAACTAACATTTGACTTACCCGAAGACGAACACGAATTTTACTGCGCAACTAAAGGCAAAGATATGTTTGTCGTACTTTGGAGAATTGAACAAGAACTCCGTAAACTATACAAGTATGAAGAACTAAACGAAGACGAATGGAAAATAGTTGAAAGGCTACGGGACTTCTTAAACGATAGCCTAAATGAAAACGAAATAAACTTAAACAAATAAATAAAATGGAAACAAAAAAAAACACGGGAGCGATTTTTAAAAACGACAAAAAGCAAGGTAACCAACCGGACTACCGAGGTAAAGTAAACGTAAATGGCAAAGAAATGGAAATAGCCCTTTGGCTTAAAGAATCAAGTAAGGGTACAAAGTATTTTTCGTGTTCATTTAGCGAACCATACGTGAACGAAAGCCCAAAACAAGTTCACACACAAATAATTGACGAAGACGATTTACCCTTTTAATTATGTTTATAGACGATTATTCACTACGAAACCACTTGCGTAAAATCTTAACTAAAAAAACACGAAACCAAATAGTTCAAGAAATAAAAGAAAGAGGCGAAAAAATGCATCAGTACAACATAGATAGATTCCTACAAGGAAAGTCTATAAGTTTGGAAACTGCCAAAAAGTTAGACAAGTACATTTACAGATTTTACAATGGATTACCCCCCGAATAAAACGGGGGTTTTTTTTATTTATATTTGATTAGAAATTAATTATTATATTTGGTGACAAACTAAACAAAATGGAATGGCTTAACATTGTAGCAAAAGACCACAAAGAATGGGTAAAAGTAGTCGAATCTTTCGGCGAAGATTTTTTTGCTGAAGATATTGTCCAAGAAGCCTACCTACGAATTTACAAGTATTGCCAACCCGAAAACATAATAAAGAATGGTCAAGTTAACAAAGGATTTATGTATTTTACTCTTCGCAATCTTTACCTTTTACATTTACGCAGTAATTCACGATTGGAAAAAGTCCCGCTCGAACAAGTCGTAATTAAAGACGAACCAAGCGAAATGGAAAGAGAAGAAGCCTACTACAAGTTATTAATGAAGATACAAGACGAAGTGGATTCTTGGCATTGGTACGACCAAAAACTATTCGAAGTTTATAAGGATACAGATTTAAGCATAAGAGACATAGCCAAAGAAACTACTATTTCAAGCAGTTCGATTTTTAACACTTTAAAAAACTGCAAGGCAAAGATACGGGAAGCCGTAGGAGAAGAATACGAGGACTACAAAAACACGGATTTTGAATTAATAAAATGAAAGCAAAACGAAGGGTATTAACTGAAATGATAAAAAAAACGGGTTGGAGTTCCCAAGCCCTACGAGAAATAAAGGTTAAGTTTTGGCTATCCAAAGAATATACGACCTACCCAAAAGAACACCACGGGTTAGAAGTAATTAAAACCGAAACACTAACCGACGATACAATTATTTTAGGAACGAAAGAACAAGTATTAACATATAAAAACTAAATTATGGCACGAAAAAAGAAACAAGCCGAAGGACTCGGAGACACCGTAGAAAACATATTAGAAGTTACGGGAGTCGCAAAGGTAGCAAAATGGATTTTAGGCGAAGATTGCGGATGCGAAGAACGTAAGCAAAAGTTAAACGAACTTTGGCGATACAAGAAACCTGAATGCCTAACGGAAGACGAATACAACTTTTTGGACAAATTCTACAACCGAAACCGAAGTAGCGTTAGCCCAAGCGAACAAAGAGAAATCTTAAAAATATACAATAGGGTTCTACACGAAAAACAACAACCTACCCAATGTGGTTCTTGTCTCCGTGAAATCGTTAATAAATTGAATACACTTTACGCAGTTTACAAAGAAGAAAAAAATGCCGATACCGAAGCCAACACCGAAGGAGAATAAAAAGGAGTTTGTTATGCGATGTATGTCAGATGACACAATGGTAAATGAATTTCCCGAAACCGACCAACGTTTAGCGGTTTGTTCGTCTACCTACGAAGAATCTAAACTATCAAAACACGAATCAAAATGGGAAGACCTTTAGGAAGCACAAAGATAAATACACCCGAAGAACTTTGGCAATACTTTTTAGACTATGTAGAATACGCCCGAAATTCACCTATGTACAAAGTAGAATACGTAGGTAAAGAAGGTAGAGAAGAATACAAGCCTTTAAGTGTACCAATAACCTTTGAAGGCTTCGAATGTTATTTAGCGGATAGGGATATAATACAAGACCTTGGAAGCTATGCGAGTAATCAAAGGGGAAGATACAAGCGTTTTTCTACCATCATAACACGTATAAGAAAAAATTGCTTTGTAAACAACTTCAACGGAGCGGCAGTAGGATTGTTTAGCCCTAACCTAATTGCACGTAAATTAGGATTAAGCGACAAGAAAGAAATTACAAACGTAGAACAACCATTATTCCCCGATGTTTCAGAAAACGACGGCGATTCGAAAGATACTGAATCTTAAAAAGCGGGTAAAGATTATTCAAGGGGGAACTTCGGCGGGTAAGACCTTCGGAATAATTCCCGTATTAATTGACAAGGCAGCTAAGGTTGAAGGGTTAGAAATATCGATAGTTGCAGAAACGATACCCCATTTACGAAGGGGTGCGCTACGTGACTTCTTAAAAATAATGAAATCAACGGGTAGGTATTTCGAAGAACGTTTTAACCGATCGCTACTTCGTTACGAGTTTGCAAATGGAAGCGTTATAGAATTCTTTTCCGCAGACGATTCGAGTAAATTACGGGGAGCGCGAAGGGATATACTATACATTAACGAATGTAACAATATTACCTTTGATGCCTACAACGAATTAGCTATTCGAACACGGAAGGAAGTGTATTTAGATTTCAACCCCGCTAATGAGTTTTGGGTACACACCGAACTAAAAGACGAATCCGATTCCGACTTTTTAATTCTTACTTACAAGGATAACGAAGCCTTAGACCAATCAATTATAGACCAAATAGAAAAGAACCGAGACAAAGCCAAGACAAGTTCTTATTGGGCGAATTGGTGGAAAGTTTACGGCGAAGGTCAGTTGGGAATGTTAGAAGGGGTTGTATTCTCAAATTGGAAACAAATAGACACGATACCCAAAGAAGCCAAACTAATTGGAATAGGATTAGACTTCGGTTACACGAACGACCCGACCGCAATAATTGAAATATACAATTATAACGGGCAACGAATCGTTAACGAGTTAGCCTACCAAACGGGGTTGCTAAATAGCGACATAGCTAAACTCTTACCAAAAAACGTAGTGGTTTACGCGGATAGTTCCGAACCCAAAAGTATAGACGAAATTAAACGCCACGGAATTACGATTAAAGGAGTTACCAAAGGTAAGGATTCAATAAACTACGGAATAGATGTTATCCAACGTAACGAATACTTAGTAACGTCAAACAGCAGTAATTTAATCAAAGAATTGCGCTCTTATATTTGGGACACCGACAAGCAAGGTAAACGCCTAAACAAACCAATCGATTTTAATAACCACGCCATAGATGCTTGGCGTTACCACGAAATGGAAACGTTAGGGTTAGGTTCATATTACGGGAGTTATGCAGTACGGTAATACTAACGACCTACAAGTAATGATTGCGCGGGTAGAATCGTACATATATGAACGTACGGGTAAGCAGGTTAAAATAGTCTTCAATAATATGGCACGTTTTCCCCAACACTTCGAAATGCTTGTACGAGCGCACGAATATGTACTGAATTACAAAAACACGAAATCTTAATTATAATAATATGAAGGTAGACATTTATGTACCAAGTTCAATTAGTGAAATTCCATTATGTCACTACCAAGAATTTTTGAAGCTACAAGCAACTTCTAACGACCAAGAGTTTATAGCGCAGAAAATGGTAGAAATATTTTGCGGGTTGCAACTAAAAGACGTAGTCAAACTAAAGGTAACTTCGGTTAACGAACTAATCGTACACTTTACAAAAATCTTTAAAGAGAAACCAAAGTTTAAACCGACCTTTAAAATCGGAGACGTAGAATTTGGATTTATTCCTAACCTTGAAAATATAACCTTCGGGGAATATGTAGACCTTGAAAACTATTTAAGTAAGTGGGAAGATTTCCACAAAGCAATGGCAGTAATGTACCGACCAATTACAATTCGTAAAGAAGACAAGTACGAGATTATGGAATACACGGGGGCAGCTGCATTTAGCGAAGGAATGAAGTTCGCGCCTATGGACGTAGCTATTTCCGCTTCGGTTTTTTTTTGGACTTTAGGAAGCGAGTTATTAAACGCTACCCTCGATTATTTGACGAACGAACTGAAGACGAACGAGAAAGAGTTTCAGATTTTAGCGCACGAACTCAATTTGGGAAAAAGTGGGGGTGGTATAGTTCAATTTACGGACTCGCTAAAGGAGACCTTACAAAATATGACATTGTCACAAAATACGGATTATTTAAATGTCTCACCTATCTAACTTTTGAATCGGAGAAAAACGAAATAGAATTAATGGAAATAAAAAAGGCTAAATTATGACGGGTTACTATTCTTTACTTGATACGCTTAAAACACACTTCACTAACGACCCTTTGGTTAACACAATAACGCAAGGATCAATTTTTAACGTGGATTTAGGCAAACAAAATATCTTTCCATTGGTTCACGTTATGGTTAACAATGTAAACTTTAACGACAATGTTATTAGCGCATCTGTTACTATTCTCGCAATGGACAACGTAAGCCAACGAAAAGAAGAACCTACGGGAAAGTTTGAAACTTCAGACAACGAAATAGACGTTTTAAACACTCAGTTAGCAATACTTAACCGATGTTTTGAGATGCTAAAACACGGAAACATTTGGGACGATTTGTACCAACTAAACGGCGCACCTAACTGCGAACCATTTATAGAAAGATTCGAAAACTACTTGGCGGGGTGGGCTATGACTTTTAACGTAGACTTCCCTAACGAAATGAGTATCTGTTAATGGAAAAGGAACGTCAATTAGAAGCCTTAAAAATATTCCGTGACCACGTTATACAAAACGCGAAAAATAATCTATCCGCAAAAAATAGTACGGGTAGTTTACAACAGAGTTTAGAAGGCGAAGTAGCGGTTAATCCTAATTCCATTACCCTTTACTTTGAGATGTTAGAATATGGATTCTACCAAGACCGCGGGGTTAGGGGTGTCAAGTCGGGAAGAAGTTTAAGCGACTTCCAATTTGGAAAAGGAACGGGCGTTAAAGGTGGCTTAACCAAAGGCATAAAAGAATGGGTTAAACGTAAAGGGTTAAAGTTCCGCGACAAGCGAGGAAAGTTTATTTCCTACGATATGACTGCCACTTTTATAATTAGGT
>Ga0208644_1002473_pt1 | contig 14746 bp, 19 predicted proteins | sample VirMetDEL_Nov_18_FD_184517 | JGI IMG/M metagenome (GOLD analysis project Ga0208644, IMG submission 184517) | Aqueous microbial communities from the Delaware River and Bay under freshwater to marine salinity gradient to study organic matter... | ecosystem: Environmental > Aquatic > Marine >... | reverse complement strand
TGATCCAGCAGCATGGCATCCTGCCCTCGTCCTGCACTGACGAACCTGTCCTGCATGTTCTGTCGTGCAGCTTGGACTGCGGCATCTCCTACAACTCCATAGTCATCTTCCAGGTCCTGCAGAATTTTTCGGAGTGCTCGATTGTTTGGGTTGTAATCATTGGTTGCGGAAGGAGGTTGAACCGTACCACCACCACCAGAACCACTGAATGCCTTCTGCAGTGCAGCAGATCCCAGATCAATGGCAGTAGTTGGTAAGGCACTGATGCCTGCACCGACTGCCATCCCTGTTGCTGGATCGACATCTGCACCATAAGATGTGATCCCCCCTGCAATTGCACCACCCCCTGCTGCTGCTGTTGCGCTCTTGGGGATATTCCGCAGAGTTTGCCCTGTGACAGGTTGAAGAGATTTGGGCAATGTGAGGTTCATGGATTTCCCTACACTTCCTTCCATCCCGCTACCCATCAAAGAACCACTAAGATTCATTAATGAGGTTGCCGTTGGGTCCATCCCCTGGAATTTAGCACGTTCCTCTTCAATCTTTGTTTTTGCTTGAGAATAGGTTTCATCTCCAACAAAAGACCGGAAGATTGCTTCCAGTTCATCTCCCCATTCGTAGAGCATCCCATTGGTCAACTCACGGGCTACTCCTCGCCAGAACTGTGGGTTGTCCTTTTGCCCTGCTACCCGTTCATATTCATTATTATTGTAATCTTGTTCGATACTGTAGAGGACTGCATCTTCAAATCGTTTGCGGGTATATCCTTTCTTCCGCAGATATTCATTGATGGTTTCCTCAGATTTCCCTCTTGCACGAGCATCGGAGACTTTTGCGAGAATTTGTCTTAGGTCCATAGGTTACTCCAAAAGATAAGCATCAGGGTCTTCGACTTCAACTTTTGGGAGTGCCTCTTGTTTTCGGGCTTGTTCCATTTGATTTGCCAGATTCAGTTTTGCCTTTTGCAATTCAATATCTCTTGCTCTTCTTTTTGCTTTGACTGCTGCTTGCCCCTCACCAGGTTCTGGGAAGTATTGTGCTCGCTTGTCTGCATACTCATCCTTAGCAATGGCAGCACCGGATGCAGCTCGCAATACGTTCTCAATCCATCGATCTTGGGCACGAATTTTCAGCAGATATTCGTCACTGGCAAGTCTTGGAGATATGGATTCCTTCAACCCTTGAAAACTATAACCTGGTTCTGGTTGATCATAATTATTCTCCACAATCTCATTGTGGTAGGCTTCCAATGCGGCAGCACGGTTTTCTTCTTGTTGTTGTGACAGTGAGGGGGGTTTGACGGACTGACCTTGTTCCAACTGTCTGCGTCTCGCTACTAGTTCAGGGAACTTTTTTTCTATTTCTTGAGGGATCACAGGGTAGATTTTTGTGACTTCTTCCCTGTTTGTGTTTGCATTGAATGTCCTATTCTCTCCAAGTTCCTTGCTATAGATCCGATCAAAAGCATTAGAAACTCTGATGTCGGTTGAACCAGGTTCTGCAGTGATCAATATGTCCTCGGCACGTTCTAACGCATCACCTTTTAATTCTTTAGGTGGTTTCTCTGGGTTTGCCTGCAGACCAGAAATCGTCTCAGCATTTTGCATCAGCAAGGACAAAGGTTGTGCCTCTGCCTGCTCTTTTGTGAATCTTCCTGATTCAATCAGGATCTGTTCAAACGGTGTCCGGTCGGTTGTGGCATTCTGATGCAGATCATTGAATCGATCTCGGTCCTGCCGTGCCAAAGTAGTTAGATTGATTTTGCGAGTCTTGTTGTCCATCGTGCCTTCTGCACGGAGGATCTCGTTGACCATCGTGTCGATCAGGTTTTTCTCCTCGGCCTTTTCTCTTACTCGATCACTGGTTAAACCTCGACGTTCATCAATCCTACTCTTTGCATCGTCCATCATGACTTCCTTGTACATCTTATTGAAGTCACGTTCAGACTTGCGGTACTCATCTTCCAACTTCTGCCTCTCAGCCTCACTCAATCTCTTCTGCGTTGTTCCATACCCCTGAATAAACCCACCCAGACCCCGTGCTAGGGCAGAGGAGAGTGTGACATCATTCGGATTTGTTGAGTACCTTGGGGCAGACAGTAATCCGAGTCCTGCCTGGATCAATCCCATACTCATTGGGTTGTCAAAGAATGACCCACCATCTTCAGGTTCCTCGGTGTCGAGCAACCCCTGTGCTGGTGCAGAAGGTTGGGGTACTTCAGGAATTCCAAAATCAAAACTGTTCGTATTGGTTGATGGGTTGGTGGGTCCTTCTTGGATTGATGTCTTTGCACTTTGAAGGGCACTAGGGAATCCCTGGCGGAACCGGATGGGTCTTTGTGGAAAAAGGTCCATTGGGTCCACAGTCATGCTCTCAGGTCGTGACGGTTGCACAGAAGAAAGAGGATTGTAGCTAGGCATGAATGACGATTGTGCAAAGACCTGATCTTGTAAATTCAGGAGACGTTCAGGTCGTTCAGGGGTCATTGTTGCCATCGATTTTTCTGGCATTGCAGGACCTGCTTGAAAGGCATCCTGTCTTCGTTGCATCCGATCTGCCGTGGACATCTGCAGTAATTGCTTAGTATACGGTTCCAATCTTCGTTGTGCCAATGCCTTGATCTGGGGGTCAGCAGATTGATACTGCAGCAGCAGTTCTTGGATGATTTGTTGATCAGTCGCAGGGAACTGATTTAGATACTGATTAAACATCTGCATCGGGATCTCTCCTTATTATCCACCAAGTAATCCAAGTGCGCCCATCCCCAGTGCTGCGGGGAGTGCCCCTGCACCGATCAAGGGTGCTAGTGTTCCGTAAGTTGCCAATCCCATCCCTGCGCCACTCAACAGTCCAGAGTAGGGGTTCTTCTGAGCTTCTGGCCCTGAGATCAACGACTGTGTTAATCCACCACTCTGCTGCAGATTGTTCAGATACTGGGTTGGAAAGTTACGTTCATCGAGATATTGCTGATACGCAAAATCCAAAGGTTGTTGATTTCGGAAATCCTGAGCCAACCCCATGTTCCGCTGATCAAATAATTGCTGACGAATCTGGTCATCCATCTGATTGCCTAGTGATCCTGTTAACTGAGCAGCCTGCAGGTTTGTGTTCAGTGCTTGTTGTCCAAAGGAACCCTGATTGTATGCATCAGTCAGTGCGTTTTTCTGTTGGTTCTCATAACTCGCTGCACCCAGACCTTGAGCAGCCAGTTGTGCTTGTAAATCCCGATTTGCCGCTTGATTGAACGCAGTTGCTCCTAATTGTTGAGCCTGATTTGCAGACTGTGCTGTCAGATTCTGCCCCTGGAGATTACCTTGGGACTGCAGTCCTCTCATCTGTTGAACATCTTGTGCGGTTAAACCTAACCTCTGCAGGTTTTCCTGTTGTGCCAGGTCTGCAGCTTTCTGAAACCCTTGAGAACGTAGCTGCCCCACTGCTGCGGCTGTTCGATCTGCAAAGTTGCGATTGTTTTCCGCCTGCATTAACGCTTCTCTTGAACCCCCAAATGCTCCAGCCCGTGCCGCATCTCCACTGATCTGGTTACCTGTAATCTTTCTCGCACGGTCCATGTCCTTGATCGTCTGATTGACTACAGAATCTGTGTACGGATCTCGGAAATCCTTCATTGACTCACGCAGAGTCTTGCCTTGCTGGTAATTCACCGGACCCTGCAATCCTTGATTTGCACTAAAGTAATCTCTGCCAGCAAAATTTAAGGGATTGCGTGTGTACACAGACTTGTATTCTGTGGCCTGTGGCCCTTGTGGATTGTATTGACTCCCTGCAGTCATCAGTGCGCTTGCTCTGTCAAATGCTGCTTGCTGAGAGTTTGCGTTGTTGTTATAAATCGCAGACTCAGCTTCCGTGGTCCGGTCACTTGGGGCAGCAAACCGATCCCCAGTAAACTCTTGGAACTGATCTGGGAGGTTCATCCCGTACTGAGCTTGTTTCTCTGCGAGGTCCTTGTAATACCCTGGAGCAGAAACTCCACCTCCAGCACCTCCTCCACCTCCACCCAAAGCACCTCCTAACCCATCTAACAAATCCTGTGCTGCACCACCAATCTGATTTAGTCCATGTTGTACCCCTGCACCAATATCTGTGGGCAGATCCTGGATGCCTGCAATGTTGCCGCGTACCACACCTTCTAGGGAACCAATACCACCTTTGAGATTTCCAGCAGTTAGTCCATAAAGTGGGGTTCCTGCCAAGGGGCTGAATACATGATCAATCCCTGCTCTAGTTATGTCATTCATATTGCCATACAGATTGGCTGGAGTGTTGACTACAGCACCCCCCATTGTCTGTAGTCCTTTCAGGTCCCCAGAACCCAACTGCTGTGCGCCCTTACCAAATTGCTGGGCTCCTTTCTGGATATTGCCCACAGCACCACTTGCTGCATTGCCAACATTTTTTACTGTATTTGTTACTGCTGATACGGCACTACCCATTTCACAACTCCTTAATAAGAACGACCTGTTTGCGTTGGTGATAATCCTTTAAAGCACGGGACCAACCAGGTCGTGCTGTGATATGGGCTCTAGAGCATCCGATCTCCTTGGCCCACGACTCAATCTGAGGTTTCATTTTTTTTGAGATTTCATCTAGATTTCCTCCAGCAAATAACCAGACCAAGTGCCTGCCCTTCCCAGCATCAATCACATTAGTCACAATCGCAGACTCTTCCCCTTGCCAGAGTTGGAACTGTTCGGTTTGAATCTGATTGAGAACCCACTCCAGAGAGACATCATCCTCCCGCCTAATGGCTGGATGTAATAATTGAACAGAGTCTGCTAATCCAATCGTCATAAAGCAGTGGTGGAGAGCGTGCCCGAATTGTCTACCGTGATCTCATACCGACTCCCATCAGGTGATACGATGATGAGCCGTTGATCTGAATTAAGTTCTACGTCTTGGTTCTTTTGGTAACTGGTCGTCAACAGTTTGGCAATCTGCTGGAGGATCGGGGCAAAATAGGACTGCAGGTACGTCCCTGGTGGATTGGGCAAAATCATCTGCGGCCTCCAACATGCGTTTCAAATCTTGTATTGCCCACAGTCCAATCCTGGGTCAATGCTCCGGTCACTCGATACCGAACCTGACGACCCTGCAGTCGCACATCAATCTCCCCATCGGTTTCTAACGGGTAACTGCTGGATGTGGTTTCGGCAGCATCTCCGCTTGCAGCAGTATAAAATTGAAAATTGATTGCACCTGCAGCTTGTTGATCACTGTCTGTAAAGATTTTGGAGATCCTGCTGTATCTCTCTCCTCTCATCAGATCAATTGCACCCGTCTCCGCTTCTGCCGTGTCTGTCTGTGCAGGGTCTGTGTTTTCGTGAGAATAGATGGTATTGTCTCCTGCATCGACGGCAATTGGAGAGTTCAAAACCCCTTTATCAATCCAGCAGTTTCTGGAAACTCCAGATGTACTGAGACTGTCGTACCAGTTGTTGTCTCGGTAATTGTAAACAACATAATATTCGCACTCTCCGGCAGTCCCTGTGACACTGGGACACCACCACCAGACCTCCCCGAATTCCGCATTCCCGCCTGCGTAGATCAAACCTTCCTGCGACCAATCCACAGTCCGCATGACCCTATCTTGGATGGGACTCGGCAGAGGTCTTACAGATCCATCGAATACCCAGAATCCTCCTGAGTTTAACCAGCAGGTAATTTCGGAACTGTTGTGGATGGAGTATGGAGAGATCACCCCTGCATTGTCTGCCAGTTTGGATGTGCCGAAAACCAATGGAGGACCGAGGTAGTTTACCTGATGGACATCGACATCAGTCCAGACCAGTGTCGTGCCTCGCACATTCTTGCCACAGACGATGTATCCAGATGTTTGCAGAGGGATTGACCCTGCAGTATTGGTTGCACTTGGAGTCCAGACATCGACTGTTTCTTGAGAAGAAAATTTGATCTGTCGTGCATCCCCATCGGCACCCAATGCCAGGACATGCCTCTCTGGAGTGACAACTAGGGCCACTGCAGTCGGAGCATTCTCGGTGAAACTATTTGCCGTGGTGATTTCCTTCGCAGCAATGGAGAGGTCCGACACATCGAGGTAGAACATGGTTTTGTCCCCTGAGTGTGTCCCAATCAGGTCTTCGCCAAATGAGTCCAAACTCCAGTGTGCCTTCTTGGAATAAGATGCCGTTGAGAATGTCTGCCCGTAGTACCAGTCCCCATAATAATTTGATCCAAATCCAGGCCGAAACTCCGCATCGCCTTCTGCTTGGTATCCTGACGGAGTCACATCGTAGAACCGTTGTCTGGAGAGAGTCGGATTGACTGTGACGGTGATATTCGTTCCCGTGGCAGTGGCATTATTGGAAATCGTCAGAGTGTTGGTGCTTACTGCAGTGATCGTCGTTGAGTCTGGAATGCCTGCGCCTGTGATCACATCCCCAATCTCAAACAGAGTCCCATCATCGACGGTAACCTGATCACTTCCATCAGTTGTGTCTGCAGTGTTGTCGGTAAATGTCGCAGGCGAGGCAACTTCAAATGCGTATAATGTCCCATAATTGGGGTTGCCAGATCCTGCAGTTCCCAGTGCCATCAGTCCAACACCAGCATTGTTTCTCCACTGGAGATGCCCCCGAACTGCCGAGTCCAGAGTTTCGGAGTGCCGAGACAGAGGGAAGGTAGACCACCCTCCAATCGGTCTCAGTCGTCCATCGCGGAATCGAACCAAGTTCCCCTTGAGCCATCTCTGTTTGATCTCTCTGGCAGTTCCGTCCACAAACCCTGGAGGGATCTGGACTTCTTGGAGTTGTTTAGCCAAGGATCTTCTCTTTCAGTTGTTTTGCTTTGCGGACCTTGCGGTAAACACCGACCCCTGCTGCTGCCATCGGGAGTCCAATCGCAGTCAGGACCAGTTCTACCCCTCCAGACTCAATCGCTGAGTTGAATAGTTCCATCCATTCCATCAGTAACTCCAACATGCGTATTTGTCTCTTGTGTCAATATGGATAAACCTCTGATTCCATTGAGTTTTTGGAGACTGACATACTCCGATCCCCTTGAATCCATGTTTAATGGCAAGAGCGATAAACGGGACAACATCCTCACCAGCAATCAGACAGTCAAATGCCTGCCCTCCATTCCCATTTTTCCCGTGATGGTATCCTGGACCATTTGGCTTTAGTCTCTCACGGGGGTGGGAAGAACTTCTGAATGCAGAAGACAGTTTGATGGGTTTCCCCCACTCGTCTCTTAGGGCCTGCAGTCTGTTGAGGGCATCCTCCTCAATCTCGCATTCCCCAGAAAATGAACACTTCAGCTCATCACGGCTGAAATTTCTTGATTCACTGACCGACATCACATCTCCTTGGTAACGCCACCGCAAACTTGGGCAAAATAAAGTGATCGTTCTTCTCTTTCCTCATCACTCAGACTCAACAGTTCAGTGTGGGTATACTGCTCTCTGAATTTATCGATCACACAACTGCATCCTTGGCTTGCCATGCTAAATGCAAAATTCCACGGCATCCCCTGGGCCTCAAAACTGGGAATCAGTCGATGGGCACAGTTGCCCGTCCAGACAAACAAATAATTTGTTTTGTAGTCGAGCTCATCATGGGCCTGAACTGTCGATGCTAAGAACAGCAGAAAGAGGAGTAAGAGTTTCACTGTCTTTTCTGATTTTCGATGGTTTGCTTCAGTTCACTGATGGCAACGGTCATTGACGTTAGTGTCATGTTTAACTTCTCATGAACTGCCAACAATTGCTGGGTACTAGATGCTTGTAAATTTGCCAGTTTCTCTGTGGTTTCTTGCTGTAGTTTACTATTCTCTTTCAGCAACTCGGATACTCGTATATCTGATGCAGAATCTTTGTCGATCCAGACCTGCCGCTCGCGTTCAAATGAGCGCAGAAGCCAGACGATAAGCCATGCAGAAAAGGCAAGCGAACTCATGCCGAATCCAAGATTCTGCAACATTTCTATCATTGTGTTTGGTTCTGCTGGCATTACTCGGCCTTTTTAATCGGTTGGTGCGGTGGGCCAGGTGATGCCCGTTAGGTTCCCGTCAGAATCCAGTGACGGTGTTTGGGTCGTAATGTCTCGTAGGGCTTGTCTGTACGTCTGCCATTCGTTTTGATTAGAACCTGGGTAATCGGATACCATTCGCCAATCGGATTCAGCTAGGATTTTGTTGCGATGAATTCGCAGTTGACGCATTGGTTCTGCTGCTTCAAGTTCTGCTATTTTTGCTTGGATTTGTTCTTCTGTTGGTTGTGGCTCATCAGACTCCCATAACCAGATACCCACAGACTGCGACCAGTTAAAAATGGCGGCAGGACAGAGCGCACGAATAGCGTTAGGTTCGGATCGATTTCTCATGGCGCAATCTCTTGTAAAAGCAGCGTACAACCGTAATTTTCAGTTAGCTGGTTATTTATAAATGCAGAGTCAGTATAACTGTTTCTTGTCGCAAACTGTGGGATATAGGTGAGCGTTGTTCCTGCGGACTGTGCTGGTGCGTGTAGATAATTTAGCGTAGCTGGGTTAATCATCGTGCTTGTTGTATCAGTGGCGTAGCCAATTAAATCGTCCAGCTTTTGATCTAATGATGTTACAGATTCTGTAATTTTGACTTGTAATGCTGCCAATGTGTTTCCTGTTGTTCCAGCACCTTGCAGAAAAATAGTTACTAGGATTTTAGAATTTGCTACTGACGTAGTGATTGATTTTTCAAATCCATTGGATGCTATAGCTGCATAGGTCGCACTGCTAAACAACGTATAGGTACTGAACGTGTCGATTTCAGTCTGTAATATATGCCCAGCAGGAAACACAACAGAACTTCCGATTGTTCCACCAGAAATCGTTTGGGCAAACGTAGCATTCCCACTTGAATCAATCGTTAGACCCGTTACACCTGCGTCTGAACTGTCTCCCTGCAGTGTCAGACTGCCGTTTGTTGTATTCGGTCTGATCGTGTCCAGTTCTGCTGTGATCGAACCAGATGACTCCGTTGCCAGAGTCGTGGAATTAAGCTGAATCTCTCCTGCCATTACTAACCTCGTATGTTTAGTGTCCCGGTAATGTTTGCTGTTCCGCTTGTTTGATTATACAACCCATCAAAAACCAGCATCTTCCCCGCAATGGTCAACGTGTTGGAAAATGATACAGGTCCAACGTACATCCTGTGATTCCCTGAACTAATCGTTTCTGCAGTGCTGACAGAATTCGCATGTTCCAAGTTCGTTAGACCCCCGCCACTGCTGCCCGTATTTGCCTCCAACCCAATTGAAGTCGTGGAATGGTTATAAGTGAGGATGTAGTTGTCTTCAGCAGCACCAACCGTTTGATCGACATCAAAGTTAAAATTTCCTAGAGAGACGTTGCCCGTTCCATTTGGGGTAATATTGATGTCTCGATTGTCTGTGGAAACTATTGAATATGTTACAAGATCAAGGTCCGCACCCAGTTGTGGAGCATCATCATCTGCCAGATCCTGCAAAGCCGTATCAGCCAAGGCCCCTTGTGCTGCTGTTGCAAAATCTCCAGAGTCGCTAGTCGCGGCAGTTCCCAGACCTAACGTTGTCCGTTGCGCTGCAGCATCGGCATCATCCAGTAAGGCTCGTCCTGCTGCAGTCAGGTCTGCTGTTTGGTAAGTATCGGCAGCAGTTGTATAGAGCATTTTATCTGCTGCTGTTGTCAGACCTGCGATTGAATTTAGGCCAGCATCGTATGCCTGGATATTTGTCCCGATCACCAAACCGAGACTTGTCCTTGCGCCAGAGGCATCCGTCGCGGCAGTTCCTCCATTGGCAACAGGCAGAGTACCCGTTACGTCTGCAGCAAGGTCGATTGCATTGAGGGTAATGGCCTGCCCTGAGAGACTCAGATAGTCGTGGGAAGTGGTGACCAAAGAGGTTGGTGTGGAGTTGTCTGTCCCCGCAGCATCAACACCGAGAGAAGTGCGGAGAGTGGCCCCAGACTCCAACTCGAACTCCCCATCGGTTGAGTTGTAGATTAGCACCGCATTATCTGCCAATCCGGTCGTGTCCACATCCCCAAGAGTCTGGATTGTGGAGCCTGCTTGATCAGCATATTTCCATTCTGAGTCAGTCGTGTTGTAGACCAGAATCTGATTATCGGTTGGGCTGGAATCATCATCCGTGACCAAGATCCTTCCAATCACGGTCTGCAGTCCTGTCGAGAGCTTTGCAGAGGTGATCGATCCATCGGTGATGCTGGCAGCAGATGCTGTCTGAGGAGTGAATTTACTTCCATCCCAGACTAGGGAATCCCCTGTGCTGGGGGTCGTGGTCGTAATGTCTACGTCGTTCAGGTCATCAACGGAGGAAGGGATGCTCACTGTGGCAGCAGACCAGTTGGTGCCATCAAACTGCAGCAGTTGTCCCGTCGCGGCAGTGTTATTGAGGACATTCCCTAAGTCCTCTAAATCCTGAGAACTAATCGAAACTGAGAGGGTCTGCAGCGTTGAATCGATCGTATCCAGAGATTCGTTTATATATGATCCCCAAAGATCACTGGAACCTCCAACAACAGGTTTTTTTAAACTGAAATTAGTTGTGGTTGTGAAACTCATTTTTTAATCCGCGGTTGGGCAACTGGAGAAATCTGGTTCGTCATAAACTGCCACATTTTCAACGACATATTTTACAATCCGCACTTCTCTTTGTGTGGTCGTATACGAACTATCAACACCTGCTCCTCTGGTTGGACCACTCAACTCCCCAAAGGTTTTTATCGTTGCCTGCAGATTATTGGCAGATTCAAAATCTTGGATGTAATCAAAACTAACATTTTCCAGCAGTTGATAGGGCCTCCCCGTTGGACCATTGGGGGTACTCGCAGGTTCAAAGGAATTCCCAGAAAAAAACGAATCTTCTGTTTCGCCAATGGTTGAGATCACATAGACCACGGTGCCCACGGGATCTCCGGATGGGACAGGGTAGTCTCCAAAATTGTCTCCGTTCCGATTGACCTGACCATCTTGGATGTAATCGTAAACCAGATAATTATTCGTTGTAGTTGTGGACAGATAACCATTGGAGACATAGTTTGCGATATGTACATCATTGACCGTCTTGACATCACTGCCTCCATCGTGAATCAGGCCCAGCGTCAGCGTGTCTCCTCGCGCATACGTGCTGAGATTCGGTGCTCCTTGGTAAGAAAAATCACCATTGGAATCAGTTCCTCGTGTAAAGAATCGCATCAGCACAATCTCGTGCGGATTCTGTCTTCCCCAGGAGGTGTCCCAGGGATAGATATCTGTATAATCAGGTGGGGAGGCTGGAACTGGCAAAGATTGACGGACATACTTCTTGACGTAGACCCGATTATCAAAACTGTCCAATACTGCGTTTGTTTTGCAGGTATCCCTCAGTGCCCTAGCAATGTTGGTTTCTGCCGTGTCCAAAGTTGAATTGATCGTTGCGATCCTAGTGTCAAAAAAATCCTTGAGGTCATCCATCGGAGAAGGGTCTCCGGTAAAGAATGCCAGGATCTCTGCTTCCGTCTCAGGAGGACTCAGGCCCAGTGCAGTCAACTCAGTATTGAACGCAGGCCAGGTACTCACTGTGGTATGGACTCCAGAATACGGATCAGGAAATATGTCTGGACATCCTGCAGGTAGCTGCGAATTGATCGTGTCCACCGAATTGATGTCTCGGTTGATTTGAGCGAGAGTTGAATCTGTTCCGACTCCTGCCGCATTGATCCGGTCAGACAATGCCTTCAGTTTCCCAGTCAGGTCCTCCAGGTACTGGTTCAGGATCGTTCCCCAAGTGCTGCCGTCTTCATTCAGTGAGGGGAGACTGAGGTCAGTGTAGTAGGTGCTACTTTGGGGCATTAGACACTCGCAAGTGCGGCTTGAGCTGCAGTTAATGCTGCTGCAGCATCGGTTGCGGCATCATCGGCATCTGCTGCCAGACCCGTCCCGCCTGAGACAGAACCCACTGTGGTTTCTAAATTCGATAGTGTCGTCGTCAGTCCCGTCAATACGGTGTTGACTTGTTTTGCAGCAATTGCAATTGCGTCTGCCGCATCTGATGCTGCTGTGCTGGCATTTGTGGATGCCTGGGTCAGATTGTAGGCCAAGGACGGGGTACTGGAATCCGAGGCTTCCCCCAGCACCTGATCAACGGTATAAACTTCATTCTCAATCGACTGCAGGGCAGCAGAGAGGGTTGTCCCCCAGGTGTTTTTGCTACCTCCAACCGTGGGGAGGGTGATGCTGTAGTTGGTCGTCGTGGGCATCTAGGTTCCTGCTTCGCGATTAAGATTTGTCCAGGTGTCTGTTTGGTTGTTTTGTTGTTTCGTCCAAATTTCTGCAGTCGTATCGGTTTGTTTTGTCCAAATCGTCTCATCGGTCAATTGCGTAACAAACCCGTAACTTAAAACATAACCCCCAATTCCATATCGTTTAGTTCCGTATTTTGTCAGGGTACTCATGACATGGCCTGAAAGTTGAGACTATGCCGTGACCCCTTCGTCCTCCTTCGGTCATCACTGGCCTGGATCTCTGCAACTGCTCGTTCTGCCTGCTGTCCCCAGACTGCAATCCGTTCGTCTTCTCCCAGATAGGGTGCTGCTTGCAGTAGTGAGTAGTAGAGATAGGCATCAGGATGACTGGTCGAGACCCAGTTCGTCGTCACGGATGTGCTTAGTGCTGGGATCTTGGCGTAATAAAACATCTCGTATGTAATCGACTCTGCAGGGGTTGGGATGATCCGCAGAGCATTGCCATAAACGAAATATCTGGGATAGGAGTCTGCCAGTCCTGCAATGAAATTAGTGTCGGTGTATTCATTGATCGAGTGAGCTGCAATCTCGACCAGGTCCCTCTCTTTTGGTGAAGTCATGCGGAGATGCCGCATCTCTAGGAAATCACTCGGCATGGAGAGGTATTGATCACTTGTCGAGATGTCTGCACGGGTATATTGATTGGTCGTCCGCAACTGTCGGTTCAGTCGTGCCTCGGCAAGTGTGATAAAGGTTGGGATGACAGAAGTCAGATCCGTTCTGTTGAGCCAGTCTGCAATGTTGGATTTCAGTTCGTCAAAGGTCATAGATGACCCTCCCAAACTCGGAACGGTTTATTGTGGAAATCGTTCAACCACTGTTTAAATTTCTTCTTGTCTCTGGTGATTCCCTGACGGTGTAACTCGTCGTAAAGAACCCGTGGGATCTCAGCAACTCGTTTCCAGCCGGAATCCTTATTCGCAAATGGATCAAGGTGTTGGTTGTCACGCAGGACCTTCGTCAACTTCAATGTCGGCTCAATATCTTGCGTGACTCGATGATGAATCTGCAGGTTGCGCGAGTCTACTTCATCCACATAGAACTCACTCATTACATGTCCCGTATGATCCAGGATCTGTTTGGTCAACATAATTACAACCTGCAGTCTGTTAGTTAAAAATCAGGAAGTTTCCAGATCGAAAATTCCACCATGTGCCGCTTCCTGAGTCATCTCCAGACCCATCTCAACGACCAGGTACTTGGTCTCCGCATCAGCAGTCTTTCCAAGGGTGCTTACCTGGAAATTTCGCAAGTAGGAAACCTTCGCGTAATCCGGTGAGATGAGGAAAGCGTCCCGCTCACGTTGGAAACGATTTGGCATCACTTGGAGGTCTCCAAAGTCCGTGGCGAACACGGTGACGTTGCTACCTGCCGTATTGCTGTCAATCATCTCCCGTGCGATAGATCGTCCGGTCAATGTACTGACAACGGTCTTATTGTAAGGACCTACCATCAATCGGTCTGGCTCACCACCCTCCGTGTAGCAGGACTGCATCACGGTGTTGATCAGTGAGGCAGTCAATGCCCGTTGTGCAGAGGAGTCGGTTCGGGCTGTGGAACCAACCGTCACCGGATCTGCACCTGTGGTCGCGTCAAAACTGGTGTTGGTATCCAACCAGGCACCAATCATGGCAGAGGTTCTCGCAGTCGTTGAGTTTCCTGTGGCCTTGGCCTGGTTGCTCAACAGGGCCGCTTCGACACTGCGCTTGAGTTCCTTGGTTCTGCGGGCCATCTGATGCGCCATTTGACTGGTCTTCCCGTACAACTTGATCGCAGACTGAGTCCCTGTCACAGCTACTGCCCGACTCATGATCTGGCAGACGTTGCTGTTGCGAGTGGTCAGAGATGCCGCAGCAGCACTGATCGCATCACCTTCTAGGTCAGTCGTTGTGCTGGTGGCAGACAGTTCTTCGGTGATCCACTCAAAGACGGTGTTGGATACGTTGCGTGTTCCTACACTGTTGACAAAAGGTGTCTCCGTTGGCTTGATGTTCGCCTGAACTCGCTACGTTCAGACCGTCCCTCTTGGGACTGCTCTGCATTCCTGCAGAGAGCAGACTATATCATCACCCCTGTGGGGTGCGGTGCGCTTCCAACTCGCTTGAGTTGTACTCCCTTTCGGGATAGTCGTTGAAGGTTCCTCTGCTTGAGGCTTCCCTGCTGATTGTCCGGTCTGGAGGTCCCAGCAATTCACACCGTTTTCCTCCTGACATTGCTGCCAGGTGCTCCCCATTATTGAGAGATATTATAGACGACATCCTTGATATCAATTACATCCTCCTCGGTCCCCGACGCTTTGATGTCGTACGAGGTGGAGGCATTCGTTAGAAGTGCCATTGTGACTTACTCCAATAATCTAGATTACCCATATTGGGCAAAAAAATTTGCAGGTTCAACGCAATAATGCGTCAAACACTGCAACTGCGTCTTGATTGCGCCCAGACTTCTGC